>Ga0123353_10002543_pt1 | contig 22664 bp, 22 predicted proteins | sample TergutLab28metaG_3_FD_92763 | JGI IMG/M metagenome (GOLD analysis project Ga0123353, IMG submission 92763) | Labiotermes labralis P3 segment gut microbial communities from Petit-Saut dam, French Guiana - Lab288 P3 | ecosystem: Host-associated > Arthropoda: Insects > Digestive system > Gut ... | reverse complement strand
TATTTTAAACAACGCGATAAAATATACGGAAAAAGGCTTTGTATCCTTCACCGTATACGGTGAAACAACCGGCGATAATACGTATGTTTTGAAAATGAAAATTGAGGATAGCGGCCGGGGCATTAGACAGGATGATATTGAAAACCTGTTTAAAGAATATACGCAGTTCGACACGGAGCTGAATAAAGGCATAGAGGGCGTTGGACTGGGCCTCACCATTACGCACGGCTTGGTAAAGACGATGGGCGGGGACATAGACGTTGAATCCGAATACGGAAAAGGCAGTACGTTTACCGTCACGCTGCCCCAAAAAATATGCGATCCGGGAAGGCTTGCGACAGTTGAAAACGCGCCGGATAAGACCGCGATAGTATACGAACGGCGCGAGATATACGCCGACTCAATCGTATACACGATTAACAATCTGGACGTGAGCTGCAAGCTGGCGAAAAACGACGACGAGTTCCGTGAAATGCTAAAACGGGAAACTTTTTCACATATATTTTTATCGCACGTATTGTTCGAAAGAAATAAAGACTTTATAGATAAATACAGCGATAACGCGCAGCTTGTATTTCTTGTGGAATTCGGCGAGTCGATCCCCGTCGGAAACTGGAACGTCATATCAATGCCGGCGTACGCCATCTCCATAGCCAACGCGCTGAACGGCGTGTTTGACAGTTATTTGTTAAACGCTGGCGACGAGGCGCCGCTCAGGTTCACTACGCCGGAGGCCAAAGCGCTTATCGTAGACGATATAAAAACCAACCTGATTGTGGCGCACGGATTATTGCTGCCATATAGAATGGAAGTCGATTTATGCAGCAGCGGCGCCGAGGCAATCGCGGCTTTAAAAGCTACGCGTTACGACATCGTCTTTATGGATCACAGGATGCCCGAAATGGACGGCGTCGAAACCACGGAATTCATCAGATCGATGGGCGCCGGGGATCCGTATTATAGTAACGTGCCGATCATCGCGCTGACGGCAAACGCCATATCCGGAATGAAAGATATGTACCTGAAAAGCGGATTTGACGACTACCTGACTAAACCGATAGATACGGTAAAGCTGAACACGATTTTGGAAAAATGGATTCCCAGGGAAAAAATGATAAAGCCGGCCATTGAAAGCGTAATCATTGAGAACGCCGACGTATCTGTCCGCGATATACCTTTTATAGACGGATTGGATATAAAGAAAGGATTGCGCCAGTCCGGCGTGTCAATCGACAAATATTATGAGATACTGGCCGTGTTTCATGACGACGTGACCAAGCGAAAAAAAATCATAAAAGAGTGTCTTGAGTCAGATAATATACAGCTGTTTACGACGCATATACACGCAATAAAAAGCGCGTCCGCCAATATTGGCGCCGACAGCCTTTCAGCGGAAGCTTATGATTTGGAAGTCGCCGGAAAATTAGGCGATATAACATCTTTATTAGAGTTGACAGACCATTTTTTTATAACGCTGGAAAAGCTGCTAAACGATATAAACGACGCGCTGTTATTGATAAAACGCGAAAGGGCTGACGACGCTTTAAAATCCATCGAAGACGAATACTTTCGCATTGAGCTCGACAAATTAAAATCGGCGCTTATAAATATGAACGCGAGTGAAATAAACAGCGCCGTCGATATATTATTAACGTTCGTTTGTCCCGACGACGTTAAGGCCGCTATAAGAAAAATATCCAAACACATTTCCATGGTCGAATACGACGAGGCGGACGCGTTGATTACGCTATTATTAAAGTGCGCGTCGTAACTCACAGATAAACGTCTTTTTTTCATTGCAAGTTTTCAAGAGCTGTGTTATTATTTAGTCAGAGATATAACACGGATTTTTTTGCATACAGATAAAAAAAATATACAAATTTATATCGTGATTACGTATATAATGTCACGACTGTATATCGCGCAGCATAAAAAGAATAACTCGGGAAGGAGGAGCGAGAGGTCCGGAATTAACAGAAATTAGTAACATCTGAATGATCTCATGGGGGGGATTGTTATATGCACAAGCGTAACATGTCGGCTAATTTTGACGTAATGCAACTGATTCTGGAAAATTTGACGATTTTTTTCAGTTTTTGCCTGGCCTGCGCGATATATACATATTTGATGGACGCTAATATATTTTTAGAGCACATCTGGATGTATGTCATCTTCGCGGCAATATTTACGTTATCGATGTTTTCGATGCGTATGTACAACGTGACGACGTTTAATTACATGGACAGGGTCATCAAGAGAACCGTATTGTCCGTCGCGGCGGCCGCGATGTGCCTCAGCATGATTGTATTTATGGCCAAGATGACCTGGATAAGCCGGCTGCTTTTTGTGATTTTTTGCGCAATAACCTGTATGGCCGTCGTCTGCGGCAGGATACTGATGCGCGTATGCAAGATAAAACACGTCGGAAACGGGTATGTCCGGGTACTGTTCATCGGGGACGAGGCCACGCTGGAACGATATACCAATTTTATCGAAAAGACGTCGATTCAAATTAAAATAGCCAGGTACATCAAGTACGACAACGAGTCGCTGAACACAAAGGAATCGTTCGCGAAACTCCTGATGGACACGCAGATCGAGGAAGTCCAATTTGTCCATACGCTGAACGGCGGCAACCTGGACATCAAACGCTATCTGGATATATGCGACAGCATGGGCGTCACCACGAGGATTATCCTGGACAGTTTCGATTTAAGCATATCGAAACGTTATGTCCACAGCATAGGGACATATCCCGTCATAACATATCACAGCGTATCGCTGGATAAATTTCAATTGTTCATCAAGAGCGTAATCGACGTGGTCGGCGCGGCGGTCGGAGTTTTATTACTGGCGCCGGTGTTTATCACGACGGCGATCGCAATCAAGCTGGACTCGCCGGGCCCGGTCATTTTCAAGCAAAAACGCGTAGGCGCCCACGGTAAAGAATTCTTTATATATAAGTTCCGTTCAATGTGCGCGGACGCGGACAACAAAAAGCGCGAGTTGATGGATCAAAACAACCACAAAGACGGCTATATGTTTAAGATCGCCGACGATCCGCGTATAACAAGGGTCGGCAGGTTCATCCGGAGGTCGAGTATCGACGAGCTACCGCAATTGATAAACGTGCTGAAGAGGGATATGAGCCTCGTAGGGACCCGGCCGCCGACGCTTGACGAAGTAGAAAAATATAATCCCGATCACTGGAGGCGGATCAGCATCCAGCCTGGCATTACCGGTATGTGGCAGGTAAACGGCCGCAACCGGATAATGGACTTTGAGGACGTCGTAAAACTGGACAAAAAGTATATTGACGAATGGTCTGTTTTACTAGATATTAAATTGCTTATTAAAACGGTCAAGGCTGTGCTTTCGGCCAGCGGGGCATATTAGTTTGACAAACGGCGCTTTACGCGATAAATATATAGTATTCGGGTTGGTCGTCAATACGCCGATACCGCTGCCGGAGGCCTTGCCGGCGGATCCCTTACGGCAGGCTGACGTCACGGTCAACGTCATTGCGGATGAGAGCGATATTAAAGCTCCGGCCGGACTTAACGCGAGCGGCGCCGCCAGCAGCGGCCCGTACACAGACGCGGCGTTTAAAAACGCGAGGGAGAACCGGCTTTGGTGGCATTTATCGCCAGAAGCCGGCTATACGATATTTAACTGCCAAACCGGTTTATTTGAAATAATAGACGGCGCGGTGATAAATATATGGATGTATCCGGACGCGGATACAGAATTGGCAAAAATATTTTTACTGGGATCGGCTTTGGGGGTGATACAGATTCAACGCGGCCGCTTGCCCATTCACGGCGGAGCGGTGTGCTCTGGGAATGAGGCTGTGATTATCACGGGCGGACCGGGCAGCGGAAAGTCCACGATGACCAGCGCGTTTGTGCGTAACGGGTATAAATATCTCGCCGACGACGTGTCGTCCGTAAGTATAGAAGGCGGCCGCGCGTATGTGGTTCCCGCCTATCCGCAGCGAAAGCTGGTCAGGGACGCGTTCAAACCGTTGGGATATGATCCGGACGAGCATATAATAGTAGACAGGGAACGGGATAAACTGGCAATACGGGATAGCGCGAACTGGATAACTGAGCCATTGGTTTTATCGACCATATTTGAGTTACGCCCCACCGGACCTGAGAGCGCCGTTTCCGTGACGCCGGTCACGGGGCTCGATACGATATCTCTTGTATCGCGCAGCCTGTACAGGGCGTGGATGCATCGTTCGGGACGCGATATTAAGCCGGCGGTATATGAAGGTATGCTAAGCGTCGCGGCGCAGGCACGGATTTTCAACGTAGGGACGCCGCGCGATATAGACGGCGTCACGACGACTGCGGCCAATATCGCTAAAGCGCTTAATATTTAACGGAAGGAACACACAATGGCAATTAATTTCATTGTCAAAAATATCAAAAAACCTGACGTTACCGATTTGGCGGGCGAAAAGGTCATGATTGATTTCGAGAGCGGTAAGTATTTCATGCTCACCGGATCGGCGAACGACATCTGGGATATGCTCATCGACGGAATCGATTCTGAAAGCATCGTCAAATCGTTGACAGAGATATATGAAGTCGAGGCAAACGTTTGCAGGGACGGCGTCATCAAGTTTTTATACGAACTGGAAAAGATAGGGTTTATTATACTTGAGCAATGCGATTAGTTTAGTCTATAACTTTATATTCAAAACAAAGCGGCGGGGCTTGACCGTAAAAACGATATTTTACGCGGCGGTCGCCCGTTACCGCGTTTTTTTTTACCCCGGAAACCGGCTTCACCGCTATTTGGGTAAACATGGCGGCGAAAGCGAAGCGGCAATGCCTGACGACGATCAAAAACGTTTAATGTTTTACGTGTCGGATAAGGTGAAGAGGGTCGCCAACAGGGTTCCGTGGGAATCGAAGTGCCTGGTGCAGGCTATGGTGGCCCAGCGGCTTTTAAGGGATTACGGCGTCGGCTCCACGCTGTATCTGGGCGTGGCCCGGAGCGGCGACGCGGATAATAAAATGATTGCGCACGCCTGGGTGCGCAGCGGACCTTACAACATCTGCGGGGGCGCGTCAGAAAAATACGCCGCCGTAGCCAAGTTTACAATGTAATAACGATTATGCCGGCGGCAATGAAATGATAAACGTCGCGCCTTCGCCGTGCGTACTCTCGCAATGTATCTCTCCCCCGTGTTTTTCCACAATGGATTTTACAATGGATAGTCCGAGTCCGCTCCCGTTTTTTCCAGGGGTGCGGGCGGCCGCGCCCGTGTACATACGGTCAAAAATATGCGGCAGATCATTGGCGGGTATGCCGGCGCCAAAGTCCGCTATAAAAATTTCAATGTTATCATTTGCATCCCGGCAGCCCAATTCGATCCGATCGCCTTCATTTGTATACCTGAGCGCGTTAATAAAAAGATTATCCAGAACGCGGATAAAATATTGCGGATCGATCATGACGCGCGGAGAGTAGCCGTCGGAGGTGCATAACGCGCATTTCCGGCCGTCCAGCCGCCCCGAACCCTCCATCGAAATAAAATATTCTTCTAATATTGGCGTTATTTCCAAATTTGAGAGGGACAGCTTAAACTCCGGCTGGTCTATCAGCATGGTCAAATATAGTTCCTCTATCAGCCATTCCAGCGTATGCGCCCTTGAATCAATGATTTTAACCATTTTCAGACAATCGCCGACGCAGAGCGGGCTTTGGCTCAGGCGTTCGGCGGCCCCGCGTATGGCGGAGAGCGGCGTCCTGAGGTCGTGCGTTATATTGGAAAATAAATTTTTACGCGCGTTTTCCGATTGCTCAAGCTGCCTGTTTTTTTCCTCCAGTTGCCGGTTGAGCGCGATGAGCCTGGCGGAGAGCTCCTCTATTTGATTAATAGCGGGTTCGTGATATTTTCTATCCCCGATTTTCATTCGGTTTGTCCCTGACCTAAAAATTTATATCCCACAGACCATTCGGTTTCTATCATCCGGGCCGTAACCGGGTTGACAGCCATCTTTCTCCTCAGCCGGCTGACGTTGACCATCACTGAGCGCCTGTCGGGTTCGCGGTATACGCCCCAGACGTGCATGCCGATATCTTTGTACGTCGTGATGTCCTTACCGTTTGTCGCAAGCAGATACAGGATATCATACTCCCTTTTGGTGAGCTCCAGATCCTCTCCGTTGCACGTCGCCTTATGCGCATATATATCAATTTCCAACGGAGGAAACGAAAGCTTGCCCGGCGCCGGTTTTTGCGTGCGCCGGATGCTTACCTGAACCCTGGCTTCAAGTTCACGAAAACTGAACGGCTTTTCAATATAGTCGTCGGCGCCCAGCAACAGGCCTTTAACCTTGTCGTCCTCCGTTATTCTACCGGTTAAAAATATCACCGGAACGTTCAACGACGCTTTGCGGATATTTTCACACGCGGTAAACCCGTCCACGCCGGGCATCATCACGTCGAGTACGACGCAATCCGGATTGTGAGTCTTTATAAACGCCACGGCGTTCTTACCGTTTTCCAGCGTATAGACGACATATCCCTTGTCACGAAAACCCGCCGCGACTGTATCCAGCATATCGCGGTCGTCGTCAATTAACACGAGTTTATACATGGCGAACCTTAAAGCCCCGTCGCTAACTAACGTTAGTTCTGGAACATATTTTTCGTATTATATATTTTATCCAATAAATCGATCGCCGGGTTGCGGTATAGCTTTTTATTACCAATGGCCGAACGGGGCGTATAAACCGCCAGACGGAAACTAAAAAAATGTACCGGCGGTCGTCTGAGCGGATGATTTTACCTTTGCGTATTATATATTCGGTCAGCGCGACAATTTCTTCGCGGCTGATGGGGCCTTCCATGGCCGTATTGCCGTCGCCCAGCGTATACACGCAGTTTCCACCGGCCCGGCAGACCCTGTGAAGCACATACATGCCGCTTTTTGTCCGGAACAGGATTATATCATTCTTTTTATACACATATCCGTCCGGGGGTAAAAAAAGAACAGCATCATCCCGCTCTCCTCTGAGAAACGGGATCATGCTATTCCCCACCGGGCAAATCTTTAAGCGATATCCTTCCCGCAACAGCGGGAACACCGCTTCGAAACACTCAGACAACGGGATCTTTCCGTCATTTTTTATAAATTCCATAACATCCCGTCACTGAGAGGCCCTATACAACCGGGGCGCAGGTAATGTTACGATCCGGCTGGTTCTACGTGCCTGCTGTGTCCTGATTGTTCGCCAGTGCCGATATTTCCGGGGCTGTCGTCGTTGACCCATACGCAACCAAATTTCGGGTTGTTGGTGTTCTTGGTGCAAAACGCAAAAACATTTTCGAACTGGGCAAACGTCCTGGTTTCGAGTTCCGGCTTTACATACGTTTTCTTCATTGTACGGTTCTCCTTTCATAGTTTATTATAAACGGATTTCACCGTTCATAAGCTTGGAGTAGCGCGCAGCCCGCTCTTTTGACATTTCGCACAGATACGGCGCCAGCGTTTCAAAGTCGCCTGTTTCAGCCTGCATGTATCCGGGACAATTAGGGCAGGCGTCGATCAGTTCGCAATCGTAACATGGTTTTGGATGTTTTATCTTTGCAAAAAGGCCCGGGAGGCGATCCCACGCCTTTGTGAAGCCCTCCTCGAGCGGCTGCGTATATGGGGACGAAAACGTCCCGCACGGCAGCATCTTGCCGTCCCAGGTTATCCAGCACATCGACTTGGCGGCGAGGCAGGAAATGATCGTCGGCGGGATATCAAAACCGTAATCCCTGTCCGGCGGCAGCGATTTGAAAAACGCGTCAAGTTCAGGATCGACCGGTTCCCGCTCCGAATCGCCGAGCGCGTTGTAATAATTGTGATTTGCTACGTCGACGTCCATACACTCCTCCGGCGTCATGCGGCAGAGGGCCGCGCCGGAATTGACCCTCGTGGAGCCAAAAACCATATTATTTATCGCGAACCGTTTTGTGTAGCGTTTGGATATTGACCTCAACTGCTCCAGCTCGTTCATGTTGTCTTTAATAAACGTCGTGTGCACGGCCAGGCTGACAGGCAGCTCCGAAAACATTTCCAACCCCCGGATCGCCGCGTCAAAACCCGACGCGTTACCGCAGACCTTTTCGTATGTTCCGGGGTTTGCGCCGTACAGCGTGACGGCGACGGCGGTGGGCGGGTATCTGGAAAACAAATCGTAATACCTGTCGGACATCAGCGTCGCGTTGGTGTTGAGCGTTAATATAAACCCCATCTGGCACAGCTCGGAGTAGATCGCTTCGAAATCGTCCCTGATCAGCGGCTCTCCGCCGGTGAGCAGTAAATACAGAGAGCCCGCGTCGATCGCTTTCCGCCCCAGGTCAATCCACTTGGACGCCGGGAGTTCACCCCCCGCTTTGTCCACCAGACGGCTGTCCATCGCGACATAACACATCTTGCACTTGAGACTGCACCTGGCCGTGAGCTCGAACGTCACGCTCAACGGCACATGAAGGCGAGCCGCGTGCGCGGCAAACGTCTCCGTCTGCATTTCCCATACAGTAGCCCTGGCATTAGCGCTGGCGCCGGCTGATGTTGTCATTCGATCAAAGCCCCGTTTTTCCTGATCAACGTCAAAAAATCTTTTATATCTGTTTTTGCCGTGTCCGCGTCGACGTCGTAATTTTCGAGTACAGCTGAAATCAGCTCATCAAACGTACATTCCGATTGCAACGCTTCCCAAATAAAACGCCCGAGTTCGTTGAGCGCCATCATGCCTTTGAAATCTATGACGCGCCCGCCAATCGGCACTACAATATCGGTCCCGGCGACTTTCCTGAGAAGAAATCCGTCTTTAATTTTCATACGGAATCCTCATAATATTGAACAGACAGACAAAGATATTCACAAACTAATTATATGGAAAAACGTGAACAAAACAATGATTCTAACGTAGTTGTAAGAAATTCAGCGCTGGAAGCAGCCGAAATATCTATTTACGGAATTTTACGCGTCTGACCGCAATCGCAAGCAAAGCCGTCAACAGGGCGGCGACGGCGCCCGCCATGTCCAGCAGTACGTCGAAAGCCGACGCCCCCCTGCCGTATGAAAACAGTTGCAAGAATTCGTCGGCGCACGCGAGGAATAATACCGCCAGCAGCGAACCAAAAAAAATAATTATTTTTTCGTCTGTCAGCCTTCGAAAACCTAGCATAACAAATATTGTGATCATGTAATACAAAAAAATGTGCGCGAGTTTGCGGACAAACATATCTATCGCATCCAGAAGCAGCCTGTCAGAGTTCTCGCGGATAAAGGAAAATGAGGGCCGCAGAACGTCGAACGCAATTCTTGCGATGCCCTGAGACATTTCATGAGACGCTTCCCTGTTCTGCGACGACAAATAATATATCAGCACGGCTACTATAAATACTATCAGCCATGGCGCTAAAAGAAATAAAAGATTCCGTGTCTTCATAAATTAACGTTTTACTTTTTTTTTAAGCATTTTTTCCCGTATTTATAAGCTTTTTGAATATCTCGAAAATATCCGACGCCGGTGACGCTCTGAACAATTTGGTAAGGCGGATAGCTGTTGCCTTCTATGATTACAGGGCCGTCGTCTGTTATAGCCATGTCCCATGCCACAAAAAAAGCGTCTTTTAACGCTAATGTCGCCTTAGTAACCAGATCAACCACTTCGTCCCATAAAGGGAGCTGCTCCCCTTCAAAAAAGAATCCCGACGGATGATCAGGTATATAAATATTACTGGGTTCCGATTCATTTATCGCATATGTCATACCTCTATAAAGTTTGCCTGTCGCCGGATTTACCGGGCATATGTAACCGCCCGACGTTAAATTATCCGTAAAGCCGCCTTTTAGATTAAATCTCAATATGGCGTAAATAACTTTTACGCCGTCTTCCGTCCGTATAGAAACGATTCGCGTTGTATTTAACGAACTTTTTGAAAACTTCATTATGTCTCTATGATTAACAACCGGTTCCTCCAGTAGTAACGTTTCATTCGACCGCAGACAGGAAAGCAGACTATCCGTATCAGTAAACGATCCGCTGTCAACAAGCTCAATGCCTTTTCCCCCAAACAAGCGGTTCGGCTTCGCGACAAATTTTGGATGTCGTCCGGTAAAAACAGCCAGAGCCTGCGTATCCGTAGAATCGTCAATGTAATAATACTCCCGTTTTGTATAATCCCGGAATGTTTCAAGATAGCGCTTTTTATTATTAAGCAGATCAATTATATCCGGCGTACTCAAAAAACGTCGCGCTTTCCACCACCGGCCATACGTTAAGAAAGTCCGCGCTTCACGAATTGTTTTATCGTAGAATTCTAAAGCAAAATAATCTTTGAATACAGCTGTTGTGCAAAAACATTTTATGAGAAGATCCATCCACACTAAAAAACTTCTTTTAGATTTTAGTTTAGCCGTTTTGTTGACATTTACGCTAATATATTGACGATTTTCTTTTTTACGAAGAGCGCTCAGATTAACGCCAATGAACACTATAAAATTCACATTATAAAGTGAATGTCTTATTTTTATCTTGATTTTTTTGCCAATATCAGCATTTATTATGATCACATCCTAGTTCGATATAAGTAATATATTTTATTTCCTGCGTCTCTGCCTGACAACGGCAAAAACGACGGCTGCGGCGCACAACAGCATTATCGCGACGATTATCAACGGCGCGTTCGATCGAATCCGGTTAATGAGCAGCGTATTTTGCGAAGGCCGGCTTTCCTGAGCAGGCTGCGTCGTCTGCGGGCCCTGCGCGGGCGCGGGGTTCACTGTCGTGACGGCTGTGAACGAATTTGCGATAATTTCATTGCCATCGCCGTCCTCATACACAAGGTTGAATACAAGCTGCTGGGCGCCCGTTCCGGTAAATATCAGATTGTTTTCCACGACGCCGCCCGCTCCTGCGCGCGCCGTCCCGATATCGATAACTTTTTGGGCCTCGTCGATGTTGCCCTCGATGCGTATTTTCACGCCCCTCAGATCATTTTTTGACACATTGGTATAACGCGCGCTGACATACAAAGGCCGCCCTTCGTTATTTTCGTCGGGCACGCTGACGGTTATGAACTCGAGCGAGCCGCTCCTCGCAACCAGCGATATCATGCCCGAGCCGTTTTGTACAACCTCGCTTTGCGCCCCCTGCCAGCTTATGGTATATGAAATATCATGTATGCTGTCCGTTATCTTCTCGTGCGCCGTCATGTAGACGTCGACGGTCGCCGTCGCATCCGGAGGGATTGAGTCTATAAAATATTGGTTGGAACGTCCCGCCGACGGATAGAACGCGCCTGTGGAGGACGTCACATTGAGGAACACGTTAAGCGCCGGGGACTGCGTTTCCGCGTTGCGTAATATAAAGTGAATGACGATGTCCTCTTCCGCGGACAGCTTGCCGTCAACCGTGTACGACTCCACAAACAAGAACGGTTTCGCGGGGGGGCCTTCCGGTTCTTCCTCCGGCGAGCGGGGAAGCGGCAGCGAGATCATGCCCGAGTTGGAGAACAGCGCGTCCGATTGCGTCCCCTGCCATGAAAGCGTGTACGGGACGTCGCAGGTGTAGCCTCCGGCGTTATAGATCGTCAGCCTGACGTCGACGGTTATCGTTTCCCCCGCCGGAATACTTTCGGCAAAATATTGGCTGGTACTCCCTACGGCGGGCGCAGCCGCGGCGGACGAAGGCTGCAGGTTCAATAAAATATTGTTGACGGCCGCTTGTTTGCTCGCGTTTCGCAGCAATAAATGAATGGTCACATCACTGCCTTCGGCGATTACGCCGTCCACGGTATAGGACTCGACATATACGGTCGGCCGGGTAATGTCGTCGGCCGCAACGCGGAGCGGTGCGGCAAGCAGCGGCGAAAATAAGCTAAATATAATTAAAACCGGTAAAACTTTTTTCATTTGTTTAAAACTCCTGACGTCTGTTTTCATTAAAGCAATGGTCAATGATTACACGAGCGGTTTCGCGGATCGGATACCCCTCCCTGGGGCGCACGAGGCGGTAAACCTTGACGCGCGAGGCGATTTTCAACAATTGCGTCAAACGTTCCGGCGCGGCCCCGACGCCGCTTGCGAAACGCGGGCGGTAAACGCACCTGATCAACAGGTTCAACGAAGCGTGGCCGTTGATTCTGTTGATCTCCGGGCGAAACTGCGGATAGTTTTCCCGCAGTTCAGGATATATCTCCACGATGCAGGAAACCGGTAATTTTTCATCCAGCCATTCGGAAGGCCTGCGTATCGCGTATTTAACCCTGCCCTCCTCTTTCCTGTACGACGCGTCGGTCAGACATTCGCCGGCTTCCGTCGCGTCGTCTTCGGTAATTTTACGCTGCGGGTAGGATGGCAGCGCGAACGGCGTCCCATCTTTTAAAACAACCATTGAAACGTCGTCCGCAAGGTACTTGTAGCCGTCCATAACCAGGGCGCTCAATATAGCCGACTTGCCGGAACCGGAAAATCCTGCTATGATAGCGGCAGAGCCACCGATACATACCGCTGCGCCGTGGAAGGGTACGAGGCCGCGCTGCATGCCGATGGCGCCGAACGCCGAGCCGAGGATATAGGTTACCAGGATGGAACTCTCGGCTGGCAGTCCATGCGGGTCGATTACGATTGAACGCCCTCCGGAAATGTCGAAGTCGTAGCCGTTGCAGCGCATGTAAAAACGCCCGGGATCTGCGATCAAAAAAGACCACGCAGCGGACAGCTTTACCAATTTATTGTCTTCGAGGAAATCCTGCCGCACGAGGCCGAGCGCGATGGTCACGTCCGCGTCACCAACCGGATCCGGCAGCTCCGACAGTTCGGCGTCTTGCAACATAATTTGCGACGCGGTTATTAAACCGTACAATTTATAATAATGCATAAACGTTAATACCTTACAGATATAATATCCCAAGGGGGATTTTTAAGCAAATGAGCTTATTGAAAAAAAGCAGGTTTTTGTCTTTCTTAATAAATTTCGGATCGCAAAAACCGGTGCTCCAATGGCTGGTAGATCACGCAAAACCGTTCCTCAAGCCGCTGTTGCTGCTTCTCCTTATTGATTTTATCGTCAGCGGCATCAGTATCACAATGACGTTGATTAACCGCAGCATCATCGACACGGCGACGGCAGGCGGCAGCTTTACGCACAGTATATTTATTTATGCGGCGGTATTGTTGATCTCGCTGGGCGTCGGGGCGGTTTCAAATATTTTTTCCGTTATAATTAACGAACGCTTTTCGTTCGGCATCAGGCTCAGGATATACAACTCGGTAATGCGCGCATGCTGGGACAAGATATCTAAATTTCACAGCGGCGATATAATAACGCGGCTGTCCAGCGACGTCGATATCGTAGCGGGCGGAATAGCGGAGATACTCCCATCGATCTTCTCGCTGGGCATAAGCTTCATTATGGCGTTTGTAACGCTTGCTTACTTCGATATCGGAATAGCGCTGTTCGCGCTGATACTGGGCCCGGTGACCGCCGTAATAGGCATTATCGCCGGACGGTTTTTGAGGCCGTTACAATTGAAAGTCCAGCAATCCGAATCCGCGTATAAATCGTTTATGCAGGAGAGCGTGGCGAACATCACGGTATATAAGGCGTTCGGCGCGGAGCAGGACGCCGCCGACAGGCTGGCGGCGCTGCGCGCCGAACGGTTTAGCTGGGTATTAAAACGCCAAAAGGTCAGCGCAACCAGTTCGACGCTGCTCAGCCTGTCTTTCCAAACAGGCTATATGGCTGCTTTTATTTACTCCACTATCAGATTGTCCCGTAAACTTATCACGTTCGGGACCATGTCTGTATTCATTACGCTGGTGACGCAAATTCAATCGCCGATAGTCGGTTTGTCGCGGATACTGCCCCGCGTGGTGTCCATATTCACCTCGGCGGGCCGCATCATCGAAATCAGCGGCATCCCTCCGGAAAACATGGAAAAGGGAGAGTTGGCAAAAGGCGCGGTCGGACTCGACGTTAACAACGTAAGTTTTTCTTACGGGCAGGACGAAATATTAAGGAACGCTTCACTGCGTATAGAGCCGGGTGAATTTGTCACGATGATGGGCAGTTCCGGTATCGGCAAGACCACGTTCTTACGCCTGGTCATGTCATATCTGCAGCCAAACGGCGGGGCGCTGAGTTTATTCGACGCCGCCGGCGGGCGCTGCGCCGTCACGGCGGGAGCGAGGGAATATATATCATATGTACCGCAGGGCAACACGCTGATCAGCGGCCGTATCGTTGATAACATCAAACTGGGCGATCCGCGCATAAGCGAAGATGAAATATGGGAGCTGCTGCGGGTTGTCGCCGTGGACGATTTTGTACGATCCACGCAGGACGGGCTGTTAACGCTCATAGGCGAAAAAGGTTTGGGTTTATCGGAAGGACAGGCGCAGCGCATTTCCATCGCGCGCGCGCTGGCGAAAAAGGCGCCGCTGCTGATACTCGACGAAGCCACCAGCGCGTTGGACAGCGAAACCGAAGTCGCAGTGCTGAAGCATTTACGCGAACACGTCTCGGGGATTACCTGTATACTCATCACCCACAGAACCAGCGTGTTGAAGTTTTGCGACAGGAGTATCATCATCGACGACAGGCAAATTGTGGAAAATACTATTCGCATGACATAAAGAAAGCGCCGCTTATGCGGCGCCCTCTCCTGTATTGATTTAATTCAGATAATTAGGACAATCCTGCCGGCCATTCCCACCTACTGAGATCGGGATTCCATTCCACCGGACCATCAATGGCATCAGGATCTTCCGGGCCGCCAAATGTGTTTTGCATATCAAGGGCGACTACTTCGGGATCTAACCAATTCTTTTTCACGTATATATACCTCCTATAAGTATTATGAGATTTTCCTCACATGCGTATATTATATCTATATATGCGGGCTGTAAATAAATCTAACATAGTTGATAGATTTATTAATTAATAGAATTTTTATTTATAAATTCCAGCGCCATTGCCGTATATCCCAATCTCATAACGTCGAAATCTTTAACGCCCGCGCCGTCGCCGCCGCCGTTAAAAGCGCCGTCGATGGAATCAATATCGGCCAGCGCGCGTGCGATATCAACTAAAGGGCTGCCGGCGTTTTCGTTGTAAATACGCAGCAAATCCCCTTTTACGACGGCCCAGTTTTTTTGTATATAATCCAAAAAGTCCGCGCTCTGCAGCCCGCGCCGGTTGATCGCCATGACGTGCTCCGGCATATCAGGCGCCAGATATGTGCGCACCAGTCTGCGGGCCATGCCGTCCCTTGTGAATTGATCGGCCGGCAGGCGTATGCAGAATTCTATCAGCCGTTTATCCATAGTCGGATCGCGCGTCAGTATACTTGTGGCCATCGAAAATTTTGTGTTGACTTCGCCTTTCATATGAAACAACTGGTCGTGTACCAAGGCTTTCCTGTAACAATCGTAATCGACTTTATTGCGCATTGACCTCTGTTTCAACTCGGCGTATTTGGCGACGACGCCGTAGCTGTCAAGGCTTGTCCGGGACGCGTAGCTGTTTCTGATAATCGATTCGCCCCCGGCGCTTTTTATACCGGGCGCGTAGTATTCCCGGGCGGTATTAAACGCGTTGCGTACGAGCTTTCTCTTACCGGATTTATACTCGCGCCCGAATTTCACCATCTGTTTTATATATGTAATAAATTTACGGCGGCGAAGCAATTCGAAAAACAAACTATTAATATTGTTCAACGAGATTGTGGAATTCCCGAACCCGCCGTTCAGCATCAGGCGCGCGCCGTCGCGGCGCGCCATACGGAGCCCTTCAAGGCTCCAGAGAATATTCTGCAGCGATTTGTACGGCGATTCCATAAGCTCCATCATCGCCTTACGCGAGCCCCATATGTCGGCGCCGGAAAGCGAGATAAAATTACATGCCAGCTTACAGCCCTTCGATTCCAGAAACGCCCGCGTCTTTAACACGTTTTCGCTCTCGTCCGTAATATGATATTGGGAATGCCTGGAAACATATCCTTGTTCCGGGACGGACGTATATGTGCGCAGCGTTTTGCCCCTGCCCCGAAGTATCGGCGCGGCGTAACAGGCGACGGCGGTGGAGTCCAGGCCGCCGCTGAGCATTAATCCGGTTTCATCCGTCCGCAGCAGGCATCTGACGCTCTCCGTAAATATTTTTCTTAGCTGCGCGGCGTAGGCCTCGTCGCCGTCCAATTCCAGCAGCGACGTATCGGGCTGCCAATACAGCTTTTTTTGCAGCGAGCCCCGGCAGTACGTCACAATTTGCCTGGGCGCCACTTTATATATCCCGGCGTAAGGCGTCTCTTCAAAATCACAGCCGGTCCCCATATCGTCCATTGCTATAAAATCAATTATCCAACGCTCATTTATCCCTTCGCAGCCGTCCGCTTTAATTATTGGATTTATCAGGGTGGAAAAATATAATATATTTTCGCTTATCCGGTAGTACAGGCAGCGGTTGCCCGTCACGTCGGACACAAGGCTCAGTTTACCCTCCCGCCTGTCATAAAAAACGAACGCGTACGCGCCGAGCAGATCGTTCAAGCATTCTTCGCCATAACGCGCAAACATTTCGCATAAGATCCAACCGTCCGGAGGCGCGCCGGCGCCGGATGGCCCGCCGGAAGCGCCCGCCCCCGTTCCCGCGTCGAGCCCCAGCCGGGCCAGCAACTCATCCCTGTTATCCAGCACAACGTCGGCGGTAAAAATAAATTGATCATTGGCCAGCGGCAGCGTTTCGCGTTCCGCTTCCGGCGTGAAATATTGTATGCCGCAGCCAAACGCCGCGCACGTCTCCGAATATTCCTCAAACCGGTCGATAGCGCAGCCCGCATAAGCTTCGCGCATGCGCGCCCCCAGGTTGTCCGGCAGTTTCGCGCCATTTAATGACAAAGCCCCCCATATCGCTGACATTGTATATTTCCTCCCCCGTGTTAAATAACATATGCGTATTACATTAACAGTAAGCGCCGCGTTCAATTAATGATTGATGAACAGGCCGTTTATCTGATATAATCCTATTATGGAATATCAATTAAATTTTCGCAAGATTTTAGACGCGCTCATCGCAAGATTCTATATTATTTTACTTGCGGCGCTGGCAGCTTTAGGCGTCAGTTTTTTGCTTACGGATTCGAGCGCCCCAAATACATATTCAGCGTCGACGACAATATACAGCGCGTCGTATATTTCCTATAGGGACTCCATTGAAGGCAGGAACGCAATCAATTTTTACGTGGATATCGTGCGCAGCAGGAAAGTCGCGGAGCGGGCGTCGTCATTATTATCCAGGGAAATACCCCCGGAGCGGATAATGAGTATGGTAACGTCTTCATTTTCTGATAATTCGACCATTCTCATCATAAGGGCCGTCTCGCCAAATCCGGATACGGCTGTGGCGGTCGCCAACGCGGTCGCGGCGGCGTTTATTCAGGAAGTTGTGAGCGTCACCGCGACGGAAGGCGCAAAGATCCTGGATACGGCAAATTACGCCTCGCTGTATTCCAGCGGCAGCAGATCGTCGATGCAAATTCGTACGGTCGCGGCTTTGGGTGGAATTTTGGTTTCGTTCTTTATCATCGTTTGTTTTGCGGCATTCGATAACCGGGCGGCGTTTCACCAGGAAGTCACATTAAACGGAGAAATAGAACTAATCGGGACAATTCCGTCGAGGAGCATATAGGTTAAGGACAGCATGTTAAAAATACCTAAGGATCTATATTTAGACGGCAATAAATTTATGACGGACGCGTACGATCGTTTAGCGGCGAAACTTTCTGTGATGAAAAATAACGGCGGAAACAGCCTTTTTACGATGACCGGGTGCGAGCCTGGCGTTGGGACTACGGCGACTGCGATAAGCACAGCGGTCTCGCTCGCGATGGCAAAACACAGCGTATTGCTGGTCGATGCTGATATGCGGAAACCTTCGTCACAAAAGAGACTGAACCAAAATGTGCGTTACGGCCTCTCGGATTTTCTGACGGACGATATCGATTTTCAGGACGCGACCGGTCACACTAATTTTGAATACCTGGACTATATGTCGTGCGGTAATAAACTTGACAACCCCGTCATGCTGATAAATTCCGCTGTGTTTGACGAGTTTTTGGATTATTTAAAATCCAGTTATGATTATGTGGTCTTCGACACCCCGTCGTTAAACGCGACGGTGGACGCCGGCGTCATAGCTTCCAAGACGTCCGGCGTCGTACTCGTAGCCGGTTATCTGCAGACCCGCACCAGCCAGATTAACGCGGCAAAAAAGGAACTGGTACAGTTAAACGCTAATATATTGGGCATAATTCTCAATAATATACCGAAAAGCAAATATAAACGTTTCGTCGGCTTCTATGACTATTTCGAAGCTAACCAGTCAAAAAAACCTAAGCAGCAGCGCTAATCCGGAAAAAAGCAACCTGTCGCTATTTTACGAGATCCAAATCTTCCAGCAGGCGTATGCGTTCGCTGGATTGGTTTATCGCGGAAAACATCTTAATATGATCCTTGCGCACCAACCGGTTGCGTATAAAATTCAATATCCTGTGCGCCCAGGCAATAGGGAGTAGGATAGGGTATTTTCTGACATATTTGTATTTTTTCGGTAATGCAACGGCTCGTGGAAAAATCAGGTGCCAGACGAGCGCGCCTTGATTTTTATTTTTTAAACCTGCGTAATAAGACTCCTTGACCACATTGTGCGATACAGAGCGCTCCGGCGTCGTACCGAAAGCGCCGCCTTCGATGATATCTTTGATCAACGCGTTTAAAACATCATTGTCGATGACCGGGTCTTCCCCCATGAAGATCGAAGCGTCCATTCCCAGATGGCGTTCGCAAATCTTAAAAATATACCGCACGACCGAAAGAAACCCCATATCATCAATCAACGCCCAGAGCGCGGGTAAATCTATATTGTCGCGGTATCTGTCATAAAAGAGCGATACGTCCATCAACTGCCTAACGCCCACGCCTTTGATTATAAAGTGTTTGGCGATATGGACAAGTAAATATATAAAATGCGCCTGGTAATCCAGCGTCGTAATATTCAACTGCCTCACGCGAAGATTGATGGTCTTTTCCATGTCGTCCAGCCGGTGTTTTTCCACGGCGCCTATGTGTCTTCCGACGGAATCCCCCCACAGCCGTAAATGTAAATCGATTGACAAATTTTTTGATTTATAACACTTGACATGCTCGCCGGACTCGGCTGCTAAAAACGTGTATCCGGATTCGCGCAGCAATTTATGCACTATATTATATCCGGCCGGATCGATCAATATATCAGAATCGCAGGAAGGCCTGCTTATATAGTCTTTATACAGATCCGCCAGCACAATGCCTTTGAAAACGACGGCGCGGATCCCGGCGTTTTCGCACGCTTCTAAAAAAACATTCAACGCGTTGTACGCCACCATTTGCCGAACCGCGTTGGCTAGCGATATTTCTTTCAAATGTGTCAGGTAAACTTCGGGCCATACCTGCCCGTCCGTATTTCCATTCAGTCCGACGTAAAAAATTGGCACGCTGTTATGCATTGAAGCCAAATGAACCAACTCGCCGTAGTCAATATCAGCCTGGCGTGATTGAAAGCGTTCACCGGTAGCGCCGCATCGTATCGCGTTGAGAAAATATAAATGAGTGTTATTCACGCGGCCGCCCTTCCCATATCTAATAATTTTTTAACAATATACTATTTATTATAATTCATTTTACGCTTTACGTAATTACGAATCTTACGCAAAAAAATGTACGCATATCTGTAATTGTTGCGCCATATAGCCTTTTCTGGCATCCTGAAGCTCATCCCCTCTTTAATTGCGATATTGCAAGGGTTACATACGCCGCAAGGCTCTCCTTTAATGGGCGTAAAACAGAACCAGGACTGCATTAATATATCGATTGTCCCGTTTTTTCTAGCGATGTCAGCCAGTTTGGCCTTTGATAATTTATGCAATGGAAAATGGAACGGCTTGAATATGGATATAGTCGACGACTCGCTGTAATTATCAGGCAATTTATAATAAACGCCGATATCCGGATCCTCGACTCTGACACAGTCCTCGAGAACATATTTAATGTTCCCGTCCATTCCGATTATACCGGTTTCCAGCGCGTCCAGGCGCTTCATACAGGCGAACTCCGCCATCCACTCATATTGTGTGCCTATTGGTTTTTTATTTGAAAAGCATCTATACTTTTCCTGGATGCAGGCGTTCGGCGCGATGTCTTTCCTGTTGAAATAGAGCGTATCGTATATTCTATCGCGGCTGCCGCGTATTCGCTCGTATATCATGCCCCTTATTTTTTCCATCGCCTCCAGTTCCAGCGGCAGCGAGCCCCGGCCCTCATCGATGATGTAATAGGGCTGTACGCATACATTCCCATTAAGCGCCAGAATTAACAGCCGGAAGGTCGAGTCCCATCCCCCCGTCCACATTAAACGTATGACCCTTTGTTCCATCGATAGTAATCCGCTTTCTTTACTCGGCGCTGTTAGTTATTTTTTTGTCGGTACATATTTCCGGCAGTCTCAGCATACTGCCGAAGATATCGTCATATTCAACGGGATTGAACTTGCAAAAGCCGGCGTTATGAAAAAAAGTGAATTCTCCGAAATACACCTTGCCTCCCACTTCATACAGATCGACCCTCAAAAAAGGGAACGGCGCGCTGAAGTCCCTGGCTATTTGCAACATAAAGTCCAGGTGCGCGGGCCTCGCCTCCGCTTTTGCGGAACGGGAATAAATACCGGAGCATACAGGCAACAGATTCCAGTCCGCGTCGTAACAACTCGTCTCCGCCGATTTAATACCACGGTTTGCGTATACCATGATAAACCGCGGTTCGCCGTTAAAACACATGATTTTATAATCCCTCAGCGAAACGGTCTGCTCGCTATCTTCCAGCAGCTCCTCGCATATAATCCTTGCTTTTAACCCTTTGTAGTGGTATTCGGCGTTTCGGTAAAAATAATTGCACTTCATCCAGGAACGCAATTCTTTGCGGAACGCCTTTGGATCCAACGCATTTTTATCCCTGCATATAATATACATGCCGCTGGAATGCGCGGCCTTTATCGCAAAACGCTGCGGAAGCGCGGCAAAGTCCACGTCGCTCTCCGAGTCATACACGCCAATAAGGGGGATCAATGTTCCGGCGTACCCGCACTTTTCCACGATCGCCCTCGCCTCGATTTTATCGGCGTGTAACGCGGCGCCCGGATCCATCCAATTGAGTTTTAACCAGACAGATTTTTCGCTGAACGAGACCGGGGGGCGCAGTCTGCACTTTCTTCCGATCTTGAGCCGGTAATACAGCAGATTAAAAGCCTTCGGACTGAGCGCTATCATCGCCATTTTTATTGTATTAAGCGCCGATTGCCTGATTTTTCGCCATATTTTCAATACTTTTATTTTCACCATTCTTGTTCGTACCGCGTGATAATTTTTCCGTCGCAATAGCCGTGCACCCGATTGCCAACATAAAACCAGCCAGCCTGTTGTCATATGTGATCCAGGCATACTCAATGGCGGGAACCATTATGACGGTACACATACTGAGCGCTTTCAATTTTTTGTCCACAACCCCGCCGGTCCGTATAAAAAGCGTCTTAATAATCAAAAACAAGTAAAACCAATAAAATACAATGATAGTTTGCCATCCGCCGCTGACTATCAATTCCACAAAATTATTATGGGAATATGTGTCATAACTCCCGCTAAGATACCGAAAACAATCCAGCCCGTAGCCCGTCCAGGGTTTTTCCGCGATATGGCGGAGCGCGGCGTTTATCATTTTATTTCTGGAAATGGCTGACCCGTCTGTAAGTTTTTCGTCTCCGACCGTACTTACAACATAGTTCTCCATCCTCTTACCAAGCGTATCGTATAACAACGGCACATTTAACACAAGAGTGACTGCAACAATGCTGCCCACTCCGACGATTATTATATTACGGAATCTTTTTAAAGACGAGTCCCTGAAAAAGAAATATATGCCCGCAAACCCAATCATCAAAATTAACGCCTTGCGGGAACCTGATAAAAAAATTACAATGATATTCGATGCGATAACAACAAGGCGTAACCATTTTTTATCCGCTAAAGCCACTCGCGCCGGTTGCGTGCGATCGCGGTTTTCTTTTTTTATACGGAACGGCCCGGGCATGTTGTCAAGTGCGAAGATATTCAACAACAGGCACAACGCACTGGCCATACCGGATCCGTTAGGGTTGTAACTGATCCAACCAAAAATTGGAAAATTATAATCTATGCGTCCCAGTCTGCCTTCAGTTCCTATATAATCTCCGACTACAAAATTCCCCCCCGTGAAATCCAGTTGTAATATCATAAGAAAAATATTATGCGCGAATATGACTACCGTATACATAAAAATAAATTTTAGAAGGCCGCGCCTGGAGCTCACCATGCTCAAAATAACGTTTGCGAGTGCGCAGTTGATCGCAGTAAACATCAGTCTGCGGATTGAACCACCGGGATCCATGGATGCGCCTAAGTACGTGTGGAGGACAAAGTACGCGCAAAAACCGGCGCTCCAAAAAATGTATAGATATGAAGGTTGCTTTTGTCTTGTGAACAGCAGCGTGACGACGTGACAGCCAATGAGTAATACCATCAGC
>Ga0123353_10002542_pt1 | contig 22666 bp, 28 predicted proteins | sample TergutLab28metaG_3_FD_92763 | JGI IMG/M metagenome (GOLD analysis project Ga0123353, IMG submission 92763) | Labiotermes labralis P3 segment gut microbial communities from Petit-Saut dam, French Guiana - Lab288 P3 | ecosystem: Host-associated > Arthropoda: Insects > Digestive system > Gut ... | reverse complement strand
TATCGTTCCCGAAATGGTGAATTTGGTCACGCCGTCCGGGGTCATCGAGAAGCTCTTGACGACGTTCGAGCGTGTGAGGAACTTCGATGGTAACGATGTGACATCGTTGAAGCCTTCCGCCTCTATGCTGACGAACTCAAATATAACGCCAGAATCCACCGTTATTTTGTAGATGCCCTTCGCATCGGTCTTCGCCGTGAATGTATCATCACCTACCTTGTACGTGACCGTGGCCCCGTTTATGGGCATTCCCTTGGCCGTTATCTTACCGGAGACCATGAACTTGGTGTGCCCGTCCGCGGTCATTGAGAAATTCTCCGTTATATCCGACTGGACCAGGAACGCCGTGGGCAGTGATGTGACATCGTTGAAGCCTTCCGCCGCTACGGTTATGAACCTGAACACGACACCAGACATCACCGTTATGGAGTAATGGCCGTCACTGTCCGCCTTGATGCTGAACTTCACCCCGTCGACGGTGTATATGACCATCGCGTCGAACATCGGCATCCCATTGGACACGATCGTTCCTGATATTGTGTACTGGGTACTTCCGTCCGATGTCAGTATGAAGTGCTCGTCGACGTTCTCCTCCGCGATGAAGTTCGAGGGAAGATGTGACACATCGTTGAAACCTTTCGCCTTGATGCTGACGTATTCGAAATATGAGCCTGAATCTACGGTTATCGTATATCTGCCGTTGGAACCGGTAGATATCGTCGTCATATCGCCGTCCACCTTATATGTGATATCCGCTCCGCGTACCGGCATGCCGTTCGACAGCACTATGCCCGACACGCTGAACGTCTCGATAGGGAACGATGCACTGGCGATTATGTTCGAACCGGTGACCGATACAGGGTTGTTACTGCCCTGCAGGTCCCCTGTCCAGCCGCCGAACAGATATCTCTTGTCGGCGACCGCCTTTAGATATATCCTCGTTGAGGAGTTGATCCTCAGCGGATCTTCCAGGATGAGGTAGTCAATGTTGTTGAGTGACCAGAGTATCCTTCCGTGGTCGTGATCGCCGGGACTTATCGTTACCATCGCGGATGCGAAGGCTGCGCCCACCGTCTTGTTACGGTCCATTTCGATCGTCATTACGGCCTCGTTGCCTACCGCGGCCCCGTCAATGGTCCAGTATGAGAAATGCCATCCGCTGGTGACCGTAGACCTCACCCATAATGTCGAGCCCTTCGGCACCGTCACGGGATTGGATGTAAGTTTAGTATAGGACGAACCGTCCGATGACCACTCTATCCCTCCCTGTGTTATCTGTGACTTACTGTCAGTTATACTTCCCAATGACAGCACGTACCCTTCGGAATATGTTCCGTGCACCGTTACATCCTCTTTGGGCACGAAACTCTTCACGCCTGCGGCGTCCACATCCGTCAGCACGTCCCAATCGAACAGATATCCTGTCGACGCGACCACTCTGAGCTGGATCGAGCTGCCCATTGCCAGGCGTACGTGGCCCTCGTATCTCTGCCAGTCGCCGGTGTTGTTGATCTTGTATTCGATGTGACCGTGGTGTCCTCCGGACGTCGTGACGGTCACTGTGTTCAATATGTCATATTCTGTGATCTTGACGCGTCCGGCATCGCTGCCGCCGGTGGTCGTCCTCACTGAGACGTCAGCGAGGCTGCCGACACCGCCGATGTAACCGGAACCTCCGCCGCCTCCGCCGCCGGATCCGCTCATGACGTAGGTATCTCCTCCTCCGCCTCCGTAGTATCCTGCGCCTCCTCCACCTCCGGCTCCGTGCGAGCCGTCCGACATGAATCCTGCGCCTCCGTATCCGAAGCCGCCGGGGAATGCCGCATCCCCTCCGGAGCCGCCTTCAACGGGGCTTCCGCCGTAACCGGCATTGACACCGGCTCCGCTCATTCCGTAGATGCCCCCTCCGCCGCCGCCCGTGTTGGCCGACGTGTAGGCGCCTCCGCCTCCGCCGCCTCCGGCCACTATGGCCCTGTGCGTAAGGTCGTTGCCGCCTATGCGTATATCACTGGCACCTCCGCCTCCGCCGCCGCCTCTGGTCCCGCTTCCGCCGATGCCGCCTCCGTTGAGGCCTCCGGCACCTCCGTCGGGACCGTAACCATTAATTCCGGCACCGCCCACGAAATAATAGACCGTTATGTCGCCATCGCCGGAAACATAGTACCACCCGGACGAATAACCTCCGGTACCTCCGTACGATGAAGCTGCGGCACCTCTGCCGCCCGGTGCTCCCCACACCTCAAAATAATAAACCTTGCCTGCCTCTAGCACTACGCCCACGTTCAATCCGCCGTATGCATCCGCCAGTACCTTTGAGTATGACAGGTCCGAGATCGACAGGTCCGACAGCGAAATTGGCTGTACGGCCTTCAGACTCGTATCGTCCCTGTTCAAATTATCGTTGGGTGCAAAGACGCCGAAGAGCGCTGCGAACAAAAGTGTGAATGTAAAAAGAACGCAAAGGATGCCTTTCGTACCGATCTTGACATTCCTTCTTCTTCCCTCTGACCCGTCCTCTTTCACAATATCTTCGTTGTTCCTCATAAGCTGCCTGTCCCCCTACGTGTCGTTAAGGGCACGCGTACTAACAATATCGAAATCTAGTATATAAACAATACTACTAAAAAGATACCTGATATCCATATTGTAATAATTTATCACGATTAGATTAATATCCGCCGGTTTCGGCACAAAGCGGGCACCGTCTGTCAGGAAAAAAGCGACGATGAGGATTATGCGTACCCGTAGTTGATAAAAATGTAAAATGTGAATATGAGCCAGCACTACAAACTATACCTTGTGCATATCATATCCGCACCGAGTTATGTGACCCCGGCCGCCGTCCGGGCGGCCGGATGTTGTTCCGCGATGATCTCAGGATACCGTTACGGTTGCCTTACCGGTGGCCGCGAGGGTGTTGTACTCGTACGTCACCTCATATTTACCGCCAGCGTGGACGTCTACCTTCGTGTTGACGACGCCCATCTCCTTATCCTGGCTTTTGAGCCATAGTTTCAGCGTGTGCGAACCTTCCGCGAGGTCTATGACCACACTGGTGTCCGGCGAGACCTTTACCTCTTGTTTTTCGTCGATCAGAACGTCGAGAGGATTCTGAAGCGTGAGCTTCTGTGAAAGTCCCCTTTTAAATTTGAACGTTACGTTTCCCATGGTTACCCCGCACCCTCCAGCGGTTTGTGCGCTTAAAAGGTTTTTGTGAAATATCTCGCCTGGAACGGATGTGGGTGAGATCCTTGGTTCGATCGATGACGATCCGTTCAGGAAGGTCTTATCTTAATGAGCGCACTCATGCAACGGTATATTATCCGGTAACGGCATATTAGTTCATGTCTTGGGAGGAGAGAAATTCCATCGATGCGAAACGCTTCCCGGCCCCGCTGATCATAGGGCTCCTACTCATGACCGCGGGCCTTATCATAACGATATACGGGATATTCTCTATCGTCGCATCACTGACCGGCGATATCCATGCGTTCGGGTTCATAGGCGGATTGCTGATAACGCCGATAGGGCTTCTGATGATGGCCGTAGGCGGGGCACTAATGTTCTTCGGCTCGGTCAGGATATACAGAAGAAAGGAAGGACGCATACTGTACTGACGCGGGACGGAAGACAGTTTTTAATAATTCCTCTGTGATGGTGGCGCATCGGGCTCATGGTCTAGGGGTTATGACGGCGCCCTTACAAGGCGCAGATCGCCGGTTCAATTCCGGCTGGGCCCATTTTTCACTATACTGGACATATGGTCAATAAAACCGCTTCACGAAGACTGGCCACGAGAAGACCTTTGGTCCTGACCGGTAGGGGTGCGTCTCGGTTTGTTTCATTCTCGCGGTTTTTGTTAATTTGTTAACTTTTCATTCATTTTCATTTCTCTCTCCTTAAGTCTTCATTATAGTAATTGTATACTTTTGATATTTGAGGTTAACAAAAAGGTTAACAAAAAGTTAACAAAATTTTGTTAACCAAACCATTTATCACTCGAATCCCATATTATTACGCCCGTGAAAGAGATGCACAAATCTACACGGACGTACGCCCTTCTCGCCGCCTTCATGATGATCGGTATGATCGCCCTCATCCCGGTAGCGGCCGATGGAGATGATCATGCTCTCGGCGCCAATGACACGGCCACGATCTCCATGCTGACCGGAGACAGCTTCTCTTACGCTCCGGCGACCAATCTGCCGAGCACGATCTCTGCATCCGGTAGCGGCCTGGCGCCATCCGGATTCTTGACCTGGAATTCAGTCACAGGCACCTTAAGCGGCACTGCCGGAGCTCCAGGAACGTTCACTGTGATCCTAACTGCGACATGGATCTCCGGAAACCTGCAGCAACAGACTACGCAGACGATCACGTTCAACGTGTACGCTCAGATCACTGTGAGCTCCGCGACGTCGGCGGCCGCCTTGGTCGGAGTTCCTTTCTCATACACTCTGTCCTTCACAGGGCCGGCAGACACTGCGGTTAGCTCACCGACAGTGACCAACGCAAACGGATTGAGCTGGAATGCCGGCATGACGTCGATATCCGGAACGCCGGTGGCAACGGGCATCACAACCTTCGCATGGACGCTTAGCTCCGCGACGTCCGGACAGAGTGTTAACTTCCTGCTAACGATCGCGACATATTCTGACCTTGCGATCACGTCGCCGGCAACTTCTTCAGGTTACGTCGGAGGATCATACCATCACACTGTGACGACGTCCGAAGCAGCGACGATCACAGCTGACATCTCGTCGATCTCAGAACTTGGAGTCTCGTGGAGCTCGCCGTCGCTGAGCGGAACATGGAGTTATGCAGCTGCGTCGACGACGTCGCCGTTCTACACTGATCATGTGATCACGTTCACTGCCTCCGCAACGGTCTCCGGCGTACCGACGACCGTGAATCAGACGCACACGATAAGAGTCTTCGCGGCCCTCGAGTACATCACACTCCCTACGATCGGCAACGTCACGACGTCGATATCCGGCACTATCGTTAATCTCATGGCGGATATCACCGGCGCCATGTCCGCATGGGTGGACTGGGGCGACGGGACGACCGTAGCTGTGGATAATCCGGAGGACTTATCCACCGGTCTGCAGCACGACTACGCTGAAGGTGGACTTTACATGGCAACGATCGGTGCCGTCAACGCTGCCGGTACGACGCAGCACATCGTAATGCTGGCCACAGAGGGCATTGGCGGCGGGGACGGAGGCGAAGAGCCCGGAGCTGAAGACGACGGCCGTACGTCGCTGCTGTTCCTGTTAATGGGGATCCTGATGATCATCATCGGCCTGATCCTTCTTGCCGGCACTGACCACAAAGGCCTCGGAGCTCTGCTCATTGTCATTGGGGCCCTGGTGCTGATTCAGCTTTACGTCTACGACTTCGTGGACGTCATCATAACATATTGGAGGGATTAAATGAACAACCGTAAGCTGTCGGCGATCTTCGCCGCGATGATACTTTGCACTGGAGTTTTCGTCATAGGAAACTCTGTAAAATCAGTTTCGGAGCTCAATGAATCACACGAAGACCTGTCTTTAGGTTCTTCAGGTGTAGAATTGGCCTGGGCTAAGAATTTTGGCGGTTCTGGTCAAGATGTTTTCAACTCTGTTGTTATGACATCTGATGGGGGATTTGTTGTGGTGGGAACCTCCGCCGCAGCGAGCTTCGGCACCGGCGACTGGGCCGGCATCACTGGACGTGGCGGAACAGATGCGATAATCGTCAAGTTCGATTCATCGGGCGATGTTGTGTGGATGAACAGGTTTGGAGGTTTGGAGAACGATTATTTCAACTCTGTTGTTATGACATCTGATGGAGGATTTGTTGCGGTGGGATACTCCTACCCAGCGAGCTTCGGCACCGGCGACTGGGCCGGCATCACTGGACGCGGCGGCATGGATGCCATCATCGTCAAGTTCGATTCATCAGGCGATGTTGTGTGGATGAACAGGTTTGGCGGATCCGGGGCCGATATATTCAACTCCGTAACAGCCACATCGGACGGAGGTTTCGTTGCTGTCGGTCATGCTACATCGTTCGGCACCGGCGACTGGGCCGGCGTTGCCGGGCAAGGAAACGACGATGCCATCATCGTCAAGTTCGATTCGAATGGGACAATGGTGTGGAAAAACAGATTCGGAGGCATTGGTAATGATCGCTTCTTGTCGGTTACTGCCACTTATGATGAGGGATTTGTTGCTGTTGGTTATGTGGGCCATACATCATTTGGGACTGGCGATTTCGTTGGGATTGTGGGTCGTGGGGATCAGGATGCGGTCATAACTAAATTTGACTCATTTGGTAATCTTGACTGGATGAGTATTTTCGGCGGTTCTGGTGTTGACGAATTTAATGGCGTTACTGAGACATTGTTAGGGAATTATGTTTGTGTCGGAGTGTCTTATTCACAATCTTTTGGTAGCGGAGATCTCATCGGGATAGTTGGCAACGGAAGTCGTGATGCAATCATTGTTGAATATGATTATTCGGGCTTTGTTACTTGGTGTAAATCTTTTGGTGGTTCTGGCGCTGATAGTTTCGCTTCGGTTATCTCTACGCAAGATGGAGATATCATAGCGGTGGGACAATCCCAATTCTCTTCATTCGGTAATGGCAATCTGATCGATTTTGTTGGTCGTGGCAGTACTGATGCGATCGTTGTTAATTTTGATTCTTTTGGTTCTGTTATTTGGGCGGGTGTTTTTGGCGGATCCGGTGCTGATTCGTTTTCATCTGTTACAGAGCTTTTGGATGGATCTATTATCGCTGTTGGTAGCTGTTCTGTGGATTCTCCGGGTACAGGAGATTTATTTGGAATGGCAGGTAAAGGGAGTACTGATGCGATCGTTGTTAATTTTGATCCTAGATTAGAGATTGTATCTCTGCCTGTTAATCTGGTTGTTCAGGGCAGTAATTGGTCATATACTCCACAGACGGATCCGTCCGGCACCACGATCTCTGTGACTGGGGCATCATGGCTGTCGTCTAACGGAACGACAATATCAGGGACGGCTCCGGCACCTTTGGATGGGATCTCTCAGACATACGATCTGACGATAACAGCCTCAAAGGCAGGAGCCAGGACAGCGACGCAGAACGTATCGCTTACTGTACACGCATCGCTGACCTTCACGACCGTTCCGACGCCGGCAATCAATATCACGCAGACAGGTCCGGCAACTTTCTTTGTCGATGCATCCGGATCTGAAGATTTCACATCGTTGGTCATCGACCTTGGTGATGGAAATGTCGTGGACGGAATTCTTTCGATAGAGCATACATTTGAAGTAAAGAGCAGAGCTGTGCATATGACGGTATCAGCGACGAACAACATGGGCACCGCACAGATCACCAGTACAGTTCTCATTCCTGATGATGAACCGGAAACGGTGGCCTGGACTACAGTCGAGTATCGCTTCGCACCGGATCTCGATCTGACGATCATTCCGACCTTCACATTGACGGGGCCCACGGGCTTCGCTGAATCATGGCTTGTATGGAATAATGCGCAGCGTGCAGTCGTCGGCATCCCAACACCTTCAGAGGCATACAAAACCTATACGGCGACTCTGATCATGGGCGGTGAAACGCTCACGTGGGATATCCAGGTCCTGCCGGCATCGACCGTCGTGCCTACGGCCAGCATCGAATACTCGATCGATGAGCTGGAGCTGTCCCTCTTCGCGATATCGAACACACCGGGAAACATGGCGCTGCACAGTTGGACTATCACATCTGGAGGGTCTCTGATCGCAACGTCCTCTCACAGGGATCCCGTGATCTCTCTGGCGGCCGGAGGCATCTATTCGGTCGCGCTGACCATCACGAACAGCAACGGCACGGCGACGTCGACATCGACGATCTTCGTACCGTCCCCGGAGCTGCCGCCTGAAGAGGAAGACGACAAACCTCTGCCGATCGCGGCCATCATCCTGTTGGTCCTGGGCGCCATGATATTTTTGGGCGGTCTCGCCGGCAGTAGCTCCGGCGTTGCTGTCCTCGGCTTTATCGTGGCGATCGTCGGATTAGTTCTCATCTTTGTGGACGCGTCATCGATAGTCCAGTCGATCTCTGACCTACTTAAATTAGGAGAATGAAATGAACAACCGTAAGCTGTCTGTGATCTTCGTCGCCACGATGCTCTGTGCCGGAGCCATTGTCATAGGGGGCTCCATATCTCCCTTCGATCCCGGAGAGGATCAATCGGACACGACACTCGGGTCGGGAGACATAGATCTGCTGAATGCCGTACGCTTTGGAGGGTCCGCTGCCGATCAGTTCGAGTCCGTCACAGCAACGTCGGACGGCGGTTTTGTGGCCGTAGGGCTGTCGGTAGGTTTTGACAGCGGCGACTGGGCCGGCGTCACCGGCTGGGGAAATAATGATGCCATCATCGTCAAGTTCGATTCGAATGGGACAGTAGTGTGGAAGACCAGATTCGGAGGGTCGGGAGCCGATATGTTCAGCTCCGTCACAACGACGTTGGACGGCGGTTTCGTTGCCGTCGGTTATTCTGTTGCCGCATCCTTCGGCAACGGTGACTGGGGCGGCGTCACCGGACGCGGCGGAACTGACGCAATAATCGTCAAGTTCGATTCGAATGGGACAGTGGTGTGGAAGAACCTATTCGGAGGGTCCGCTGCCGATCAATTCAACTCTGTCACAACAACGTCGGACGGTGGTTTCGTTGCCGTCGGTTATTCTGTTGCCGCATCCTTCGGCAACGGTGACTGGGTGGGCGTTACCGGCTGGGAAAATAATAACGCCATCATCGTCAAGTTCGACTCAGCCGGCAACGTGGTGTGGAAAAACAGATTCGGAGGAAATGGTGCCCATGATTATTTCCATTCAGTCACGACATCAGACAGTGGTTTCGTCGCCGTCGGTTACTCCAATGCCGCATCCTTCGGCACCGGCGACTGGGCCGGCGTCACCGGCCGAGGTAATAACGATGCCATCATCGTCAAATTCGACTCAAGTGGGGAGGTGGTGTGGAAGAACAGGTTTGGCGGATCGGTTGCCGACAGGTTTAACTCCGTCACTTCGACATCAGACGGTGGTTTCGTCGCCGTCGGTTACTCTGCCTCGGCGAGCTTCGGCAACGGCGATTGGGTGGGCGTCACCGGACGTGGCGGTAATGATGCCATCATCGTCAAGTTCGACTCAGCCGGCAACGTGGTGTGGAAGACCAGATTTGGAGGGTCGGGTGCTGATCAATTCAACTCTGTCACTTCAACGTCGGACGGTGGCTTCATGGCCGTGGGAGACTCAGGGGGCTTCGGCAACGGCGATTGGGTGGGCGTCACCGGACGCGGCGGTAATGATGCCATCATCGTCAAGTTCGACTCGGCCGGAAACGCACTTGGACGCAACCTCTTCGGCGGCTCCGTGAATGACACATTTAATGGAGTTGTAGTGACATCCAATGATATTTTCGTCGCCGTCGGTTATTCCCAACCGGCGAGCTTTGGCAACGGTGACTGGGCCGGCGTCACCGGACGCGGCGGTAATGATGCAATTATTGTTTATTTCAGCACGGTCTCAGAACCACAGATCAGTATCTTCTCGACTCCGTCACTTTCGATCGTCACAGGAAACATATGGTCTTACACTCCGCAAACGGATCCGTCCGGCACCACGATCTCTGTGACCGGTGCATCTTGGCTGTCGTCTAACGGAACGACAATATCAGGGACGGCTCCGGCACCTTTGGATGGGATCTCTCAAACTTACGATCTGACGATATCGGCATCGAAGGCGGGTTTTGAGACGGCGACGCAGAGCGTTTCGCTTACAGTTTACGCTTCGCTGACCTTTGTCAGCATTCCGACACAGTCAATCAATGTTACAGGAGGATAAAACAATGCAACGAAAAAAGGCACAAATACTAATGGCCGTGGCCATGGCGGGAATGTTCTTGGCGATCCTGGCAGTCCCGTTCGTCGCGGATGATCGGGTAGATCCGATATCGGATGAGATGATGGATGAGGAGTTCCTCGCGGGATTTTTGGACGGCGTCTTCGATGCAATTCGACACGGGCTTTCTGCTCCTTTCCAGTGGATCGGAGAGGGATCCTTGATGCTCGCTGATTGGATTCGTCCTGGTGATCTTGCTGACCTCCCTCCGGGGTCGACCGGTAACGTGGTACAGCAATTTGCCAGAAATGCAGAATCGTTATCGACGCAGGAAAAGATCATGCTGGTCTCGCAGCTCGCGAACTCCCTTGTCGACAATGACAGGCAGGTCTTCGCACTGTCGGAGTCATACTTGAACAGAGCAGCGGAGATCACTTCGGCCAGTTTATGGCATGCCGGGGCGACCTTCAACAGTGACGATGTTCTGATCCTTGCCGGTGTGATCGATCTCTTGGCCAGGGCGAACTACAACACTCAATACACTCTGGACTGGGCTTACGACCAGGCTGCCAACAGGGTCGATCTCTGGGCGGCGAACACTGACTGGGCGTCCGAATTAAGGATACAGATGGGATGGAACGGCGGAGGCACCGCGGATGCGACGTCGCGCCTCAATCTTGACTTCACGTCGATCATGACGGCGACGTCGGCCGAGAACGTGTTCTACTTGGACACAGAATCGATGGCCGGCACCGCCGGCATCTTGATGAACAACGCCGTATGGTCATTCTCCCCGAACGCCGGCATCACAGATCTGCGGACAGGGACATTCCATCCCTTCGGCAACGTCTACACGGATATCTCCTCTTTACCTTCAGGATGGTATGTGGCAGAGCCGGGAGTTTATGCCGGACCATTCCTTGCGTCGACTTCGCCGGCGGCTGCGGCCGTGACCGGCGGTGCCGTGATCATATGCGACAACACCTATGGATACATCACGGCGGATGCCAACGGACTGCTGAACATCACATACGATGGCGTCGGATACACGAGCGACTACCTGAGATACGGCATAACGGCAGACGGTAACGTTCGATGGACCGAGGACGCAGCTGACGGCAGCTCTGTGATCGCATCGATGATCACGACATATGCTCGGTATTTTGATCAGATCAAGGAGCTCCAGTTCCGGGCGGCCGCTTCCGCGCTGACGATGTGGATGATATCCGCGCAGGCATTCCAATCCAACATATTGCTGTCGCCGAGCTCCATCATTCCGCAGCTGACGAACGTGGGCGTGGATCCCGTACAGGCTTACGCGATGTATGTCAGCGCCCTCGAACAGATCGCACAGTTCTGGAATATGAACGGAACGCTCCTCCGGTCGGCTGATGTGAGGATCTCTCCGGAGAGCCTCGATCTCTACTGCTACGGGTCCATCTATAATCCGGACGGGTCGCTGATCGCCGCCAATGTGGTGTTCACACCGTACGTGTACACACAATCAATGAACATCCGCGTCGGCAGCAACACGTACACGTCCGCCGGGATGGTCATGATATGGGATGACTTATCGACCACCGCCATCGGTTGGGAAGGATCGAGCACGAATAACGCAGCATCCATCACGATCATGCCTGGCGCTTATTTCATGGCCACGGAAGTAGTTTACAAGGGAGAGTCTGTGCCTTCAGTGACTCTGCAGGTGAAGACGATACAGGCCATGGGCATCTTAACGAATGCCCAGCTCGGCCTCGATGACACTCCGGCGGTCATCAGCGTTGCGGCTCTCTTCATGATCATCTTCATCCTGCTGGGCATAATACTCATGATGGCAGGGTTCATGTGGGAATCCGGATTGTTCAAAATCATCGGGGTCATCGTCGCGATCCTGGGTCTGCTCGCATCGAGCTTCCTTGCGCGGCTCATCCTGTCGTCCGACTTCTTTGACTTCCTGTATCTGGCGGTGGGGGCGGGCTGAGAAATGGAGTACGACGATCTCCTGGGGACGATATGGGATAACCTGCCGATCATCGCGGCCATCATACTGACAGTGATGTTCGGCGTCGCCTGCTACTTAAAGAAGCCAGTGAAGGCGATAGTGCTCTTCATCTCCCTGGTCTTCGCGGTATATTTTGGGGTGATCTGATTGGATCTGTTCGGTTCGATGGTCTTCATAGTGATCGTCTCAGCGATCGCTGCGGTCGTCGGCCGGACGGCGAAGCAGGTCACTCACTCCCTTATCCCCGGTAAGGAGCCGGTGACATATCTGGTGATCGTCTGGGGTGTGGCGACGTTCATGCTTTTCGCCTTCAGACCGGATCTGTTCGCCTTCAGCTTCACGGACGATCTGGAGTTCAAACTCAGCGGTCTCGCGATGCTCTGCATGCTCTTCGCGGTCAGCGTGATGTATCCGATCGGGTACTTCTTCGCGTTCATCCGGGTGCAGTATGTGATGGAGTTCGACAAGAAATCCGCTAAGCCGAAGGGAGCCTATCCGATCATCTATTACTACAATAAATCCGGAGACCTATGCATTAGCGAGGAGACGCTCTGGTCGACCATCAAGGCGATGCTGGGGGCCCATTGTACGCTCGACATGCCTCTGGACAAGATAGTCCGGAAGTATCCCATAAGCGCCCGGCGGCGTATCCTCCGGGCTCATTCTCCGGACTGCGTCTCGATCTTCAGGGATCCCCCTGTTGCCGGAACAAAGAAGATCGGACCTTTCACCTTCAAGGTGAATCATCATGCCGTTTATATCCAAGATTACAACACGATCGACTATCTGACGTTCCTGATGCGCACCGGCGCTTTCGTGGACTCTATCGAGATCGCGACAAACCTTAACTCAAGGGTCGCCGCGATCGAAGTTGAGAGGACAGAGGATCATATCGTCTCCGGAGCTCGCACCATGAGGGATCTCAGGCAGCTCACAATGGACGACGAGCTCGCGGCCGAGGTCCGGGCAAGTCTCCTGCAGGAAGAGGAGACCAAGAAGGAGCACGACCTGCAGGCAATGATCGAGCGACTGAAGAAGATCGGCGTGAACGTGACCGTCCCGGTGGACGATCCCCCCAAGAAGGAGGCTGATGAGCATGTCTGAAGCTGAAGGCGACAGATCTGTGCCGGACAGGGCTACGAGGGAGATCGCAGTCTACGGAGTGAAGTACCGCGTGATCAAAAGGGCGTTCTACAAGATCGACAAGATGATCGATTGGCTGGAGCGGCGGAACGAATACCTGAAGGACGAGGAGATCACGCTGGACCTTGCGGACAGCATCCTGTCAGACTGCCCGGAGGCCTTGACCATGCCGGACAAGGATATCCCGGCCGCTCTGATCAAAGAGATTCAGCATATCCGTGAATTTACGAAGAATTTGATGGCTATCAAGACGCTGCGCAAGTGGAGGATCGAGATCGATCTGTGGGGGCGCTTCCATGGATCCGTCGGATACGGGGAGCGTATGGTCAAGATAGGAATACCGGATCACGTGTGGAAGGTGAGCTCCAACGTGACCGGCCGGACGCCGATCGCGTTCTCGACGCTGCAGGAGGCCGACAATGTCTGAAGACATGGCTGTGGTCTACCTGAACACGGTCGTCTCGCTAAACGAGGGCTGGGGGGCCTTGCTGCAGGCCTACAGGGAGTTTGATACGCTCGTTCATCACATCCGCTGCTTCGAGAGGGTCTTGTCAGCATGCCTTCCGTTCATGATCGAGGAGAATGAGAGCTACAAGAAGATCAATGATGCGTTCCCGCTGCCGGACAACGACATGGAGGGGATGCCCATGGAAGCCTTCAGAGGATGGATGTCGGCCTTCGAGAACGTGATGCGAGACTATGGGATCATCGGCCGGAAGTCCGGAGACAAGGACGTCGCCGGCGACCAGTTAGCGGCCTTCTTCGGAGGTGCATGATGACCGCTGCCGGCGTTGATTCTGACGGCCTGATGAAGTTCCTTTTCTGTCCGGGGAAGAACTATATCACGGACGGCGAAAGAGGTGGTGGCAAGACCTTCCATGCGGTCGCTTTCGCTGAGCTCCTCCTTCGTCGCAAATCACCTCCATGGGGTCATGTCGTCCTACTGACGAACATCATATTCCTCCGGAAGACCGCTGACGGATTGGTCAATGACACACCGGACGGGGTCTATCATGTGACGTCGATGAGGTCGATGCTGCTGAAGATCGGCGAGATCCTGCAGATGCACGGCCGCGACGTCACGATCCTCGTCATCCTCGATGAGGCTCAGAACTTCATGCTCAGCGACGTCAACGCGGATAAGGTCAATCTGTCGCTCATCAGATGGTTCGGCACCGCCCGGAAATTCAACTGCGTGACATGGCTGATCACGCCGGCGATCAACAATCTGGTGCCGCGTGTTCGTAATTTCTACAATGACGATAAGCCCGGCTACATGTCCGGGATGTTCCGAAAGGACACCGGCCTTGCCCGGAAGTACATAGATCGTCATCGCCTGCAGGGGCAGCCTCGTGACTACACCACGATACAGTACGGCGCCAAGGGAAGGCCTTGGCTTATGCACATCCCGCGGACGTCGTGGACACGGTCACCGGACGAGCTCGAAGAGGGGGAGTACTGCTACGATCATCTGAGTTCCGCGGACTTCTCACTTGGAGATGATTTCGATATCAAGGAGTTCGTCCAGGCTGTCAGCAATGTGCCGTCACATCTGATCGCTGACGCGATCGTCAATTTCTTTAGGTGCGGAGCTGTAGCGAAAGAATCAGAGCTGCAGGCTGCCGAGGCGAACATGCGCATCGCGCAGATGCTGCGCTTGGATCGGATGAGGCGTATGAGGTTCTCATGGAGTAAGATCTCTGATATCGAGGACGTTCCGGAGACGACCCTCAAAAGATGGTATAAGAAGCATTTTAACGACAAGGAGGAGGTGGCTAATGGCTGAGTTTTCAGAGGGGCCAGTATTGACGGCTGTCGACCATTCTGATTTGGAGATTCACGCGTATATACAACCTAAATGGCACTGCTTAGAGGGGGGGAAAATCCCCCTCCCGGCGGCCGAAACCGTGACCGGAGGGCATTGAGATGTTTTCGATTTTCAGGAAGAAGAAGGAGGCCGGACGCAAGAAGAAGAACAAACCGAAGGAGACCGCCAGGAAGAGCGGCAAGGAGAGCAGGACAGTGAACAACAGCGGCGGGATCGTGCAACCGACCCCTCCGGTGGCGACGAAGAGGGTGAGATCTAAGAAAGAGAACATCACACCAACGGACGTCGCGAAGATATGGGAAAAGAAACCAAGGAGGAGATGAACAATGGCAAAGAACAAGGACCCGACAGCAGAGAAGCGCAAGGAAGACGTCAAAATACGCAAGCAGGAAGCGAAGGCGAAAAAACTGGAGATCAAGAACGAGAAGACGATCGCCAAGACCAAGATCAAGGCGGAGAAGCAGCAGAACAAGAATGTCTCAGCAGCGACGTCGAACAAGCTGCGGAGTGAGGGACGTCCGGCTCGCGGCGTGGGGTTCGTCCTCTACGAGAAACCGGGGAACGTCAAAGGATCTAAGCCTAAGGCCTCGCCGCCACGTAACAAAAAGGGACAGTTTGCCAAGAAAAGGTGATGGTGTGAAAAAGGGGCCGAAACGTGACAAAAAGACCGGACGGTTTGTGGCTAAGAGATCATTCTCCGATAAGATCTTCGGGAAAGCGGCCGTGACCAAAACCAAAGATATCACTCCAGTTGCGAACACCGGAAAAAGGGCGTCTGGCAAGAAGGAGGGAGGCCTGGTGGAGCAGCTCAAAAACAAAAGGATCAAGGTGGGAAACCAAACGGTCAGCATTCCTGTCGACAAAGACGGCAATGTACCGACCGTCGCGTTGGCGATGCGCTTCCTGCAGGTCCATCAAGGAGATCGTAACGGGAAAATACGCAACCCTTCGATTGATTTGGCCACGTATGCCAATGTCACGTTCAAGCCCGATAAGAACGGAAAATTCCGTCCTGAAGACATCGCCAGATGGTGGCTCCATCCGAATGAGTACGATCTTGAAGACATAGATAATCCCGGATCGAACATATTCGAAACACTAAAGGATTCACGGAAGGGAGCCAGGGCCTCACAGCGTCAGATCGCGGTCATCGCACAGAATGACGGAGAAAGCAACAACATCCGCAAATCTCTGGAGAAGGCCTTTACCAACAGGGAACTGGATGCCATGGTCAAGGACAGCGGTCTGACGATATTTGTGGACGAGACCCTTCCCGGCCTCGGCATCTATTATCCAGATCTCAATCTGATCATATTGAACTCGAAAGCAGGTCCGGGGACGACCATACACGAGGCAACACACCACCTCCGTAAAAGCGATCCTGAGAGAAAGAATGTGATCTCAAAAAGTCGGTTTTGGTCGGGGAACTACACTAAAGACGATGAGACCGCAGAGGAAGCGACGACAACCGCTGAGACGTTCATAAGACTGGATCCGGACGATGACAATGGCTACATGTCATACTACACCTCTCTCTTTGAGATAAGTAAGGACGACATCACAGAAGAGAATATCGCCAAGACCGCTACCAAGATCAAGGCTGTCATTGATGAGGATCGGAAACTTTTCAAAGGGAATGCGAAGCGTCTGCGTGGGAAACGTGCGGTCAATACTCTAGAGAAGAACTTCAATAAGAGCAACATCGGGAACCTTAAATTACCCAAAGGAAAACAGACCGCGAAGCAGTATCTGAACGGATTGTCGAAAAAAGATTAATATAATGTAATGTTTACGTTACATTATGGGGAAGAAAAATCTGATCAGAGAGGGCACTGAAGAAGAGTTCGAGAGCATGAGGGCCATCGTGGGGCAGTGGAATGAGACCTATGCCATGAACATGCTCCAACTCCAGGAGACGTGCGGATTGACGTATAGAGAGGCACGGGCATATCTGATCCCTTACCGGGAGAACACCTTCAGCATGGCCACTGAGCTCGGAATAGGGGCTCACGCGATCTACAACCTTAAACGCAAAGCGAAAGAGAAGATCGAAGCGTCCGGTTACACAATCGAGGAAATATTCGGAGACTATGTGCCGGTGGACAAGGGGCCGATAATGGTGTCATCGATAGGGACCCTTGATGATCTCGTAAGGCTACGCCGCGCACCATGACGATGACCGCGGTCGAGATTATCGCTTCCTATTTTTTTCCATCTTCCCTTTTGTGCTGCGGCCGGCGTTCTTCTCCGACGAGCTCCCGGCGCTGCTCTTCCCTGCCTTGTCTGACGCCACAGCCTCTTTCGCCTTCTTCCGAGCCTCCGTATCATTGATGAATCTGCCCTTCTCGTCACGCGGAGGATATATCATCTTCGCCCTTTCCGGGGGCTTTCGGTCTTTACCTCTTAACCTATCAAAAATTCCCATGACATCTTCCCCGCTACTGTGACAACGAGTCCGGCAATAATAAAGGATACCATATACAGGATCCATTTTCCCAATTTGTCGTTACTGTCCATGACCGTCGAATACGATGCATCGAGGCCGTCCAATAATTCGGTCTGCACTGAGAACATATTCCTTTCGTTAAAATGTTCGATCGCTCTGCTTATGTGTCCGCCGGTTGCATGATCTTCTTTCTTCCACCTTAATATTGCAAAAAATCCGAACAGACAACACAACAAGAATGCTACCGACGCCAGTATCTCCGACAGATCGCTCCATGCGTATCGGCTCTCCGGAAGAACAGCTATGAGAAGCACCGAACTGAATGCGATGAGTATCCCGATCACGGTTATGTGTGAGCTGTGTTTATTGGTGGCTATTCCCAACTGCCTTCCTAGGTCCTCTCTTATGTCATGGATCGCGGCCCTGGTGCCTTCCTCGAACCAATTAATATCCTCTTCGAGGTCCTCATCCTCTTCGGAGCTCCCGGACAGTGCTCTTTCAAGATCGTCTAGCGCTCTATCAACATAGGACCTTTTGCTCTCCGGTTCGTCAGTCATAACTTGTCCTTATCCCTCTTATCTATCCCGCAATGGTGCAAATGCCCGTCAACATAATCCATCAGGACGGCCGGCCCCCCCCCCCTTCTCTTTCGTAAAATCTGTCGTCGGGGGGTTATCGTCGGCCGCTTTGGATCCGACATCAGCAGCCATCTCTTTCTGCATCTTCCAGAGCTCTAGACGTTTGTTTTCGAGGTAGCCTATATAGTGTTTTACGGCCTCGTTCAAAAACTCTGCTAGTGTGCCGCCATGTAGCTCTCGCTCTTGATCGATCCTCTCTTTGAGTCTCTCATTGACTTTGAATCCTATCTGTACTGATTTTTGCCCAGGCGTGCCCACGGTGTTCATATGACTATTTATTGATATGTTCCTTTGGTGTTCGTACGATATTCGTACGTAAATCGTTAAATATCGATATGTGTATGATACTCATATGAACAACGATGAGGTGGCTATGTCAATACGAATGCCGATCAGAGATTATGATATGATCAAACAGTGCGTCAAGAAGGGTTATGCAATGAATGCTACTGATTTCGTTAGACGTGCCGCGAGAGAGAAATGCATCGAGATCGGAATCGAAAGCGAGACTGAGAAGACGAAGCAGGTAGTTTTTGGTACCTGAGGGGGGGGGGGAGGATCACGATAATTCCCCATTTTACGCTGCACACGTCTCCCGGTCATCCTACTGGAGGGGACGTCGCAGGCGAGGCAGCAATGTCTCGCGGATCGCCGAAGCTTGAGAGTGTTGTCATACGAAGGATATTTCGGCGGTCCACAAAAAGAACGGATAACGTGGCCGCGGGGCCATTGGAATGCTACCCGCGACCACGAACTCTAGGAGTTGGTTATGTGTTAACTAAATCAAAAATAAGTAGTTTTGTACAGAAAATGAACGCCGCCAAATCCGGGGATCTCTCCGGATGGAAGCTTAACTACGAGCTAGACAACGGCCTTCAGCATTATTGTCTGAAGGATGAGACCGGCATGATATACGAAGCGTATGTTCACGGCCGCAGCGTGCAGCTGTACGACCACAACATGCAGCTGGTGGCCGCATGATCGAACCTCGAGAGTATGGCAGAGATGATCTTTTCCTGCGTACCAGTGTTGCGAACGGAACAGTGGGTGAGAACGATGAGCCTTATGAGATCACTTTCGTCTACGGAAACACTCCAATGGTCGAATTCAAGGATCGGAAATACCTCTACGAACTGAAGGATCTCTTACTTGATGCCTATGTTCGATACAAAAAATTCAAGGAGGAAAATCTGTGATCCTGCTCAGTGAGATCCTCAGGATATGCCGACCAGGGAAGGAGGTCGAGACCGATGTCTGATCGTCTCAATACGCTCTATGAATTCCTGAAGGGCACCACGTACTTCGCCGATCCGGCGTCGACAAAGTACCACGGAGTATTCCGGGGCGGGCTCCATGACCACAGCCTCAGAGTGCAGAAACACCTCGTCCATCTCACGGACGCTCTCGATCTCAAATGGGAGTGTTCCAAGACCAGCCCGAAGATCGTGGCCGTATGTCACGACCTCTGTAAGATCGGAGCTTACGTCGAGGACGGCGCCGGCGGATACACCTACAATCAAGACCATCCGAAGGGTCACGGAGATCGATCTGTAGAGATCGCGAAAAGCGTGATAGATCTCACGGAGGAAGAGGAGCTTTGCATCCGGTGGCATATGGGCGCGTACGACCTGAAAGAAAATTGGAACGCGTTCAACGAGGCCCTCAAAAAATATCCGAACGTCCTGTGGACGCACAATGCGGACATGATGGCCGTGCACCTTGATGACGGTGCGGAGCTCGTGATCGATGGTCAGTACAACGTTTTCGATCTCAGAGATAGTATCTCAGAGCGACGACGTCTTACCTGTATCAATGAGATGATCATGAAGGCCCTCCGCCAAACGGAAGATTACCTGGGCGACAAAGAGGAGAAGTATTGCGGCCGCGGCCACGTCATGTCCTGGCCGGACTATAGCGCCGCCTTCGGAGTGAGAGCACATCTCAGGTCCTCGATTGCCGGCGTGACCGAACTAATGAAGCTGGAGGGGCTAAAATGAACAACGAATTTTCAACATCTGACGATCTGATGTATCCTTGTCATAGGAGTTTTCATCCAGGCGGATGTAGCGAAACGAACCCGGAGAAATTCAAGTCATGTGAGACAGCACCTAACGACAGCTGCGAAAGATACGTAGCATGGATAAAAAATGTGAACAACGAGAAGTACCCGGGGAAAATGTGTAATAAATTTGAGAGTTGTTTTCTTTCGGCCTTTATCATAGGCATGGCGCCGTCAACATGTGATTGCACAGGAACATATGAAGAGGCAGTAGAGAGATGCGACTTCGAAGAGGAGGATGAAGAATGACCGGCCACGTACGCCGGCAATGGTGGTGGCAATGCGTCGGATGCAACAGAGCCTGCGTGGAGCCGGCGACATCGCACCTGGAAGGTCCGGACGGCTGTGACAAGGGAACTGACCATACGGCTCAGTGGATCCTGCTTCCGGGGGCGATGCCATGAAAGAGTGTGAGGATTGCGACCTTCAGTTAAAGGTCGCGGAGGCCTCAGAGTGGCCGCAGGAAGGGAAAGAGAACGCCAAGACGACGTCTGACCCCTGGGGACGTATAAGACGCGCCATGGATGCCAAGAAGCGGGCTGAGAGGGAACAGCGCAGCATCATAAGTTTTCCGGAGGAGTGATCACATGGAAGTAAACAGAGAACCGTGTGACCGGTGCGGACGGAAGATTTGGGATCCCGTCGAGGGAGGGTTCCTGCTGTACTGCTTCGGGCACTACGACAACGGTCAAGGTATCTTTGTCTCGGCGGCGAAGAAGAAGAATTACACCGTGAAGGTCTGTGGCCTCTTTTATGAGATCTCACTGGCTGCGCCGATATCGCCGGAGCTCATCGTGAAGGCTAGCTGCGCACACAAGACACAAAGCAGACTGGAGGGTTTCATATGAGTACAAACAATGGGGCCTCTGAGGTTAGAATTTTAGAAAGCTCAATCCTAAAATGCCCTCAGGGCCTCAACCCCTTCTCTTCTGCTTCTTTGAACCGGAGAACACATAATTCGATCCCATGCGCCATGCTTGCGAACTCGCGAGATTCTACTTTTTTCCTAAGGTACTCAAGCATTTCTTCCGGAAGAGTCACTGTAATGTATGGTTTACGTCCTGCCATACAAGAGGTATTCTTGCAAAAAATTATAAATATCTGCCATAACAGTTACGGCATAACAAGAATTATTCTTGTAGGATTGAGCAAAAATGGAAAAAACAGAGCAATCAGCGGACGCTCTCGAGCTGACGCAAATGATATCCGGCAACGTGATAACGATAGAGGCCAGGACGAAGGACGGAAGGGCCTTATCGACCCTTGTGAGAGTGATCTTGGAGATCGCGGTGTTCCTGGACCCGAATATAACGGAACCAATAGAGAAACTGTTCCTGGAATTTACACAGAACGTAGAGGATCTATTCAAATGACGAAGGCGGCGCCGATATCGCCGGAGCTCATCGTGAAGGCGAGCTGCGGACACCGTACTCAGACACGTTTGGAGGGATTCCCATGAGTATCTTCAGCGCCAAAATGATCGAGCGGTTCGTCGTCCCGAATTTAGATCGAGGAACAGACCGCAGCGTCGACGACAAGTACCTCACGAAGGTGCTCATCCTGAACGGTGCCGGCGACACAGAGACGATCTCCGCGTCCGATATCTACAACCAGGACAAGTATACCAAGGACGAGATCAGGATCCTTGAGAATGCCGTGCACAGGTCTGCATGGCATTCTCCGGGAAAGTTCAACGACCATGAGCTGCTGCCGATCGAGAACGATCTGTCGCAGATCCACGGACGCATCGTCCGATATCTCCGGAGGTTCGTGTGGTTCTCTGACGACAACGCTTACGACCTGGTCGCCAATTGGGTTATCTCATCGTACTTCCGGGAGGTCTTCAGATATGCGCCGGTGCTCATATTTGACGGTGTGACGGTCTCCGGAAAGTCGACCACGCTGAAGACATTGAATCTCATCGTCTACCGTGGCCAGTATGTGACCAATTATTCTGCAGCTGCTCTCAGCCGGCAGATCGAAACCGACAACGTGACGCTGCTATTGGACGAGCTCATGGGCACCATGCAGAGCGATCGCGGCATGGAGGTCTGCGAGCTCATCAAAGCAGCCTTCGAGAAGGGGAATTTATTGATCCGCGCAGACCCCAAGTCTCAGCGCGTATACAAAAATCACGTGCATACGCACATCGCTCTCACGGTCAAAGCTGAAGGTCTACCCGAAGACGTATACAACCGCGGCATCCGGATCGGGATGATCGGTATGCCGGACGATCTGGAGCTGGGCGATATCGACAGCATCCATGAGGATGAGGAGCTCCTCGATGACATCAGCCCTTACAGGATCCGGACAGAGCTCTACGCCCTCCGATGGGCCTTCCTCGGCGGATCGAAGACCTTTGGGCTGAACTGGGAGGAACCTGCAGCTCAAACGAGAAGACACCTCCGGGATAGGATCGACAGCGGCGAATGGAAGGGACAGTGGTATTACGCCTTCGTGAATGGGATGAAGGGCGCTCCGCAGATCAGGGGACGAGCTCGCAACATCGCGAGCACATTGTACACGACGAGCCTCCTGACGGGCTCAGAGAGGCCCACGATCGAGCTGATAGCGGACAGCGTCAAGGCCAACCGGGAGATCATCATAGACACACCGGAAGCGATCACGTTCATGGCCATGGTCGACGCCGTCTTCAGCCGGCGGAAAGAGCTCG
>Ga0123353_10002541_pt1 | contig 22666 bp, 32 predicted proteins | sample TergutLab28metaG_3_FD_92763 | JGI IMG/M metagenome (GOLD analysis project Ga0123353, IMG submission 92763) | Labiotermes labralis P3 segment gut microbial communities from Petit-Saut dam, French Guiana - Lab288 P3 | ecosystem: Host-associated > Arthropoda: Insects > Digestive system > Gut ... | reverse complement strand
GTCGACGATGGCTATACGGGGACCGACAGCAACCGCGACGACTTCCAGCGCATGCTGGGCGATCTGGATGCCGGGAGGATCAACTGTATCATCGTTAAGGACCTTTCCCGTCTGAGCCGCAACGATTGGGAATGCAAACGATACTTACAGCACCTGTTCGTTGTGAAGGACACGCGCTTCATCTCCCTGGAACTCCCCCGTCTGGACAGCTACAAGCGGCCCGACGAAATCTACGACCTGGGCGTGACCATGCAGAGCGCCTACAACGAGAACCACTGCCGCGAAACATCAATTAAGGTGCGGGGAACACTGAATGCCAAGCGTAAGGCCGGCGAATTTATTGGCGCTTTTGCGCCTTATGGACTCCAAAAGGATCCCGCCGACAAGCACCGCCTGATCATCGATCCTGAAACCGCGCCTATCGTCCGCGATGTTTTCCACTGGTTTGTACGTGACGGTATGAGCAAAAACGGCATCGTGACACGGCTAACCGAGCTGGGAATCCCGTCACCCGCGGCCTACAAGCGCCAAAACGGGATGAATTACAACAGCCCCAAGCTGAGAGGCGATTCGCTGTGGTCGGTGCAGGCCATAATGCAGATGCTGGCAAACCAGATGTATGTGGGCCACATGGTGCAGGGCAGGCAGAAAGTCAAGAGCTACAAGGTGCATACCCGCGTGAGTATCCCCAAGGACGAATGGATCATCGTGGAGGACACGCATGAACCGATTATCGAAGCGGAGCTCTTCGCTCAAGCGCAAGCGCTGTTAAACCGCGACACGCGCACCGCGCCGAACTCTGGTCAGCTCTACACCTTCTCCGGCTTCCTCCGCTGCGCCGACTGCGACAAGGCGATGGTTCGAAGGCCATCGAAAAACGACCGGGTGTACTACGCCTGCCGAACCTACACCACATCCAGCACCTTATGCTCCAAGCACTCAATACGCCACGACAAGCTGGAAGGCATGGTTCTCGCGGCGCTCCAGCAGCAGATAGACCTCGTTGAAGGACTGGCAGAGCTGATTGACGAGATCAATGTAGCCCCTGCTGTCCGCACGGTATCCAAGCGGCTGGACAACTCGCTTAAACAGCGCAGGCAGGAACTCCAACGAGTTGGTGCCATCCGCACAGGTCTCTTCATGGACTGGAAGAACGGTGACATCACTCGCGAGGAATACCACAGCCTGAAGCAGGAGCTGGAGGAAAGGGAGCAACAGCTCAAACAGGACATCGCGCGCCTCGAAGATGAAACCCGCGACATGGCCCAAGGCATCACCTCCAGCGATCCTTACTTCGAAACCTTCCGTAAGTATAGGAAGATCACCGCACTTGATCGAGGGATCATGTCTGAGCTCATCAGGGTGATACATATCCATGAGGACGGGGACATCGACATCGAGTTCAACTTCGAGGATCAGCACAGACGCACGGTGGAGTTCATTGAAAACAACCGAAGGGCTACACTGACACTGGTGGATTCACGGAAGGCCAGCTAGATCAGGGCGCAAAAAAGCGCCTAACTTTTTAGGCGCATGTGTGTCATAATATAGTAACAGCCAATGCGCCGATGAATTCGCCGGCTCTGCGCTTGGCGTTGAAGGTTCCGCGAACCTTGATGGACGTTTCACGGCAGTGGTTTTCGTTGTAAGCGCTCTGCATGGTCACGCCCAGGTCGTAGATCTCGTCGGGCCGCTTGTAGCTGTCCAGCCGCGGGAGCTCCAGGGAGATGAAGCGCGTGTCTTTGACCACGAAGAGGTGTTGGAGGTAACGCTTGCATTCCCAATCGTTTCGGCTCAGGCGCGAGAGGTCCTTGACGATGATGCAGTTGATCTTGCCCTCGTCCAGATCGCGCAGCATCCGCTGGAAGTCGTCGCGGTTGCTGTCGGTCCCTGTGTAGCCGTCGTCGACATAAATGTCCACAAGCTCCATGGCTTCTTCGAGGGCGATGGAATCAAAGTAGGCTCTCAGCCGTTGCTTCTGATTCGTCACGCTGTAGCTTTCGTCGTTGCCATCTTCCCTCGATAGCCGGATGTAGATTGCCACAAGCCACGCGATCCTTGCCGCCTTTTTTGCTTCCATCGCGTCCTTGCTGATGCGTGCCATTGGTCCTCCTTTCCTCCATAATCACAAGGCAAGTATACCAGATGATTGCGGACAAGTCCAGCGCCAAAAGCCATATAGATCAAGCTTTTTTGCAGCTGACGGAGTAATTTTTCAGATGGGATTTCAGATCCCCAGCGTCATCGTTGAACCGTACTCGGATCACCGAATCGCCGCACAGGAAGCAGTACGGGTTACGGATTTGCTGGAGATATTGCTCTGCTCGTTGAACGGCTGGCAGGCTCTTATCTATCTTTATGGTTTGTATATCAACAAGGCTCGCCCTGTCGATTTCGGTTGCGTCGCGCATGGCGTCCAGTGCTGCCAATGTCACGGTGATCCTCTCCTTTCCCTTGTTCATGGTTATGGTTTTAGGACATAAAAAATACCAGATACATGATCTGGTATAAGCCTTGCCACAAGATATAGCTTGGCCACATGAGGTGTGGTAGCTTATGGGCATGCTTGGGTGTACCGTCCTCGTCTGCGCCCACAAAGGCCGCGTTATGGTACTTGTCGCTTTCGTAGATCAGCTTCTGATGCACGAAGTGGTCCAGCACGGCGCGGTCGATGCAGCGCTGCTTGAGCAAGTAGGCATAAACCCGGCGCATGTTTTCGTTCTTGTCAGGCAGATTGAACTCAGGCCGGTCACGTTGGCGTGGCTCCACCGGCGCGGCCGCTATGTTCTGACCAAGGAGCATTTGTACGGCGTCTTGAAAGCTCGCGTTGTAATATTTCTTGACGAAGTCAATCGCCGTGCCGCCGCGCTGCTCGTATTGGTCGAAGAACTGGTTTCCGCGTATAGTGACGTGGTGATCAGCCCATTCCAGCTCTGAGCCGGAGCGTTTCAGTTGCTCGCCGTGGGCTTCGAGGAAGGCGGCAAGGTCTGCGTGTTTGGCTTGCTGGAGCTGCTGATCGGTAAAAGGAATAAAAGTTGATATTGTAATCACCCTCTCTGTGTGATATAATGAGTTTAGATTTTTGGACGAGGTGGAACATGAGCAATCTGAATGCCGCAGAATACAAGCGTTTTGAGGCCATCAAGAATCTTCGCATTGACGGCAGCGAGTTTTGGTATGCCCGCGAGCTTGCTCCGATCTTGGATTACGTGAAGTGGGAAAACTTTTCGAAGGTGGTGGCCCGTGCAAAATTGGCCTGCAAGAATAGCGGGCAGTCGGTCGCGGATCATTTTCCTGAGGTCAGGAAAATGATCGAAATCGGCAAGGGCGGCGTTCGTAAGGCTTTGGATTATGAGTTGTCACGCTACGCCTGCTACTTAATCGTACAAAACGGCGACCCCCGCAAGGAGGTCATCGCGCTGGGGCAGACCTATTTCGCCATACAGACCTACCGGCAGGAGATCGCGGACCACTTCAACCAGCTGGATGAGGACAGCAAGCGCCTTGTGGTGCGCGGCGACATCAAAATGTGGAACCAGCTATTGGCTGAGGCCGCACGTGACGCTGGCGTGATTACGGACGAGGAGTTCGCCATGTTCCAGAATGCCGGGTATATGGGCCTTTACGGCGGGTTAGGCGTTGCGCAAATTCATGCGCACAAACACCTGAAGGCGCAAGAGAAGATCTTGGACTTCATGGGCAGTACGGAGCTCATGCCTTGGCCGTAGAGCAGCATCTTGTGTATACTACACCTGAGCTGTGCGTTTACGCTTTTGGGCAATGTGGGAGTCCAAGATTTTTTTGATGCACACGCTGCACAAGCCGGTCCGCTCATCGTGAATGAATCTGCAAGTCGCGCAGTCGTATATGCGCGGCGATTGACTCTATGGGGCTTCCTCTGATGTGGAAGGGACGTTTTCTGTCTTTGTGGGTGGGGTCTTTGTTTGCGTTCATGTGCCTGTTGTTCCTTTCGAATAAAAAAACGCCATGGTCGGGATTTTATCTCCCTTACATGACGTTTCGTGTGATTATGGATTGTTCAGTTGTATTTGGATTTTGCTAAAACCCTTGATTGATGCGGGTTTGCGGTGTGTGTCATATTATATAGCCCTCCGTCGGGCCTTGGGGGCCGAGATCACCTTGCAGTCCAGGTATCCCCTGCGAGCCGGTCGGCCCAGTCGGTCCCGTAACGGTTGCGCCGGGTAGTCCCTGCGAACCGGTCGGCCCAGTTGCACCTTGGGGGCCTTCGGGCCCCGTTGGGCCGGTGACGCCTTCACCGCTTCCCGGACCAGGAGGCCCCATAGGGCCGGTCGGGCCTTGGGGGCCGAGATCACCTTGCAGTCCAGGTATCCCTTGCGAGCCGGTCGGACCAGTCGGTCCCGTAACGGTTGCGCCGGGAATCCCTTGCGAGCCGGTCGGACCAGTCGGTCCCGTAACGGTTGCGCCGGGTAGTCCCTGCGAACCGGTCGGACCAGTTGCACCTTGGGATCCTTGGGGTCCTTCGGGCCCCGTTGGGCCGGTGACGCCTTCACCGCTTCCCGGACCAGGAGGCCCCATAGGGCCGGTCGGGGCAATCCCATTCCCGCCCCGCCTTCGGAAAAAACAAAATATTATCCCTCTCTGGCAGATCCAGTGTTCATCTCCACAAACTCCTTCACACGATTCAACTCACTCTCAAAGCGAAATGCGATAACAATCTCTTTATCTTCGCGCACGTGTATCTTGTCGACGAGTTCTATAAGAAGCGCACGATCCAGCCTTTGCACATTGCGGATCTTGCGGAAGGCGGTAAATACTTCATTCTCACAATTAACGCCTTGCCCCATCTTTTGCTGTTCTGCTACCAGATTCTCGATCACCTCGTTCAACCCGGCGATCTGTTCATCGTATTTGGCTTTCAGACGTTTATAGTCTGTGATGTTAATCAGTCCTGTTTTCAAATCGGCATACAAGCCATCGGCGATGGACTGCGTTTTATTCAGCGCCCGCTGTTTGTCTTTCAGTAATTTTTCCAACCGCTGTGATTGTGTGTTCACTTCCGGGGCCCGGTTGATTTCATTTGCCATTTCGACCAGTGAGTCGACAAAGGCGATTTGATTTTGTATTGCGGCCAGCACCGCACTTTCGAGTATATCGATCCGAATGGAATGCCGGGTGCAGCGGACCTTGGATTTTTCGGCATATGTTCTGCAGACATAGTACACATTGTCGCGGGAAGCCTTGCGCTGCAGCGCCTTGCCGCAGTCACTGCAGCGCATAAATCCGGAAAACATGTGCACAGTGCGTCCGCCGTTTGGGGTGCGGGTGTCGCGCTCTAACAGGCGCAGCAGCGTGCTGTATTCCTCCGGTGTGAAGGTAGGCTCGTGCGTGTTCTCCGCAACGTACCACTCATCCTCGGAAACCGCTACTTTGTCATGCACTTTATAACTGACCACGCGCTGCTTGCCCTGCACCATATGGCCGATATTCACCGGGCTTTCCAGCATACGCCGCACAGTGCTGCCTGCCCACATACCATCGTTTTGCTTGGCATGTGGATTGCAATACTGCCAGCCCTTGCTGTGCTTATATGCCGTTGGGTTGGGAACACCCATCTCATTAAGCCGGTGCGCGATTCCGTTGAGGCTCATGCCATCGCGGATAAACCACTGCAATATCTCTCGTTTGATAGGTACGATTTCCTCATCCAAGATTAAGTTATTTTTGTCCTCTGGGTTTTTCAGATATCCGTAGGGCGGAAAGGCCGCACCAGCTTTATGCAACCCAACAAAAGGCTATATGCAAAGGATTCAGCTATAAACAAAAATTTAAAGACCCCCGCAATCACAATGAATCCTTGCTGCACGAGCCGATGAATAGCTGCGCGCTTTGGCAGGCGGTTTTCTTTTCCTGCAAGGCGCTCAGATCAACTGGCTGTGCGTCTTCCAGTTGCTTTTGCAGGGTCACTATCTGAGACTGTGTGCCTGTGGCCGTTGCGTTGCCTTTATCTAATGCCGCCTGTGCGCTTTTCAGTGTTTTCTCAAGCGCGGTTTTTTGCAGCTTCAGCTCTTTGATCTTTGCCTGCGCATCCGATTTGCTTTTCAGCGGCAGAGCGGCTTCCTGCTCTTTTTGACGCTCTATGCCGGATGCGATCTGCGCAGCGATTTTATATCATCAGTATAACACACGCCCACGCGCCTGTCCAGCAAAAATCGCGCTTATAGGACAAAACCGTCCACGCATAGATATGTGCGGGGCGGTTTTTTGCATGGTGCAATCTCATAAAACCAAGCGATATTACCTCGCTTTTTTCTCCTCGCACACCAGCATATTTGTCTTGACTGTAGGCTTTTTTAGAGCGAACATGATACCAATGAATGCGCGAAAGGAGGGAGCGGCGTGGGGCGGCCTAAGCTAGACAGAACAAAAAGCGCGTCAAGTGTGCAGCGTGAATGGAACATCGCCGGATATATCCGTCTCTCCCGCGAGGACGGCAATGAGGAAAGCGAAAGCGTGGTCAATCAAAAAAAAATACTGTCGCAATACCTCAAGAACTCATTTGAAGGGCAGTATACAATAAATGATTTTTACGTCGACGACGGCCTGAGCGGCACAGATGATTCCCGTGAGAGCTTTATGCGCATGATACAGGATATCGAAGCGGGGAAAGTCAACTGCGTGTTATGCAAATCCCTTTCCCGTGCCTTCCGTAACTATTCCGATCAGGGCTACTATCTCGAATACTACTTCCCGCAGAAAAAAGTGCGGTTTATCTCTACAGGCGATCCAAAAATTGATACATATACAAACCCGGAAGCGATCACCGGCCTGGAGGTGCCCATCACGGGCCTGATGAATGACCGCTTCGCCGCGAAAACTTCAAGCGAGATTCGCAGGACGTTTGATGCAAAACGAAAGGCGGGCGAGTTTATTGGGGCTTTTCCACCCTACGGATACCTGAAAAATCCCGAAGATAAAAATCATCTCATCCTGGACGAAGAAATTGTACCCATCAAGCGCGAGATGATGAAGTGGCTGCTCAGCGAAAACATGAGCCTAGCCGGAATCGCCAAGCGCCTTAATGAACAGGGCATCCCCAACCCTACGGCCTACAAACACAGCAAGGGCTGGCAATACTGTAACCCCAAAAGCCACATGAACGACGGCCTTTGGGGCGGCACCGCCGTGCGCCGCGTCCTGCTGGATCAAATCAATTTGGGGCACATGGTGCAGGGCAAACAGCGCGTTGTCAGCTATAAAGTGCATGACAAAGTAGCGGTGCCGGAAGATGAGTGGTATATTGTGAAAAACACGCATGATCCCACATTCAGCCAGGAGGAGTACGAAGCCATCCTGCGTGTGCTTCAGCGCGATACCCGCACCCCGGACGGCGGACGGACGGTACACTTGTTCTCCGGGTTTATGCGCTGTAAGGATTGCGGCAAAGCGCTGCGCCGAAAAGGCTCCCGTGGCAATGTCTACTACGTTTGCCGGACAAATGACGAAAAATCCAAAACGCGATGCAGCAGGCACTCCATCCGCACAGATATTTTGGAAGAGGCGGTTCTGGCTGCGATACAAAGCCAGATCGCGCTGGTGGATTCCCTGTCGGCGCTCGTGGATCAGATCGACATAGCGACTTCCGTCAACACGCAATCAAAGCGCATCGAAAAAATGCTGAAAGAAAAAAACAGGGAACTGACCAAAATACAAGCCATCGCCGATGGTCTATATTTCGATCAGAAATCAGGCATGATCAACATGGCGGACTATCGGCGCTTGAAAGTAAAGTGTGATGAGCAACTGCGGCAACTCGGCGAGGCAATCCGCAATCTGGAAGCGGAGCGGCACCAGATGGCACAGGGTAACGACAGCGAGAACGAGGTGTTCGCCATGTTCCGAAAGCACCCTAATGTGCGAAAACTGGAGCGCGCTCTATTGATTGAGTTAATTGACACAGCCTACGTTCATGAAGACAAGACCCTCACAATCGTCTTTCGCTTTGTCGACGAAGTGGATCGGATTATGGAGTTTGTGGAAATGAACAGGCTGCAAAAAAATGAGTAGATTCAGCAAGGCTTATTTTTTTCGGGGTTGGGGCGCATGTTTGCAGGCGGCAACAGGTCCCGCCGGCGCCGCAGGGATCGGCATCAACGTGCAAGGCTCAAACTACTCGGAAATGTTTGAGTGGGCCGACGGCAACCGCGACAACGAAGATCGTCGCGGCTGTTTCGTAACGCCGCACGGTAAATTCATCCGCATCGCAAATTCGCAAGAGCACATACTCGGCGCAGTATCGTCTTCGCCTGCTTTGTTAGGCAACACGCAATGCGAAGAATGGCAAGGCCGGTATTTGCGGGATGAATGGGGACAGGTGATCCGCCGCTGGCAACCGACCACCCGGAAGGGGAATCAATTGCTTGAATTGCTTCCAGTGGTCAATCCCGCATATGATCCTGAACGGGAATATAAAGGCCGTAACCAGCGGCCGGAATGGGCGCCTATCTGCCTGCTGGGCAATGTTCCAGTCCGTGACGACGGCACTTGCCGTCCCGGAGGATTCTGCTGGCCCAACAACCGCGGTATTGCAACAACGAGCGAAAAAGGCTTTTACATCCTTGATCGCATCGCTGCAGATAAAATTTATATTCTCGTGTCAAGTATAGGTTTTAAGCCATAGTCCATTTGGCTCAACTTTTCCACTGCCGAAATCCGGCGCAATAATAATGGTTGCTACAATCTATGGGAAAACGGTCAAATGAGCGAGATTAGGTGGCTGAAATCAAAGCGGCCCGGGGCAAAAACAGGGATAAAGGCGCGAGCGGCGGCTGCACACGCAGTTCGCCGCGGCATGGCGGAGTACCAGCGCAATTCCGTGCTGATGCTCCTTGAATATCCTTGCCCTTGATTTTCATCGACAGGGTCATATTTAGCAGTCAATCCCTTTTGAATATCCCAGCCTGGCCTGTTCCCACTCTAATCTGTCTAAGTCCTTAAAATACTCATTTTGCTTCTCTTTCTTTATTCTTGGAATTGAGTCTTCAAAAAGAACTTCATCATCTCTATTTGCAGTTTCTCTGGCAAGATGATTTTCTTTTTGTTCTCGTCTTGGTTGCTCATGGCATAGCCTCCTGTTTCATCAATCTACTCTAATGCTATGAGCCGAACGGGAGAATATACCAGGCCTCTCCATCTCGAAAACGGAAAACACGCTGTATTACTGGGTTACAGCGTGTAGGCTTTTTAGAAACATGAGATTGCCAACATTTCTATTAAGCCTACATGCAAACAAAAGCCTTGTTCTACTCTCGATTTTTTCTACTGTTGTTCTTGGCATGGTAAATCTCCTTTTTATGGCCGCAAAAAAGGCGGCCCCGGTTTCCCGGAGCCGCCCTGTGGCGAAGTGGTATGTTATGCTGTTGAATGGGACGGAGAATTTCGCCTGCAAGGCTACATCGCTATTGACAAAACAAAGTGAGGCAATATTTGAACCGGCAAATGCAATTTCGATTACAGCCGAAAAACTTCTTGACTTTTCTTCCTTTTCGGTTATAATAAAAATTGATAAGAGATGGTTCAAATGAAAAAGAGGGACGCATACCTCAACCAGTTGATTGCCCTGAAGGATAAGTCGCCGATCAAGGTGATTACTGGGGTGCGCCGCTGTGGAAAGTCCTCACTGCTGGATTTGTATGAGGCGTATTTGCTGTCCGAGGGCGTGGCGCCCGCCGCGATTGTCCGCATGAATTTCGAGTCCCTGGAATTCGATGATATCCGGGAGTACAGGCAATTTCACGACTACGTCGTTGAACGAATTTCCGGCGAGCCGAAAACCTATGTGCTGCTGGACGAAGTGCAGATGGTGGATGAATGGGAGCGAGCGGTCAACTCCCTGCGGCTGGGCCAGCGGCTGGATATTTATATCACGGGCTCCAACGGGCATCTGCTTGCGTCGGAGTTGTCCTCGCTGCTTTCCGGGCGCTATTTCGAGCTCCACATGCTGCCGCTTTCGTTCAAGGAATTTTTGGCCATTACAGTTATTTCACGATGCCGGGAAATACAGCCCGACGCCTTCGCGGCGGCGGGCTGTATTTGTATGGCAGGTTGCTCATTTAAGGCCTTGTGGAGGTCTCCGGCTCGGTTGTGACGATGACGGACTGCGGCACGCTGGTGGTCTCTGTCACGGCGGTGGTGCCCGTCGCTTTAGTGAGGGGCTCTTCGCCGGTATGGTTCACCTGGATATTTACGCCTCTGATAACGCCATTTTTGTTGCTGTATGTAATCCAGTCGGCCCCGCCGCAAGTCATGCATACGATGTCGTCGCCGGTTATCAGTCGCCACGTCATGGACTGGCCGATTCTTACCAGCTGGATGGGGTAGGCCGCTGTTCCGAAGATGTTTTTCTGCTCGCCTTTTTCAACCACCCTGCTGCCCGCGGGCTGATTCTTGAGCATCGCGATTGCCTGCAGAACCCTGGTGTCGTTGCCGGTGTACATCACGGCCGTGGCGCCGTTGCCGCCGCAACGGTTGCAGTGGAATCCGAAACCGTCATACCAAACCAGAGAATCCGGCGTTGTGGACGCCGCCAAGGTCGAAGGCGCAGGGCTCGCCAGGAACGCGATGGCCGCCGCGAATACCGCCAGGAAGGCGATCAGGCAGACGCCCACGCGCTTCCCGCGCTTATGGGTGGTTGTCGATTGGTTTCTCATCATTTTGCCTCTTTTCTTTCTTCTTTGTTTCATGCTAAATCACGAAAAGCATATTGCGCTCCCGTGGAAAAGCGCTCTCGCGTTATAGCCCTGCACCGGGTATGCCTGCGCAAAAGGCGAAGGATTATAGCACGTTCCTCCAAACATGTCAATACTTTTTTCAAAATTGTGTAGTATTGTGTAGTATTGTCATATTAAGAAGAAACCCGCCATCGCTGCGATGGCGGGCTGCTTTTGCTCTTATTTTTTCTTCCCCAGCACAGGGTATATTGTCTTCCCCAGCGCCGTGTTCACCACCTGCGCCGCACCGAGATACAGCGCGATTAGGCCGGCGAAAAGCAGCGCGTAGGCGGGTATCGCCGAAAAGCTTGCGGGCAAAACCTGAAGGTCCAGCAGCGTGATAAAAGGCAGGGCGACGTCCAGGGCGAGCACCACCAGGGAAAGCAGGCTGAAGGGCTTCATGAACGCGGGCGTCCAGAGCAGGAGCGCCAAGGTGAGGGGGATCCAGGCGAAGCCATCGATGCGCGCATCGGCGGGGGCGCCGGCGGTGAGGGCGTTGTATTTCACGAACATCTCCAGGCCGCCCACGAGCATGAAGAAGGCGCTGAAATACAGGAAGGTGTTCCCGCCTGCGTGGTTGCCCTGCTTGAGGTCGGCCAAGGCGACCACCAGCTGCACGGCGAAGCCGCCCAGCAGCCAGCATCCCACCAGGGGCATGGCCGATTTTTCCACAAGGCCGTTCAGCAGCGCGAAGAAGCAGAAGCAGGCCACCGCCAGGGCCACCAGGCCCGCCGGGGTGGGGTTCGCCCAAGGGGCTGTTTTGACAGAGAGCTCTTTTTTTTGGTTTTCCATGATAAATCTCCTTTGGTTTGTTTTTTTCACCGACGCAATTCCAGAGAAAAAAGAAATGACCGCCGCAATCCGTCAATTGCAGCGGTCATGGGACAGACTTCTGTACCCCTACGCTTTTCGCAACGCCCGGTTTGCCGAACAGAAACCAAAGATCAGGGCAATGTCAATTACCCTGATTTCAATAATAATGTTGGCAAACGTGCGGCTGTGCATGTGATTCTCCAAGCATGGAATTTTGTCGGTGTTCTAAATAGTATAGCACAGGGGAACGGGGCTGTCAAGCGACTTTTTTCACCGTCTATTCCTGCCCTCGCCAGTGCTCCAGATGAGGCAGCTGTTTACGCAGAAAGGCCCGCGCATCGTCGAGAGGCATTTTCATGTGCGGCACGCAGACCTCGATCATCCCTTCGATGGTATCCGGGCCGACGTATTTGCCGTCCACCCAGCACCACTTGCAGTGCTTCTCGTCGAAGCCGCCGTCGGGCTCGCGGGCCATGCTTTCGTCGGCCAGGGGCATACCGCAGGCCTGGCAGTGCAGCGGCTGCGCCTCGCCCAGCAGCGTGTTGATGGACACCCCGAAGTTCTTCGAGATGAGCTTCAGCGTCTCGATGTTCGGCTGGGTTTGTCCGGTCTCCCAGCGGGACACCGCCTGCCGCGTGACGAACAGCTTCGCGGCCATTTCGTCCTGAGACAGGCCGTGCTTCTTGCGCAGGTCGCGCAGGATTTTCTTGGTTTTCATTGTGACACCTTCCTTTCCTGCCCATTATAGCGCCAAACACGGACCGTGCAAAGCAACCGGCTGTTGCTTTCGACAACAGATTGCTATCGCTGCACCCTGCCGCTGCCGCTGCCCCCCGCGAGATTGCGCGCTTCGGCGGCGGAAATCACGTTGAAGTCCCCCTCCACGCTGTGCTTGAGGCAGCTGGCCGCCACGGCGAACGCCAGGCGCTCCCGCGCCGGTTGGCCCTCCAGGGTGGCGAAGATCAGGCCCGCGCCGAAGGAGTCCCCTCCCCCGACGCGATCGACGATGTGCACGGGGTACTCCTTTGAGAAATGGCACTCGTTGTCAGCATAGAGCATTCCGGCCCAGATGTTGTCATTCGCCGAGATCGATTGCCGCAGCGTAATCGCGATCTCGGGGATGCCGAAGCGCTCGCTGAGCTGCTTCGCAACATCCATATAGCCTTCATGAGAGAGCTTGCCGCCCTCCACGTCGCTGCCTTCCGCGTGGATGCCGAAGACGTCTGCGGCGTCCTCCTCGTTGGCGATGAGCAGGCTGAGATAGGGCATGAGCTCTGCCATGACCTGCCCGGCACTCTCGCGTGACCAGAGGTTCTTGCGGTAGTTCAGGTCGCAGCTCACCGGGATGTTCTTACTCTTCGCGGCCCGGCAGGCCTCCAGGCAGAGCGCCGCGCAGCCCCCGCTCAGCGCCGGGGTGATGCCGGTAAAATGAAACCAGCCCGCCTCGGCAAAGATGGCGTCCCAGTCGAAATCGCCGGGTTTGGCCTCGGCGACGGCGCTGCCCGCCCTGTCATAGATCACTTTCGAGGCCCGCTGGGAGGCCCCCTTCTCGCAGTAATACACGCCCACGCGGCTGCCCGCTCGTATGATATGCTCTGTGCCCACGCCGAAGCGGCGCAGGGCATTCACCGCAAGCTGGCCGATCTCGTGGCCGGGCAACCTGGTGACGAACACTGCATCGGCCCCCAAACAGGCGAGATCCACGGCCACGTTGGCCTCCGCGCCGCCCATGGTGGCCTGGAATTTCTCCGCCTGCACAAAGCGCAGGCAGCCCTCGGGAGCCAATCTGAGCATGAGCTCGCCGAACGTAATTATTTTCATTTCGCAGCCCTCGCTTCCACGCATAATTGTGTGATCTCTTCCCACTTACCCGCGTTGATCAGATCCTTCGGGCACATCCAGCTGCCGCCGCAGGCAAAAATCTTCTCGAACGCCAGATACTCCCGCAGGTTCCTCGGGCCGATGCCGCCCGTGGGGATGAAGCGCAGCACGGGGTAGGCCGCGCTGACCGCCCTGAGGTAGGCCAGCCCGCCCGCCTGTTCCGCCGGGAAGAACTTTACGTGCGTCAATCCCAGGTTGAGCGCAGCCTGCATCTCCGTCGGCGTGGCGCAGCCGGGGAACACAGGCAGTCCGTTTTGCAGGCAGAACCGCACCGTTTCGGCATCCAGCCCGGGGCTGACAATAAATTTCGCGCCCGCGTCCATGGCGCGCCGCGCCTGTTCGATGTTCAGCACCGTGCCCGCGCCCACGAGCACCTTCGGCGCCTCGGCGGCGACGCGGCGGATGGCCTCCTCCCCCGCCTCTGTTCTGAAGGTGACCTCGGCCACGGGCAGGCCCCCGGCCAGCAGGGCGCGGGCCAGGGCGGGGGCTTTTTCCGCGTCGCCGATGGCGATGACGGGAATGATTTTTTCTTTCGCGATTTGTTCGAGGACTGGGTTCATGGTTGCTTCTCCTTTATGCAGTCTGTGTGCTCGCACAACTTGTTTGCGGCTAAACCCCAATTCCCCTCCTAGGAGGGGTGGCCCCGCAGGGCCGGGGTGGTCGTGCGGAGCACCGGGCCCGTCTATTAAATTTTTGCCCCAAGGAGCAATTCCTTGAGGCAAAACAGTTGATGTTTTATTCCGCGGCGGCGGCTTCCTCGGCGGGTGCCTCGGCCTCGGCGGAGCCCCGCACCCGCGCGGCGCGGCTGGCGCGGCGGCCCGCGCGCGCGGCCCTGCCCAGGGTTCTCCTGGCGGCCTTCTTCTCCTCCTTCACCAGCTCGATGACGCACATCTCGGCGGCGTCGCCGCGGCGGGGACCGGTGCGCGTGATGCGCGTGTAGCCGCCGGGGCGGGAGGCGTATTCGGGGGCGATCTCGTCGAAGAGCTTCTTCACCACGTCCTCCTTGGTGACGAAGGCGAGGACGCGGCGCCGGTTGGCCAGCGTGGGCTCCTTGGCGATGGTGATCATCTTTTCGGCCAGGGCGCGCACCTCCTTGGCCCGCGTAACGGTCGTCTCGATGCGGCCGTGCTCCAAAAGGTACGTGGTCAGGCCGCGCAGCATCGCCATGCGGTGTTCCGTGGCGCGCCCCAATTTTCTCGTACCGGGCATATCTCATTCACTCCTTCCGATTTTGCAATTTACTCTTCGTCACGGCGCAGCTCGAGCCCCAGGGAGCTGAGCTTGGCAATGACTTCGTCCAGGGATTTGCGGCCCAAATTGCGCACCTTCATCATGTCCTCGCCGGATTTGGCGGTGAGGTCCTCCACGGTGTTGATGCCGGCGCGCTTCAGGCAGTTGTAGGAGCGCACGGAAAGGTCAAGATCGTCAATGGTCATCTCGAGAACCTTTTCCTTGCGGCTGTCGTTCTTGACAACCATGATCTCCGTGTCGAAGACCTCGTCCGAGAGGTCCGCGAACAGGGCGAGGTGCTCATTGAGAATCTTGGCGGCCAGGGACACGGCCTCCTGGGCAGAGGTGGTGCCGTCGGTCCATATCTCAAGGGTGAGCTTGTCATAGTCGGTGATCTGGCCAACGCGGGTATTCTCAACATTGTAGTTGACCTTGAGCACCGGCGAGTAGATGCTGTCCACGGCGATCACGCCGATGGGGGGCTTGATAAGGTCCTTGTTGCGCTCGGCGGAGACATAGCCGCGCCCGCAGTCGCAGGTCAGCTCCATCGAGAGCTTCGCGCCCTCCTCCAGGGTGGCGATGTGCTGCTCCAGGTTGATGATCTCCACCTCGGAATCCGTCTGGATGTCCGCAGCGAGAACCTCGCCCGGCTCTTCCACATCGATATAGAGGCGCTTTTCCTCCTCGCCCAGCATCTTTAAAACCACGCACTTGAGGTTGAGGATGATCTCCGTGACGTCCTCCTTCACGCCGGGGATGGTGGTGAACTCGTGAAGGATGCCGTCGATCTTGGCCGAAGTGATGGCGTAGCCCGGCAGGCTGGACAGCAGCACGCGCCGCAGGGAGTTGCCCAGGGTAATGCCGAAGCCGCGCTCCAGGGGTTCCACAATAAACTTTCCGTAGGTCCCGTCGGATTTTACTTCTGTTATCTCGATTTTCGGCTTTTCGATGCCTATCATATGCCAAGCCTCCCCTTTCTTCTTTTGGTAATAACGAACAGGGCTGCCTTACTTGGAGTAGAACTCCACGATGAGATGCTCCTCCACCGGCACGTGGATCTGCTCGCGCTCGGGCTGGGCGAGCATTTTGCCCTCATAGAGGTCGCTGCCGCGCTCGAGCCATTCGGGCACGGGGCGCGCGCCGTTGCTGTCGAGCACCTGCCTGAACTTCTCCAGCTCCCGGCTCTTCTCCTTGATGGCGAGGGCCTGGCCGGGCTTCACCTGGAAGGAAGGGATGTCTACCTTCCTGCCGTTGACCTTGAAATGCCCGTGGTTCACCAGCTGCCTGGCCTCCGCGCGGGAGCTCCCCCAGCCCATGAGGTAGACCACGTTATCCAGGCGGGTTTCGCACAGGCGCAGCAGGTTGGTGCCCGTCATGCCCGTGATCCTGTCCGCCATCGCGTAGTACCGGTGGAACTGGCTCTCGGAAACGCCGTAGTAGCGCCGCGCGGTCTGCTTGGCGCGCAGCTGCGTGAGGTATTCGGTGGTCTTCTTGCGGCCCTGGCCGTGCTGGCCCGGGGCGTAGGAGCGGCGCTCCACGGCGCACTTGCCTGTGTAGCAGCGGTCGCCCTTGAGGAAGAGCTTCTGCCCCTCGCGGCGGCACAGCTTGCACACCGGGTCTGTATATCTTGCCATATTGGGATTACACCTCCATGCGTGTTAGTAAGGGGAACGGGGGGATTTTTTTCGAAGGGCAAGCCCTTCGAGCATCCCGTAAGGGAAGCGGAGGGGGTTTTTCTTGGAGGGCAAGCCCTCCAAACCTCCCCTTTATACGCGCCTGCGTTTGGGGGGGCGGCAGCCGTTGTGGGGGATGGGGGTCACGTCCTTGATCAGGCTGACCTCCAGCCCCGCGGTTTGAAGGGCGCGGATGGCCGCTTCGCGCCCCGAGCCGGGGCCCTTCACGTAGACCTCCACGTACTTCAGCCCGTGCTCCATGGCGGCCTTCGCGGCGGTCTCGGCGGCGGTCTGCGCGGCAAAGGGGGTGGATTTCTTCGAGCCGCGAAAGCCCATCTCGCCCGCGCTGGCCCAGGAGAGCGCGTTGCCGGCGGTATCGGTGATGGTGACGATCGTGTTGTTGAACGTGGACTGGATGTGCGCCGCGCCGCGCTCGATATTTTTGCGCTCGCGGCGGCGGCGGGTACCTGTGGTCTTCCTGCCGGTGTTCTTCGCTGCCATGGGAACCCTCCTCCTACTTCTTCTTGTTGGCGATGGTCTTCTTCGGGCCCTTGCGCGTGCGCGCGTTGGTCTTGCTGCGCTGCCCGCGCACGGGCAGGCCCTTGCGGTGGCGCACGCCTCGGTAGCTGCCGATCTCAATCAGGCGCTTGATGTCGAACTGCGTGTCGCGCCGCAGGTCGCCCTCCACCTTCACCTGGCGGTCGATATAGTCGCGCAGCCTGGAGATGTCGTCCTCCGTCAGGTTCTTCGCCCGGGTATCCGGGTTCACGCCGGTGGCCGCGATGATGTCCCCCGCCGTCTTGCGGCCGATGCCGTAGATGTAGGTGAGGGCGATCTCGATGCGCTTATCGTTGGGCAGGTCTACGCCGGAAATTCGTGCCATGGTATCCCTCCTACTTAACCTTGTCTCTGCTTGTGCTTGGGGTTCTCACAGATCACCATGATTTTCCCCTTGCGGCGGATGATCTTGCATTTCTCGCAGATCTTTTTCACTGAAGGCCTAACTTTCATGATTAGCCTACCTCCTAATTCCATAACCTGATTGCTATTTCGAGCGCCATGTGATGCGCCCGCGGGTGAGGTCGTAGGGGGACATCTCCACGGTCACCTTGTCGCCCTGCAAAATTTTGATGTAGTTCACGCGCAGCTTGCCGGAGATGTGCGCCAGCACCCTGTGGCCGTTCTGCAGCTCCACCTGAAAGGTCGCGTTGGGGAGCGCCTCCACAACGATGCCTTCCACCTCGATCATATCGGACTTTGGCATATGCTTCAACCTTTCTCTTGAAGTGCCGCAAGCACTTTGGTGTTCTCTGTGCCTTGCGCGGCTCGCAGCCGGTTCAGCGCCTTGCGCAGCGCCCTGTCGCCTCGCAGCTCCCACGTGAGGGGGGGCAGGGGCAGGGCCCGCAGGTGCATGGGGTTCTTCCTCTTCGGGCGGCCCAGGGGCCGTTCCTTCCCGTCGCACACGAGGACGCAGCCGCTCTCCCCGCCCACCACGCAAAGCCAATAGCCCTTATCCCGCCCCGCCAGGGATTCTACAACCATGCCGGTTTCAAACGGCATATTTGCCTCTTGCATTTCGCTCCCAGTCTCTAGTCCGCGAGGGTCAAAATCACCGGGCCCTCGTTGGTGACCGCCACGCTGTGCTCGTAGTGCGCGGAGAGCTTGCCGTCGCGGGTGGCCACCGTCCATTTGTCCGGCAGCACGCGCACCGCCGTGCGGCCCTGGTTCACCATGGGCTCTATGGCGAGCGTCATGCCGGGGAGCAGCTTCACCCCGCGGCCCGGCTGGCCGAAGTTCGGCAAACAGGGGTCCTCGTGCATCACGCGGCCCACGCCGTGGCCGGTGTATTCCCGCACCAGGCTGAAGCCCCGGGCCTCGCAGTAGCTCTGGATCGCCGCGCTGATGTCGCCCGTCTTCCCGCCGGATACCGCCTTGGCGATGCCCTCGTAGAGGGCCTCCCGCGCCGTATCGCAGAGCCTTTGCGCCTCGGCGCTGAGCTTCCCCACCGGGAAGGTATACGCCGTATCGCCCACGTAGCCCCGCCAGGTCGCGCCCAGGTCCACGCTGACGATGTCGCCCTCATGCAAAATTCGCCTGCGATTCGGTATGCCGTGGATGACCTCGCTGTTGACAGAGATACAGGCGCTGGCCGGGAAGCCGTTGTAGTGAAGGAACGTCGGCTCCGCGCCGCACGCGGTGATAAACCTGTGCGCCACGCGGCCCAGCTCCTCCGTGGTGACGCCCGGCCTGACCGCCTCGCCCACCTTTTCCAGCGCCCGCGCGGCGATGCGCCCCGCCTCGCGCATGAGGGAAAGCTCCCGGGTGGTCTTTAACGTAATCAATCTAAAAAGCCCTTGTAGTGCCGCAGCATCATCTGGCTCTCCAACTGCTTAACGGTTTCCAGCGCCACGCCGACCATGATGATGATGGACGTGCCGCCCATGGCGATGGTCATGGTGAGCTTCTGGTCGCCCTCCACGGCGAAATAGAGGTTCAGCGCCAGGGTGGAAAGCTGGGAAAAGATGATGGGGAACAGGGCCACCACGCTGAGCATCAGCGCGCCCAGCAGCGTGATCCGGTTCAGGATGCGGCGGATATAGTTGGCGGTGGGTTCGCCGGGCCTGTAGCCCGGGATCATGCCGTGGTTGTTGCGGATGTTGTTGGACATCTCGGTGGGGTCGTATTGAATGCTGGCGTAGAAGTACGCGAAGCCGAGAATCAGCAGGAAATAAATCGGGATATACACGGCGTTATCCTGCTGGAAGAAGCCGAAGAAGGTGCGCCAGCCGCTGGAGAGCCTATCCGGGCTGATAAACATGTTGATCGTGGGGGGCAGGCTCAAAATGGAGCTTGCGAAAATCACGGGCATGACGCCGGACATATTCACCTTGATGGGGATGTGGCTGCTCTGCCCGCCGTACATCTTACGGCCCACCACGTGCTTTGTGTACTGCACCGGGATGCGCCGCTCGGCGTTGTCCATCCACACGATGAAGGCGACCATCCCCAATAGGGAGAGGCCCGCCAGGAGCGCCAGGGGGGTCCACAGGCCGCCGCGGCCGATGTAGCCCACGTTGAGCTGGGGGCTGTAGAGGCTCGCCACAAGGCGCGGTATGCGCGCTATAATGCCCGCGAAGAGAATCATGGAGACGCCGTTGCCTATGCCGTTGACGTTGATGCGTTCGCCGAGCCACATGGTCAGGCCCGCGCCCGCCGAAAGCACGAAGATGATCACCAGGGCTTGCAACACGCCCTCGCCGCCCGTGAAGTCGCCGTTCGGCCCTTTCAGCAGGTAGCCCTGGTTCTTCAGGTAGAAGTAATACGCGACGGACTGCATCAGGCCTAAGCCGATCGTGACATACCGGGTAATGGTGGCTATTTTCTTGCGGCCCTCCTCGCCCTCCTTCTGCAGGCGCTCCAGGGCCGGGATGGCCACCGCGAGCAGCTGCATGATAATCGAGCTGTTGATGTAGGGCGTGATGGACATGGCGAGGATCGTGGCGTAGTTGAAGGCGTCGCCGGTCATCATGCTCAGGTAGCTCAAAAAGGAGCTGTCGTTGGCGACGTCGTTGATGATGCCGCCCTCGCCGATGTTCACGAAGGGGATGGTGATCGAAGAACCCACCCGGAACACCAGCAGGATAAACGCCGTGAAGAGGATTTTCTTGCGCAAATCCGCGATTTTCCATGCGTTGATCATCGTTTGCAGCATCACGCCACCTCCTCAGCTTTACCAACAGGCGCAAGCTCAATCACGGTGCCGCCTGCGGCTTCAATCGCCGCTTTGGCCGCCGCCGAGAACTTCGCCGCCGTCACCGTCATGGGCTTTGTGAGGGAGCCCTCGCCCAGGACCTTCACGCCGGCCAGGGCCTTCTTGAGGATGCCCGCCGCCACGATGGCCTCGGCATCGACGACAGCGCCGGCCTCGAAGTTGTCCTCCAGGGTGTAGAGGTTCACGATGGCGTATTCTGTCCTGAAAATGTTGTTGAAGCCGCGCTTGGGGATGCGCTGCGCCATAGGCCTCTGGCCGCCCTCGAAGGCGCGGCCCTTCGCGCCCGAACGGGCCTTCTGGCCCTTGTGGCCGTAGCCCGCGGTTTTGCCCTGGCCGGAGCCCGGGCCGCGGCCCACGCGCTTTTTCGCCCTGGTGGAGCCCGCCGCCGGGCTCAAATCGTGTAATCTCACGCTTCGGCACTCCCTTCTGTATCCGGGGTCCCAACGAACTCGCGGTTCGTTTCGAATACCGCAGATTCGGTGGGGTGGGTTTGTAAAAGGTGTGCCAGCACACGAATCTTGCCCTTGGTGGCCGCGTTGTCCGGCTGGACAACGACGTCGCCGACCTTGCGCAGCCCTAAAGCGCGCGCCGTGGCAAGCTGGGGCTTCGTGCTGCCGATCAGGCTCTTGACGAGCTTGACGGTTATTTGCTCCGCCATGCTTTCCACCCTCCTTATCCTAATATTTCCGGCACCGTCTTGCCGCGGATGGCCGCGACCTCGTCGGCGTTGCGCAGCGCGAGCAGGCCCTGCATGGTGGCGCGCACCACGTTGCAGGGGTTGTTGGAGCGCAGCGCCTTGGTGCGGATGTCGCGTATGCCCACGGTCTCCACCACCGCGCGCACGGGGCCGCCGGCAATCACGCCGGTGCCGGGAGGCGCTGGCTTGAGCAGCACGCGGCCCGCGCCGAACTTGCCTATCACCTCGTGGGGGATGGTGGCGCCCTTGAGCGCTACCTTGAAGAGGTTCTTCTTCGCGTCCTCGATGCCCTTGCGGATGGCGTCCGGCACTTCGTTGGATTTGCCCAGGCCGAAGCCCACCGTGCCCGCGCCGTCGCCCACGACCACCAGGGCCGAGAACTTCATGACGCGCCCGCCCTTGACGGTCTTCGATACGCGGTTGATGGACACCACGCGCTCGGTGAGCTCCCCGCTCGCCTCGATTCTTGCCATATCGGTCCCTCCTCTTCCTAGAATTGCAGTCCGCCTTCACGCGCGGCTTCCGCCAGCGCCTGAACGCGCCCGTGGTAGATGATGCCCCCGCGGTCGAACACGACGTTCTCCACGCCGAGCTCCTTCGCCCGGGCGGCGATCATGCCGCCGACCTTCTTGGCGGCCTCAACGTTCCCGCCGTAGGCCCCGAAGCCCTTCTCCACCGTGGAGGCGGCGGCGATGGTGCACTGCTTCTCGTCGTCGATCAGCTGCGCGTAAATATGCTGCAGGGAGCGGAATACGCTCAGGCGGGGCCTGGCGGCGGTGCCCGAGAGCCTGCCGCGCACACGCCTGTGGCGCTTCATGCGCTCCTTGTTGCTGTCCTTCCTGGTGACCAAGGCTGTTTCCCTCCTAACGAATTACTTGCCTTTCCCGCTCTTGCCTTCCTTGCGGCGGATAACCTCGTTGGCGTATTTGATGCCCTTGCCCTTGTAGGGCTCGGGGGGGCGTTTCTCGCGCACCTCGGCGGCGAACTGGCCCACCTTCTGCTTATCGGCCCCCGAGATGACGATCCTGGCGGGGATGGGAACCTCCACCGTGACGCCCTCGGGCGCGTCCATGAAGACCTGGTGGGAGTAGCCAACGTTCATCACGAGCCGACCGTCCTGCTTCATCGCGCGGTAGCCCACGCCGTTGACCTCGAGCGTCTTGGTGAAGCCCGTGCTCACGCCCGTGACCATGTTGGCCAGCAGGCTGCGGCTCAGGCCATGCAGCGCGCGGTTCTCCTGCGCGTCGTCGGGCCGCTTGACTTCCAGGGCCGCCTCATTTTTTTCGATGATCATGTTGGGGTGGAACCGACGGGAGAGCTCGCCCTTCGGGCCCTTCACCGTCACGGTGCTGCCGTCGATCTCGACGTCCACACCGGCGGGGATTGCGATCGGCAACCTTCCGATACGGGACATAACAGCACCTCCTCTTACCAAATATACGCCAGCACTTCGCCGCCGACGTTCGCCTTGCGGGCGGATTTGTCCGTCATCACGCCCTTGGGCGTGGATAGTATCGCTACGCCCAGGCCGCGCATGACGCGGGGCAGCTCCTCGCAGCTGGAATAGATGCGCAGGCCGGGCTTGGAGACGCGCTTGAGGCCCGTGATGACCTTGGCCCTGTTCGGGCCGTATTTCAGCACGATCTCGATCTCGCCCTGCTTGTCGTCCTCGTGATAGCGGAAGCTCCTGATATAGCCCTCCTCCAGCAGGATCCGGGCGATTTCCCTTTTCATGTTGGAAGCGGGGATCTTCACCGTGTCATGCTTTGCCGCGTTGGCGTTGCGGATGCGGGTGAGCATATCGGCGATGGAATCCGTGACTTGCATGCCTTTACCTCCTTACCAGCTGGCT
>Ga0123353_10002539_pt1 | contig 22686 bp, 21 predicted proteins | sample TergutLab28metaG_3_FD_92763 | JGI IMG/M metagenome (GOLD analysis project Ga0123353, IMG submission 92763) | Labiotermes labralis P3 segment gut microbial communities from Petit-Saut dam, French Guiana - Lab288 P3 | ecosystem: Host-associated > Arthropoda: Insects > Digestive system > Gut ... | reverse complement strand
CAAAATGGGAGGTTTAGGGGCACTGAAAAGGTACCGAATCGGGAAGATATTGACGAGAATTGAGCGAAAACGGTTGACTCCAGAGAATCGATAGGTTACAATGACGTTATTAGAGGTGCCCATATATCAATGACCCTTACACCGATCCTCAACGAAGTCAATGCCGTTCGCCGACGTGAGAATTACGTGAACGTTCTCAAGTTCATCGGCGTTTGTTTATTGGTGCTGATACTGACCGCCACCATCCTCGTTCTTACTGATCAGGAAAACGGAGACAACATGTTCGAGATGTTCGGTTTTCTGTTGTTTCTGTTTGTGATGGGAACGATTCATTTTGTCCTAACGTTTGCAACTTTGTTTTTTCCCTTCCTGTTCTATTTTTGGGGAAACGTCCAAACGGTACGCCAACGGACGCTTCTCTCGTTGATCCAGACCTCGGTCGAAACGAATACGCCGCTCCACGACATTGTTCGTACTTATGCCGCCGGTTGTTCTCGGTGGCATGCCGCCCGATTGAATAAATTTGCCGACGCGCTGGAATCGGGACAAACAATCGAACACGCCGTCCGCGATCATTGGGGACTCTTCCGGTACGACATTGCCGGCATCATCCGACTCGGCGGTAACGTCCCGGAAACGTTGCGTACCCTCGAAACCGTTGCACAGGACGAAAGAAATTTTTCGGCAATTCAAACGTACTCCGCATTTCGGATTTTTTATTTGTGTGGAATCGTTTGTTACATGGTGCCGATCATTTTCTTTTTCACCCTCAAGATTGTTCCGCAGTTTGAAACTATTTTTAAGGATTTCGATACGACTTTACCCCCGTTGACAACCTTTGTCATTGGCATATCGGAGTATTGGGTCAATTATTGGTATCTCGCAATGCCGCTCGGGCTGTTTTTTGTCCTCGGCGTGATTTTTTATTTAATTCTGCAAACCGATGTCGCCGTTTTTCGTCCGTGGGGCTTTCGCCGTCTGTTTCGCAGTACGGATGCCGCTAAATTTCTGATGGTGTTCGCCGTCGGCATTCGGCAGCAATTTCCGATACCAGCAATAGTGAAAATGTACGGCTGGACGGTTCCGTCCAAATATTTGCGGCGCAAGAGTTTGCGAATTCAAGCGATGGTCGAAAGCGGCGGCGATTGGATCGAGGCGGTACGCCGGTCTGGTTTCGTCAGTCGTCCCGAGGCTTCGCTGCTCCAAAGTGCCCAGCGTACCGGCAACACGGCGGCGGTGCTCGACCAGTTAGCGCAAAGCAAGGAACGGTTGCAGATTCGCCGGGACGATTGGTTCAGTAAATTGACGTTCCTTTCCTTGATTTTCCTGCTGGGAGGCATCGTCGGAACGTTCGTGATTGCAATGTTTTTACCACTCATCGAGTTGGTCAACGCCCTGGTGGCTAGTATTTAGAGAGAGGAGAATACAGGAAAATACACATGAAAAAGTCCGCAAAGTCCGCCTTTACACTCATTGAGGTTTCCGCCGCCATTCTGTTGGTTACGGTGTGTGCGGTCTCGTTTGCGCAACTCGTTGCCTTGTCGGCTTCCGAACGCCTTGCCGAACGCACCCGGCGAATGGCAGTCGATCAGTTGCAAAACGTCATGGAATACCTTGCCGCTACGGAGCCGGAAAAAATCATTGCAGGCGACTTTGACAGAACACCCTTCGATTCGCTGATCGAACGCTCCTTGCCCGACGGTAAAATTGTGTTCGAAACGAAAACAATAGAAAACAACAACGTGATATGGAGCATTACCGTTTCATGGAGCGACGGCGCGAAGCGACCTCGAAAAGAGGTTTCGATGTTTCGGCTTTACAATGTCAAAAAACTTATCCCAGAAGAGACCCAAAAATGAGAAGGCATGGTTTTACCTTAACTGAACTGATTGCCGTCATAGCGGTTTTGTTTGCCGTTATGGGCGTTTCGGTCGTGATGCTCTTACAGGCATTTGACTTTCAGCAGGCGAACGACCGGCATGCGGAAGGAATGCGCACCGTTGACCGGCTTGTCATTGATTTCCGCACGGACGTTCACACCTACGGCAAACCGGAAATACCGACCAATAGTGCGACGCTGTTCCTGTGGAAAACCGAATCGGCAACGGTCGAATACGTCGTCGCTCCCGGTACGTTTCCCGACCAAGTAATCATCATCCGAACACATGAGGTTGATGCACTACTGTTTCGTGAAACGTACCGTCTGCCGGATCGGACGACGGTGTGGAGTGCGATGGGGACAGAGTCCTATGCTGGGCTTGTCGCTTTGAGTCTTTGGACATCTCCGCCGGGGACAGAACCGCCGTTGCCGGAGACGTTGAATCCATTTGACCGGACGATGTCGCAGTCGCAAGTCGAACCCAAGTACGCCGGGAACTGGCGCACTATTATTGCACGATACAAAGATGTTGACAAAGATGTTGCGAAAAAGGAGAACGAAGAATGAGAAACAACATGAAACCGACACGTCGCGGTGCTGCCCTTATCATTGCATTGGCATTGCTTGCCATCATCGCTGTCATCGCTTCGACGGCGTTGACGCAGATATTGCGTAACCGTCAGGAAGCCCAAAAGAATTTGATTCGTCAACAAGCCGAACTGTTGCTCCATGATGCCCTCCGCAATGCCGAAATGCAACGTGCCGACGTGCAATGTCGAGATGATTCCGAGTTTTCCGGCGAAACGTTCACGCTCACGTCGGAGCAGCAACCTCTTGGCGGTGAGTTTCAAGTAACGACACAGTACGAAGAGACCGGCTTCGCCGCCGAAGTCGAATACCGAAATAAACAAGGCACTGTGATAGGACGATGGAAACGATATGAACACCCCCACAACCCCCTATATCCTTATGAGACGCGCATTTACCCTGATTGAACTTCTCGTCGTGATTGCCATCATTGGCATGTTGATCGCCTTGTTGTTGCCTGCCGTGCAGTCGGCAAGAGAAGCGGCACGACGAAATCAATGCGTTAACAACTTGATGCAACTCGGCATAGCGGTCAAGAATTTTGAGAATAGTTTCGGTCTTCTGCCGTCCGGTACGGTGGACGAAGAGGGACCGATTCGCAATGTACCGCTCGGCAATCACATGGGTTGGCTTCCCCGACTGTTGCCGTTTCTCGAACAAGCCGCCCTCTACGACAAAATTGACTTCAATAAAGGCGTGTATGACCCGGAAAACCGAGAAGCGTGGTTGCATCAACCGCTGCCGCCCGTTCTTCGTTGTCCCTCCGATGGCGGCGGTTGGAGGTATTATCCACCGAGAAGCAGAGGAACCGATATTCAGCCGGTAGATACAAATTACATGGCATGTCACAGCGGCGCAGAAACACCGATTGACGCGGACAACGACGGCGTGTTCTTTCTGAACAGTCAATTACGGAGCCGTGACATTTACGATGGAACGTCCAACACGATCTTTTTGGGCGAGGCGATGATCATGAACGACCGAATTGAGACTGAACGGAATTCGGCGCGTCCGTCTTCGCGAAAATTCATTATCCCGGAAGATGCCGAAGGACCATTTTCCTATGGCAGTCTCGGTTGGATGTCCGGTACGCCGGGGACGATTCGCAACACGGGCAATCCGCCGAATGTCTATGTCGGTCCTTTTTCCAACTGGACAATGCCGCATGAGATTCTTCCGAAGTTGAACGACGAAGAATCCTTTCCGGCGGAAACTTGGGCGGAAGAGTTACCGGGACAATTTATCGTGGGCGGCTTCGGCTCCTATCACACGGGTAGTACGAATTTCATTTTCGGCGACGGTTCCGTGCAAAACCTCCATGACGGTATTGATCGTAAAGTGTTCAGTAACCTCGGTCGTCGTGCTTCGGGAAAAGAATGACAGGGTGTTCGGGGACTGCGCTGCGCTCCGTCCCCGGCTCTTTATGTCTTGCACTACCGTGTTACCCAGTACGGGGCATCGCTTGCGGCTTCGAGATACTTTTGCGTTTCGTCGTCCAATTTTGCAAGGAACATTTGGAATCCGGCAGCCTCTTGTACCGTCAGGATTTCTTCGCAACGTCCCGCCGCAACTTGGATTCCTTTTGCCGTCAATATCTGGTGCGCCTTGCGGAATACGACGAACATTTCCATCAGCGTCGTCGCGCCCGAACCGTTGATGATGAGCAACGCCTTGTCCCCTTTCTGCAATTTGACAGCAGGAATCAAACGTTCGATCATCGTTGTTGCGATTTCGTCGGCAGGAGCCATTTTTTGTGGTCCTGTCCCTCCGCCTTCACCATGCTGTCCCATGCCGATCTCCATCATGTCGTCAGGAAGTTCCGCAATATATTGTCCCGACTGCGGATGCGTGGCAGTCTTCATCGTCACGGCAAGCGTCGCCATCGTTTTGTTAAACTTTTCGGCGACGGCAACCACTTCATCGAGTGATTTTCCTGCTTCGGCAGCGGCACCGGCGATTTTGTACAGCGGCACACATCCGCCCAATCCCCGCTTGTCTTCGGTGGGAGCGTTGATGCCCGGCGCAATGTCTTCCGCCGTCAGAACTTTCTGCACATTGATTCCCTCCTTCTTTGCCATATCGAATGCCATGTTGCCGTTCATGACATCTCCTGCGTGGTTGAGAATCACGAGCAGGATACCCGAATGATCTTTGAACATTCGCAGTGCATCGAGGACTTTCGGTGCGCCGGGAGCGGCGAAAATATCCCCGACGACGGAAGCGTCCAACATTCCTTCGCCGACGTAGCCGCTCAATGCCGGTTCGTGTCCTGACCCGCCGAGCGTTACGATGGCAACTTTGTCTTTGGACTTCGGTTTAGCGCGGACAACGATGCGGTTATCGACGAGTTTGACCTTATTAGCATAGGCAAGAGCGTAGCCTTGCAGAAGTTCCGTTGTGAGATTGTTCGGATCGTTAAGGAATTTTTTCATCACCATGAGAATGTGGCAGGGTTAAAGGAAAACTAAAACTAACTCGTGTATTGTAACAAAAAAATGTCTCCTAAGGAATTCCCCCCAGTGTGGCAGTTGTCGCGGGGTGTTGTTTTTTCTTTTCTTATGCTATAATCATCGGCGAGAGAAAGGTGCAAAATCAATGTCCGAACAACAGAGCGCAAACATAGTCGAGCAGGTGCCGAGCGATTTCGAACGGTCTGTTTTGGGACATGTTCCTGCCGCACTCGTGTTGACCGATCTGGAACAAACCATTCTGTGGTGCAATCCCTTGTTTTGCCGCTGGGCAAACAACGAAAATCCGGTGGGACAAAAATACTTTTCCGTACTCAGGCGACCAGTCATGCGGGGTCCCGATTTTCTTCCCTTCTCCAAAGTCAAGCGCACCGGTCTGTCTTCCGTTACTGTCTTGGAAATGGCGGGTCCCCCTCTTTTTTTGCAGATGGAAGTCGGTCCCATTTTCGGAGAAGATGGAAAAGTTGCCCAGTACGCCGTCAGTCTGCACGATGTCACCCGCGAGACTGTCCTTAAGAAAAAATGGCGACATGCCTTGGAAGCAGGTAAGGAACTTGCTGACCTTTTCAAAAAGGATATTTTACAACGTTCGCCCAAAGAACGAAACAGTATTCTGAAAGCAAAAATTGCGAAATACGTTCAGGAAATTCTAAAATTTGATTACGTCGAAATCTGTGTTAAGTCTGAAAATAATCCTCACTTGTTAGAGACACTTTTTTCCATCGGGATGTCCGATGATGTCCTCTCGCAGACATTGTACGTGAGTCAGGATGGCAACGGCATCACCGGCTGGGTCGCTTATCACGGCAAAAGTTACAAAATGGATGACTCCAATGATGACCCCTTTTTCATCGACGGAATGCCTGGCTCGAGAAGTTCATTGACTGTTCCGCTGCTCTGTCGAGGGGAGGTAATTGGTACATTCAGCGTCGAAAGTTTGCAGCCCAATGCGTATGACGATAACGATCTACGGTTGCTCGAGACGTTTGCCGACGATGTCGCCCTTGCCATTCACACTCTTGAATTGCTCTCCGTAGAACAGAAGGAGACGGCATTCCGCAGTATCGAAAAGGTTTTCAGCGATTCGATTGGTCCGCTCAATCTGATTTTGAACGAGACGGCTTTTTTTCCGTTGAATGACTTTCAACAGATTTCCGATGCCGACAGCATGGATGAAATCATTACGTCATTCACAAGAGTTCGGGAGTACGCTCGGCAAATTCAGTTGGCATTTCAAGGGCATATTGCGTCGCTCACTCCCGACTTATCGCAGGAAATTTCTGCAACGGATTGCAGTAATTATCCGATGCTGCGCAACCGCCGGGTTCTCATGGTCGACGGCGACGAATCGGTCGGAAAAGAATTGAGCCGTCTCCTGTTTTACTACGGTTGCACAGTGGAAACCGCCACATCAGGATTCAGTGCATTGAAAATGCTGGAAACAACGCAATATGATGCGTTCATGAGCGACATCAAACTTTCGGACATGTCCGCTTTTGCCTTTTTCAAACGTGTACGGTGTATCTGTTGTAAACGTTCTCTCCATCGTCCGCTGAACATGATTTGCGAACCGCCGGAAGAAGACCCGTGCTGTCCGTCGGTGTCGATTTCGTTTATTCCTTTCATTTACATGCGAGGCTTCGGATACGACAGTGCCCACGTTACCACCCGGGCATCGATGGCGGGAGTGACGAAGGTCATTTTCAAACCCTTTGTTCTCACGCAACTGCTCGATACGCTTAAAGTCGTCATTCTCAAAGCGGAACAACAGAATCGGTAGGACTGGCATCAGGTACAGGTTTTGCGAGAGCCGCCGACTGTGTCGATGCACTCCTGCCAAAAAATGCTCTTGACTCAAAAACAAAAATTCCCGATGATTCTCCATTGAATTAGAATTACCGAAATTTCGTTCGTTATAAACGATGCCGCGATCCGTACTCATACTCCTTGTGGGGCTGGTGCCGCTCCTTTTTCTTTCTGGGTGCCATACTCCGAAGCCTGTAAAACAGGTGTTGGCAAAGAATCCTCTTTCTAAAAATTACGTCAAAACACCGGTAGAAATCGTCGATGTCTGGAATTCCTACGCACAGGTAACGCCGGAAGGAAAAACGATGCGAGGGATGGCAGGACGAATCCATTTCTACGGTCATCAAAAGAAAAGTCAGGCGGTCAAAGTGGACGGTGACTTGAACATCTACGTTTTCGATGGTCGGGAAAGCGATCCTGCCTATGCGAAGCCCCTCAAAGTGTTCCATTTTAGGGCAGACACGCTCGGAGGGCATTATTCGTATCAAAAACCTCTCGGTCATGGATACAATTTCTTCCTGCCGATAGACGAGATCGGCGGCGAAGAAAAACCGCTGTGCATCATGGTGCGATTCGACGACAATATCAACGAAATGTTGGTGATGGCGCAACCGGTCAACACTATTTTGGCGGGACGTAAACCGCAAACGCCGTCGGACCCGACCATTAGGGAATTTTTAGAGTCCCGGTCACTCCTTGCCGAGGCGAACCAAAGTATTTCATCGCATTTTGATTCGGCGATCCAACAAGCCGGACACGTTGTGGAAAAATCGGAGCCCGTGCCCGTAAAATCTAAAGTCTCGACGATTCCTCTGAACAACGACATGACCCGGCGATTGTCCGAGGCAAAAGAGATGATTGCGATTTCCGAGCAGTAGCCGCGTTCGCTTGTAGATGTGTTGTTTGCACAAGTTTGCGGACGAGTCGTGCTTGACGATGCGGAACTTGATGTACAATTTTGGTCGCTATGTGAGTTTGAAGGGTCCGAAACCGGCGAAGGTGCGCTAGGGATGCGCGCTGACGGCGGATTTTGGTCAAAATGGGCGGTTTTGGGGCACTGAAAAGGTACCGAATCGGGAAGATATTGACGAGAATTGAGCAAAAACGGTTGACTCCAGAGAAACGATAGGTTACAATGACGTTATTAGAGGTGCCCTGTCAATAATGAAACTTTTCCCCAAAATACTCGGAATCGGACTCGTCGGTTTGTTCATTGCCCTCGCCATTGCTGTTGTCAGCATGTATAGTGGGGCGCAACTATTGAATGCCCAACTTGACAATGAAAAAATTGTGGCTTTCCGTACCAAAGTAACGGAAGCAAAAGAAGCGCACCTCCTTTGGAGAATGCGAATTAATGACGCTATCATTAACACGGCGGATCAATTGACCGTCCAGCGAAACCACACATTGTGCGACTTCGGAAAATGGTACTATTCCGACGAGGCAAAAGCACTTGTGGCTGAGATGCCTCAATCGGTTCAAAAACTTTTCGCCGACCTTGCATCGGGACATTCGAAAGTCCACGAATGGGGAGGGAAATTGATCGATATGTGGGACAAAGAAGACATGCCGACTCGTATTGCTTTTTTTCAGACGGAGATCATTCCTTTAGTGGAGGCATTTGTCATTGAGTTGGATGGTTTACGAGCCGAAACGGACAAAGAAGCCTTGGTGATCCACGACCGCGTGGAATCGCTTGTCCAATTCCAACGTTGGGCGATCTGGGGTTCGTTGGCTTTCGGTGCCATCGTTTTGCTCCTGTACAATTGGATCACGGCATCGAGCATTGCGAAACCATTGTCTAACGGTGCGAGAATTGTCGGCGCAATCGCGACGTTAGGAGACCTAGACGAAGAACTGCCCCCAAGCATACGCAAACGCAAAGATGAAGTCGGCGACCTTGCTCGGAGCATCCATTTGATTTTGGAGGAGAGCCGCTACGATGTTGGAGTCATGACAGAATTGGCAAGTGGAATCTGGACTCGAAAAATACCGATAAGGAGCGACATTGACCGTATGAATCAGGGGATGGAGAGCATGATCCAGCAGGTTAGTGATGCCTTGCACGAAATTGATGATGGTGTCAGGCAGGTGGCGACCGATGCAGGCGAAGTTTCGTCTGCCGCTCAGAGTCTTTCCAGTGGTGCCCAGGAGTCGGCGGCAAGTCTTGAGGAGATTTCTGCGTCGATGCAGGAAATCAGTAACCAGACTAAGACGAACGCCGAAAATGCAGGCAAGGCTCGGGATTTGGCACAGAAGGCGAGCAAAGCCGCTACCGAAGGACAGCAAGTAATGCAGGGAATGACCGAGTCCATGAAACGGATTACGCAAAACTCCAACGAAATCCAGCGGGTCATCAAAGTGATTGATGATATTGCGTTTCAGACGAATTTGCTGGCTCTCAATGCCGCCGTTGAAGCCGCTCGCGCCGGTCAACACGGTAAAGGTTTTGCTGTGGTTGCCGAAGAGGTGCGCAATCTTGCTTCCCGAAGTGCAAAGGCGGCACAGGAAACATCGGAGTTGATTGCCAAGAGTGGACAAGAAATCGAAAAGGGAGACGAAGTGGCGGCGCACACTGCCGAGTTTCTCAATACGATTGTCGAGCAGATCAAGGAAACGACCGACCTTGTGGCAGGTATTGCCATTGCCAGCGATGAGCAGGCACAGGGGGTCAATCAGGTAACGATTGGTTTGCAGCAGATTGATTCGGTAACGCAACAGAACACGGCGGCGGCGGAAGAGTCGGCAAGTGCGGCAAGCGAAATGAATTTAATGGCAGTGAATTTGCAAAAACTGGTCGCAAAATTTAAGTTGCGGTAAATCATGAAAGCCGGAAGCATAGCGCGGCGACCGGATGTGTCCCAAATCACAATCTGGATGTACACTTCGAACTCCGCAATTTGTCTGTCCTTATCTCGAGAACAGGACACCTTTTTTCGACCATTGATGGAAGACCAATTGGGGAATACAACGGGAACATGTCGTGAACGGTTACTACTTTTTTGACTGCCTATCTTGAAAACGGTTTCCATTTTGGTAGAATACTCTCCGTTTAACTGTTTGATTGGCGACCCTTTGATGGGAGAATGGGAAGAAGAATTACGTCGGTTTCGGAAACTTACCTTATCCTGTTGGTATCTGACAGGTCCGACCGGCGTTGGGAAAAGTAAGGTGGGACTGGCACTTGCTCGCAGTTTGGATGCCGAAATTATTTCGATGGACTCCATGGCAGTCTATCAGGAAATGGATATTGGTACAGCGAAACTTGCGCCCGAAGACCGCGCAGGGATTCCGCACCATCTTATTGACATCATCGATCCCAGCGACAATTATTCCCTCGCCCAATATGTCAGTGAAGCGGCGGACAAAATCGCTGAAATCCATTTACGGAACAAAAATGTCCTCTTCGTCGGTGGGACTCCGCTCTATCTCAAGGCGATGTTACGGGGAATTTTCGAAGGACCGCCTGCCGATCAGGAATTTCGCCGGGCTCTGCAACAGAAAATGAAAGGACAGCCGCCGAAAATCTTACACGATCTGTTGAAAAAAGTCGATCCTGTTTCGGCAAAGCGGCTTCATCCGAACGATATTAAGCGGGTGGTCAGGGCTCTCGAAGTCTATGAAAAAACGAAGCGACCCATCAGCGAATTCCAAAAACAGTTCGATGTCGGCACTCCGTGGGAACGAGGCAATGTCTATGTAATGCAAATGCCGCGTGAGTTGTTGTATGCCAGAATCAACAAGAGGATTGACCGAATGATTTACGATGGTCTGCTCGATGAGGTCAAGATGTTGGCGAATCGAAATTTTCCTGTTGGTACGTCTGCGCGTCAGGCACTCGGTTACAAAGAACTGTTCGATTATCTTGAAGGGAAGAGTACCTATCCGCAGGCGGTAGAATATATCAAGCAAAATACTCGCAATTTTGCAAAACGTCAGGAAACGTGGTTTCGGAGTCTTTGTGAATGTCGTTTTATTCCAGCCGACAAGCCGGTCTTTGAGGGGGTCGATGATTTGCGTATCAACGATTCACCGCCCGCCTCCGGTATCTCACGGATTTTTCCCGACGAAAATGATGAAGCATAAAACTGCCGCAAAAGGAACCAAACCAATGATCGAACTCGACGAATTTGAATGTCCGTACTCCTGCTCGGTTCGGCATTCGTGTTGCGTGATGATGACTTGCCCCGTCGGGGCAATCGCGTGCGCGGTGAATCCGGCCGCTGCACTTGCCGCTTGTAATCTTTCGGAGGACATGGTAGAATCATCAAATAATTTCATTCCCTAAAACGTTTAAGCAGAAAGGTTTTCTCAATATGACGAAAAAGTCAATCGCCAATGTCGATGTTGCAAACAAGACCGTCTTTATCCGCGTTGATTTCAACGTTCCTCTCGACGATGCCGGAAACATCACCGACGACCGCCGAATCGAGATGGCACTGCCGACGATCAAGTCGGTACTGGAACGCGGCGGAAAAATCATTCTCGCAAGCCACCTCGGTCGTCCCAAAGGCACACCGAATCCCCAGTACACCATGAAACCGACTGCCGTGCGTCTTGCCGAACTGCTCAAAAAGCCCGTCGAGTTTGCAACGGACACCGTCGGTGCCGATGCCCAAGCGAAAGTTGCCGCGTTGGAAAACGGAGGCGTTCTCGTTCTCGAAAACCTCCGTTACCAGCCGGACGAAGAGAGCAAAAATGAGGCAGACAAAGACGCTTTTGCCGCTAAACTCGCCGCGTTTGCGGACATTTACGTCAATGACGCTTTCGGCACGTGCCATCGCACCGACGCTTCGATGTACGCTCTTCCGAAAGCGATGGGAGCAAAACCGAAGGTCTGCGGCTTCCTCGTCGAAAAGGAAATCAAGTATTTGAGCAGTGCGATTGCCAATCCAGCACGTCCTTTCGTCGCCATCATCGGCGGTAAAAAGGTTTCCGACAAGATCATGGTCATCAAAAACCTGTTGAACATTTGCGACAAGGTTCTCATCGGCGGGGCGATGGCTTATACCTTCAATTTGGCAAAGGGGGAACAGGTCGGCGACAGTCTCGTCGAGTCGGACAAGGTCGATTTGGCGAAGGAACTGCTGGCATTCGGCGGCGACAAGTTAGTTCTGCCGTTGGACACGCATTGTAGTGATAAATTTGCGGCGGATGGCGACAAGAAGGTCGTCAAGGCGGGACAAGTGCCGGTGGGTTATCAAGGTCTCGACATCGGACCGGAAACAGCAAAACTGTATGCTGGCATTGTGAAGGATGCGAAGACGGTTGTTTGGAATGGTCCGATGGGCGTGAGCGAGATGCCTCCTTTTGATGCGGGTACAAAGGCGGTTGCTCAAGCGATTGCAGACAGTAACTCGGTGAGTATCATTGGCGGTGGCGACAGTGCGGAGGCGGTTCAGCGGCTCGGCTTTGCAGAAAAGGTATCGCATGTCAGCACCGGCGGCGGAGCAAGCCTCGAAATGCTCGAAGGCAAAAAATTTGCCGCCGTCGATGTGCTGGATAATGCGTAAGGATTTCGTAACAGAATAACCAGTACCCATATTTGTGCACCGTTACCCTGTACACCGTTGCCCATTGAAAATTGCTCTTGCCTTACCCGGCGGAAAATTGTTAGACTCCCCTGCCGGCAAGCCTCAATGGTAAAGTCGTTAGACCGCCGTTGGGGAAACAGTTTGGGAAACAATGTTATACAGTCTGTTTAGTAAATCACGTTTGTTGTTTGGCAAAACCTTTCTTCCGAAAGAATTGGCAGACCCTCGGCGGATTTTGATCACGCACTTCGGCAGTACCGCCGAGATCGTCCGCGCCGTTCCGTTGCTCGTTGCTCTGCGGCACCGCTTTCCCTATGCGGACATCGCATGGCTTATCGGAGAACATGCCGCCCCAATTCTCCTCGATCATTGGGCGGTTAACCGATTCATTGTTGTACGAAGCGATTGGTTCAAACACCCGTCCGAGATTCGCCGGATTCGGCAACGGCTCCGAACCTTTGCCCCTCAAGTCGCCATTAATCCGCAGAATTCCTTTGGCAGTTCGCTGGCAACATGGCTCGCTAATGCAAAATACCGCATCGGATTCGGCGGAAAACAGAGCCAACGTCTGCATAATATTCACGTTATTTCAGAAGAAAAGCAGCAGATCGAGCAAAATCTGCAACTGCTTCAGCCGTTTGGCATCTTCGGAATCGGCATCGGTTTTGATATGCCGGAATGTGAAAAAGACCGCATCGCCGCTAAAAACATCCTGCACAAAAAGGGAATCCACGACAACGTCCGGTTTGCATTGCTCAACATCAGTGCTGAAAGTCCGGCGACCCGCTGGCAGGAGGAGCGGTACGGTATAGTCGCACAGTATCTTTTAGACCAATGGAATCTTCCCTCGCTGATCGTTTGGTCGGGATATGAACAGGAATTGAGAAGGGCAGAGTCGGCGGTTCACGCCGCACACGGGTCAGCATTTCAAGCCCCGTGGACAACGTTGGCGGAACGGAGGTCGTTGGCAAAATCGGCAACGATTTTCATTGGTTCGGACACTGCCGAATTACAACTTGCCGCAGCGGTGGATACGCCATGTGTGGGATTGTTCGGACCCACTTCGGCACTGGAAAACGCCCCGTTCGGTCAGGAACATCATACGGTCCAAGCCGAGCAGCAGACACGAAAACGCACGCTACTGCGTACATTGTTGATGGGAGAGATGGACGCAATTTCACCGGAGATGGTGTACGAAAAGTGTGACACAGTGTTAACAGCGATCACGTCAACGGGCGTGATTCCGATGCGGCAAACACCGCCGTCGCAAAAGAAAGTGGCGTAAACCGCAAAAAAGAATATTCGAGGCGAAAACGACCAATTGGTGATGCAGTCGATCAATAATCTTCCGGCAGTTGCTTCATTTGTTGGAGCGAAAAGACGGGGCCCTCTTTGCAAACGTAGACCGGTCCACAGTTGCAGCGACCGCACTTGCCAACTCCGCATTTCATTCGGTTCTCCAAACTCGTGAAGATGTTTTCGTCACTGATTCCCGCCTCGGCAAGCACCGGCAGTGAATACTTTATCATGACGGGCGGACCAATGACAAGAGCCGCCGCATTTTGGGCGTTGAACGTTGCCTCTTTCAGAATTGTCGGTACGAAGCCGATTTTCCCCTTCCAGTCCGGCGTTTCACCGCCCGGATCAACCGTCTGCAACACGTCCACGTTCGGATGCTCTGCCCACTTTGCCAAGTCTTCACGGAAAACAAGATCGCCGACCGTTCTTGCTCCGTACACAATCGTGATTTTGCCGTATTTTGCCCGATTTTCGAGAGCGTACCAAATGGCACAGCGGATCGGCGGCATCGCAATTCCTCCGCCGACGAAAACGAGGTCTTTGCCTTCCCAGTCCTTCATCGGATAGGAATTGCCGTAGGGACCCCGAAAGCCGATGGTGTCGCCCGGCACGATTTTCCACATTGCCTCGGTCACGCGTCCCGTCTTGCGGAAACAGAATTCGATGTAATCCTTCCAATTCGAACTGGAGCAGATATTGAAGACCGACTCGCCGTATCCGAAGATACTATACATTCCGAACTGTCCCACTTGAAACGAAAAACGTTCCTGTTGACTCTTGTCTTTGAATCGGATTCTCACCGACTTCACGTCAACGGTATGTTGCGTAACGTCAAGGACTTCCATCAAGTCGGGTTTATAGATGTTTTCAGCCATGCCGTGATGGTACTCCAATTTGAATGTCTTGTCAACATGCAGTTCATCGAGCGGTGCATAAATATCCTCTTGCGCGATTGCACAATGCGTTTAATCGCCATCATTTTCATTGCAAATTCTCCTCTGTTTCCGGGTTATAGTTTTCGTTCTCGTCCTCATTGTGTCAAGAGAGATGACGAAAAACTTGGCCGAGCGCAAGAGCGGTGTGGAGCGGGACAGTCAGGGAATAAGATTATTCCGAAACATCCTTCAAGGCCAGTATGACGGCTTCGGTCATTGCCCGCTTCACTTCCTCAAAGGGAGGTTCCATAAGTGCGCCGGCGGCTTTTTTGTGTCCGCCGCCGCCAAACTTCGCCGCCAAAACGCTGCAATCGACTTCACATCGACTGCGAAAACTGATCTTGAACGACTTGTCCTTCAATTCCGAAATCAACGCCGCCATCTTGGAACCGCGCACCTGCAAAAGCATATTGATAATGTCTTCCGAATCAGAAGACAGCGCTTCCGCCGCCGTAAAATCTTCAAGAAGAATCCACGTCAGTAAAAATTGACCGTCCAAATACGATTCCGTTTTAGAAAGCGTCCGACCAATCAGACGAACTCGCCCGAGCGATTCCTGTTCGTAGAGTTCCCGGTACATTGCGTCAGGCTGCACACCCACACTGACCAGTCTTTCTGCCGTGCGGAACGTTTCCGGGGTTACACTTGAAAACCGGAACCAGCCGGTGTCGGTGGCAAGAGCCACGAACGCAGACTGGGCGATTTCGGCAGAGATCGGCACACCGAGCGCATCGGCGGCTTGCACGACAAGTGTTCCCGTCGCATCGGCATTGGAATCTATAAACGTTTCCGCGCCGATGTCGTTTCCTTTGACATGATGGTCGAGAACGATTTTTGTTGCCGAACTGCTCCGAAAAAGAGGGGCGATGTCTCCGAGTTGCGCCCACGAACTTGTATCGAGAACGAAAAAGAGGTCGGCTGTTTGAAGCCATTGGGTCTCCTCTATGGTCAAGTCTTCGAGTGCCTTGATGTAGCGGTGCGGATCGAGAAACGCAAGGGTCGGCGGAGTTTGGTGCGGAGCAAAGATGCGGACATCCTTACCGAGATGGAGCAATATCTGGCGCATTGCCAAGGCACTGCCGATGCAGTCGCCGTCGGGACGCTGATGAATCGTCAAGATGATTTTGGTTGCGGTACGAACAATTTCGGCAAAACGATGCCAATCGATGGGGTGTTGCATTGTGTTCTATAATTTATGCCGCATTATATCGAGAGAAAGTTCATTGTACAAGATACAAGGGAAAGTGCCGATACCCCGTATGCCGATAAAAGGGACGGAGTCGATTCCCATGAAATACCTCCTTTATACATCACTCCTTTTTCTTGTACTGGTCAGTGCTGCGCAAGCAGAGGAGAAGGGTGTCGTTACGCTTATCTTTCGTCCTCCAAAACCGTCATTTCCGCCGGTCAATCCGCAGTTTCGTCCCGTGAATCCGACGTTTGTACCAGTGAATCCCCAATTTCGTCCTGTTGAACCCGATCTTCGTCCGGTAAATCCTCAATTCCGCGAAGTAAAACCGGCATTTACGCCGGTAAATCCTGCGTTTTGTCCATTGTCCCCGATGCCGGAGTATCCTTTTCCGCCGGTGAATCCGCAATTTCGTCCCGTGAATCCGACGTTTGTTCCGGTGAATCCTCAATTTCGCCCCGTGGAACCCGATCTTCGACCAGTGAATCCTCAACTCCGAGAGGTGAATCCTGCATTTACGCCGGTGAATCCGACGTTCCGAACGATGAAGGTAGTCGTGTTGGATTAGTGGCGTATCCGGCTTGGAAAAAATCGTACACTTCCTACAACAACCCATACGCCGTAAGCGTTGCCCGAAGTTTCGCCTGTTCGGCTTCCGTAAGCGGAGTCATCGGCAAACGTAGTTCGCCGGTATCCCGACCGAGCATCTGCATCGCCGCCTTGACTGGTATCGGATTCGTCGAAAGCGACAGCATATTCCGACAGAGAGCGAACGTCTTGTAGTGCATCTTTCGCGCTGTTTCCCAGTCGCCGCGGTCCACTGCCCGGCACATTTCGACCAGATCCTTTGGAATAATGTTGCCGACCACCGAAATGACCCCGCGTGCACCCAACGCCATCAAAGGAAGTGCTAAACTATCGTCGCCGGATAATACCGTCAGGTCGGTTTCCGCAATGATTGCCGTCGCCTGATCCATCGAACCGGTCGCTTCTTTGACCATACCGATATTCGGAAGAGCGGAAAGACGAATGATCGTTTCCGGTTCAATGTTTTTGGCACACCGCCCAGGTATGTTGTAAATGCAGAGCGGAATATCAACCGCTTCTGCCAGCATTTTGAAGTGCTGATAGAATCCCTCTTGCGTCGGCTTGTTGTAATAAGGAGCGACGACCATTGCGGCATCAGCCCCGTCTTTTTGGGCAGCCCGAGTCAGATCAAGGGCTTCCTGCGTGCTATTGGAGCCGGTTCCGGCGAGCACTTTGATTTTTTTATCAGCGACCTCGATGGCAGCCCGAATAACACGTGCGTGTTCTTCGTGAGAAAGCGTCGGCGATTCTCCTGTTGTTCCTGCCGGTACGATGGCGGTAACGCCGGCATTGATTTGGAACTCGATTTGCTTCTGAAATGTTTCGTAATCGACCTTATTATTTTTTAGGGGCGTAACGATAGCGACCGAAAGACCGGCGTATTCTTCACAACGTGTCATGGATTCAAGAGACGGTTAGGAGCGAAAGTGTGACTCCCGCTATTTTACCTTTTATACTGCCCCAAAGGGAGGGGGGATCAGTCCGATGGAAAATCCGGTCGCTTCGACATTGTTACGCCGGAGTACCGGCTAAATTATTTCCGTTGCCGCAAGGTGCTTCTGATGTTGTTTTGTTCGATGAAATGTGGTAAAAATGTGGTTTTCCATCCCATGACACGATTTTGTTTATACACTATTCTAGTCTGTGCCTTCATGCATTGCTCGCCGATGCTCTACGGACAGGTTGCCGAAGAAGACCGGCTTCGGGCTGTTGAAAAAGGTCTCGACTGGTTGGCTTCGCAGCAATCGAGACGCGGACATTGGGATGCCAATGGTGCGTATCCGTCGGCAATGACTGGAATGGCAGGAATCGCGCTGCTGTCCGAAGGTTCGACGCTCACACAAGGAAAATATGCTCTGAATATTCGGGAAGCCGTCAATTTTCTCCTCAAAAAATCGAGAAAAAATGGTTTGATCGGCGACGACAACGATGACCGATACACCTACGGACACGGCTTCGGGCTCCTCTTTCTGTCGCAGGTGTTCGGCGAAGAGGAAGACGAAGCCCGACGGGAAGAATTGATCGATGTCATGACCCGGGCGGTGCTTTTTTGTGGTCAGGCTCAAACGAAGATAGGCGGCTGGGGGTACGTCAGTGCCAAAGATGGTAACGACTTTGACGAGGGATCGACGACCATTACGCAAGTGCAGGCTCTACGCGGTTGCCGAAATGCCGGTATTCCAGTTCCGAAGGAAATTATTGATGGGGCGGTTGCGTATATTCATCAATGTGCGATCAATGAAGGAAGAGGCGGCATTCAATACAACATTCATGGCGGCGGCGGTCGTCCGCCGATCAGTGCGGCGGCGATTGCATGTCTCTTTAATGCCGGCGAATACGACGATAAGTTTGTGCCGAATCTGCTCAAATACAGTGATGCACATTTAGGAAATCTGACCAGCAACGATGGACACTGGCACTACGCTCATTATTACTATGCGCAGGTCAAGTACCGGCAAGGCGGCGCGGACTGGGAGAGTTATCGAAATCGGCTTTTTCAACGTTTGCTCCGAGAGCAGAGCAGCGATGGTTCATGGAATGGAAACATCGGTAAGGTCTATATTACGTCGATCAATCTTACCGTTTTGCAACTTGAAAACGGTGCCTTGCCGATTTATATGCGATAATGCGATGTCATTGCCGATGCTAATTTTCTCATAGTTTTCAGGGTTATCTTTAGCATGACGCAAATTCATACCCCATAATAGTTTAGTGGGGTATGCCCTTTGCTCCTCCTCTTTATTTTCCAATTCTGGGAGTAAAACCCTCGCCTTCAGGCGATTTTATGTTTACAATGTTTCGGTATGGATTATTACCGTCGTAAAGCTACGCTCACTTTATCCTAAAATTAAAAATTGACAAAACACTAGCACATTACGGGCATTTTTGCAAAACGGGAGAAATTCTCCAGAATTTTTCAGATTTACCCGACTGGGCTAACAAACGAGAATTTCCATGAACAACACTTTTTCCCGACGCACCTTTCTCGGAGCCGGTGTGGCACTTCCATTGACCGGTGTTCTCATAAATGGTGCCGAACCAAACACTGCAAGGCAACCAACTCCACTGATCCATTGCACGGACTTGTTCCATCCGCATAACGATCCAGACGACCATTTCGATTTGGCTTGCGTCTTTTCGCTCGGATATCAAGGCTTGGTCGATCTTCGCGGTATCGGTTTGGACCATACGCCGCTCCATTTCAACCATTCCTACGGCGATCCCGATGTTATGGGCGTTGCCCAACTCAATCGGATTTGCGGCTTGGCAGTTCCGAGTGCCGTCGGCACTTCAAAACTCATGACGAAGCGTACCGACACGCTTGCCGATCTGTCGTTGCAAGAATCGACGAGCATCCGTTGGATCATCGACACTTTGAAGAAGAGTGACCGACCTGTTGCCATTACTGCCGTCGGCTCTGCTACGGATGTTGCCGTTGCTACCCACCGGGAACCGGAACTCTTTCGGCAAAAGTGTGCCGGTGTTCATCTCAATGCTGGTGCAACACACCAACCGAGACCTGACATGCTCGAATACAATGTCCAGATCAATCCGTCGGCTTACGCCGCCATGTTCGATCTACCTTGTCCGCTCTATTGGTATCCCTGTTTCCACATGGCGGGTGAGTTCAAGCCCGGCGAATGGGGAACGTACTATTTGATGCCGCACAGAAAAGTCTTTGAAGGAGTCGAGTCGAAACCTTTGCAAGCGTTCTTTTGGTCAATGTTTTCTCGTTCACAGAGTGTGAACTGGTTCCGAACGATACAGGCGGCACCGCCGGAGTCCGATTGGAATAATATCCTCAACGACAATCGCCACATGTGGTGTCCGGCAAGTCTCTTGTTGCTTGCCGGTTTGACCGTAACGAAGTCGGGCAAGATCGTTCTGACCGCCGAAGCCGGCAACGATGCGTTGTTCCGTATGGAACATGTTAAAGTCGAGTGTGAAGACAACGGTCGTCTGAAATGGGAGTTGAGCAAGGAACCGACCGGACGATTGGTTTTCCATGTTCTCGATGTTCCGAATTATCCTGCCGCAATGACCGAAGCGGTGCGAACACTGTTGTGCGCCATACCGACGTGAACCCTCGTGTGTTGTGTGTGGAGAGTGTTTTTACAGGCGAATTGTTGTAGAATATACCTTGTTCGGTCAACAATCGGAACAAAAATTATGACAAAACGTTCTTCTGCGAACACACTTTATACAAACGACAATCTATACGTCCTATCGGGCTTGAACAGCGGGTTGGTCGATCTGATTTATCTCGACCCACCGTTTAACACGAAGCGAATGTATTCCGCTCCCGTCGGCAGTAAAGCCGCCGGGGCAAGTTTCAAGGATATGTGGACATGGAAAGATGTCGATGAGTACTATCTCGATTCGCTTGCGGACAATTTTCCTGCATTGGCAAAATATATCGCTAGCGTTGGTACGATTCACAGTAAACCGATGATGGCATACTTGACCTATATGGCGCAGCGGATTGTTGAAATGCACCGTATTCTCAAAGAGACCGGCTCGTTGTATTTACATTGTGATCCGACGGCAGGGCATTATGTGAAACTTCTTCTCGATAGTGTTTTTGGAAAGAATAATTTTCGTAATGAGATTGTTTGGTGTTACACGGGCGGAACTGACGCAAAAAAAACCTGGCAAAAAAAGCATGATATTCTTTACTTTTACACCAAAACTGACGAGTACTCGCTCAATCCCTGCTATGTTCCCTTTAATGAAAGCACAATCAGGCGATTCAATAAAACGGATACAGATGGTAGAAAATATAAAATCAATCAACTCAAGGACGGAAGAGTTACAAAAACCTATATGAAGGAGGAAGGTAAATTAGCACATGATTACTGGAACATTCCTATTGTCAACATCACTTCAAAAGAAGGCACCGGCTATCCGACGCAAAAGCCGCTTGCCTTATTGAAACGAATCATCTTGGCTTCTTCCAACGAAGGAAACCTCGTCATGGATCCGTTTTGCGGTTGTGCAACGACGTGCGTTGCCGCACAACAACTCGGTCGAGAATGGATCGGCATCGACATTGAAAAACAACCCGTAAAAATTTTGATTGATCGTTTGAGCGACGATGCGGGACTCTTCAAAGATTTTATTGCAACAGATCACATTCCGAAGCGGAGCGATCTAACAATCGTTCCCAAATCTCCTTCTGTCAAAGAACAGTTATACAAAGAACAAAACGGCAAGTGCAACGCTTGTGGCGAAGACTTTAAAATTTGGAATCTTGAGATCGACCACATCATCCCTGTCGCAAAGGGCGGCGGTGATTATTACGAAAATTACCAACTGCTTTGTGGTTCATGTAATAAAATCAAAGGGACGCGACCAATGGAATACCTGCGCTTGAAGATTGAGACGCGGGAGCGGATGATGAAGACTAAAATATTTTTTGGAGAGTAAACCTTGACAAAGCCCCGCAAATAGAGGAGAATACCAGGTGTCGAACTGCCTTGCTTTCGTTTGTTTGCTCTCGCTGTTTCTTGACGTATCGGTACTGGTACTTGGTGTCTGACAACGCTGTCCGAATTCACTGGGCAAGTCAGTTTTTCACTGCTTTCCTTTACCCGACCGTTGCCGGATCGAACAGCGATTGCATCGTTTCCATTTCTTCTTTGGTGAGAAACACTTCTCCGGCACGCACGTTTTCGTCGATCCGATTCGGATTACGCATTCCGCAAAGAACATGCATGCGATCGTAACGTGAAAGCACCCAGGCAAGCATCAGTTGGCTGACTGTCAGTCCATGTCGCTCACGAATCGGCTGCAACCGCGCAAGGGCGGCGTTGATTTTTCCAATGCGTTCCGGTGCAAAATTGGGAGCATACTTGCGGAAATCCTTTTCGCCGAAGGGAACATTCGGGTCCAACGTGCCGGTCAGCAGTCCTTGTTCAAGCGACGTGTAGGCGAGAAAACTTATTTTCTTTTCAACACATGCATCCAGCACGCCGTTCTGTTCGACCGTGCGATTCAGATAGGAATAATACTCCTGCGTCGAGGCAAGCGCACCGGCATCGCAATACTGTTGCAACTGATCGCGGGAAACATTCGAGCAACCGATGGCTCGGATTTTCCCCTGTTCTCGCAGTTTTTCGAGTGCGCCCATTGTCTCCGCAATCGGTGTCGTCGCATCTTGCTGATGCGTTTGCAATAAGTCTATGTAATCGGTTTTCAATCGCCGGAGACTCTCTTCGACCTCCCGTACAATCGATTCAGGACGCAGGTAATTGTAAATGCGGTATTTGCCGCCCGTGAAACTTGGCAGTTCGCCGTCTGTGTAAAAGAAGAGTTGCCCTTTCCCTTCGGGCCAATCTTCGGTCGACCAGAGTGAGCCGCATTTCGTGGCAAGCACGACCTGGTCGCGGCGATCCGCAATGGCTTTGCCGACGATTTCCTCCGCCTTTCCGTTGCCGTAAAGCGGGGCGGTGTCGATAAGATTGATTCCTGCGTCGATGGCTTTTTGAATGGTCAAAACGGCTACCGATTCGTCGACTCCTCCCCAGAGCCAGCCGCCGAGAGGAAATGTGCCGAAACCGATAACCGATGCCTTGATGTCCGTCGTGCCGATGGTGTGATATTGCATGGATGTTCTTGTGAACGGTAATGAGATGCGTTCAGTATAACAGTTCGAGTTGCGAGATGCAAGCGCAGGGTGAACAGAGCAAATTACGTTTTTACGCTGCCCAAGATTTTGCGATCGACTGGCTTGGCATTGACAAATGGAGAAAGTTTGCTAGAATTCGCTGTCTTTGGCTACGGGGCGTAGCTCAGCCTGGCTAGAGTGCTGCGTTCGGGACGCAGAGGTCGCACGTTCAAATCGTGTCGCCCCGATTTTTGTAAGTTGCGGAAACGTAAAGACTTACGCACAAAATTTTTT
>Ga0123353_10002538_pt1 | contig 22688 bp, 21 predicted proteins | sample TergutLab28metaG_3_FD_92763 | JGI IMG/M metagenome (GOLD analysis project Ga0123353, IMG submission 92763) | Labiotermes labralis P3 segment gut microbial communities from Petit-Saut dam, French Guiana - Lab288 P3 | ecosystem: Host-associated > Arthropoda: Insects > Digestive system > Gut ... | reverse complement strand
CGACACATACATCGCCGCGCTCGGTGCGATTGAAAGCTGCCGAAAGGCCGGCCTTGCGCAAGGCGTGGCAATCAGCGTGTCCGCATCGAATTTCAGCGACACGGTCAACCCGGCGTTCATTGACGAGATGGTCGCGCGGGGAGCGCATTATGTGTGGTACTACATCTACCGGCCCTCGGGTCCGAACCCCGGCTTTGAAGAGACGCTGACCGATGCGCAGGTGCGCGAGTTCCGTTGCTTTCTTGTGGAGCAACGCCGCCGTGTGCAATCGGCCGCCATCGTTGACACCTACTGGGACCCGAACGGAAAACCGTGTTGCCCAGCCGCGGCAGGGATTAGCATACACGTCAACGCGACGGGCGACATTGAGCCATGCCCGCCGATGCAATGCTCCGACTGCTGTGTTACGATGCAAGACAATCTGGTCGCGGCCGTTGAGGGGTCGGAGATGCTGAAAGCGTTTCAGGCGGAAATCCCCAAGCTGACCAACGGTTGCGCATTGATGGGCCACCCGCAAGAGTTCACGAGATTCGCCGCGCGGCACAACGCCAAGGACAGTTCGGGGCGCGGCCGCTTTTTCGATGAGCTGACGCAACGTCCTGTGTGCGGTTGCCACAACCATTCCGGCGACCCCATCCCCGAACCGTCATGGATGTATCGCCTCGCGAAGAAGACGCTCTTCTTCGGATTCGGTGCGTATGGATAATAGAATGTGATTGTTTTTAGACAGGATTAACAGGATTGACAGGATTATGTTGATTGGGAAAATGAAACAAAATCTGTGATAAAAAAATCCCATCCTGTTAATCCTGTTAATCCTGTCTAAAAAAAAGGGAAGCAATGAGTTTTGTCATGTCATTTCTAGAGCAGCTAGCCGAGCGTGAGCGGTTCGGGATGAGGCCCGGGCTGGAGGCCATTCAGTCTGTCCTGTCGGCACTCGGCAACCCTGAGCGCGACATCGCCGCAATCCACATTGCCGGGACAAACGGCAAGGGCTCTGTCGCCGCGATGTGCGAGGCCGTGTTGCGTTGCGCGGGGTATCCTGTCGGGCGTTACACATCGCCGCATTTGGTTTCCGTCAACGAGCGTTTTCTCGTGCAGGGGAAACCTGCAACGGATGACGCGCTCGAAAAGGCCGCGCGTGAGGTTGATGCGGTCGCTTGCAATCGTGAACTCACCTACTTTGAATATCTGACCGCGCTTGCGTTCGTCCTCTTCCGCAACGAGGGCGTGAAACTCGCGGTCATCGAGACGGGTCTGGGCGGACGGCTTGACGCGACGAATGTTGTCATGCCCATCGTCTCCGTCATCACGCGCATCGGCCTTGACCATTGCGAATGGCTCGGCAACTCGCTCGGGCAAATCGCCAGCGAAAAAGCGGGTATCATTAAATGCGGCCGGTCTGTCATCTGCGGCGCGATGCCTGACGAAGCCCGTGCGGTGATACGGGAACGTGCCACGCAACACGGCTCGATGTTCATTGATGCGGAGGATGCGGTTTCGGTCTCTGCCACGAAACACGCGCTGGACGGGCAGACCCTGAAAATCGAAACGCAGGAGATGGCCTTGCCGTCATTGCGTTTGCCGTTGGCAGGTGCGTTTCAGGCGGAGAACGTCGCAACGGCCGTTGCGACGCTCGAAGCTGTCGCGCAATGCGGACTGACCATTTCCGAGGCCGCATTTGTGCAAGGCCTCGAAACGGTTTGCTGGCCGGGACGTTTCCAACTTGCGGTTGCCGTGCCGCCTGTTATCGTGGACGGTGCGCACAACCCTGACGGGGCGCGTGCGCTGGTGCAGTCGCTGAAACATTGCCGTGTGCGAAGCAACATCGGGCTGGTGGCCGGGTTCTGCGGCGACAAAGATGTTGCTTCGTTCCTGCACACGCTCGCACCTGTCGTCAAACAAGCGTGGGCGGTGGCGGTGCCGAACCCCCGTTCGCTCCCAGCGGAAGAGACGGCGACGCATATACGCAACGCTGGCATTCGGGAAGTCGCAACGCCAGACACCCTCGCCGACGCACTCACGCACGCGCAAGCATGGGCAACCGACACCGGCGGCACGGTGATTGTGTGCGGGTCGCTGTTCCTCGCGGGAGCGACACTTGCCCTCATTCGCTTACAGCCCTAAGAATGCGATCGCAAGGCCGCAAAGTAAAATCGTGAGGCCTGCGATGGCGTGCGCGTAGCGCTCAAAGAAGCGGAAGTTAAAGAGGCGGATGCCTTGCAACGCCAGCCCGACCGTAACCATCATGGTCAGGATGGTTACAACGGCAAAGACCAGCATGGAGACGAGGAGGCACGTCGTGCTGATGGCGGTTGCGACGGGCAGCACAACCCACAGGGCTTCGCACGGGCCGAACGCGAAGATGATGAACAGTATCCACGGCAGCACCTTCTTGTTGTCGGGGCGTTCGTGCCAGTGGCGGTGGCCGACACAACTGTGGCGGTGCGTGTGGGTATGCACCTCGCCGTTCTCGTGTGTGTGGGCGTGCGAGTGCGGCTTGGCGACGATTGCGGCACGCAGGCCCCACACCGCATAGACCGCGCCGAACGCGATGAGCATCCACGCCGCGAGGTTACCCCGGTACTCGTCAATGAACTTGCTGTGCTCCTCCGACACCCACCCCAGCAGGTAGTAAAACCCGACGGCGATCAACAACGCAGAGGCGATATGCCCCACGCCGCAGATGAAGGTCCAGAGCATCGTCCTGCCCATGCTCCAGTTGCGGCTCTTGGCCAGCGCGACGAACGGCAGGTAGTGGTCGGGGCCGGCAAGCGTATGCACGATTGCGGCGGTGGCGGAGGCCGACACGACGGCCCAGAATGTGGTTGCGTTTTCCATTGCGTCTCCCTTTCTTTTTCACACAGTAGCCAAACTCGTCATAACCATCCCATGTTCAACTGCTGTAAAAACGTTTTGCGAGGCGCGGGAACAGAAGCCAGAGCGCCATCAGGAAGAATGCGGGGAGCAGCCCCGCGCTCCTGACCCCGGCGACACACAGGAAGGCCTGCACCTGCAACACGTTGCGGATGTGCCCGGCGACGGTGGCCGAAACCGGCTGCAGGCGGTACATCATCCCGCCCAGCATCCAGGCCTGCATCATCGCCATGCACATCAGGAAGACCGCCACGGCGGGCATGACCCCCTCCGCTGGCGGCCGGCGCATGAGGACGCTCGACAAAAACACGAGCAGCACGGCGAACGGTATCCAGCGCGCAACCCCCATCGGCTTCTCGGCCGCCATCTCGTTTTTCGCGATGGCGCTGAAACTGACCGTGTAGGCGAGTATCCCGATCGTCGCGATGGCGAGCGCGGGGTCATCTGTCCCCTCGGGGCAGGCCGCCGCCAGGCCTAGCACGAAACTCAGGGCACGGCACAGTCCCATCGCGCAGATGCCCAAGACGGGGACACGCTTCAGCCCGATGTTGTAGGCGAGGATGACCACCGCCAGCGCACCTGCCGTGTACAGCGCGGGCGGGCCTGCAATCAGGGCGATGTTGAGGCCCGAGAGCGCGGCCGCGAGAGCGGCCATCATGGCCTGCGGCACGGTGATCTGCCCCGACGGCAACGGCCGGTCGGGGCGTTCGAGGCGGTCGGTCTTGATGTCCGCAATGTCGTTGAGCGCAAGCCCGAACATATAGAGGCAGACGGACGCGGCCATCGCCGCGAACATCGGGATGAGCATCGGACCGCCAGGCCCGCTGCCGCCCAACGCGAAAAGGAACCCGGCCAGCGGGTCGCCCGGCACGGTGAGGAGGTTTGGCAGGCGGAACAGGCGGAACCACGGGTGCAAGGCACTGGCGTTGTTATTCGCTGCCATCCGCGGCCTCCGCTTGCGGTTTGGTGTCCAGGCGGACGGAGAGGATGTTGTTCGAGAAGACAATCGCGTCCTTGAAGAAGAAGATCAGCCACTGCGAGCTGTCGAGCGTGCGGAACTCGAGGTCCAGCCCGAGCGGCGCGTTGCGTTTGACCGCCGGCCACCAGAGGAACGAGTCCTGCGGCGGCCCGTCCGCCAGCGCGACAATCTCGCGCCGCTTGTCAAGCGTGAACCACTGGTAGCGGTCGGCCACCTTTTCGGGCAGGCCGACATAGAAGCGCGTCGGCATGGCCAGCGGCCGGTACAACACCGCGTTCGTGAACGTCTGGCCGCCGAGCGTGTAGCTCACATAAGGGAACGTGTCGCGGACCAGCGGCGGTTTCAGCCAGATGGCAATGCCCAGCCCGATGACCCCAACCGCAACCGCGGCCTTGATGATGTCGGGCAGCAGGCGGCGGGCCCGCGACCGGGGCCTGGCCGGCGGCGAGGCGGAAGCCGCGCCGTCGGGATTTGGCGTTTGGGGCGTGTCGTCAGGGCTCGGTTGCGCGTCGTGAGCTTGAGGTCCTGATTCCTCATTGCCGACGGCCGTCTGCGCCGCCGCCGCTGCGGGCGGCGGCGGTGCGGACGGCTGCTTCGCTTTCTGTTTCTTTCCCATCTCGGGTTAGGCCTTCGCCTTGGCAGGGGCGGTCAGTTTCTGCAATTCCTTGCGTTTCTTGTCCGACAGGTTCAGGACGTCGCCGAGGATGCTGAATGCGCGTTCGGGGTCGGCGTCCAGCGACTCGCGCAGGAGCGTGAAAATCAGGCGTTTCTCGATCTGCGACAGGGAGTCGAAATTGTCGGAGTACGAGCGGAACAGCAGGGCGCAGGTCTCGAAGTGCGTCCGCCGCGTCTTTTCCGCGGCCGTGGTCGCCTTGCCGGAGTAGGGGTACACCTCGTCCTCGTGCCACTGTTGGAGGAGTTCGGCGGTGAGGGCCTCGCGGCGGTCGCGGAAGTGCTGGCGCAGGAGGTCGCGCGTGGCATCGAGGAACGCCTTCACCTCCGGGTGCAGGTCTTCCAAGACCAGCAGGTTTTCCTCGTGGAGCGGGACGAAGCGCGCCGACACCAGATAGGCCGTGTAGTTAAACCCGCTGCCCGGCCGCACCGCAGCGTCAACCTCATGCAGCGCGAAGCCGTCCGCGTTGCAGAACACAATCTTGCTCCGCCCCTGCCGCGACTTCCACTCGATGACCTGCAACTCTGCGCGCGAGCCGTCCGACGCTTTCAGGTGGTACGACTGGTTCGCGCGCTGCACGATGACGGGATTCACCAGCAGGCCCTGGAAATAGATCCGCACGTTCGGGTAGGCCTTCAGGTACAGCGCGAAGTGCGACGCCAGCTGTTGCACCGCCCATCCCGCATCCAGCAGCGACCCCATCGGGTTCGTGATGTGCGCGACAACGACCTCCGTCCCTGCGGCCGGCCCCGTCCCGACCTCCTCCAGCGTGAACGACCCCGGGTTGGCGGCCTCGCCCGCCAGCACGAACGACCGCAGGCCCGCGTCCGTCAGCATCGTCGTGCGCCACGCCACATGGTTGCCCAGCGAAAAGGCCTTGAAGCGCCCGCGCCCCTTGCGGCCATGCAGCACGCGCCCCGAGACCTGCGTCTTGACCGCATCCTTCTTCCATGACCCCCCGAGGTTCCCGAACTGCGAGTCCGCCTCAAACGCGTTGATGCCCAGGCCGTCGTCCGACACCCGTATCGCGTCAATCCCGCCCAGCTCGTTCTGGATGACATCCACCTTCACGTCGAGCGCGTCCGCATCCAGCGCGTTCCAGATCAACTCCGAGAGCGCCTGAATCGGCGACGCCGTGCAGAGCGACATGATGTGGTCCCTCTGCGCCTGAACAGTGATTTCCTTCATGACGGTCAATCCCCCATGGTTAAAAGAAGAGGTTAGAATACCAGAACCATGCGTTTCTGGATAGCGTAAATACACGTTACTTTTGCCATGTGTCGCGGGAAACGGGGGCTTGTTTGGCGCCGAGGAGCTTGCGCAGGGTGCTGGCGCCATAGACCCACAGCGTGAGCCAGCAGACGGGGAGATGGTAGCGCCAGGCGCGGTCGGGCCGGCGGCAGAACCCGCGCGCCGCCTGAATCAGCAACGGGACCACCAGCACGGTGGCGGCCACGAAAAGGAGGATACCGGATTTCCGCTGGCGGTTCCAGGGGTAGGTGCGCTGCTTCTCCTGCGCGAAGAAGAGGAAGTCGCGGATGCGGCGTTGCTGCTTGCGGGCGAAGTCGGCGAGCCGGGCGCAGTACAGGTGGACAATCCCGGTCTTCACTTTCGCGACATGGCAGAGCCCGCTGCGCACGGCCTGGTGCATGACGTCAATGTCGAAGAAATACGGCGCCCACGCAACGTGCTCAAGGAGTGCGCGGCGGAAGACAAAGCCGTTCGCGCCGATGGTGGGGAGGGTCGCTTCGGTGAGCGTGAGCTTGAGCCAGTCGCCGAGGTCGGCCTGTTGCACGGCGAGGCCTGTCCAGCGGCCCGTGATGGCGCAGAGGCGGTCGTAGTTCCCGGTGAAGAGGCAGATGGGGTCGTTCATGCCGAGCAACGCGAAGTAGCGCGTCAGCGCGGGGTCTTGCGGCCGCGCCGTGTATTCCAGCGGTTCGGCCGCGATGATGTCGGGGTCGGCGAACGGCGCGAGCATACGGGTGAGCCAGGTGCCGTCGGGCAGGATGTTGTCGCTGTCCACCAGCGCGATGACGTCGCCTGATGCCGCCTGGATGCCGGCGGCCTTCCCGGCCTCGCCGGTTTTGAGCGGGTTCTCGACAATCGCATCAGCGCCCATCCGCGCGGCAATGGCGCGTGTGTCGTCGGCGGAGCCGGCATCGGCAATCACGACCTCGTAATCCGTGCGCGGGACGTTTTGCGCAAAGATGGCCGAGAGACACGCTTCGAGTGTCTTGGCCGAGTTCAGCGTGGGTATCACGAAACTGGTTTTCATCGGGGGCCTCGGAAGAAGGGCAGGCGCGGCCGTTTGTGGATGAACGCAAGCCCGATGACGAGGAACATCCCCGGGATGGCGAACAGCCAGTCGCCGTGGCGCGTGTAGGGCGCGGGGAGCGGTGTCTCCGGAACACTGATTGCGCTGACCCGCGTGCCGTGGGTGTCCGTCGGGATAGGGTTGGTGATCTGCCCCACGGGCGAGACCATGCACGAGACGCCCGAGTTTGCGCAACGCACGAGCGGCACACCGTTCTCGACCGCGCGGAAGATGGATTGGTGAAGATGCTGCACGGGTTCAATCGAGCCGTTGAACCATGCGTCGTTCGTCATCAGCGCCAAGATGCGCGCGCCGTCGCGGACGGCGTTGCGGCTTAAATCAGGGATGGTGTCCTCAAAGCAAATCAGCGGGCCGATGGCCAGCGTGTCGCCGTTCGCGCGGGTGAGCGTCATCACGCCGGGACTGTCCCCGGGCGTGCAACTGACGCCTGTCGGTGCGAGGCGCTGGAGGATGGGAAACGTTTTGTCGAGCGGGATGTACTCGCCGAACGGCACGAGGTGCTGCTTGCGGTAGGCGGCGAGCGGTTCGCCGTTGACCGCAAACAGCCATGCGGCGTTGTAGTACAGGAAATCCTTCGGCGTGTTCCCCGTATGCTTTTCTTTCCGCTTGGCCTCCATCGCGCCCGTGAGCAGCGGCGCGCGCGCGGCCTCAACCCCATCCTTGACGAACGCATACGCCTGCCCGAGCGGCAGTACGCCAGGGACGGCCGTCTCGGGCCACAGCACCAGGTCAGGGCTCATCACCCCTGCCAGGCGCGTCTGCTCGATGAGTAACGCGCGTTGTTGCTCCCGCAACGCCTCATCGTCGGTGAACACGCACGGCACGTTGGGCTGGATGAGCGCGATGCTCCACTCGGGATGCCGCCTGCTGTTCATTGCCGCGAGCCAGGCCTCCTCGCGCGCAAGCCCCCAGAACCAACAGGCGATGACCAGCGTAAGGGGCAGGGCACTTTCCGCCGAGCGCAACAGGCGCGGGAACAGCGACGGCGCGTACAGCGGCTCGCGGCGCACGCGCGCGAGGACAGGCTCGAGGGCTCGCCACACGATGCTCGCGATGGCGCCGTTCCCCAGCACGAGCAGCGCAGACACGCCGTACACGCCGAGCACCGAGGCGAGCTGGATGAGCGGCCGGTTGTTCACTTGGCTGACCGCAAGGAAGTTCCACGCGAAGCCCGAAAAGAGATGCGCCCGCAGGTATTCCGCCCCGGCCCACAGCAGCGGGTCAATGAGCAGCACCGCCAGTATGCGCCGCCAGCTTCCCGGCGCGCCGGCCCATCGCCACACGCGCGCGGACGCAGACGCGAAGAGCCCGAGGAACAATGCGCACACGGCAGACAACGCGACTTGCCCGAGGAGCACCAGCGGCCATGGCCCGCCGTTCTTGATGATGGCGGGGAACCAACTCAAGGTCGCGCACCAGAAAACCATGCCCGAGAGCCACGCCCATGCGAACGCGCGTTTCGGCGTGCTGGCGCGGATCAGCAGGAAGAGCGGCGCCAATGCGAAATAGGCGCTCGCCGCCTGCTCCTGCGGCGGGAACGCAACCCACAGCAGCACGCCGCTGAGAACAGCGGCGCCACCCCTTAAACTTTTCATGCGCATTTCGCGTGTCACGTCAAACCCTCAACCTGATTGTGTCGGCAAGGTGGTTATCATGCCATATTCCGATTGCGCAAAACAAGATTTTATCGTGGCCCGTGGTTCGCGAGTGGTGAACGTGATGGAGTCCATCGCAGACAAAAAAGAGGCGTGTTGCGCGGCTGATTTCACGCTGAATTTTTTTTCAAAAATTTTTTCAAAATGCACTTGCATGGAAAACGAAAATGAAATACATTACTCATCAATCAACACCTTGGGTGTACAAAGTGGCGTACAGTAAGCAGTGTTGAGTGTGTTACAACAGAAAGGATAACGCAATGGCTACTAAGAAAGCAGCTCCTGCTAAGAAGGCTCCTGCGAAGAAAGCGGCACCTGCGAAGAAGGCGCCTGTGAAGAAAGCGGCACCTGCGAAGAAGGCGCCGGCGAAAAAAGCAGCGAAGAAGTAATTGCTTTTTTTCTCGCAACGGTTCAAAAGAAAAAACACTTTTGCGGGCAACCGCAAAAGTGTCTTTTTTATCTTCAGGAAACAAAAGAGGAACGAGGTGCAACATGACGAAGTATGTATGCGACATCTGTGGGTATGTCTATGACCCTGCGGCGGGAGACCCGTCAGCAGGCCTTGCGGCCGGGACGCCGTTTGATGCAATCCCGGCGGACTGGTGCTGCCCCGAGTGCGGTGTAGGCAAAGACCAGTTTTCGGCGGCGGACTAAGTTGGGCGAGGGGGTGAGCGATGCGCGTGCGGCGGTTTTGTCTTTCAGCGCTGGTGCTGTCGGCGGGTACGCTCGCCGCGCAAACGTTGCCCATCCATGAACGTGTCGCCGCGACCCGTGAGAGCCATGCGCTGCCGTCGCTCGCCGCCGCAATCATCACCAGCAAAGGGATTCAGTCATCGAGCCTGACGGGCGTGTCCACCAACACGCCCGTCTTGTGGCATCTGGGGTCGGACACGAAAGCGATGACCGCCTCGCTCGTCGGCCGCTTGGTGGAGCAGCGGCGCCTTTCGTGGGACACGCGGATTGCGGGACTCTTCCCGAAGGAACATTTTCACCCTGACTATGCGGAGCTGACCGTGCGCCAGTTGCTCGCGCACCGAAGCGGCGTGCGCCCGAACCTCGACTGGTGGGCCTTGCACAACACGGGCAAGCCGCTCCGTGAGCAGCGCCTGGAGGCCCTGCGGCAAGCCTTGGCGGAGAAGCCCGCGTTCCCGTGCGGGAGCGCGGTGCTGTATTCCAATCTCGGGTATGTCATCATCGGGGCCGTCATCGAACAGCAACTCAACATGACGTGGGAGGACGCGATGCGCCGCCACCTGTTCACGCCGTTGAAGATGAGGCATGCCGGGTTCGGCGTGCTGGATGACGGCGACGTTGATAACGCGCCGGTGCTGGGGCCGGCCGGGCGTGTCCATTGCACGCTTGAAGACTGGGCGCTCTTCCTTGCGGACCACCTGCGCGGGGCGCAGGGGCAAGCCGGGCTTCTCAAACCCGCGACCTACCAGGCGTTGCACACGCCGGTCGCGGATGGTGATTCGGCCTTGGGGTGGTTCTGCGCTGAACGCGCGTGGGGCGGTGGCCGCGTCCTGACGCACAGCGGGTGCAACACACGTCATTTTGCGGTGGTGTGGCTCGCGCCCAAGCTGGACAAGGCGTTTGTCGCGTGCACGCGCCAAGGCGATGATGTTGCCGCCAAGGCCTGCGACGAACTCGTCGGCGCGCTTGTGGGCGACGCCACGCGTCAACCCCCCAGCGCCCGTTAAGTCCCGTTGCGGCGGAAGGGGGTGAAGCGGATGCCGGACCAGGTGATGCCCTTGTGGTTGGAGAATTCGAGGGTGTTGAGGCGGACGGCATGGACGAGGACGCTCAGGCCGGCCATGACGAAGTTGAGCCCGTGGCCCAGTAGCAGGATGAGCAGCATGGGGATGATTTTGAGATAGATGGGCCAGGCAAACCCCGTGGCCATGGCGTTGAAGTTCTCGGCCACCTTGACGCCGGCCAGGCCGACGGCGAACAGGCGCACGTAGGAGATGATGTCGCCGAGGCAGCTGATGATGGTCAGCGGTAGCATCCCGAGGTCCACGCCGCTCGTTTTCAGCTCATCCCGTTTGAGCATGAACAGCACGATGAGCAGGATGGACACGCCGAGGACGATTTTCATGAAGCCGGGCAAGGGCAGCACGCCGACGACGTTGCCGGCAAAAAAGTACATGAACCCGATCACGCCGACCCAACCGATCTGCGCGAGGAACTTGGTGTCGGGGAAGAGCGCGGCGGCGTTCCAGAGGCGGGCGAGGCTGAGATGCGCGACACCCAGCGTGAAACAGATGAGCATGATGCGGCTGTCGCCGTTGACGCTGTCGCCCAGCCAACGGCTGGCCGGATGGTCAAGGAGGCCCGGGTGGAAACCGAACCACGTGTTGGTCAAGGCCCCCCAGGCGACCGTGGCGATGGCGAAGACGGAGAGCAGGGTGAACGGCGCGCGCGCAGCAGGGATGGGCTTGACCTTCGTCCGCCCCCACCACGCAAGGGCAAGGATGAGCAGGCCGTAGCCGCCATCACCGACAAGCATGGCGAAGAAGATACTGAAAAAAGCGAAGAAGGGGAGGCTCACGTCCGCCTCGCTGTAGGCGGGGAAGATGTTGAGGCCGTTGAAGAGGGATTGTATCGGGCTGAGCCAGCGGGGCGGGCGCAGGAGGGTCGGGGCGGGCTCGTTGGCGTCGGGGGTGCGGAGCAGATAGCCCCACGCGTGTTCGCTGGCGGCCTTGCGGAGCAGGTCGGCCGTGTCCGCCGGGCACCAGCCGGTGAGCCATGCGACAGGGCCTTGCTCGCGCATGGAGTCGGTGGCCGCGGCGAAGGCGCACTGGTCGCTGAGGGCGGCCTCGGTGCGGATGAGTTCGTCGCTCAGGACCGAGGCGTTTTTGAGCGTGGCCCCGATTTCGTCGGCGCGGCGGAGCGCTTGCGCTTGACGTGCGCGGAGGTCGGTGAGGGTCATCTCGGGCAGGGGGACTGCCTCGCACGGCGCGGGAAGCGAGGCGTTGCCGATGAGGACCGCGTAGGTGGTTTTGCCGTCGGTTGAAAGGCGCTGGATGAGTGTGCCGTCCGGTGCGGCGGGGACTGCTTTTGCGGTTGTGCGGAACAGCGTAACCGGGATGCCTTGTTCTGCGAGGCGCGGGGGCAACGTGATGTCGAATGCGCCGAAAGGCTCGACCCGCCGTATCTCGCGCACAAGACGGTCGGCCTCGTTGGTCAACTCTTGGCGCCGATCGGCAAGTGTGAGAATCAGCTGGATGGTCGTTTCGGAATCAGGCACGAGGGATGAGGCAGGAGGAATCGGGAGGGAGAGAATATCCGTTCCGTTTTCTACGTTCTCAGGCCGGTTGCCCGTTGTCGGTGCGACAGGTTTGTGCGCGTTGCGAAGGATGCGTTGTGCGCGCTGGCTCGCGGTCAGGCGTTGCTGCGCGTTACGGAAACGTTCGGAGTCTGTCGGCTCGATGGTGAGGTGGACAATCCCGAGCGCGCGTAACGCTTCTAAGGTCTGCTCGCGCGTTTCGGCGACGCAGAGGAGTGTGAGGTGTTGCATCGGGACAATCATGCGGCGTCCTCCTTGCTGCTGCGGCCCTTGGCGATTTTGCCGCGCGTAACGGAGGCGGTCTGCGCATCGCCGATTGCGATTTTGATGATGCGGATGTTTTCGCGGCACTCGGGGATTTTGACTTTCTCGAAGAGGTTCACGCGCTGGGAGGTCATGTTGAGCTCGATCGCGATGAGGGACCGCTCGCGCTCCAAGACCATGCGCTCGGCTTTGAGGCTCATCACGCGCGTAACGGTGGCGGCGGCGATGTCGAGCCAGACGGGGGAGGCGAAGAGGTCGAGGCTGGCGGTTGTGGTCTCGATGGCCTTGAAGACGGGAATCGAGACGCCGGCGATGTTGCTGGTGTCGGTAACGACGCTGTCGAGTCTCACGAGCGACGCGAGGTCGTTGGACGTGTCAGAGAACAGGGACACCCACGTATTGAGTTTCTTCTGCTCGGCATCCTCATGCGACAGGGCCTCCTCAATACGCGCGGTGATTAAAGCGATCTCCGCCTGAAGCTGCTGTTTCTTCAACTGCAACATCGGCAGGAAGCGCTCGAAACGCTTGAGCGCGTCGGCCTGCGCTTTCAGTTCGGTTTTTGTGAGTTTAACCTTGGACATAGGAAAGGGGGTAAGAGATTCAGGGGTTAAGGGGTTAAGGGGTTAAGGCTGTGAGGGTGGGAGGGGCTGGTACGGCGGAGGGAGCGGATAAGCGCGCTAAGAACCTTTTCTGTTTCGGACAAAAGCGTGTCTGTGTCTGTTGCGGAGGCGGGGGAGATGTAACCCAGTCGTGATGCCAGCGAAAACTGATACATGAGTTCTCGCAGAGAAGCAAATGCGATGTCGAGAAAACGATTATATTCCTGTTGCGTTGACCGTGCACACCCCTCGACGATGTTCGAGGGAACAGAAACGGCGGACCGTCTCATTTGCGATGTGAGGCCGTAGGCTTCATTCTGCGGAAAGGAGCTGGTGACTTTGTAAATCATCAAGACCAATTGATCCGCTAGTTCGAAGGCTCTGAGTTGGGTGTGATCGCGCATGGGGGTTAAGGGATTCAGGGGTTAAGGCTGTAAGGCAGTAAGGGGAGAAAGGTGAATGGCGTTTTTCTGCGCAGGTTTTAGAACGGTGACATTGAAGCCTGATGCCATAGGCACTACTCCTTCTCTGAGTAACGACTTAAAAATTAAATCCGTAACTATTGTCTTTCCGATTTGCATGGTGTTCCTCCTTTTAACCTTAACCCCTGAATCCCTTAACCCCTCAACTCCTTAACCCCTTCCTTGCGGCCAGAACTTGGCGGCGAGCTTGGAGGGGATGCCGACCTCGCCGGGGTTGAAGCAGTCGGCAAGGATTTGCCAGCCGAGGTCGAGGGCTTTTTCGAGGGGGATGTTGACGGTGAGGGACATCATCTCGCGCTCGAAGCGTGCGCCGTATTTGAGGAGCTTGGCGTCCCACTCGCTCATGCGGAAACCCATGGATTGCTTCTCTTGCGTTTCCTTGTAGGCGGCGTAGAGCTTGATCATCGCGTCCATGATGGTGCGGTGGTCTTCGCGGGAGTTCTTGTTCACCAGTTGTTTGAGGCGGCTGAGTGAGCCGAAGGGTTCGATGCGGCCGTTGCGGAGGTAGAACTGGCCTTCGGTGATGTAGCCGGTGTTGTCGGGGACAGGGTGGGTTACGTCGTCGCCGGGCATGGTGGTGGCGGCGAGGATGGTGATGGAGCCGGCGTTGTCGAAGTCAACGGCCTTCTCGTAGCGCGCGGCGAGCTGGGAGTAGAGGTCGCCGGGGTAGCCGCGGTTGGAGGGGATCTGCTCCATGGTGATGGCGATCTCTTTGAGCGCGTCGGCGAAGCTGGTCATGTCGGAGAGCAACACGAGCACCTTTTTGCCTTTGAGCGCGAACTGCTCGGCGACGGCGAGCGAAATGTCCGGCACGAGTATACACTCGACGATGGGGTCGGAGGCGGTGTGCACGAACATCACGGTGCGCGAGAGCGCGCCGCTCTCGTCGAGGGTGTCGCGGAAGAAGAGGTAGTCGTCGTATTTCAGCCCCATGCCGCCGATGATGATGATGTCCACCTCGGCCTGCAACGCGATGCGGGCGAGGAGGGGGTTGTACGGCTCTCCGGCGCGGGCGAAGATGGGGAGCTTCTGCGACTCGACCAGCGAGTTGAACACGTCAATCATCGGGATGTTGGTGCGGACCATGTTGCGCGGGATGATGCGCTTGGCCGGGTTGACGGATGGCGTGCCGATGTCAATCAGGCTGTCGCTGAGTGCGGGGCCTTTGTCGCGCGGCTGGGCGCTGCCCGTGAACGCGCGGCCGAGCAGGGCGTCCGAGAACGGGATACGCATGGGGTTGCCGAGGAAGCGCACTTTCGCGTCGGTGGCGATGCCGCGCGCACCGGCGAACACTTGGAGCGTCACGCTCGCGCCGTCGAGCTTGATGACCTGCGCCAGCGAAGTCCCCGTGCGTGAGGAAACCTCCGCAAGCTCGCGGTACTGGACCCCCTCCGCGCGGAGCGTGATGACGCTCCCGGCGAGGCTGTCAATGGAATGATAAAGTTTGTGCATATCGGGCCGCTCCTTGTCTATCCTTGGGTTTGCGTTTTCTTCGTGCGAGGTTTCTTGCTGGGGCGCACACGGTAGCCCTCTTGCTTTTCGTTGACGTTGAAGCCTATCCGTTTCCGCTCGGGTTCGGTGAACGCATACGGCAGGTGCTTGATGTTCTGGCCACGTTTAGAGACCATCCCTAAAACAAGCGCATCTTCCGTAAGTCCTTCATCTTTAAGAGGTTGCACGTTCAAGGTCGCAATTTGCGACCTTGAACAAACGAGTTCAGCGTCATCCGCATTAATGGGTTTTGCCTGCAATGCCGTAACCTCAGACTGCTTCAGCTGGAACATGAAATCATGCGGGAAACGTGCGCTGTTCCGCTTGACGGCCTCATTGAGGCGCTTGGTCGGCACGCCGTACAGCTTCGCCAAATCCGAATCAATAATCACGCGCTGGTTTCGGACAGTCCGAATCACATCATGCACCCGATACAACACTGTCGTCTTGCTTTCCATACGTTAATCCTGTGTGGCGACGGCCGCATCAATCATCCGGGCAATCGCCTGGCGGCCGGTGCTGTACTCGGGCGCATTGTCAGACGTCAGGTTCCAGTCAATGAACGCCTGCGCAACGCCTTGGAAAAACGTGCGGGCAGCCGCTTTGTCGGTGAACGGGTAATCGGCCGTCATCGCCTGTTCGACGAGCGAGAACATCGTGCGCTGGCGGTCGGCGGGCGTCGCCGCATCGGCATTGTGAAACGCGTTCTGCTGGAGGTACACCGCATCGAGCAGCTCGCCTTTCAGGTAAGCCATGAAGTCCTGAATGCTCGTTCCCTCCTCGCCCACGACCTTCATCATCTGCGACACCTCGTTCCCCACGCGGAGGATGGCGCGGAGCCGCTCGACGCGCGACGGCTCGATGACGCTCGTGTATTTGCTCCAGCTTTCGAGCGGGTCAATGGCCGGGAAGCGCCGCGCATCGGAGCGCGCGCGTGACAACCCGTGAAACGCCCCGACCACCTTGAGCGTGGCCTGCGTAACCGGCTCATCGAAGTTACCGCCGGCCGGCGACACCGAACCGCCGATCGTGAGCGACCCGATCGTGCCGTCTTTCAAGCGGACCAGCCCCGCGCGCTCGTAAAAATTGGCGATGAGCGATTCGAGATATGCCGGGAACGCCTCCTCGCCGGGGATTTCCTCAAGGCGGCCCGAAAGCTCTCGCATGGCCTGCGCCCAGCGCGAGGTGGAGTCCGCCAGCAACAGCACGTTCAGTCCCATCTGGCGGTAGTAGCTGGCAATCGTGGCCGCGGTATAGACCGAGGCCTCTCGCGCCGCGACCGGCATGGACGACGTGTTGCAGATGATGACCGTGCGGTCCATCAGGGACTTGCCTGTGCGCGGGTCGTTGAGCTCAGGGAACTCGCGCAGCGTCTCGACGACCTCGCCCGCGCGCTCGCCGCACGCCGCCAGCACCACAATGTCCACGTCCGCATAGCGAGAGGTGATTTGCTGCAGCACGGTCTTGCCCGCGCCGAAAGGCCCCGGGATGCAATACGTGCCGCCGAGCGCGACCGGGAAGAACGTGTCAATCGCCCTCACGCGCGTAACCATCGTGCCCTCAGGCTTCAAGCGTTCGGCAAAACAGGTAACCGGCAGCTTCACCGGCCATTTCTGCATCATCCGCACCTCGTGGTCGCACCCCTCCGAATCCGTGAGGACCGCGACAACCTGCTCGACCGTATAGCTCCCTGCGGGCGCGACGGTCTTGACCGTGTAGCTGTCGCGGAACGCAAACGGCGTCATGATGCGGTGCTGAAAAATACCCTCGGGGACAAGGCCAAGCGTCTCGCCGGCCGTTACGCGGGCCCCCTCTTTCACGCTCGGGGAAAAATCCCATTTCGTCTCGCGGTTGAGCGCGCGGAGGTACGTGCCGCGCTGGAGGAAGAACCCGCACTGCTCCGCAAGCTGGGGCAACGGGTTCTGCAGGCCGTCGTAAATCTGTTTGAGCAGCCCGGGGCCCAGCTCGGCGGCCAGCAGGTCGCCCGTGAATTGCACGACATCGCCCACCCGCAGGTCGCGCGTGTCCTCAAACACCTGCATATCCGCGAGCCTCCCTCGGATGCGGACAATCTCGCTCATCAGGCGTTGCGTCTTGCCGTCCTGCGTGCTGAGGCAAGCATAGCCCACCTCGTTCTGCGCCACCGCCCCCTCGAATGACACGGTGATCATGTTCCCGTTCACACCGACTATTTTTCCAGTTGTAGCCATAGTATTCCGTCCCATTACAAAGTGATCAGTCCCTCGGGAAGCCGCGTCAAGTCATCGAAGACCGCCCGCCCGCGCCCCGCATCCAGCGCGGCCCAGCGCAACGCAAGCGCAAGCTTCACCGCATACGCCAGCGCAACGGGGGTGCCCATCGGGTCGTGTCCCTGCAAATCCTCCACCACGCGCCACCGCGCCTGGTCCAGCGCACGCTCCCGCAGGATGGGGTCGGGCTGCTGGAACGCCTCCTCCACGAGCCGCTCAAGCCGCACGTCGCATCCCTGCGCGGGCCGCACCCAGCGTGTCGCGTCCGTCCCCTTGGCCCTTGCCCGCGCCCGAGCGGCCGCGTTACACAAGAGGGTGTCCTTGTCGCGCCAGGCCACCACGAACGGATGCCCCGAGGGTGCGCCCGACATCAGCGCCTCCGCCGCATCCGCGTCCGCCTCGCCGAGCTGCGCGCGGCACGACGCAAGGAACGCCTCCGCCGTGATGTTCGGCTTGTGTTCGAGGCTCAACATCGGGAGCGATGCGATAAGGTAATAGCGGCTCATCCGTTTGACCCGTCCTACGCGCCCGAGCCGCCTGATGCGTTGAGCAACGCCGCGAGGCGCGGGCGGAGCCCGCGCGCCAACGCCGCCGCAACCGCCGCCCCTGTGAAGTCATGCTCGATGCGGCCGTCCTCAAGGCGCACCTTAAAGCCCGCGCCAGACGGCCCATCGGTTACGACCGTTACGCCGTCTTTCGCCAGGCCCGCCAACGTCGCGCGCAACGTGTCCGCCAATCGCTCAGAGGCCACGACCTCGACGGACCCGCCCGCGCCGCCGAGATACGCGCGGACCGCCTCGGCCGCCAGCGTCGCGACAAGCCCGGGGTCGCTCATCGCCGCATGAACCTCTTTGCGCAAGAGGCTGGTGAGCATCGCCGTAACCGACTGAGCGACCGTCAGCAACGTATTGCGCGCGGACTGGCGGACGGTCTCTTCCGCACGCCGCTCAAACGCCTCCGCCTCCTGCCGCGCCTGGGCGATGGTCTGTTCCGCCTCATGCGTCGCCGAGGCAAGGATCTTTTTTGCCTGGGCGTTCGCCTGGGCGACGATTCCCGCGGCCTCGGACTTGGCCTTCTCAACGCCGTCCGTGTTAATCTTTTCCAACAGTTGCTGCAAGTCTTGTGTCATGAGAACCCTCTGCGGTAATTGATACCGCCTCATCATAGCATTTTTGCCAGAAGAAGTGCAAAAGCAAACGTAGTTTTTTTTGGCCCGGCCGCCGGGGGCGCGGTTACTCGGCAGGGAGGCGGAAACACGCCAGCTCATTGACGTTGCGGACGATGAGGCGGTCCTTAACGATGAAGAAGTCCGACCAGCAGTTCCGCCCGCCCAGCGGCGTGAAGCGCGTGATCTCACGGAACGCTTCCGCAGACGGCTCAAACATGACCAGCGCGCCGCTCTGCCCGTCCAGCACGAGCAGCACATCGCCGACCCGCAGGAGCTGCCCATGCTCAAACAGCTTCACTTTCCAGCGGGTCTCCCCGGTCTCCGCATCGAGGCAATACAGCCCCTCTGGACGCGCCGGAACGCCGCTGGACGTGCCGAAGAGCAGCTTGCCGAAACGGACGGGCGTGGTGAACACCGGGCAGATCTCCATATTCTTCCACAGCTCCTGCGGCTTCCCGTCCTTCAGCTCAACCATCACGCTCCCCGCGAAGTCTGTCGCGCCGGTGAAGATCCGGTTGCCGTCCACCACAGGCTGTATCACATTGTTGCCGTACGCGTGCGGCCGCGGGAACGTCCAGAGCGTCGCACCCGTCTTCGGGTTCAGCCCCATCATCGTGTTCGCGCTGTAGCACAGCAGCGTCTCCACGCCGTCGAACGCCACGACCACCGGCAGCGAGTACCCGACTTTCTCGTCATTCCCCCCGCGCCAGACCAGCGCACCCGTCAGGCGGTTCAGCGCCACCGTGTTGCCCGCCGCGCCGCCGGGCTGGAGGAACACGAGGTCCCCCCACACGCCCGCCGGAGCCGAGTAACTGTGGTTCGGCGAAACGCCGCCAAAGTCCGCGCCGTAGTTTTTCGACCAGACCTTCCGCCCCGTCTGCTGCTCGAGGCAATGCACATTGCCGACGCGGCTGACCGTGTAGAGGTGCCCCTTGTAGAGGGTCGGCGCGGGGCGGGTGAACCCATGCAGCGAGCGGTCGGTGTCCTCATACTCAAAACGCCAGATCTCTCGGCCGTCCTTCAACGCCAGCGACCGCACGATGTCCTTCGAGCCCAGATGGTCAACGATGAATAACGCATCTTCACTGTAAGACGGGCAGGCATAGCCCTCATCCGTCATCGGGGTTTTCCAGGAGAGCGTCGGCGGCTGATTCGCCCAATCGCGCGCGAGCGTTACGCCCTTGACATGGAAATCATAATCCGGCCCGGAATGCCACGGCCACGCTTCCGCGCCATGCGCCACGCCCAGCAACAGCGGGACCATCAAAAGACTTGAACGAATACTCATTCCCCCCCCCTCCCCTTCCTCATTTCTCATCAATCCGCACACGGCGGCCCTCGATGCGGACACGCCCCTCAGCCAGCAACCGCAACGCCTCGGGATAGGCGATATGCTCCTGCACCTGGATGCGGGCATGGAGCGTGTCCGCCGTATCGTCCTCGAAGACAGGGACGGTCTTCTGCACGATGACCGGGCCTGTGTCCGTGCCCTCATCCACGAAATGCACCGTGCACCCCGCGACCTTCGCGCCGTAGTCCAACGCCTGCTTCCACGCGCACACGCCCGGGAACGACGGCAGCAGCGCCGGATGGATATTCAGCACGCGCCACGGGAACGCATTCAACAGCCCCGGCTTCACGATACGCATGAACCCCGCCAGCACGACGGTATCCACGCCATAACCCCGCAACACCTCAATGCACCGGCGCTCCGCATCACCCTCCAGCTTCGTCTTGAACGGCGAGCAATCGAGCCACTGCCCGGGGATGCCATGCGCCCGCGCACGGTCGAGGATTTTCGCATCCGCCACATCCGACAGCACCACGCCAATCCCCGCATCCAGCGTCCCGGCCCGCACCGCATCCACAACGGACTGCATATTCGACCCCGACCCCGAACCCAGCACACCGATACGCAATGTTGTGGAAGCCATAGCTACTTGCTCAACGCCTCATCGAGCCTCTTTTGAAGCTCCGCAACGCTCACCTCGCCCGACTTCCCGTCCGCGACCCCAGACGACGCCTCCTGCTTCTTGCACCCCGCGAAGAGCAGCAGCCCCGCGAGAACCGGGAACACCAGCACCTTCATCACACCGCCTCCTTTCCGCTCCTCGTTTTCCATGCACGAGCCACGCCTCATTTCACCGGCTCGATGAAGACATTACGGAACTGGATCGCCCCGCCCTCGCTCTGGAGACAAATCTGCCCCGCGTCCGTATAGACATCCTTGCCCTCGTTCTGCAACACGCCGTTCACCGTGGACTTAATCGTATTGCCCAGCACCACGATGTCCACGCTGTTCCACTCCCCGCGCGGCTTCTCGCTCGATGCCTCCTTTTTCGGGACCGCCAGCGCGATCCTGTCGTACGTGATGCCGTTCAGCGTCCCCTGCGACAGCAACACGAAATCCCCCGCGTTCCCCAGCTTCAGCTGCGTCTCAATCGCTTTCGGCAGGAAGAAGTTATCCGGCCCCGTCGTGAACGTGAAAATGCCGCTGTTCGGCGCCTCCGTCGTCAGGTCCGCCCAGCGGTACTCCACGTGCAGCTTGTAATCCGCATAACTCTGCTGCGTCCGCAGATACCCGAACGGCGCGCCCGTGCAACAGATCAGGCCGTCCTTCACCGTCCACGTTACATCAGGGTCCGACCCCGGCTCATCATTGATGACCTTCACCCAGCCCGACAAATCCTTCCCATTAAACAACACCGTCTTCTCCGTCGGCCGTATCGGCACCGACTTCACCGCCATCTTCACATCCTCCGCCAGTGCACACGACACCGCCATCGCGCAACCCGCCAGCAACAACCTGTTCTTCATCTCCATCCCCTTTCCTTGTTAGTCCAATGAAACGCCACCATTTAACCACACTCCCCATCAGAAGTAAAACAGGAAATCACAGGCCGGGAGGCCGGCGACATAGACTCCACTTCCCGCTTGCTTTTATCCCCCCCGGCCGCTTAAACTAACCGCCATGTTTATCTGCAAAAATATCCAGGCCCTTGAAGCCTACACCCCGGGCGAGCAGCCCAAGGACGCGGGCATCGTCAAGCTCAACACCAACGAGAACCCCTACCCGCCCAGCCCCCAGGTGGCCGAGGCGCTGCGGACGTTCGACGTCGCCTGCCTGCGCCTCTACCCAGACCCCGTGTCCGCCACGCTCCGCAACCGGCTGGCCGACATCCACAACTGCCAGCCGAACCAAATCTTCATCGGCAACGGCTCCGACGAAATCCTCGCGCTCTGCACCCGCGTGTTCGTCGAGAACGACGGCAGCATCGGCTACTTCGTGCCGTCCTACTCACTCTACCCCGTGCTGGCCGACATCCGCGGCGCCGAGCGCCGCCCCATTGCCCTGGGCGCGGACTTCGGGTGGCAGATGCCCGCGGGCTACAACGCCTCGCTCTTTTTCCTCGCGAGCCCCAACGCCCCCACCAGCATCATGTACGACAAGGCCACCCTCGCCGCGTTCTGCCAGTCATTCAACGGCGTGGTGCTGATTGACGAGGCCTACGCCGACTTCGCCGACACCCACTGCATGGACCTCGCGACCGCCCCCGACAACCGCCAGACGCTCGTCATGCGCACCTTCTCAAAATCGTTCTCGCTCGCCGGCCTGCGCTTCGGTTACGCCATCGGCCCCGAGCCGCTCATCGCCGCGCTCGACAAAGCCAAAGACTCCTACAACATGGACAGGCTCGCGCAGAGCCTCGCGCTCGCCGCCCTCTCCGACCTCGACTACATGCGCGGCAACGTGCGGAAAATCCAGGCCACGCGCCAACGCCTCACGGACACCCTGACCCAGCGCGGGTGGAGCGTCTGCCCCTCGCAGACCAACTTCCTCTTCGCCCGCCCCCCCGACGGCAACGCCCAGCAGGTGTTCGAGGCCTTGAAGGCCGCCCGCATCTACGTCCGCTACTTCCCCGGCCCCGCCACCGGCCAGCACATCCGCATCACCATCGGCACCGACGAGCAGACCGACAGGCTGATTGAGAACGTTTCAAGCTGAAAGCCCTCTTCCCGCCATTCCCCTTGAAATCCTCTTGCGTGTTTCCCTGCTTCCTGATAATCTTCTTTTTTCACGCTTTCAACGCATGGGGACAGACGAAGCGATGAGGGACGACACGATAGTTTCGGCTTATTCGACACGGCACGTTACGGCACGCATCATGCACAAGGGCGGGTTTCCGTCCGCACCCAAAAGGAGAAAAACAATGAGCACAGCCAAATTCACGAAATGGACGCTGGCAGCCCTACTGACGGTCTCGGCAGTCACGGCACAGGCGCAAGCGTTCAAATCGCAATACATGGTCATTGACCTCTCGGGCGGCCCGAACGCGGCGAAATATCCCGTGCGTTACGAGACCAAGCCGCCTGACCTTGATTTCGACACCTGCCGCACCAAAGAGCTGTGGCTCCGCCTCATCCCAGCCGGAACGTTTATGATGGGCAGCCCTGATAATGAATTGGGGCGCGGAAAAAACGAAGATTTGCATCAAGTAACCCTGACCCAGCCGTTCTACATCGGTGTCTTTGAGATGACGCAACAGCAATACGAACTGGTTATGGGAACAAACCCGTCGCAACATAATGGCAATAAACGGCCCGTGGAGAATGTATCATACGATAT
>Ga0123353_10002537_pt1 | contig 22692 bp, 19 predicted proteins | sample TergutLab28metaG_3_FD_92763 | JGI IMG/M metagenome (GOLD analysis project Ga0123353, IMG submission 92763) | Labiotermes labralis P3 segment gut microbial communities from Petit-Saut dam, French Guiana - Lab288 P3 | ecosystem: Host-associated > Arthropoda: Insects > Digestive system > Gut ... | reverse complement strand
TCGTCAATTTTCCGATTTCGGATGACAAACTTGTAAGTTTAGCACCGGATAAATCCAATCTTGTTAAATTCGTCAAGTTCCAAATTTCTGTTGGTAGACTTGTAAACTCGTTATTAGATAAATCCAATCTTGTTAAATTCGTCAATTTTCCGATTTCGGATGACAAACTTGTAAGTTTAACGCCAGATAAATTCAACTCTGTTAGATTCGTCAAATTCCAAATTTCGGACGGCAAACTTGTAAGCCTATTACTCTGTAAATCCAACGTAAATAAATTCGTTAATTTCCAAATTTCAGACGGTAAACTTGTAAGCTCGTTTCCCCATAAATACAACTTCGTTAAATTTGTCAAGTTTCCAATTTCAGACGGCAAACTTGTAAGTTTAGTGCTAGATAAATTCAACTCTGTTAGATTCGTCAAATTCCAAATTTCGGACGGCAAACTTGTGAATTCATTTTGCCATAAAATCAACCCCTTTAATTTTTCCAAATTCCCAATTTCAGACGGAAAGCTTGTAAGTTCGTTTTGCCCTAAATTCAACCAAGTTAGATTCGTCAATTTCCAAATTTCTGTTGGCAAACTTGTAAATTTATTAAAAGACAAACTCAACTCCATTAATTTCGCCAAATTTCCAATTTCAACTGGCAAACTTGTAAGCTCGTTAAACACTAAATACAACTTCGTTAAATTTGTCAATTCCCCAATTTCGGATGGTAAACTTGTAAGTTTGTTAAAAGATAAATTTAACTCCATTAATTTCGTCAAATTTCCAATTTCGACTGGCAAACTTGTAAGCTCGTTATCCACTAAATCCAATTTTGTCAAATTTGCCAAACTTCCAATTTCAGTTGGTAAACTTGCAAGTTTGTTGCTCTGAAAATTCAACTCCATTAAATTCGTCAGTTTCCCAATTTCTGGTGGTAAACTTGTAAGCTTGTTATCAACCAAATATAATCTTGTTAAATTCGTCAAATTTCCAATTTCTGAAGGTAAGTTTTTTAAACTATTTGACGATATTTCTAATACTTTTAAGTTTGTCAATTTCCAGATTTCTGCGGGTAAACTATCACCAATAATATTCGAAATGATTAAAATATTTAGATTAGGTAAATTGCTGATTTTTGGGGAAAGTTCCAATAGATTTTGATGGCTTACTGCCAATGCTTGTATAGTAGTATCTATGTTGTTAATATTATCCGAATATTTATACTTGTTTCCTAATGTGTCCAATAGATATGTCCCTTTCGCATCAATAATTTTTGCAAGCCCATTATATTCAAATTGCTCTGCTTTTTTCCATCTGCCCAATTTTATAACTTCATCTCCATTTTTATCAATAAAATAAAAATCGGAATCGTAAGCCAATGCAAATTTTTCATCATAAAAATAAAAAGCGTTGATTAACTTGTTTGCTTTATTTAAGGCTTCCTCTTTTTCCACTTTCGCTTTTTCTGCTTCTTTTCTTAAATTATCAATTTTGAGAAAAACTTCATTTACTTTTCTAAAAACAATTTCTTTTTTGCTTGGGTCGAAAGCTTCGGCTGCAAAATATTTATTAATAGCAGTTGTGTAATCCTGCCTTTCTTGCGCATCATAGCCTTGTTCCATCGCTTCGTTGTAATTGCTTTGTGCAAAAGATAACAACGAACTAAAAATAAAACCGAATAGAAACAATATCTTTTTCATTGTGATTATCATTTATATTTTTGAATTTTTTGTTTCAATGTTATACTGTCAGGGTGTGTGTCAGAAATCTCCTGCATCTGCACAAGAATATCTTTGGGGTTACCGCCTGCGTTTTTGATAATTCCGGCGCGTCTTTCCATATCTTGAAATTCGAGCATTTTCCGGTTGTTCAGTTCTTGTTCGGCAAGCATTTTTTGTTCTATTGCCTCGTCTTTTGCTTGTATTGCCTTCTTTTCTGCTTCTATAGCTGTCTTTTCTGCTTTTTCGGCATTTTCTTTGGCTCTGTCTGCTTCCCACCATTGCCACCCGGCAACAATCAAAAAAACAACAGCAACCACAAGCGCCAAACGAGTATTCCGTAGCGTTTTCCGTTTTTGCTTTTCAACTCTTTCCGTTTCTTTCCGGCTTTGTTCAATCCAATCCTTTGCTTCAGGCGTAATTTCCAATTGGTTTAAATACAAATCAATCTCTTTTAATTGCTTTACTGAAAAATATTCGCGTAAATTGGCATTTTTGTTTAAAGTCTCTTTTATTAGTTTTTTGATTTGCAGACATGCCACCTCATCCACTGAGCGGTTGGCGTGTATTTGTTTTGCCAGCGCATCGTGGGCGATTTCGTAAACCTGTTCGTTTTCGTCGTAACGCAATATTCGTTTACTGACAAAGAATTGCAGAATTTCGGTAAGCGTATTTTGATTGATTTCCTGAATTTGTTTTTGTATGGCATTTGCCGGCAATGGTTCTTTTGTCCCTTCAACAGTTACGAAGTACGACAGCGCTTTCCACGCTGTTTCGGTCGCAATATTCTTGTTTTCTTTGAGTTGCGAAACCAAACGGTCTAACAGCCTGTACAAAATATCACCAATATCGCCTATTTTTTCCAATGCTTCACAAGTCAGTACGGCTTCCGTTTGGTGTTGTTCGTCTTTGTTGGTCAGGTTCAAATACAATTCGTCCAACAACACTTGCAAATAAGGCAAGTCAATGCTGATTTTGCCTTCGCGCAGCTTATCGAAAATGTTCTTTATAAACTTTTCTTCTTCGCCTTTTTTCAGTGTAACCAAACTGTTTTCGGGATTATTTATTCCCTGCAACACTTGGCGGACTTTATCCAAAGTCATTGGCTCTACTCGCAGTTTCTTTCGTAAAATATCAGGTACAAGCTGTTCAAAATAATACAAATGTCCCAAATATTCTTCGCGTATAGAGATAATAATTTTGACGGGTTGATTCAGCGCAAGCAGTTGTTTTACGGTTTGGTAAAAATCTTCCTGCTCTTTTTTGTTCCCCAAAATATAGAGTTCTTCAAATTGGTCGAAAATCAGGTAAATGGGTTTAAAATATTTCAATCGCAACGTTTTGATTTGTCGGGCAAGTGGCGAATTGTCGGTTTCATTTTCCGTTTCCCATTCGTCTTCAAAATATTCGGTATCGCTGCCAATAGCGTCGTTCAGCGCTTTTTCGAGCGATTGATTGATATTTGTACCCCGCCTGATGGGTGGCAAATCCAACCACTCGTATGTTTCAAAGCAATTGGCTAACCCGCACTGAATCAAACTTGTTTTACCTGTCCCCGATGCGCCGTAAACCAACAATAAATCCGACTGAAAGGTCATTTCATACAATTGCTTGACTTCTTCGTCCCTGCCAAAATAGAAATCTTTATCGCCGCGTTCGTATGCGTCTAAATATTTGAATGGATATTTTTTTTCGTTTTGCATTGTCTTGTTTTTAGCTTAAAAGTTGTTCTTCTATTTTTTGGAAAGTGGTATATACAGCGTTTTGATTGTATGTTTCCATTTCTTTATCGGTCAGGTAAATTACATCGCTTTTACTTTTTTCGCCTATATCGTCGTCGTATTTCAGGAATAAATCTTCGTTTTTGTCCAAATAACCATATTCCAAACATTTTTCATCAAAAACAGTTTCTCTGAAAAAAGCGATTCTTGGTGTTTTCTCAAATGTCAATGCGTTGTAGTCAATCACAAAAGGGAACAAATTAATGTTTTTTGTATAATCTTCCCCTTTATAAAGCAAGACGGCATAAGTAAACAATGAGTTTTTCTTTTCATTGCAGATATTGTAACCCTTTTTTTCATTGACGCTTACATGCCCCGCCAAATCCAATTTCAAATGGTCGTGATGATGTAAATATTTTGTTTCAACATTTTTGATATTGAAACATTCTATTTTTTTCATAGAGACTACTTTATAACCTGCTAAAAAGTGGAAATATTCAAAAAAAGCAGACAAATGTTTTTCTGCAAAATAACAGTCCAGGATGGTAGGATTATCTCCAAATTTTTCCAATTCGGCAATAGAAGCGTATAATTTGGCGTCTTCATTAAATCGATCGGCAATAGCAAGGACATCGGAAATAAACAAAAGGTGGTCGTCTGTTTTTTGCTCTCCGTAAATACGGATTAAATTGCGCAATAAATCAATTTGCTTTTCTTTCATCGTGAAAAATCCGCATAAAGGATTATTTGATAATTCTATCTTTTGTCTGCAAACATCATCCCATAACTGAGAAAGCAAAGCAAATATCACCAAATCAAGCGTGCGATAAACGATGTAACGACATTTTTTGATATAGTTTCCATTTTTCTTTTCGTTGTCTTCCTTTCCGATAGCAAATAACAAATTTAACTGCTGTCCGATAGTTTTTCCCATAAAACTCTCGGAAATCACACGGTGTCCTCTTTCGCACAAAGAGGTTGTATTCCATGTCGGATTGACAGCTATCCGCTTATAGAAATCGGAATGTTGCTGTTCGCAATCGTTTTTTATCGCCTCAATAATCCGTTTGGTAAAGAGTTGATTGTATTTGATTTTGCCCGTGAGGTAATCAAAAGTTTCTTCAGTGAGTTCGTCGATGGAATAGAGACGGCTGTTATATTCAAAGTAATAATAGTTGTCTTCTATTATTGCGTTCAATGCAACATAACTATTGGCAACAGATATAATATTGTTAGGTGGAATTTCGATTATTAGTTGCTCAGTGTTTACTTCGCGAATAATGAATTTCTTGGATTCAAAATATTTTTTTATCGTATCTTGAATTTCATCTAACTGATTAATAATATCCTGCAATGATTTATTTATTTCGTCTATTGCATTTATAATATCCTCGCTTGCAATTTTATTTATTTTTTCACTGATTTTTTCAATTTCTTCTTCGGTCAAGCCGTTGTTTTTTTGGTGAATCGCCTCCATCATCAAACCTTGTACTTGCCGTTGGTAGGCTATCAAAGCTTTGTTATACTCGGGTTTTTTCAGCAGTTCGCCAAAATAGATTTGATAAACTTTTGGAAAATTGGTTTTAAAATAGTCGTTGAAAGGATACGATTCGCATATTTCAGGCAGTTCAACTTCCGAAATCAGTATTTCCAATGGATTATTAGAATAATTGCTTTTAAAATCTACATACTTTATGGCATCACTATCGGAAAAATTCCACGTTTTACTTGTTTCTTGCAGTTTTTTTATTTCGTCATCTATCTCTTTTTTTAATTCAGATGTTAATTCTATATTTTGTTTTGCGAGTTCTTTCTTATAAGGATTCCCAATTCCTTCTGTTATGGATAAATCCAGCACAGTTTCCGATAGTCTTGAAACATCGTGATTAAGAGAATCAGGTTTTTTATCCTTAAACTCCCACAGTTGCATGAAATTCATCTTTTGCCGGTCTATTTCAGTAGCCATAACACTACCACTAATACCAATAAGCCAATTGCTGACTTCATTACCAACTATTTCACCAATACGATCACCAATACTTTTTCCAACTACTTTTTTAGCTACTTTTTTTACCACGCTTCCTGCCGCAAGCGAAAGTAGAGCAATGGATAAATTTTTAAATGTATTTAATTTTTCGCTCATATTCAATTATTTAATGTTAACAATTTCTCTGTTAAAAACCTTTATACCGATTCAATTTAAAAATATAAAAAATCCTATCATTTTCCCAGAAGGGAAAAAGGATAGGAATATATTATTGATTAAATAACACATTATTCTAGATCGTTTGTGATTTTCATTTGTATTTACCGACCGTAAATATAGTGCTAATTTTTTTACCCAGACAAATATCCGCAAATAATTTTTCCTGACTTCGACACCTTTATGAAAATGTCAAAGTCAGGAAATAATTGAATAATTACACATTTTTTCGATGCTAACTATGAAAAAAGATAGAAGATAAAAATATTACCTCACCCCTTTATCAAACTCCTTCCCGTCATATCCTTCGGTTGCGGTATTCCAAGCAGCGCACAAATAGAAGGCGCTACATCAGCTAAAATACCATCTTCCACTTTTGCATTCTTATTATCACTTACGTATACAAACGGAACCGGATTCAAGGAGTGCGCCGTGTTAGGAGTTCCATCCGGATTAACGGCATTATCTGCATTTCCGTGATCGGCAATGATGATCACGTCATATCCGTTTGCCTTAGCCGATTCAACGACTTTCTTCACACATGCGTCAATGGCAATCACTGCTTTTTCGATTGCTTCGTAAATGCCTGTATGCCCTACCATGTCGCCGTTGGCAAAATTCAATGCGATGAAATCGAATTTCTTCTTGTCCAACTCCTTGGTTAGCGCATCGGCAACTTCATAAGCACTCATTTCGGGTTTCAGGTCGTAGGTAGCTACTTTCGGCGAAGGAATCAAGATGCGCTCTTCGTTTTCAAACTCGCTCTCGCGTCCTCCGGAAAAGAAGAATGTAACGTGGGCAAATTTTTCGGTTTCGGCAATTCGCAGTTGCTTCTTCCCCGCTTTTGAAATGATTTCTCCCAATGTATCCTGAACGTTGTCTTTGTCAAACAAGATATATATTCCTTTGAATGAAGAATCGTAAGGAGTCATGGTAAAATATTGCAGATTCGGGATTGTAGTCATTCCTGTCTCCGGCATATCTTGTTGCGTCAACACAATGGTCAACTCTTTGGCGCGGTCGTTCCGGTAATTGAAGAAAATAACCACGTCGCCTTCTTCAATGGTTGCCAAGGGTTTGCCGTTTGCATCCACGTGGGCAATCGGTTTAATAAACTCGTCCGTCACTCCTTCGGAGTATGAATCAGCCATTGCCTGAACCATGTCGGTATAAGGCTTGCCGACGCCTTTTACCATCAGGTCGTATGCCTCTTTCACGCGCTCCCAGCGTTTGTCACGATCCATTGCGTAATAGCGTCCGACGATCGAAGCTATTTTTCCGGTATTGGCTGCCAGCTCTTTTTCCAGCGCTTCGATAAATCCTTTTCCGCTTCTCGGGTCGGTATCTCTTCCGTCCATAAAGCAGTGAACGAAAGTCTTTTCCAAGCCATATATTTTCGAAATTTCAATCAACTTAAACAGGTGATCCATTGAACTATGCACTCCTCCGTCGGACACCAAGCCCATGAAGTGAATCTGCTTCCCTTTTTCCTTGGCATACGAGAAAGCTCTTTTTATCTCTTTGTTTTCGAGAATAGAGTTGTCGCGGCAAGCGATATTAATCTTCACCAAATCCTGATATACAACACGTCCTGCGCCGATGTTCAGGTGTCCTACTTCCGAGTTGCCCATTTGCCCGTCGGGCAGACCTACGTTTTCGCCGGAAGCCTGTAATTGGGAATGGGGATAATTTTTCAACAACGAATCCCAATAAGGAGTCGGGGTAGAATAGATAACATCCGATTTTGTCTGATTCCCAAATCCCCAACCGTCGAGGATCATCAGTAATACTTTTTTGTCCATTTTTATTTTTTAGTTATAAGTTACGAGTTATGAATGATAAGTTTTCAATTGTCAACTATCTCATAGTCGGCATCTTCCGCCGTATTTTTAAATTTGTGCATTCTTCTTGCGCCTTCTTCCGATTGGGAATTTTGTTTAAAATTTCCATCACTTCTGTTCGAAAAATTTCTACGTCTACTGGATTTTATACCGAAAAAGTTAAGAATGCCACCCACTATGTTTCCTATCAAGCTAAGAACCAGAAAGATGACGACCAATATCAGAACCAGAATAAATAAAAAAAATGCTCCCATAATTTCACTTAATAAACCTTTTGCGCCACTTCTTTCACACTTTTTGTTGCCATCATAGAGTAAAAGTGAATGCTCGGCACGCCTTGTGCCTTCAACTCCAACGCTTGCATTGTGCACCATTCTACACCTACGATGCGCGCTTCTTCGTCGGTTTTACATTTCCGCAACTCCTGAGCGAAAGCCTCCGGAATGTCAATATGAAATATTTTCGGCAAAGCCGTCAATTGATTCATAAACGTAACCGGCTTTAAGCCGGGAATAATCGGAACGGTAATTCCTTCCTGACGGCAATGCTTTACAAAGTCAATATATTTTTGATTGTCGAAAAACATTTGCGTTACAATATACTCTGCTCCCGATTCCACTTTCTTTTTCAACCAAAAAATGTCGGAATTCATATTCGGAGCCTCATCGTGCTTTTCGGGATAACCAGCTACGCCGTAAGAAAAAGCATGCTCTTTTTTTTGCAGTTGCGGTGTCCCGTCGACGAAAAAACCGCTGTTAAACCGGTTAATCTGCTGTTGCAAATCGCAAGCGTGTTCGTGTCCGTTCTCTGTCGGGATAAACTCCTTCTGATGCTTTGCCTTGTCGCCACGCAATACCAAAAGATCGTGAATGCCCAGAAAATCAAGGTCGATCAGTACATATTCCGTCTCCGCTTTCGAGAAACCGCTGCATATTATATGTGGAACAACATTGATTTTGTATTTGTTCTTGATAGCGGCGGCTACGGCGACCGTTCCCGGGCGGTGCCTTTCGGCAACACACTGGTAAAGACCATTTTCCAGCGTTTTATAGGTCATCTCGCTACGGTGGGTAGTGATGTTTATGTATTTAGGATCAAACTCGCGAAGGGTATCAATAGTTTTGTAAACCATGTCGATACTGTTCCCTTTCAGAGGGGGTAATATCTCAAAAGAAAAGGCTGTTGATTTACTGCTATTTATTAAATCTATTACTTTCATTGTTTTTTATTTTTGAACGCAAATGACGCAAAAAACACAAATTTACGCAAATATTATATTTCTTATAATCAACAACATGCAAAATTAATCTATTTTTTGATTTGTGAAAATTTGCGTTTTTTGCGTCATTTGCGTTCTTTTGACAGCGTTGTCAATAAACTATTCCTCATTCGACACATCGTCCGTAAGAAGCGCTTCTTCAATTAACCCGTAACCTTCGCATCTTATGATTCTTCCGGGATACCTTTTCGCCCAAAGCGGATTGTGCGTAGCCATGATAACGGCTGTTCCTTCCTGCGATATTTGATGCAACAATTGTACCAGTGCGTCTCCGGTTTCGTGGTCGAGGTTTCCGGTCGGCTCATCGGCTAATAATATACAAGGATTATTCAACAGCGCCCGGGCGATTGCAATCCTCTGCTGCTCGCCGCCCGAAAGTTCGTGAGGCATTTTATAGCCTTTATTTGGCATGCCGACAAACTTTAGCACTTCGGCTATCCGGACTTCCATTTCGGCTTTGCTATGTTTTTCGGTGGCATGAAGTACAAATCTTAAATTTTCATACACATTTCTGTCTGTCAGCAATTTAAAATCCTGAAAAACAATTCCGAGGCTTCTTCTCAGGTAAGGGATATGCCGCTTTTTCATCGACCGCAAATTATATTCCAAAATCCGGGCGTCTCCCGACAGAACAGGAATTTCATAATAAAGAGACTTCAACAGGGTGCTTTTCCCTGTTCCCACCCGTCCATACAGAAAGATGAAATCTTTTTCATGTACCTGCAAGTTAATATCCTTGAAGATAGGCTGTTCCTGTTGATTGATATAAACATTTTTATATTCTATCAGCATTTTATTGTTTTCCGTATCCATATCCGTCGATTATGAGTTAGAAGTTAATAGTCACAAAATTACAAAAAATTTTCTATTTCCTTCATTTTTATTTTGCCTTCGTAGATTGCTTTTCCGGTGATTACTGCGGGGATACCGGCTTCATCCAGTTTTTTTATGTCGGTGATAGAACTTACTCCTCCGCTTGCAATCAGGTATAAATCAGGGAATTCTTTCGATATCTTCCGATATAATTCAATGGCAGGACCTTGCAACATTCCGTCTCTGCTTATGTCAGTGCATATCACTTTGTCTATTCCTTTTGTTGTGAATGAGCGGATAAACGGGATCAGGTCAGTGTCTGTGGTTTCCAGCCAGCCGCCAACGGCTATTTTTTCGTTTTTAACGTCGGCGCCGAGGATGATTTTTTCGGGACCGAATTTTTCGATCCACGCCGTAAAGGTATCAGGATCTTTTACGGCAATGCTTCCTCCTGTCATCATGGAAGCTCCGCACTCGAACGCAATGCGCAAATCGTCGTCGCTCTTCAATCCTCCGCCGAAGTCAATCACTAACGAAGTTCCTGAGGATATTTTTTCCAATACCTTGTAATTTACAATGTGCTGGGCTTTGGCTCCGTCCAGATCGACCAAGTGCAGCCGGCGTATTCCGGCGCTTTCGAACATCTTCGCTACTTCGAGCGGATTTTCGTTGTATACTTTTTTTTGGTCGTAATCGCCTTGCGAGAGGCGGACACATTTTCCGTCTATAATATCTATGGCGGGTATTATTTCAATCATGTTGATTTATTTTTTTGCAAATGTAACTATTTTAGGCTATAAGATGTGTGAGAAATTAATTTATATTTAAAATGCTTATCCGCAAAAATACCCCTAAGGAGCTGTAAACCCAATCCGCAGGATTGAATATGAATAACCCCCAATGAAGCGAAGCGATTGGGGGGTAAAGCGGAATATCCATCTCCCTACAACCCGGAGGGTTGAACTATTTATAATGAACTATTTAGATTAGACATTCAACCCTCCGGGTTGTAGTGCAGGAGGTTCGTTTTACCCCCCCAATCGCTTCGCTTCATTGGGGGTTATTCATATTCAATCCTGCGGATTGGGTTTACAGCTCCTTAGGGGTATTTTTGCGGATAAACATAATATTTAATGATTTGCAGACTATTAAACAAACCAGGAAAAACATTGTTATTTATTATTATGTAACTTTCAATTCTAATAAATCATGGATAAAAATCTTCTTACAAACATCGGATTGCTTTTTCTCAGAGGCATGATCTCTATCTTGATGCTCACGCACGGGGTAGCCAAACTGGAAATGCTGTTAAGCGGGAATGCTCATTTATTCCTGAATCCCATAGGGCTTGGTTCTACCTTGTCTTTGATATTATCTATCGGCGCCGAATTTTTTTGTTCCATTGCAATTCTCATCGGATTCAAAAGCAGGCTTTTGGTATTACCGTTGATTTTCAATATGCTGGTAGCCACTTTTGCAGCCGGCGATAGTTTCCATGAAAAAGAGCTGGCTATTGTTTATCTTGTTGTTTATATTTCTATTGCATTATTGGGAGCGGGCGAATTTACGCTGGATAGTTTTATAGAAAAACAAAAGAGTAAAAAAAGGGAGGGTAAGTGACAATACCTTGATTTGTGGAATTAAAACGAGATTGTCGAAGTTGCAGCTCCCACGTCCAATTTTATTTTCCTGCCAAAATACAGAGGTAAATTAGGAGAGTCGTGTCCCGCCGAAATTCCGTACATAACCGGAATTTCCAAATCCCTCACATTATTCAGGATAATTTCGTTTATAGGTCTATCCGCCCCTTGCGTCATACTTGTCAATTGTCCGACAATGATTCCTTTTACCTCATTCAATTTTCCGCTTAATTTCAAATTGCTTAACATGCGGTCTACATTATAATTGGCTTCGCCTGTGTCTTCAAAGAAAAGAATGGCGTCTTTCACATTCAGGTCTTCGATGGTGCCGCCTAATGCGTAAAAAGTAGTCAGATTTCCGCCAACCAGACGACCTTCCGCACTCCCCTGTATGCAGTTGGGGTTGGTCGGTATGGATAATTTAGAGTATGTTCCGAACAATGCTTCTTTAAGATTGGCAACGCTTGTATTATTGTTAAAATTATTCGCCATAGCTCCATGTATGGTTTGTATGCCCGCATTATTGACGGCTGCATGCAACACCGTAACATCGCTGAATCCTACGATCCATTTCGGATTATCTATCAACGGAGTTACGTCGATAGGAAGCAATTGGACACACCCGTAGCCGCCGCGTGCGGCAATGATTGCCTTTATATTCGGATTTCTTATTAATTTCTTCAAAGCGTCTCTTCGTTGAGAGACCGTCCCGGCATACCGCCCGTCAGTATTATACAAATTATCGGCTTCCAACACTTCCAATCCCCAGCTTTCCAGGATGTCGATACTTTTTTGCACGTTCTGCCTGTCCTGCTCCGACAAGGCGTTTGAGGTGGCGCAAATCGCAACCGAATCTCCCGCTTGTAAATAGGGCGGCATAATGCTTATGGTGATCGCCTCCTGACCTTTCAATATGATTGAGTAATATTCCTGATTGTATACATAGTCGTTGTTGGTGATATACTCATTGGTTATGTATTCGTTGGTAATGTACTCATTCGTAATGTATTCCTTCTTACAGGAAACAATAAAAAGGGAGAGTGTGAGTAAAATGACGCTGATGTTGAAATAATGACGTTTCATATTGGGTTGTTGTTTATTGAATATGGCAAAGATACAAAAAATAGATGTTTTTATCAGGAATTTTCAAGGTTAAAGTTATGGATGTAATATTGTAAATAAAAACAAAAAAACACCCCAGATTTTGAGGTGTTCTTTTTTATTTGTTTTTAATAAAATCAATTATTCAACAGCAAGAAATACAGTTTTTGCTGCACCTGCAATCGGATTAGCTACATTAGCTGTAACAGTTGATAAAGTAGCAACGCCGGTTAGTTTAGCAAAAAGCACAGTACTTGGAGCTGCGTCTGCTTGTGCTTTAGTTAACCCTGCTCCTGCTTGGGAAATGTATGAGGTTCCTGCATCTGATAGTGTTACCTGAGTTCCATCTAATTTTAAGGTTATAGAAGCACCGCTTGCACTAACTATTTCTATGTCATATTCAAAGTTACCTTGTTTACATTCGTAATCTTTGCCAGAAGCAACGTCTATCTTATCAGGAGCATTTTCCCAACGATTAATTGGAGGAACAATACCACTTCCAACTTCAAATTCAAAAGAGTCTTTTCTGTCGTTTTTGTCTACTACGATAAGAACGTATTTGCCATCAATAAGTCCCGAAATCGCAATAATATACCCGTCTTTTGCGCTTCCACTGACAGCTTTTCCTGCTCCAAAATCAGTAATAGGCCATCCTGGAGTAACGGTCTTTCCATCTCTTTCTAAAGTAGCTGATTTCAAACCGGCTTCAGATTTAACAGTACCAACAACAGAACCTCCCATTGCCATTGCTTCAATTTCCGGACCGTCTTCATCCTTAGAACAAGAACTAAATGTCAACGCAGATGCCAATACGGCTAAAATAATCGATAAATTAAATACCTTTTTCATAAAAATTCCAATTTTAATTAAACAATATAATAGTTATTTCTCTTAAAAATACATTTTCTCAAAAATCGAAGCAAACTTACAAAAAAAAATAACACGAACAAACAAAAACCTTTTTTTTTTACAAGGGGCGGTATCAAAAGCCCGTCATCCCGCGCTTGACGCGGGACCTCCTGAAAAATACAAATTGACTATCAGGAGATTGCGGGTCAAGCCCGCAATGACGATGTGCAATATGCAATGGTAAAGACACAAACTTTCTCTTATTTTTTCTTTTGTTTTTCTTTATTTTTTTTGAAAAATAGTTTACCTTTGGGGCATAAATATTTTTTTATGAAAAAGGAACTAGGAAAAATATTGATTGATATTGCAAAATTGGTTATCGGCGGTGTGATATTAGCCGGATTGATGAGGCAGGATATACCGCCCATCTTTCTGTTTACTGCCGGGAGTATAACAACCTTTTTATTGATCGTCACTGGACTTGTTTTAATATCATGGGAAGAAAGAAGTAATAACAAAAAATAGTGTATTATGGAATTGGTTTATTTTTTTGCATCATTGGGCGTTATATCACTTGTGATACTTGTTTATGCCCTCATTCGTATGCACAATGAGAAACATTCTCAAAAGACATAAAATTTTGATGTTTTGGTTTATATTTGAGTAGTAATACAAAAGGCGGTTTTTGATTGACCGCCTTTTTTAATGCTTGATTTATACATTGAACCGGAAATGCATAACATCCCCGTCCTGCACGACATATTCCTTCCCCTCCACATTCATTTTTCCGGCTTCTTTCACGGCAGATTCGGAGGCATATTTAATATAGTCGTCAAATTTAATCACCTCTGCACGGATAAATCCTTTTTCAAAATCCGTATGGATAACGCCCGCACATTGCGGCGCCTTGCTTCCTTTGAGGTAAGTCCATGCACGCACTTCCTGGGGACCGGCAGTGAGGAAAGTTTCCAGATTCAACAACTTGTAAGCCGATTTGACGAGGCGATTCACTCCCGACTCTTCCAGTCCGAGTTCCTGCAAAAAGAGCTGGCGTTCGTCGTATGTTTCCAATTCGGCAATTTCGCTCTCTATTTTGGCGGCGACAATTAGTATTTCGGCGTTTTCATCTTTTACGGCTTCGCGCACGGCGTCTACATATTGGTTTCCTTTCACGGCGCTTGCCTCGTCGACGTTGCAGATGTACATGACCGGCTTGCTTGTCAGCAGGAAAAGGTCGCGGGCGACTTTCTGCTCGTCTTTGGTATCGAAGGCGACGGTACGGGCGCTTTTACCCTGCTCCAGCGCCTCTTTGTAACGAATCAAGACGTCGTAAGCCAGTTTGGCTTGTTTGTCTCCTCCCGTTTGAGCCTGTTTTTGCACCTTGGTGATGCGGCTTTCGACTGTTTCGAGGTCTTTTATCTGAAGCTCGGCATCAATGATCTCCTTGTCTCTGACCGGATTTATACAGCCGTCGACATGCACAATATTACCGTCGTCAAAACAGCGGAGGACATGCAGGACAGCATCTGTTTCGCGGATGTTGGCAAGAAATTTATTGCCCAGTCCTTCGCCTTTGCTCGCTCCTTTTACCAATCCGGCGATGTCTACAATTTCTACTGTGGTGGGAACAATTCGCTGCGGGTGTACCAGTTCAGCCAGCTTGTTCAGCCGTTCGTCGGGAACGGTGATAACGCCTACGTTCGGTTCGATAGTGCAGAATGGAAAATTTGCCGATTGAGCTTTTGCATTCGATAAACAGTTGAAAAGGGTAGATTTTCCTACATTCGGAAGACCTACAATGCCGCATTGTAATGCCATTTGTCTTATTTTTTATGAATTTGAAGGTGCAAAGATAATGTTTTTAAGTGATAAGTGATAGAGTGATGAGTGATTTCACCCGCCAAACAACACCCTAAACGCCTCCTCCACCTTCCGAGCAGAAACAATTTCTATTTGATGCTTTTTGTTGTCTATGTTTTTAAATTCGGGGATGATGATTCGTTTGAATCCCAATTTTTCGGCTTCGGAAATGCGTTGCTCGATGCGGTTTATTGGGCGGATTTCGCCGGAAAGTCCTATCTCTCCCGCCAGACAGGTGTGCCTGTCGATCGCCAAATCCATGTTGGAGGATAAGATGGCGCTGATAATAGCCAGGTCGATCGCCGGATCGTTCACGCGCAACCCGCCGGCGATGTTGAGGAAAACATCTTTTTGGGTAAGCTTGAATCCTACGCGCTTTTCGAGTACAGCCAGCAGCATGTTGAGCCTTCGCAGGTCGAATCCGGTGGCAGAGCGTTGCGGCGTGCCGTAAGCTGCCGTACTGACCAATGCTTGAACTTCGATTAAGAAAGGACGAATCCCTTCGATCATGGCGCCGACAGCCGTTCCACTCAACCCTTCGTGGTTTTGCGACAAAAGCAGTTCCGACGGGTTATGCACTTCCCTTAATCCGGATTGCTGCATTTCGAATATACCCAACTCAGAAGTACTTCCGAAGCGGTTTTTTATGGAGCGGAGAATGCGGTACATGTAATGTTGATCGCCCTCAAACTGCAATACCGTGTCGACAATGTGTTCCAGCACCTTCGGTCCGGCAATGTTTCCCTCCTTATTAATATGTCCGATCAGCAAAACCGGCGTTCCGCTCTCTTTGGCGTATTTCAGTATGGATGCGGCGCATTCGCGCACTTGGGAGATGCTTCCGGGCGACGATTCGATCATCTCGGTAGAGACGGTCTGAATGGAGTCGATAATCACCAGATCGGGCTGCACATTTTGTATGTGAACAAAAATCTGTTCCAGCGAAGTTTCGCTTACGATAAAACATTCGGGATTTTCGAAAGAGAGGCGTTCTGCCCGCAGCTTCAATTGCTTGACGCTCTCTTCGCCCGAAACATAGAGCGTTCGCTTGTTTTTCAGGTTGAGGACAATTTGCAAGACCAGCGTCGACTTGCCGATACCGGGTTCGCCTCCGATTAATACCAGAGATCCGGGGACAATTCCGCCTCCTAGTACGCGGTTAAATTCTTCGCTTCCCGTATCATTGCGGGGATCTTCGGATGTCTCGACTTCGCTGATTAATACCGGTTTGGATTTGCTGTTTTCGGTCGCAAATGAATGAGGCATCTTATTGGCGGATTCTTTCCTGACGATTTCCTCTACATAACTGTTCCATTCGCCACATGCGGGGCATTTCCCTACCCATTTGGGAGCCTCCGCACCGCAATTCTGACAGACGTATACCGATTTTGTTTTTGCCATAGCGTAAAATTACAGAATAAGCATGGCGTCGCCATAAGTGCCGAACCTGTATTTTTCCTTTAATGCTGTATGATAAGCGCCCATTACCAGTTCGTATCCTCCGAAAGCGGCAACCATCATCAGCAAAGTAGAAAGCGGGAGGTGAAAGTTGGTAATCATACGGTTTGCCACGCTAAAATCGTATGGAGGAAAGATAAATTTATTCGTCCATCCACTGTATGGCTTTACAAAACCGTCGGTACTGACGCTGCTTTCGATTGCACGCATAGGGGTTGTCCCTACGGCGCATATATTATGCCGTCCGGCTCTTGCTTTATTGATTATGTCGGCGTTTTCCTGCGTTATCTGCATTTGCTCGGAGTCCATCTTGTGCTTGGTCAAATCTTCTACGTCGATCTCGCGGAAATTTCCCAATCCGGCATGTAAAGTAACGTAGGCAAATTCACATCCCTTGATTTCCAGACGTTTCAGAAGCTCGCGGCTGAAATGCATTCCTGCGGTAGGGGCTACTACGGCGCCCTCATGTTTAGCGAAAATGGTCTGGTAACGCTCTGCATCTTCGGGTACTACCGGACGGTTGATAAATTTAGGAAGCGGCGTTTCGCCCAATTTATATAACGTATCCTTAAACTCCTCGTACGATCCGTCAAACAGGAAACGAAGCGTCCGTCCCCGCGAGGTGGTATTGTCGATTACCTCTGCAACCAGCGAATCGTCGTCTCCGAAATAGAGCTTGTTCCCGATCCTGATCTTGCGTGCAGGATCAACCAGCACATCCCAGAACTTCAGGTCGCGGTTCAACTCGCGAAGCAAGAATACTTCTATTTTGGCGCCGGTTTTCTCCTTGTTCCCATACAATCTTGCAGGGAAAACTTTCGTGTCATTAAAGATCAACACATCCTTGTCGTCAAAATAGTCGATCAAGTCTTTGAATATTTTGTGCTCAATCGCACCTGTTTTCCGGTCGAGAACCATCAACCGTGACTCGTCTCTGTTTACTGCCGGATGAAGAGCCAGTTGCGCTTCCGGTAATGCGAATTTGAATTTGGATAATTTCATATCTTAATTATTTTTTTGTAATCGGTTCTGAAAATCCTCAATGGAGAGACAATCCGCTAATGCGGTGTTTCCTATGCGGGTACGCTCCAAGGCAATCAGGTGCGCCCCGCTTTGCAAGGCAACTCCTATGTCCCGGGCTAACGCTCTGATATAGGTTCCCTTACTACAAACCGCCCTGATTTTGATGACCGGTAATTCGCACTCCAGCAATTCTATTTCATCAATAACCAGCAATTTGGATTTCATTTCAACCTCTTTCCCCGCCCTGGCATACTCATAAGCTCGCTTGCCGTTGATCTTTACCGCCGAATAAACAGGAGGCACCTGATGTATCTCTCCTACAAATTGCTTCAACGTCTCTTCCACAAGCTCACGGGAAATATGCCCGGTCGGATAAACTCCGTCAATCTCCGTTTCCAAATCAAAAGAGGGGGTTGTTTCTCCCAGATGCAGGGTTGCAACGTACTCTTTTGCCTGATACTGAAAATTTTCTATTTGTTTCGTCGCCTTGCCGGTACATACAATAAGAACACCTGTTGCCAGGGGATCTAATGTTCCGGCATGACCTATTTTTATTTTTTTTGTCCCTAACGCATGGCGCACCATGACACGGGCTTTATTTACCAGATCAAAAGAAGTCCAATACAATGGCTTATTAAAATAAAGTACTTCTCCATCTTGAAAGGAATATCCTTCGACCACTTTTTTAAACTAATGAATAAATAATAGAAACCGTTCCGATGATCATACAATAGATAGCAAAATAGATCAATTTGCCCCGTTTCACCAGATTGATCATGAATTTACAAGCGAAACAGCCTGCAAGGAACGCGCCTAAAAAGCCCACTGCCAAAGGCAGAAATCCGATACTTCCGGCGACCTCCTCAGGATGCTTTATCATTTTCAAAACACTCAAGAATGCTTCGCCCAAAATAGGAACAAGCACCATCAGAAAAGAAAATTTAGCTACCGCTTCCTTTTTATTTCCCAACAGCAATCCGGTCGAAATGGTTGTCCCCGAACGGGAAAGTCCCGGTAAAACAGCAATCGCCTGAGACACGCCAATGATAAAAGCATGCCAATAGGAAATATCCTCACGTTGACGAGACTTTACGGAAAACTCGAAGGTTTTGGATTTGAAGTGGAAATGGCGAGGCTCTACAAAATAGGAAAACGCCAAAAGCAGCGCGGTAACCAATAAACAGCAGCCTACAAGGAGCAATCCCTGTCCGAAAAGCGCCTCCACATGACTTTTAAAAAAGATCCCGACGATAAAAACCGGAATCATTGAGAGAAGGATTTTAGCGGTATACGCTTTTTCCTGATTCCATTCTTTTGAAAAAAAAGTACCTTTGAAAATATGTTCAATCTCTTTCCATAAAATGAGAATTGTACTCAAAACCGTTGCCGCATGAACAATCACGTCAAATTGAAGATTCTCCGCCGCCGAAGTATTCAACTTCAACAATTCCTGCCCGATCGTCAAATGCCCACTGCTACTAACGGGAAGAAATTCCGTTAATCCTTGTATAATTCCCAAAATAAGGGCTTCCAGCCATCCCATTTACTCTTCCTTTTTTGGTGTTGAAACCCAGAGGATCGCAAAAACCTCCAATACAAAACCGGCTAACACAATCAGCGGCGCAAGCACGATACGTCTGAAACTGAAAATCTCAGGATTCCATGTTCCGTCTGTGTTACCGCCTCCAACCATGCAAAGGAAACCAATCACAATGACGACAAATCCGACCGCTATCAATACCAAGTTTGTTCGAGGTAAAGCAAAATTTGTTTTGTTACTCATTTTTCTATTTTTTTACAGATAATACAAATCGTCTATATTATGCCTCAAATATTTATTCATTGCCAAAAAGGTCGATACGCCGGTGATAACTATTCCAAAGAACATAATCGTACCGAATATGGTAACGTATAATCTTGTATCATAAAAATCAACAAACATTTCCAAATCGGATGCGTACCAATAAAAAAGCCCCACAATATACAGCATGGCGAAAATGGATGCAATGATTCCGATAATGATTCCCTGAAACAGATAGGGCTGCCGTATAAAACCACGGGTTGCCCCGACCAATTTCATCGTATAAATCAAAAACCGGTTGGAATAAATAAGCAACCGCATGGTGTTGTTGATCAAAATGAAAGAGATAATTAACAACAATACGGCTACTGCCAAAAGAGAAATGGTTATCTTTCTCAAATTCTGATTCACTTCGTGGATAAGATTTTTCTGATAATCAACCTTTTTCACTACTCCCATTGATTCGATCTGCTTGGCTATAAGATAGATGCTGTCATTATTGGCATAAGTCGACAGCAGATTGATTTCGAAAGAAGCGGAAAGCGGATTGTATCCTAAAAATTCTACAGGGTCCTCTCCCAGCTCACCGGTAAGTTCTCTCAATGCCTCTTCCTTACTTATATAGCGAAGTTCTTTGATGTATGATTTTTTCTGCAATTTTTTCTTGGCGGCAAGAACATCCACGTCTTCCGCACTCTCGTTCAAAATCACCGAAAGGGTTATATTTTCCTTTACATACGTTGAAAGCTCATTCCCAATCAAAATAAACATAGAGACGATACCTAACATGAACAGTACCATCGAAATGCTGATTATTGACGTTAGCTTGGAGTTAAATACTCTGTATTTTACATTCTTTTTTTTCATTCGCGAATATTTTACCAGACAAAAGAGGCAATACTTCCCCAAATTTGCTGCAAAATAACAAATAATTATTCGAAAAGTAAACTTTCTTGCATTATTTTTCTGAATTCAGCTTTTTTTTGAGTTTATCAGGTTCTGAATGAAGTAAGAAATGACGCCTCGTTTTATGGAAGATTCCTTACCTGAGCAACGTAAAGTGTCCGGTCAACTCTCTCTGAAGTTTACTTGAATAAACCGTATACCAATAATCAGAAGAAGGCATCTTGTTTCCTAAATAGGTACCATCCCAACCCATGTCAATACCTGTATACTCTACCAGTTTTTTACCAAACCGGTCGTATATTTTTACGATAGCATCCGGATAATACTCCTTCAAATTTATGATTTCCCACGTATCATTGACACCATCCCCGTTAGGAGTGAAATAAAGAGGGATAATAAGGGCAAGATTTTTCAATTCATGCCGCATTTCCGATCTGCATCCCACTGCGTCAACAACATAGAACGTATGCCATCCCTGTCTCAAATTATATTTATCGGAATGTTCGTCTGCCGGATTGTCGTCTACGCCATAATAGAACGGATAAGTGCCGTAATGAGGATTAAGAATTATTTCGCGAGCATGATTACCAATAGAATCAATCCGATCGATAATCGGTTTGCGGCTTACTTTTACAAGAATCGAGTCGGATTTTTCGCATGCTCCTCTCTTCATGTCCACATAATACCACGTGGTTTCTGTCGGATTGACGGTTTGTATCGCGCCGGATTCTTCCATGTCGCTTGGCGACGATGTCCATAGATAACTCGTAGCGCCGTAAGAGCTGGCATCCAACCGGACGCTTTTTTCTTCGCAGATTGGGTCGACATCAGGTATTCCTCCTGTCAAAGGCTTATCAATATAAACCGTCATCAAGGCTTCCTCACGGCTGCAAAGAGAGGCGACTACCTTGTAGTTATGTTCGGAACGATGATTACTTCCTTCTATAGAAGGAGGATTAACTGTGATCGTTTCTCCTGTTCCGACAAGTGTGTTATTGGAATCAAACCACTCTATTATTGATTCGGCTGGAGTTACAAGGGCGCTCAACTCTATCTCTAGGTTCTCTCCGCAAAATGTCAGAGTAGGATTTAGCAAAGTAATTTCCAGTCTGTCACTTTCACCAATGGACCAGGTGTAGGTAATGCTTACTGGATCGGCTGCTCTGCCGCAGCCACTCGTATAGTTCGCATTCCATGTCTGGGTATAATTACAACCGCTATTTATCGGACCGGAACTCGTTACATCTATTGATAGCGTGATATCGCCTTCACAATTATCTACGCCGGTGAATGTTGGGGGTATTGGAGGTAGTGTCGGGTTCATGCCCAAATCACTGCTGACGTCAGTGGTAGTAATGACCGGTTTCGAAGCAAGCGTCCATGTGTAAGTGATACTGACACTATCAGCTTCTACACCGCAAGATGCTTTATATCCGGCAGTGAAGGTGCGGCTGTCATTACAACCATCGCCAACGATACCTTTATCTACTACGTTAGCTTTAGGATTGGCGGAGGAAATATCAATTACGCTAAACAAAGTATCCGTATCGAAAGTTGGTACATTTAATACACAACCGTAATTTATCGGATTAACTAAAAGATTGATTACCGGATCTTTTATAGTAACGGTTGCACTGCCGCTTGCTGTATTCGCACAGTTCAAATCCGCTATGGAAACCAAACTATATATTGTTGTAACTGTTGGACTTACTGTGAACTCATGAGGAGAAACAGTAATACCGCTTATTGTTATATCGCTACTGCCATTATTGTAAACTATTGTCCATGGTTGAGTACCTGTTAGCGCTACGCTTAAAGTCGTATTGCTGCCGCTGCTGCAAGCAGAGGTTGAGCCTGAAATGATTGCAGTAGGTAACGGATTAACTGTAACATTGTAGCTTACACTGTCTATACAGCCGGATGTTGTTTTAACTATATACCAAACAGTGACGATACCGACACTTCCTCCTTCCAAAACGCCATTCTGACTTATAGTTGCGCTACCACTGCCGTTGATAACTTTCCATGTACCGCCAATTGTGGTATTGCTCAACTGTAATGTTTTTCCTTCACAAACTTGGTTTTCTCCACTGATAGGATCAATAACAGGCAAGGCATTTATTGTCACTGTTATAGGTGTTTTTTCACTCTCGCAACTGCCTACTTTCTGACTGACATGATAAGCGGTCGGTCCGCTCGCTACGCCATTGTTGATGGTCGGAATTGAGATCGGATCCATGTTATCGTCATACCAAACCAGCGTATTGGTTAACACATAGCCGATGCTGTCAAGAAGTGAAACAGCGTCGCCCATACAGATGGTGAGATTCCTTGTGGTTGGTGCCATTGGGGTCGAACTGATGGTGACGACAATCGGAGTGGTAGGACTCTCGCAACTGCCGGCTTGCTGGCTAACATGATAAGTGGTCGGTCCGCTCGCTACGCCATTGTTGATGGTCGGAACTGAGATCGGATCCATGTTATTGTCATAC
>Ga0123353_10002535_pt1 | contig 22702 bp, 19 predicted proteins | sample TergutLab28metaG_3_FD_92763 | JGI IMG/M metagenome (GOLD analysis project Ga0123353, IMG submission 92763) | Labiotermes labralis P3 segment gut microbial communities from Petit-Saut dam, French Guiana - Lab288 P3 | ecosystem: Host-associated > Arthropoda: Insects > Digestive system > Gut ... | reverse complement strand
CACGCTGAGTATGCAGGGGCCCGGGGCGTAGTAGAAGAGGATGTGCGGGTGGGCTTCCATGAAGTCGATGATGGGCAAGCCGCCGGGGCCATCCAACTCGTAGCCGCTGGTGATGGCTGCAGAGAATTGCTCGGCATTGAGACTGTCAAACCACGCCGTGTCAAAAGCGCGCTCTATGCCGGGCAGGGTTATCATGGTGCGCTCGCCGTCTGGCTCTACCAGTATTACGCAGGCGCCGTTGTCCAGGCTGGTTTGTACAACAAAGGGCTCAAAGCCGTTTTGCAGCAGCTGAAGACGAGCAAAGTCAGCAAACATACCCTGACCCACCGGTGCCAGCAGCTGGCATTCACCGCCCAACTGGCGAATGATATTGGCAACGTTAGCCTCGCTACCGCCAAGGGACATCTGGTAGTTTTTGGCCACCTCGCCTTGACCACTTTGAGGCAACTCAGAGACCTCGCAAACCAAGTCCACGATGAGCGCTCCGATAGATAGTATCTGCTGTGGCTTTTTCATGACTCAAGTCTACCGCATGTTTCTGTTGATGTGTCAGAAAAGCTGCACAAGAGCTGTGGGGATGTGGAGAACTATGAGGAGTGCAGTTGCGATGCAGAAGCCAACGTGCAGGTGCTTGAGCTTTTTGCCCTTGAAGCGTCTCAGTAGTGCTCCTGAGATGGCAGTTAAGATGAGTAGTAGTAGCGCCAGCAAGGCCAGCAGATTTTCAAAGAGGAGATGTCCGGCTATGAGCCCATGAAGTAGAGACAGTAACACCGCGAGCGCTCCAAGCACTACGTGTATCTGCAGCTTTTCTTTGGCCTTTATCTTTTTCTTGGCAGACCTTCTCCACCAATAAAACAGTGCTTCAAAAACAAACAGAGACACGCAGCAGATTCCGGTTAGTATAATCATGTGGTTTCATCTTTCATTATCAAACACCATGAGCTTCCGCAGGTTATTGTAGCAACAAGCCCCTCAGGCTTCATAGCATGCAAAACTTTCAGTGAGTATCACCTGGCGTTTGATGCCTTTTGTCAGGTAGATCTCATTTTGAGAGGTGAAAAACACAGCGCCGTGACAGTCTGATTCCTTGATTAAACTAAGCCCCTCGTCAAGCCCCAGCACAAATGCCGCAGTAGACAGAGCATCAGCCTCAAGAGAACTGGAGGAGATAACCGTCACGCTTTTAAGCTCCGTTTTGGCTGGGTATCCCGTTTCACCGTCCAGGATATGGTGATACCTGACTCCGTCTATTTCCTGATATCGCTCATACGCACCAGAGGTCACAACCGACTGATTGGAGCATTGCAAGGCAGCAAAACAAACACCTCTCGGTTTGTCTGGATGCTGCAGACCCACGAGCCAGGGGTCTCCGTCCGGGCGACTGCCCAGCGCTTTGACATTGCCGCCCAAATTGATGAAAGCCGAAGAAGCACCCATGCTTTGATAGATGTCGCAACACACATCGGCGGCATAGCCTTTTCCAATTGCGCCCAGATCAATCTTGCAGCCCTCTTTTTTGAGAGCTGCGGTTTTGCTTGCTCTCTGCAGCTGCAGATTATCCCCGTCACAAAGTGGGAGAGTTGCGGCAATGGCCTCATGAGTCGGCACTTTGTTCTCAGCACAAGACAGCTTCCACAGCTGAACCAAGGGAGCCAACATGATGGAGAAGGCACCGCGCGAAAACTGCGCATGCTCTTGTGCTTTGCCTAAAACAAACAGCAGTTCTTCGCTCAGGGGCACTTCCGTTTTTTCCGCACTCTCGTTGAGCAGCGAAACCTGGCTTGAGCTGCGATAAAAACTCATGAGATCCTCAAGCTCATACAACTTTTTTCTCGCAGTCTCATAGAGCAGCTCGGGAGCTGCATGAGAGATTTTCTGCTCCACCGGTGTGCTCATACAATAGTCCTGTGCTTCAAAAAGGTAGCTTGCCATAATCCAGCCGCTTTTCTAGCTGAGGGCGTTTTCAATGGCCTTGAGAATGACCAGGCTGCTGTTGGTGGCACCAGAAACGGTGTCAACTTCTAGTGTTTGGCTGGCAACTACCATGTCAATAATGACTTCTGCGGCAGAGCCCCTCTCATTTTTATGGCTGTTTATCACTATACTGCTTATCTGGCTATCCTTGATGGAAACATCTATGTCTGCGGCAACGAGGATGGCGTCAAAGCTTCCGTTATACGTGCCATCAGGCAACAGGGAGGTATTGGGCGTAGTTATGACAATGTCTGAGATAATTGCCTTATATCTCATTGTGTCGTACAGATACGTCCCACCAAAAGCCACGGCCGCAACAAAGACCAGGCCAATAATACCTATTAGGAGTTTTTTCTTAGTCATATGAAACACCTTCCTTTAAACTGGATACCTGCATAAACTTAAGTTGCCTTTGAACTGGATACCTGCATAAACTTAAGTTGCTCTTAAACTGAGATACTTCTCAGTAAAGTGGCAAAGGCATACTGTAAAAACGTCCTCTTGCTGCCACCCACCGAATCTGAAAAGTATGCCTCTTTGTTATTTGTCATTCGGATTATTCCGCCAATGCACGACCAAAGATAAAAAGTGATGTGAGGAAACTGCACGTTGCTCCTAACGATGCCCTCCTCGATTCCCTGCGAGATAATCTGGCCTATTGCATCCAGGATTTCCTCCCCCACGAGATATGTTTGGTGGTTGGTCTCGCTTTTCTCAAGCGCAACAGTGCCCAACAGACCCTCAAAGAACAGAGGATATTCCTCGGAAAACTCTACATTCATCTGACAGAGGGCAAAATACTTCTCGGTAGTCGAGAGCTCCAAATCAAGGATGCCCCAAACTTTTTCCTTGAGCATTTTCATTGCCGAGAGCAGCGTGTTGTCCCAGATGTCCGCCTTGCTCTTGAAATACACATAAATGGTAGCCTTGCTGTAGCCTGCATCCTTTGCGATCTCCTCTATTGAGGTGGCATCAACCCCCTTTTCCAAGAACAGCTTTTCTGCTGCATCCTGAATAGTACGCCTGTGAAAGGCTGCAAGCGCTTCTTTCTTTTCTTGTTTCATTGCTGACCTCCTGTTATACTTGTGTTTCATATTTTATACTGTCAGTTCAATTTTTGTCAAGCCGGTTTTTTGGGTGCTGTCTCAGGGAGAAAAGGGAGCTCGTGACAGACTCTTGGTAGTTCCTGTGCCACGAGACATAAAACTACAGGGAGGTGCGACAAGTAGCGAGAGGCGTGAACTAATATGGTGTATGCTGATAAGTACACACGGGTAAGTGATTGGGAGTGTGCGATTGAAAAAGGTGGGACTATGGCTGGTACTACAGAAAATGAGCACTACGACTCACGCTCAAACCTCAAAGAGGCGAGCGGTATCACACGGAGACATTTTGTTGGTGGAGCCTTGGTGGTGGGAGCGGGGCTTGCTCTTACCGAGCTGACAGCTTGTACGCCGAGCCCAACTGGCGCGGGGCAAGACGACGAGCTGCTGCTGGGCGATGAGGAGTTGGACTCAAGCGACAGCGCGCTGGATGAGTCAGTAGGCACTCCCCCATCTACTGAAGACTCCTCAGTCTATGTAGTGCGTAACACGGACGGAACCGATGACGGCATGCAGCGGCTCATCAAGGTAATGGAGCGCAATAACGCCTCCTTCTATCAGAGCAAGGCTCTGCCAGAAGGGCTCATCGCCGCCAACGATGTGGTAATCCTGAAGATCAACTGCCAATGGGCAGAGCGCGGGGGCACCAACACCGATCTTATTGAGGCAGTTGCCCTTGCTCTCGCTGCGCACCCGGACGGCTTTACCGGGGAGCTCATCATCGCAGACAACGGGCAGGCGCAATACGGCACTGGCGGCTTTGGAGGCAGCTTGGATTGGAGTCACACTAACGCGGCGGATAAAACCCGCTCGCCGCTTGATGTGGTCAACTCGCTGAGACCCCAGATGAATATATCGGGCGTGCTCTGGGACGAGTTCACCATGAATCAGGTAGCCGAGTTTGCCAGCGGAGATAACAACAACGGCTTTGTCCTGGAAGACGAGCCGCGCCACACCGGCATAGTCATCAGCTATCCCAAGTTCACCAGCGAGTACGGAACCCGCGTGAGCTTCAAAGAGGGCATTTGGGACTCGGCAAAATCAAGCTATGACACAAGCCGCCTGAAGGTAATCAACCTGCCCGTCCTTAAGGTGCACGGCGGCTTTCAGGTCACCGGCGCAGTAAAGAACTACATGGGTACCACCGCCAGCAGGCTCACTAACCAGGCTGCCCACAACAGCGTAGGAAAGGGAGGCATGGGCACCCAGCTGGCCTTTACCCGCATGCCCACGCTGAACCTCATGGACATGATTTGGGTGGGCACCAGAAGAGGCCCACACACCAGATACGACGACGCCGACGCAAACAACATGATTGCCTGCTCAACCGACCCCGTTGCCCTGGATTGGTGGTGTGCCCATAACGTGCTCACCCCTCTCGTTGAAGCCTCGGGCAGCAGCACGGCAAAACTCAATCCCGATGCAACAGAGCAGGGAACCTTTGGCTATTGGCTCAGTCTTTCAGCCGATGAACTTTTGAGCGCCGGCCACAAAGCAAACCGCGGCAACTCCGTGAGGGTATTTGAGTAGAACATCCCGGGACACCAGCCCCGTCCCTCTGTCCTAATCAATACGAATATTTCTTTACCTAATGCTTACCTGTTCTTTACCAAATTCAGGGTATTGAGGTGGTTGAATTATTACCAAGTTTTTGGAGGTTACTATGATGAAACGGGTCGTTGCGGCATACCTGGCGTTTGCCTTGCTCTATTTAGCCGCATTTGCAGTTGTGGCCGTGATCTCAGATTGGGGAACAGGCATGGCGCCTTGTCCAGAAACTGAGGATTTTGTTGCCGTGATTGGTGCCCTTGCAAAATAGAAAACTCGATATGAATCAATGTGATGAGCTAACAGCACTCAAAACCAAACAGGGCTTCATCTGCGATATGGATGGCGTAATCTATTCTGGGGAGAGCCTGATTAACGGCGCTCTGGAGTTTGTGCGATGGCTGGAAGAGAGCGGCAAGCGCTACCTGTTCCTCACCAACGCCAGCGCCTACACGCCCCTCGGGCTTAAGAGAAGGCTGGCTCGCCTTGGGCTCAACATTGATGAGTCACAGTTCTACACCAGTGCCTTGGCCACGGCAGAATTTCTCCACAACCAATCCCCCGGTTGCAGCGCCTACGTCATTGGGGACTCTGGGCTTCATCATGCCCTCAATCAAAAAGGCATCAGCATGGACGAGGTCAACCCGGATTATGTGGTTGTGGGAGAAACGCGGGACTACAACTACGATAAGATTTCTCGGGCTATTGCATTTGTTGAAAACGGAGCCCGACTGATAGGCGCGCACCCCGACATCACCAGCCCGGGCGACGACGGGCTCTTGCCGGCAGCCCGCGCTCTGGTTGCCCCCATTGAGCTGGCTACCGGGCGCAAGGCCTACTATGTGGGAAAGCCTAATGCCTTGATGATGCGCACCGGAATCAGCATGCTTGGCGTACATTCGTCAGAGGCGGCAATAATAGGCGACCGTATGGATACCGATATCATCGCCGGTATCGAATCAGGAATCACGACTGTTTTGGTGCTGACAGGAGTCACCGCCAAGGAGCAAGTAAAAGATTATCCCTACAGACCCAAGTATATCTTTGAGGATGTTGGCGAGCTGGCTGCACAGTTTACTGAAGAGAAAGCTATGGTAAGGCGCTCCCTGGCAGCACACTTGAAGGTGCCTCACGGCTTTTTGCGTCATCAAGCTGAACGAAGCATTGCATAAAACCTCTTGCCACGTGTTAGAATTCATAGAAGACACACTCTAGGAATACGGGAGGTTTGATTCATGAGAGCCAAATTTGATGAACAATTAGAAGAGCTTAACGGCAATCTGGTTGAGATGGGCCTCCTTGTTAAGAAGGTCATCACTGAAGCCGTGGAGGCGCTCATTAAACAAGACGTGAGCCTCGCAAAGAAAATCATGAGCATGGATGACGAGATTGACCAAAGAGAGCAGGTGATTGAAAGCCTGTGCCTGCAGCTGATTTTGCAGCAGCAGCCAGTCTCCGGGGATCTGCGGCTTGTGTCTACCGTTTTGAAAATCTCGTCTGACCTTGAGCGCATTGGCGACCACGCAACCGATATCTCGGAGCTGGCCATTTTGCTCTCAAGCAGGCAGTGCTGCAAGCGGCTCGAGTACATTCCGCAAATGGCAGAGATCACCATGCAGATGGTGGCAGACGGCATCGATGCCTTTGTGAGAAAAGACATAGACTTAGCCCACGATGTTATCGCCCGTGACGACAAGGTTGACCGTCTTTTTGACACAATCAAAAACGACCTGGTTGACCAAATCAGAAATAACGAGCACAACAGCGACCAGGCAATCGACCTGATCTTAGTAGCCAAATACTTTGAGCGAATTGGCGATCACGCAACAAACATTGCCGAATGGGTCGTCTTTCTCCTCACCGGCATGCACAAAGACAGCAAGATACTGTAGCCAGGCTAAGACACGGCCTTTATCACTTCTAATAATCTCTGGATGTCCGCAGGGTATACTTCGCCTATGTTTCCAATGCGGAAGGTTTCAGCCTGGGTGATCTTTCCCGGATAAAGAACAAACCCCTGCTCCTTTACGAGCTCATAAAACTCCATGAAATCAAACTCAGGGTGAGGGAAGAGGAACGAGGTGATAATTGGCGACTGCAGCGAACGGGGAAGCAGGGTCTTAAACCCCAGGTTTGCCATGCCCCCAACCAGTAACTTTTGGTTGGCCGAATAGCGGGTGTAGCGAGCCGACACGCCGCCTTCAGCTCTCAGCTCTTCGAGCGCCTGATAAAAAGCCCGCACAACGTGGGTCGGCGAGGTATAGCGCCATTTGCCGGTCTTATTCATGGTCTTCCACTGGTCGTATAAATCCAGGCAAAGCGAGCGGGCGTTGCCCTCGCATTTTTCCAGCTCAGAGCGTTTGGCAATGATGAAGGCAAAGCCGGGAACCCCTTGAATGCACTTGTTGGATGAACTGACCAAGAAGTCTATCTCCAAATCATGAACATCTATCGGCATGCCGCCAAAGGAGCTCATGGCGTCCACGATAAACACCTTGCCTTGCTCCTTAACGATGGGGGCGATTGTTTTGAGCGGGTTGAGCATGCCGGTGGTTGTTTCGCAGTGGACCATTGCCACATGGGTGAGCGACGGGTCGTTTTGGAGCAGAACCGCAACTGTATCCGGTGTGGGGGCTTCCGTTTCTGGCAGAGCGTATTCACTGTAGTTCAGGCGTAGCACCTCGGCCATCTCAACCATGCGCTTGCCATAGGCGCCGTTGTTGATGATGAGGATCTTTCCGTCTTGAGGCACCACGCTACCCAACGTTGACTCAACCGTAAACGAGCCGCTGCCCTGCATGAGCACCGCAGTGTAGGCATCAGGCGAGCTTGTTGCCAAGGAAACCAGGCGGCGGCGAATGTTCTGTACGATGTCCTCATTGTAGTCAGCATCCCAGGTGCACCAGTCCCGCAAAAGGGCTTCTCTCACTGTTTTTGAAGTGGAAAGCGGACCCGGCGTAAGTAGGAGGTAGGGATTGTTGGGAATGTAGTCCACTGTTGAGCAAGCGTTTGCTACAGCTGGCTCAGCGGCAGACGCCGCAGTTGACCAGGTGGCAGGAGCCGCAGTTGACCAGGTGGCAGGAGCCGCAGCCAGCCTGGCAGCCGTGGCAAAGGCAGCTTCTTCTTTATTCAGCAGCCTAATCAGATCAGGCAGGGCAGAGATATCCCTGATAACATAGTCTGCGCCTGCCTCTAAAAAGCTTTGCTCTGCAGAGTGCAAAAGGTTCCCAAGTTCCAAAGAAGGCATCTCAGCCGCTTCTTGCTCAGACAATCCCAGCATACTGGAGCCCATGAGCACGCCCACGTTTATGCAGCCGGCATTTTTGCCTTCGTGCATGTCGATGGCGGTGTCGCCGACCTTTAACACGTTACTTACTGACGAGATACCTAATTCTTGCAGGTTCCGCCAGAGCATAAAGGGATACGGCCTGCCCGCCCCTCCAACTTCGTCAGGGCAAACCAGGCAGTCAGGCGCATAGCCCATTTCCTTGGCCAAGGGAACCACCACGTCCATCATCTGCCGGGTATAGCCGGTGGTAGAGCCAACTGCAATACCCATTGCTCTGATTTCAGCTATTGCCTCCAAAACGCCGGGCAATACATTGATGTGCGAGGCGAGCACCTGAAACAGCATTGGCTCAAACTGCAGGTAGATGCTGTCGATGTCCTCACCTGTGTGCGGCCTGCCGTACTTTTCTTGCCAGGCTGCGGCCAAACGCTCGCCCCTGAGCATGGTCTCAACGTGCGCTCTTTTCTGCATGCCCATAGGCGCGCGGGTTTCTGCCACGGTTGGCTCTATCCCGTAGACCTTAAACGCCTCAACAAATGAATTCACCGGGGCAAAACATCCGTAATCCACTGCGGTTCCCGCCCAGTCCATGATGATTGCTTTGATATTGCTCATGCTGCTTCCTCTTTCTTCTCGTTTCTGCTTTTTATGGCCTTAACGGCTACTTCGTACAACACTCTTACCAGTACATTAATTAATAGGATCAGCAGGCTCATTGCCGCTGCCTGACCAAAATTGCCGGCTTCTTCCATGTGGATAATTGCCACGGAGGCAACCTTGAAATGCGCGCTATATAAAAACACCACCGCCGAAACTGTGACCATTGCATTCACAAAGAAATACATGAAGATCTCGAGGATGGCCGGCAGAGAAAGCGGCACGCTGACGCGCAGGAAGATCTTCCAACGGGGAACATTCATGCTGTCAGAGACGCTCTCGTACTCTTTGTCCAGCTTTTTGAGGCAGCCGCTTGCGGTGAGAAACGGCACCGAAAAGTAGTGCAGAATATTTGCGACAACGAGGATGACTATCGTGCCATAAATGATATGAAGCGGGTTGCCGGTGTTGTTGAAAAAGAAGATAAAGGAGATGCCTATCACCATGCCCGGCAGCGCCAACGGCAGCAGGGAGAGCAACTTGCCGTATTTTCGCAGCAGGCCAAAGCCGTTTGTTTTCTCAATCATGTAGGCGTAGATAAAAACGAATATCGTGCCAAAGGCCGCCGTGAGCAAGGCCATCAGCACCGAGTTGAAATAACTGTCAATGCCGCCCGCCGACTGATTAAAGAGAAAATTCTTCAGAGTAAAGGAGAGGTCATAGGGATAGTTTTCACTCAGCCCGCCAATAAACAGCGCAGCAATCAAGGTGAGCAAAAAGGCTGTAATCAGCGAGCAGAGGCAGAAGAAAAAGGCATCGCGCTTGGTGCTTTTTTTAATTGAGAGCTCGGTTGCTTTTGCACTGATTGTGCCCGCATTCTTGCTGCTGACCAGCCTGTCAACAATAAAGGACATAACCGCGGGAATCAAAAGTAGCGTGCCCACTACCGCTCCCATATTAAAATTGAACTGACCGGCAACCTGCTTGTAGATGTCGGTGGCCAGCACGCTGTAGCTGCCGCCAATCACCTTGGGGGCGCCAAAGTCGGTAAACGCCAGCGTAAAGCACACAAAAAACACGCTGATGATGGTGAATTTAATCTCCGGAAGGGTAATCTTAAACAGCTTGGTAAAGGGTGAGGCCCCCATGGAATCAGCTGCCTCGTAGAGCCGGCCATCAGCAAACTTCAAGGCAATGAAAAACATCAAGAACGCCTGCGGAAAGGTAAAGATAACCTCCGAGATGATGATGCCGAGCTTGCCGTATAGCTCAAACGGAAACAAGCCCATGCGCGTGAAGATACCCTGCTTGCCAAACAGATAAATCAGCCCCAGCGCGTGTATGACAGTAGGAATGAAGATGGGAATCAGGGCGGTATAGTGAAAAAAGGTTTTGCCCCTGATCCGAGTTCTGGTAAGGCCAAAGGCATAGAGAAAGCCCAGCACCACGCTAAACAAAGTTGACCAAAACGAGATGTTGATGGTGTTCATGACCGAAACGCTCAAGCTTGGGGTGTTGAAATACTTCTGATAATTCTCAAGGCCCACAAACGCACCGGACTGGTTTAAAAAGGCCTTTGAAAACAGCGAGAATAAGGGAAATATCAAAACCACCGTAAACGCAAGCAGGCAAATTATCAGTACAAGAAACTGCCACAGGCGAAACCCGGACAGCAATCGCTTAACGCGGTTTACCATTCCTTACACCGCTATGCTTGCAGGGGCATTCTGATTCTCCTGCGGCATGCGGAGAAAAATGATGCTGTTTTCAATCAGATTAAGTTCTGTGGCGGTTTCTGAGGCAACATCCATGCAGATCTCGGACTTATCAGGCAGGGTGCCGTAAATGCGCGTTGTTGATCCCTTGAATTCCAGCGTTCTGATACTCGCTGCATAACCGTCGGTACTCGCCAGGCGCGAAACCTCAATGTTCTCCGGCCTCACTGCGCAGATCTCTCCAGTTTTATTGTGATAGTAGTTCATGGTGCCAATGAAATTGGCAACAAAGGGCGTGGCGGGATGATTGTAAATCTCGCGCGGTGTGCCGATTTGCTCCACAAAGGAATTGTTCATGACAATGATCTTGTCTGCCATGGTGAGGGCTTCTTCTTGATCATGGGTAACCATGATGGTAGTGATTCCCAGATTGCGTTGTATTGAGCGGATATCTCCGCGTAGCTTTTGGCGCACCTTGGCATCGAGTGCCGAGAGCGGCTCGTCCAGCAGCAAAAAGGCAGGCGACAGGGCGATGGCGCGCGCCAAAGCCGTGCGCTGCTGCATGCCTCCGGAAAGCTGGCGGGGGTACTTGTTTTTGTGCTCCGCCAGATCTACCAGGCTCAGAGCCTCAATGGCCTTGGTGAGTTTATCCTCCCGGGAGAGCTCTTTTTTCTGTTGCAGACCAAAGAGAACATTGCCCAGCACGGTCATGTTGGGAAACAGGGCATACGACTGAAAGACGATGCCGTAGTTTCGTTTTGCCGGGGGCAGCGAGGTGGCATCGGTGCCGTCGATGAAGACCTGCCCGTCATTGGCGGCCTCAAGCCCCGCTATGATGCGCAGCAATGTGGTTTTTCCGCAGCCGGATGGCCCAAGGATACAGACCAGCTCGCCTTTTTCGATTCGTGCGTTGATGTTGTTGAGTGCTACTTGCTTGTCAAATTTCTTCACTATGTTCTTGAGTTCTAAAAAGATCATCTTGGGGTCTCCTTGCTAGAAGTTGACACGACCGAAGTTCGGACGTGTCAACTCAAATAAAGCGGTGTATCCTTTGTTGTGTGCTATTGGGCAACGGTCTTTCCGTCGAATTTTTCGTTCCATTGAGTCAAAATGTCTTCTCGGTTGGCAGCAACCCAGGCGAGGTCGTTGTCGATGAGCTGCTTAACAGGGTCGCCGGAGATGCCGTCGTAGGTGCCACCGCGGCCATTGGCGAGAATGGGATAGTTTTCTTTGTAGAGAGCCATTGCCTCGTCAGATATTGCCCAGTCGAGAAAGGTTAGAGCCGCCGGGTTAATGGTGTTCTTCTTCATGAGCGCGTTGGCTTCCAGGTCCCATCCAGAACCTTCTGCCGGAAACACCACCTCAACGGGCAGACCTTCACGCACCTGCTTGATGCAGGCGTAACCAAAGCTGATGCCTATGACGCATTCACCAGCACCGGCCATCTTTGCGGGCTTAGAGCCGGAGTGTACGTACTGGTCAATATTCTCGTGCAAGTCAGAGAGGTACTTCCATCCTGCGTCAGTGTCCTTGCCCTTAATCTGCAGAATACCGGTGACGGTGAGCAGCCCTGTGCCGGAGGAAGCCGGGTTAGGCATGACGATATGGCCCTGCAACTCGGGGCGCAGCAGGTCATCGTAGGATTTGATGTCATCAATCGTCAGGCCGAGCTTCTCGAGCTCTACGATGTTGACGGCAAAGGCGGTTTCCCATACATCAATTCCTACCCAGGTTGGAATGCTTTTGTCCGACTTAAACTGAGGCAGAATGTTTTCCACACCCGCCGGAGCGTAGGGCTCAAGCATGTTGTTCTCATCTAAAACCAGCAGCGACGACGCCGCAGTTCCCCACACCAAGTCAGCCTGAGGGTTATCCTTCTCAGCCAAGAGCCTGGCAGTGATTATTCCGGTGGACTCGCGAACGATATTGACCTTGATGTTTGGATAACTTGCGTTGAATACCTTGAGGTATTCCTCAATCTGTTCATCTTCCAAGGCGGTGTAGACGGTGATCTCACCACTTTCACCTTGGCTGTTGTCTGTTGACTCAACACTGGCAGCCTGGCTGTCAGTAGTGCTCGCCGTGCTGCCAGCGCATCCCACGAGCAACCCGGCAAGCATCGTCACCACAAGCGCCATGATGCCCATAATAACCAGAGTAGTTTTTTTGTTCTTGTACATTCTTCAAACCTTCCCTCTTTTTTTACATAACCGCTCTATTGTTACGCAGCAATGTAAAGTTAAGCAGCAAGGTTTGGTAAAGGATTCATCAACTTGTGTAAAGCTTTTGTAGTGAGAATTCACACCCCACAGGGATGAAGGAACAAACCCTCATGTAGGATTCATGCTTAAGTGGTGAGAATTCACACCTCACAGGGACGAAGGGACAAACCCTCCTGCGTGATTTGTGCTTAAGTGGTGAGAATTCACACTCGCAGAGACGAAGGGACAAACCCTCCTGCGTGATTTGTGCTTAAGTGGTGAGAATTCACACTCGCAGGGACGAAGGAGACCTCTCACTTAGCCTGCGAGGAGCCGCTGCTGGCTTATTCTGTGTGGAACAACAAGTGGTGCAATTTCATGTGCTTTTGCAGAAACCCTTGGCATTCACTGTGCCGCAGCCGTGCGCCCAAATTGATGGCAATTAATTCAACGAGGTCCTCAAACTGATTAATGATCTTAATCTCATCTTTGGTGATGGAGATAACTTGCTTGCCGGTTGAAATCAGGGCATTTCTCCGTTTGGAGTCTTTCGTTATGCGCCTTGCCCCCTCGTGGAACTTTTCGCTGTCGTACTCCACTATCAAATCAGCTTCTGGCCAGCAGAGGTCACAGACAAAAACGGATTGGCTTGCATTCCTCAAAACTTTTTTAGACGGGTTTACGCCATCATTCAGCTTTGGCTTGGGTAGCCCAAACCCGCCCAGCCTGTAAGGCAGCGTTAAAAGCAAAGTGAGCTTTGTTTCCATCGGAGAGGCAGATCTGTCAAGGATGTAGTTCAATGCCCTTAGTGCTTGCCTTTGTCCAGCAATCCCCTTCATCCTCTCTAAGAAAGCTGCTAGCTTTTTGGTGCTTGTGCGCAACCTGCGCACATCGAACGCTTTTTTGTTGGCACCCTTCTCCTTAACGTAGCCATTCCTTGGAATTGGGTAAAACCCGCAGAGCTCAAAGCCCAGCTCAATGAGCTTAATAAACGGCAACTTGTTGGCCATCTGAAAAAAGCATAGTTCTGGCGAAGCTACATATACTCCCTCGCTCACTCTGATAAAGCACCCTTCCGGAAAGGGCAGGCTGAACACATGGATTCTTGCCAGGCTCGTCTTGTGCCTTGATTCCTTTAGGCTTATGGTGATATTGATTGGCAAAGAAAGCCCAAGACTGTGTGTTTGCTTCAGTACAGAGTGGCTGGCTGGCTTTGCAGGCGCCATCCTTTTACGCTGTCGATACGCCAAGTTATCCGGCGTTATATCATTGTCGCGCCAGTACTCTAGGGCAGATTCGTGTGTGATGAAGAGCTCCATTCCACGATTCTAGCAGTTTTTGCCTGAAAACGCGTCCTGTGTAGTAGTTTATTCTGAGGCCGAAGGAGCTAGAAAACCAGGCTAAGCAATCTACCAGCAGTTTTGTGTTTCGTGCTTCTCGCAGAAATTTTCAAGCCTAGAAAAATGTACTACACAGGACGCGTTTTCAGGCAAAAACTCTTGTTTTCTTGGAATGACCTATCTGCACGCGTGTTTCGAAGGAGGGAAGTTGGGAAGTTGCCCGGGTTTGGCACAAAGGGGGCTTAGCGTAAGAAAGCGGGACGGGGCTGGAACAGAGGGACGGGGCTGGGACAGTGGGGCTGGGACAGAGGGACGGGGCTGGTGTCTCACTTTTTGGTGAGACAGAGGGATGGGGCTGGGGCAGAGGGACGGGGCTGGTGTCTCACTTTTTGGTGAGACAGAGGGATGGGGCTGGGACAGAGGTGGGACAGAGGGACGGGGCTGGGGCAGAGGGACGCCAGCCCCGTCCCTCTGTTTCATTGCGCTAGGCTATTTCTTCTGAGTGTTCTACTAGGAGGGAGAGTTGTTCAACTTGGGCTTTGAGTTTGAGGATCTCTGAGCGTAGTAAATCTTTGGTGCTGGAGTCGGGGTTGAGGGATGCCTCTATGAGCTCTTTTTCATCTGCTTTGTTTTGGAGGTCGAGGGAGTCAACCACAATGCCTAGGATTACGTTAATGAGGATGAAGGATGCGCTCAGCATAAAGGTGAGGAAGTAAACCCAGGCCCAGGGGCTTTGCTCAGTGAGAGGGAAGACCACGTTTTGCCAGTTGGAGAGCGTGGTGAGTTCAAACAGGGTGGCAAACGCTGCGCCCAGTGTGGCAAACTTCTCCGGGAGCTCGGGTCCAAAGAGGTGAACACCCATGATGGCAAAGACGTAAAAGACGATGAACATGAGCAGCAAGGTCCAGCTGATTGCCGGCAAGGAGCGCAGAATGGATGAGACGATCTTGCGCAGGGGCCCAAACGCCGAGATCAGTCTGAGCACTCTGAGTACGCGAAAGACGCGCAACACACGCAGCCCGGAGAAGATGCCGCCCGAGGGAATTAGGCAGGTGATGACGATGGCAAAGTCAAACAGATTCCAGCCCGAGCGAAAGTACTTATGGCGCAGCGCAAAGATTTTGATCAGCGCCTCAACCACAAAGATGGCGATGAACACGAGATTGGCTATCTCGAGCCCCTGTATCACCTGGGGGTCAAGACCCGGGATAGTCTCCACTCCAAGAACTACCGCATTGACGAGGATTACCACTAAAATGAATCTTTCGAATCTCTTGGACTCGACGAAAAATGTCGCCTTGTCGCGCATGACCAGCTCCTTGCTATTGAGTTGAACAGGATGTTGCTTGCATAAGTATAGCTAAGTGGGGAGAGCTTGGCTCTCTGTTGCGGCAGCTCTCTGTTGCGGCAGCTCTCTGTTGCGGCAGCTCTCGGTTGCGGCAGCTCTCTGTTGCGGCAGCTCTCTGTTGCGGCAGCTCTCTGTTGCGGCAGCTGCCTGTTGTGGCAGCTCTCGGTTGCGGGAGCTCTCGGTTGCGGTAGTTGTCTGTCAAGGTAGCCGTACCCCAGCAAACTGGCAGGAAGATTTTGTTGCGCTATAATGTTTAAAGTTTCAACCAGAAGGGATGATAATGTCTGAGTTTTCCGCCATTCTTTTGATGTCTATTGTTTTTTACGCTTTCATTGCCCTTGCTATCTATGTTGTGACGGCGATTTTTTATATGAAGCTTTTTAAGAAAGCAAATGCCAAAGCCTGGAAAGCATGGGTCCCCTTTGTTAACACCTGGAAGTTCTTGGAGCTTGGGGGTTATCCTGGCGCCTTGGTTTTACTGCTTATCCTTGGTGTAGTCATGAATGGCATCTATTTGGTTCTCTCATTTGGCACCATGTTTTCGCTCGACTATGATGCCTTGCTTTATGGTGACACAACGTCTCTTGCAAGCTGGGTGGGTACCCTTATGGGGCTGTCCATACTCAGCATGATAGGTGGCTTAGTAAGCATTGTAGCTGCCGTGTTTTGCTGTATGTCTGCGTATCAGATAGGTCGTAAGCTGGGTAAAGACGGCGCTTGGGTGGTGCTCTATATCTTCTTAAGCATCATCTGGCTTGGAATCGTGGCGCTTGATAAGTCGGTATGGAACGATAGCTTGGGGAGAAAAGCTCGAGGGCCAGAACGTCCGCCTTCTTGGATTCCTGCTTACGCAGGAGCGCCTCATGCGCCGGTTTACAACCCACCGCTACCTGCCGGATATTATCCACCACCGCCGCCAGCAGGCGCGTATCCCCCGCCGCCTCAACCTACTGGTGTGTATCCCCCGCCACAACCTACTGGTGCGTATCCCCCGCCGCCAGCCAGTGCATATCCCCCACCTCCGCCGCCACAGTAACTCCCTGGGGACGGGGAAACTGACTCACCTGACAGGTGGAACAGGGGGGACGGGGTTGGTGTAGAACAGGGGGGACGGGGTTGGTGTAGAACAGGGGGGACGGGGTTGGTGTGGAACAGGGGGGACGGGGTTAGTGTTCCAATTTGACCTTGGTCAAATTGGAACACTAACCCCGTCCCCCCTGTTCCACACCAACCCCGTCCCCCCTGTTCCACCTGTCAGGTGAGTCAGTTTCCCCGTCCCCAGGGAGTTACTCGCTGGCGAAGTTGTCGAAGTAGCCTCTGATGAAGACTACGGGGGTTCCTTTGTCTCCACTGCCGCTTACCAGGTCGCATAGGCTGCCGATGAGGTCGGTGAGGTGGCGGGGTGTGGTGCCTTCGGTCTCGTCCTTGCCCATTAGGTTGAGTTGTTTGGTGCGTATGCGGCTGATCATGGCTTCTCTGGCTTCGTCGCCGCGCATGTCGGCTAGCTCGTTGTCGGCGAGGTATTTGAGCTTGAGTTCGTTGGGAAGCCCCGATAAACCGATGGTGTAGGCCGGGGAGACCACCGGGTCAGCCAGCTCCCAAATCTTGCCTACCGGATCTTTAAAGGCACCGTCTCCGTAGACAAGAACCTCCACCATAACGCCGGTTTTCTCATACATGATGGCCTGCACGTCCGCCACAAACTTGTCGCAGGAGTGCGGGAACAGCTTGACCTTATCGCTGCTGGCCTTGTTAGAGCCCAGTACACCGTACTTATCGTTGAAGCCACTGCTGTCAACGGGCTGATTTAGTATCTCTTCAAGCGAATACACCGTCTCGGCGCCGGCTGCCAGCAGGCGCCTCTTGGTCTGCGCGCGCGTATGTATGTCTGCGGCAATGACCTGCTTGGTGTACTTGAGAATCTCGGCAGGATTGTTGGCGAGGATAATCTCGGCGTTATTGCCAATCTCTCGGTAGAGCTCCAGGTAGTCAATGGCGGTGAACTCATGCTTGAGGTCACTAAAGATGGTGCGGAATTGCTGCTCGTTGAAGGCATCGATATAGGGATCTACACCTGCATTGAACAGCGCGTCTTCACTGATGATGTGGTTGCCCACCTCGTCCATAGGGTAGCTCAGCTGAATGTAGAGCTTGTTTACCCCGGCGGCTATGCCCTTGAGCAAAACGGAGAAGCGGTTGCGGCTCATAATGGGAAAGACTATGCCCACCGCGCCGGAGGGAAATTTGGCCCTCACATCGGCGGCGATGTGCTCTGTGCTTGCATAGTTGCCCTGCGCCCTGGCAACAACCGCCTCGGTAACTCCGATGACATCTCTGTCATTCACTTGCAGATTGCATTCATCGCAATACGCCAGCACAGAATCAACCACTATCTCGGGCAGATTATCTCCCTCATAAATAATAGGCGTGCGTACCCCGGCGGCCTGCGTTCCATATGTTCTCATTTTGCTTCGATTCTCTCGTATGTTTCACTGTTGAGTGCCGCCATAATTATAAATCAAGAGAACGGCGAACAAGCACTTGTCAACTACAAGTTTACTGTATGATGAGTGGGCAATTATCAAGGCGAGAAGGGACAACCATGGCTGAGAGAAAAATCATTGTGCCTGCAGACGAGCTGCTTGAATATGCGCTCGGAGGCTTTCAGGGGCCAAACGGCTCTGAGCTTGATGCTCATTTTGATGTTGCCAGTGAGGTCCTTTTGAGCGATGAGCAGTTTACCAATCCCATATTTGAAGGGTGGAGAAAAAAGGGTGCCAACGTTGCGGTTGAGGAGCTGTCCATGCGTATTTGCATGCTGCTCTCGGGCTTTTATCGCAAGCACCTTTGCGATTCTGCCATGTTTGACTTTGAATACCCGGAGCAAGCCGAGGGTGAAGTGTCGCTCATCAAAGCCTTTGGATTCTTCAATCCCTATCGCTCATACGCCGAGCGCCCGAGCTTTACCTTCAGGGTTCCGTCTTTCAAAGAGATGGAAAACGAGCTGGCAAACCAAGAGGAATACTATGACTACTGCAACACCTTGCTCCTGGCCTTTCTTTTGGCATATAAGCGCTATTATCATCTGCTCACTGCCAAGGTATACAAGCACAGAGATGTCAATTTTAAGAGCCGCTACGTTGATTTATGGAAAAGCTTTATTGATTTTCCGCAGACCATTGCCCTGGGGGACTGGGGAGACTGGGAAACCAACTACTGGGGCGGGCAGCTCTCCGTTTTTATGGATGAAGAAAAGTTTGTTGAGAATTACGGCAAGGAGAGAAGCTCAATGAGCAGGGCTCTTGAGCAGACCAACCAGCTGGAAGACAGACAGAGGCGAGACACGCCAGCCAAAATGCGCGAACTGCTCTGGATTCAAAAAGACGGCATCATCAATCCAGAGGATAGGATTGCCGAGATGGAGCTGGTGCGCTTTGACCCAGAATTGCAGCCTGCCCAGCGAAAAGGCCTGCTTGACCTACTGCTTGGCAGGTAGCGGGCAGCTGCTTGAAAAGGCCTGCTTGACTACTGCCTGGCTGGCAGCGGGCGACTGCTTGAAAAGGCCTGCTTGACTACTGCTTGGCAGGCAGCGGGCAGCTGCTTGAAAAGGCCTGCTTGACTACTGCCTGGCAGGTAGCGGGTGGTGGCTTTGGTAAATCTCTCTCAGCCGGTTTACCAGGGCGCGATTTTCGTGTTCAAAGAGGCTTCCTTTGAGCCAAACAAAGGTCATGTCGTGTTTGATTGATCTGCTGCCTAATGAGACTTCTTTGAGCCGCTTTTCTTTGAGCTCGCTTTGCACGGCAGCTCTGTAGAGAAAGCTGATTCCGTAGTCTTGCTCAACAAAGGTCTTGATGATGTTGGGGCTTGATATCTCCGTAACGCGAGCAAAGCTGCCCGGCGTGAGGTTTTGTGCGGCGAGCTCGTGCTCAAGAACGGCGCGGGTGCCCGAGCCTAACTCGCGGAGCAACAGGTGCTCGCCGAGCAGATCCTCTAAACGCGCGGGCCGCTTGGCAAAGCGATGCTCAGGTGCGCACACCAAGATGAGCTCCTCGGTGGAAAACAGCTCCCATCCGTACTTGCTCTTGTCAAAAAAGCCTTCAACGAGCGCGCAGTCTATGGAGTCACTTTGCAGGAGGCCGAGCAAGCGCTTGGTGTCTGATGCCACCACGCGGGTCTGGATTGTTGGGTCTTCTGCGAGGTGCTGGGCGAGAGGGCGGGCAAGTATGTACTCCCCTGCTGTCATGGTGACCCCAAGCTTGAGCGTGCGGCGCTCGTCCGAGAGCGCGGCTATGTGATCCTTGAGCTGGCGCTCATTGTGATTGGCCACGGTGAATGCATCACGGAGCATAACGCCAGCGGCGGTGAGGGTGAGCTTTCTCTTTTGATAGACAAAGAGCTTGGTGTCATAGGTTTTTTCCAGGTACGCAATGTGCTGCGAGACCGCCGGCTGGGTGATGTTGAGCTCGCGCGCACTCTGGGTGTAATTCATGGTTTTGCAGACACTCAAAAAGGTAGCGGTTCTAAAATCCTGCATACTGCACCTCCAGCTTTTACGGCTCTGTTAATCTTTTCTGCTCACGCTCCCCACCCCTGTAGTCCTGCGGCAAACGCGTAAGACAACAAAGGGGGTGTGAACGGTATCATTCATAAGCATATTTTATCACTACAGAAGAATAAATAATTTTACATTCTGGCTAGACCTTGTAAAATACTTACATACAAAAAAGTAGCAGTTGGCACACAGGCAAAACACAGGCAAGAAAGCAGAGACATGAAAGACATCATCAAAAAGGTTCCTCTTCCCACAGCAGGCGTTGCACTCGGTCTTGCCTCGCTGGGGATTTTGCTGCAACCTTACTCTGAGGTGCTTCATATCACTGCAGGCGGACTGTCGCTCTTATTGGTGCTTATACTGACCACCAAGATCGTTGGGTATACCCACCTGGTAAAAGAGGACCTCAAAAACCCCATTTTTGCCGGCTCCTTTGCCACGCTCTTCATGACGATTATGCAGCTGGCCACCTACCTGGTGCCGTTTTCTTTTGTTGCCGCGTTTGTGGTTTGGTGCACCGCGGTTCTTGCCCACTTCAGCTTTATTGCGTGGTTCACCGCCACGTTCATGGTTAAGTTTGACATCAAGCAGGTTTTTCCCACTCACTTCATTGCCTACGTAGGCATTGTTGTTGCCTCGCTCACTTCTCCGGTCTTTGGCCTGGGAGTGTTTGGAATGGGAATCTTCTGGTTTGGCTCTGCATGCTTTGTCACTCTGCTGGTGATGATGATCTATCGCTACATCAAGCATGACGTGCCCGAGGCAGCAAAGCCCCTGTTCTGCATCTTTGCCGCACCAATGAGCCTTTCCCTGGCAGCCTATCTTTCGGTTTCACCTGAGCCGCTGCTGCCCGTAGTCATAACCTTGGCCGCCCTTGCGCAGCTGTGTCTTATCGTAGTGCTCACGCAGTTGCCAAAACTGCTGCGTCTTAAGTTTTATCCCAGCTATGCAGCAATGACCTTTCCGTTTGTTATCTGTGCCATCGCGCTTGCCAAGGCAACTGCCTTCTTTGCAGCACTCGGCGCAAACGAGATTCTCCTGCTGGCTCTTGGCGTGCTCGTAGTTATCCAAACAGTATTTGCCGCAGGCATGGTGCTCTACGTTTTTGCTCGCTATTTCACCTTCTTCTTCAATGGCACAACCAGAAAACAAGCTCAGACTTCTGTAACTCAGACTAACTAGTGACTCACTGGGGACGGGGAAAGTGACTCACTGAGCAGGCTTAGCTATTTGTTTCAGTCTTGGGGCCCCGGCTCGCTCCAGCATGCCTTTGCTAGCTTGCAGCTCAACCGTGTCGCTCACCCCCAAGACTGAAGCCAAACAGCTAAGCCTGCTCAGTGAGTCACTTTCCCCGTCCCCAGTGAGTCAATAAACGTGTGGGACTTCTGACACATTTCGGTTACGTATCTAGTATTATTATGAGCAAATCCTCAGGGAGGAAGGGAATATATGGCAGGCAAAGAGTTTTTGAGTAAGGACGAAGCCTACCTGTTCAACCACGGCAAGTTGAATAACAGCTATGTCAAGTTTGGGGCACAGGTTTTGGCGGATGGTGTGCATTTTGCCGTTTGGGCACCGCATGCCTCGCGGGTCAGTGTCGTTGGCGATTTCAACGGTTGGAACGGGTCAGAGCACAAAATGAGTCTCCTTGACTCGGGCGACTCGGGAGTCTGGGTCTTGTTCATCCCGGATCTTGGGTCAAATGAGCTCTACAAATACGAGATTTGCGGAAGCGACGGCAGTGTTTTTTACAAGGCCGACCCCTTTGCGTTTTTTAGTGAGCTGCGCCCTGACACTGCCTCAATAACCTACTCACTAGAGGGATACAAGTGGTCTAAGGCTGCCCTGGCTTTTCAAAAACGTGAGCGGAACATAGCTGCGCCGATGCTTATCTACGAGGTGCATTTGGGCTCGTGGATGCGTCACGCTGATGGAGCCTTTTACACGTATCGCGATTTAGCTGACAAGCTGGTTCCCTATGTGCAGGAGAAGGGCTACACCCATCTTGAAGTCATGCCGCTGATGGAGCACCCCCTGGATGCCTCTTGGGGTTACCAGATCACCGGTTACTTCTCGGCCACAAGCCGCTACGGAAACCCGCATGACCTCATGTATTTCATAGATAAGTGCCACCAGGCGGGCCTGGGCGTTATCATGGATTGGGTGCCGGGGCACTTCTGCCGCGATTCACATGGCCTGGGCCGCTTTGACGGCGAGGCTCTCTATGACGGCGGTGACCACGCCAACTGGGGAACCTACCGATTCAACTTTTTACGTGCAGAGGTTTGGAGCTTTTTGATCTCTAACGCATTTTTCTGGTTTGACGTTTACAAGGTTGACGGATTACGTGTAGACGGCGTCACCAGTATGATTTACGCAAACTTTGGCGAGGCCGACAGCGGCCGCAATGTTCTCATTGACGAGAAGGCTCTTGAGTTCATACGAACTCTCAATGACACGGTGGCTGAGTCATTTCCCCACGTTCTCATGTTTGCCGAGGAGTCAACCGATTGGCCACGCGTAACGCACCCAACCAACGAAGACGGTCTGGGCTTTCACTACAAATGGAACATGGGTTGGATGAATGACACGCTGCGCTATTCGGCACTACCCTTTACCGCACGGCCCTACAATCACGATTATCTGACCTTTTCTTTCATGTATGCTTTCTCCGAGAATTTCATCCTGCCGTTTTCTCATGATGAAGTGGTTCACGGCAAGAGGAGTTTGCTGGGGCGGATGCCCGGTGACTACTGGCAGAAGTTTGCCGGCCTCAGGGCTCTCTATTGTTACTATCTCACCCATCCGGGTAAGAAGCTCTGCTTTATGGGAACCGAACTGGCTCCCTTTATTGAGTGGCGCTACGACGAGGAGCTGGAGTGGTTCCTCCTCAAGTATGAGCCGCACCAGATGTTCCAGGACTTTGTGACAGAAGCCAACCTGACCTATAGGGCTGAGGAGGCCCTTTGGGTTGATGACAGCGGCTGGCTTGGTTTTGATTGGATTGATGCAGATAACCGAGATCAAAGCGTGTT
>Ga0123353_10002534_pt1 | contig 22704 bp, 20 predicted proteins | sample TergutLab28metaG_3_FD_92763 | JGI IMG/M metagenome (GOLD analysis project Ga0123353, IMG submission 92763) | Labiotermes labralis P3 segment gut microbial communities from Petit-Saut dam, French Guiana - Lab288 P3 | ecosystem: Host-associated > Arthropoda: Insects > Digestive system > Gut ... | reverse complement strand
GAAGGTGGCGTTCTGCTCGCTGTCCATCACCTCCAGCAGGGCGCTGGCGGGGTCGCCGCGCATGTCGCTGCACAGCTTGTCGATCTCGTCCAGCAGCAGCACGGGGTTGCGGCTGCCCGCCTGGCTCATGGCGTTGATTATGCGCCCCGGCATCGCCCCCACATAGGTTTTCCGGTGCCCGCGTATCTCCGCCTCGTCCCGTATGCCGCCCAGGGAGATACGCGCGAACTTGCGCCCCATCGCCCCGGCCACGGACTTCGCCACGGAGGTTTTCCCCACCCCCGGCGGTCCCACCAGGCAGAGAATCTGCCCCGTGATGTCCGGCGAAAGCTTGAGGCAGGCCAGCAGCTGCAAGATGCGCTCTTTCACATCTTTTAATCCATAGTGATCTTTCTCAAGCTTTTGCCGTGCTCGCTCAAGACTTAATCTATCAGTCGTTAGGGTGTTCCATGGCAGGCCCAGCGCCGTCTCCAGGTACACGCTGAGTATGCCGCTTTCTGGTGACTGCGGCTGCATGCGCTCGAGCCGTCCGCACTCCTTAAGCAGCTTGGCGTCGATCTCTTCCGCCAGGCCCAGCGCCGCGATCTGCTCCCGGTAGCGTTCCGCCTCGCTGAGCGTGCCGTCGCCCTCGCCCAGCTCCTCCGAGATGGCCCGCCGCTGTTCGCGCAGGTAGTTCTCCCGCTGGTTCTGCTCCATCTGCCGCAGCACCTGTTCATTGATTTTAACTTCAATTTGCTGCAGCTGGTGTTCCTTATTGAGAATGACGCACAGCAGCTTTAATCGCGCAACAGGGTCAATCTCTTCGAGGATACTCTGTTTTTCTTCCAATGGCAGGGGCAAGCTGTCTGCGATATAATTGGCCAATCGCCCCGAGGCTCTGGCAGCCATTACGGTCATAGAGATGTCCGGCGGCAGGGAGATGAACTGCGAGCACCGGTCAAACAGCACCTTCGCCTGGCGCAGCAATGCTTTTTCAACAGAGCGGCTGGCATCTGGCACGGGCCTGTCCGCCCTGGGCACCACCAGCGCAAGGGGATACGGCTTTTCCTGCGTCAATTCTCTCAGCCTTGCCCTGCACTGCGCCTCGATGTATACCCGCGCGCTGGCACCCCCGGCGTCCTTGAGCACCTGCCGCACCGTGGCGATCACGCCGATCTGGTGCAACTGCTGCATGCCCGGCTCCTCCGCCAGCAGATCCTTTTGCGCCACAAGAAAGATCTCCTGCCCGCTTTTCATGGCGGCGCGCAGGGCCTGCAGGGAGCTTTGCCGCGTGATTTCGAAGTGCACCCGGCTCTCCGGGAACACCACCAGCCCCCGCAGGGGGACCACGGGCAATTCCCGCACGGGTGCGAAGTCTTTGACTAACATATTGTTTGTTTTCTCCTTCATCCTGCCTATAGGGGTGGCCTGCTGGCCACCCGCATGAGAATTACGATTCTTTTTTGGCTTGGAACACAACGGACAGGTTTCCATATGCTGTAGTAGACAGATGTATAAACTGTTGAAAAATAAAGCAAAGGAGATATCCGAATGGAACACTGCACGGATCACTACAAAAGCGCAAGAGGCGGTTTGCACAAGCTTTGCGAACGCTTTTTAAACCAGCCCATTGAGGTCATGACCAAAGGCGGCGTTCGCTTTTGCGGCATCGTGCTCACGGTTTGCTTTGATGGCGTTGAAATTATCGACAAATGCAACAGGGTCATTTTCATCAGCCTCAGGCAAATCGACGCGATTGTTCAACCAAAAATGACCCTGACCCCCTTCTGCGGTAAGTCAAACTGCAAGTGCAATCACGGGGATTGCGAATGCGGCCGGGAAAAAGAGCCGGAGTGCAAACCCGACAAATACGATGATTATCCGTAAACTCGGCAGCTCGAAATAAGACGCGGCCGGTTGGCAAGATAAGGGCGCACACAATGGCTCAGGGCGTGCGCCTTCGTATTCGCGCTCAATACGCCTCCCATGCCTCCAGCGTGGCAAAGCCCCGGGTCTGCTCGATCACCAGCTTGAGCCGGCGCATGCGCTGCTCGCGGAACTTGATAATGCGCTTGTGGCCGATCACTGTGCCTTTTTCCAGTTCCTTCCACTTGAATTTCCCCTCGCCCGTGCAGTTGAGGTCCACATAAAGGGTGAATTTCTCAATCTGCTGGCCCGTGGCGATGTGCTCCTTGAGCACCACTTTGTCGATGTCGTAGTCGTCGCCCAGATCGAGAACCAGCTCGGCGCTCTTCTCGAAGGGCCCGCTGTGCCAATATGTATCGCTGCCCGGCTCGAGGCAGGCCTGTCCCGCGTGGGCGTCGTCCAGGCGGCAGGTATCCGTAACAATCGAGTCTTCGGCAAGATTCTCTTTGAAGTCGATCTGCAGCTGCGCGCCCAGGGAGATCAGCGTCTCCATGTCCCGCTGGGAGATGAGGCCATCCTGGTTGGGCGGCACGTTGAGCAGCAGTGCGGCATTGCCCCCCACGCTCTTATAATAGATATCTCTCAGCTTTGCCAATGGCTTGACGCTGTAGTCCTGTTTCGCGTGGTAGAACCAGCCGTCGCGTATGCTCACGTCCACCTCTGCCGGGTGCCACACCAGGGGCTCCTTCGATTTCATCAGGGCTTTGCGGGAACCCAGGTCCCAATATGTCTGGTCGCCGGATTTCTGCGGCACAACGCTCCACTCGCTGGTGCGGGTCACCCCAGCCTCGTTGCCCACCCAGCGTACGTCCGGCCCGCTGATGCTGATCACCGCGTTCGGCTGCAGCTCACGAATGACATCGTAGTAGCCCTGCCAGTCGTACTCCTGCTTGCGGCCGTTCTTTCCCTCGCCGCAGGCGCCGTCGAACCACACGCAGAACAGTTCGCCATAGTTCGTCAGCAGTTCGCGCAGCTGGCGTTTGTAGAACTCGTTGTAGGCATCCCCCGTGCCGTAGGTCAGCTCGTGCCTGTCCCATGGGCTGAGATACAGCCCGAACTTGAGCCCGTAGGCGGCGCAGGCCTCGGCGGCCTCCCTCACCACGTCGCCCTGGCCGTCCTTCCAGGGGCTTGCCGCCACGCTGTGCCCTGTCTGCTTGCTGGGCCACAGGCAGAAGCCGTCGTGGTGCTTGGCGGTGAGGACCATGCCCCTCATGCCCGAGGCCTTAAAGACCCGCGCCCACTGGCGGCAGTCGAGCTTTTTGGGGTTGAACAGGGCCGGGTTCTCGCTGCCCGTGCCCCATTCCTGGTTGGTGAAGGTATTGATGCCGAAATGGACGAAGCCGTAGAATTCCAGTTTCTGCCAGGCGAGCTGGCGCGCGCTGGGGACGACCCGCGCGGCCTCTTCGATACGGGGGTGTAGTTTGGGCATGGGATGCTCCTTTCAAATGCTGAATGCTGAATTCTTAGTGCTGAATTATATCTTGCGCTCCAGTTCAATGCCGTCCTGGGTTACGCTATAACCTGTGAATAGGCCTTTGTGCTTCTCCCTGAAGTAGAAAGTGATTTCGCCGAAGCCTGCTATATGTCCTTGCGCGAGAATCGCGTCTATCGTCGCCCTCGTCACGTCTTCGTTGCTCCAATACAGCGCCGTGGCATTATTCGAATCCCGGTGATACCGGAACTGCAAATACCCTCCGGGGATACCCGCCGTCTTCGCCAGCCATTCGTGGCCCTCGGGCGGGTGGTTGGCTATCTCGTACATATGCCGCCCCGAAGTCGAACACAGCCCGAAGATGAACTCATGCGTATTGACAACGTCCAGCGTTACTTCGGCTTTCGAAGCCTGTCGGATACCGTCAGGAGCCCCCCTGTAGGGGGGCAGCGACGTCGAAGGCGTTGCGGGGGGCTGGCAAAAGAATATCCTGTCAGTATCGACAAACCCGTACTTGCGATAAAACGCGTGCGCGCGCTCGTCCTCGGGCATGGTGCGCAAGGCAACCGCGCCTATGCTTTTCGCATACGCCTCGCCGTCGGCCAGCATCGCCCCGCCAATGCCCCGCCCGCGCAGCTCGCAGTCCACGTGCATCAGGCCAAGCGTTAAGACTTTTTTGCCGCGCTCGCAGCTCTCAAGCCATTCGCTGTAGCCCACCATCGCGTCGCCCTGGTAGGCCCCAATCATATAGAACCCGCGAGCGGTGCGCCGGGTGAGCCAGGCTTCGCATTCGTCGGGCCTATGCCACGGCACAACTTCGTCGTCCCGGAACACATGCACAATAGCGGGGATGCATTGACGCATGTTATCACTGGTGATGCGGATGATAGTTATGGTTTTCATGAAACCTCCACGTAACAACTCTATCGCTCTCGATTCAAGCAAACCTTTCCGCCTCGTCAGGATGCCCCCCCTTGGGGGGCCGGTGCCGACGGCTCCCGCAGGAGACGTCCGCGTCGAGGGGGTAGTGCGGAGCACCATCGCGGAGCGACGTCTCCATGCTATAGCGCTCACATTACTATACCATATCCCCTCCAAAAAGTAAAGCAAAAACGACAAGAAAACAGTTGACATTCGGTTCTTTATGCTGTATACTAAGCCCAAATTTAGAAGCATAGTAAAATGCAAGCGAAAGGCTTGAATAAATGGCTTTTCGCGCAGCTTTTTTTGTGATGCTTCTTTTGGGCTTTAGTATTGACTATTGATACCGATTATGCGTGTCACTCTATTGAAAGCAGGACAACCCATGGAAGCGATGGAACGAATTGGCATCTTGACCTCGGGGGGCGACTGCCCGGGCATGAATACGGCGGTGCGGGCGGCGGTGTTCGCGGCGCGCACGAAGAAGATCACGCTCTACGGCATACAGCAGGGCTACCAGGGGCTCTACGACGGCAACTGGGAGGAGCTCACCATCGATAGGGTGGATTCGATTCACTCACGTGGCGGCACCATTCTGCGCACGGCGCGCTTCGCGCCATTCGGCGACCCGGAGCGCCGCCAGGCCGCCATAGACCGTTGCGTGGCGAACTGCCGCGGCCATGGCGGTCATGGCCGCCTCGACGGCCTCATCGTCATCGGCGGCGACGGCTCCTTCCGTGGCGCGCGGGACCTCACCATGAACGGCCTGCCCTGCGTTTGCCTCCCCGGCACCATCGATAACGACATCGCCTGCACGGATTATACCATAGGCTTCGATACGGCCCTGAACACAGTCATGCATATGGCCGACACCATCGCCGATACAGCGCGTTCCCACGATCGCTGCATGGTCCTTGAGGTCATGGGCAACGCCGCGGGGGATCTCACCCTCTATGGCGGCCTTGCCAGCGGGGCCACAGCCGTCATGATCATGGAGCACGGCGGGCTGGAGTTCCCCAAGGAGGGCGAGATGACCCCCGAGGAGGCCGCCCGCTTCGAGCAGTCCCTCATGGCGCGCATACGCATGGCGAGAGCCGCCGGCAAGGAGTATTACATGATCTTCATCGCCGAGGGCATCACCGGCAAAAAAGATAAGCACGGCCGCACGCGCTACCCCGGCGGCGTGGAGCGCCTGGCCAAGGCCATACAGACCCAGACGGGCATCGAGACCCGCGCGGATGTCCTCGCCTACGTGCAGCGCGGCGGCCTGCCCACCGCCCGGGACCGCGTGATGGCCACCCAGATGGGCGATTATGCCGTGAATCTCCTCGCTAAGGGCATAAGCAATCGCGTGGTTGTGATTCATAATGAAGTCATTATGGACTACGATATATTCCAGGCCCTGAAGATGCCCAAGGCGCTGAGTAAAGAGGACTACGAGTTGGCGTGGAGGGTGTCCTTGTGATTGATTTTGCTGAATTGCTTGCCATCGCAAAGGCAACGGTGGGCGAACGGCTGCTGTCCAGGCTCGCCACAGCCGGGGACGTGGCAGCTGCAATTCTGACGGACAAGGGCAATGTCTACACAGGCGTTTGCCTGGATGTCCCTGCGGGTATGGGTTTTTGCGCGGAAACCGCCGCGATTGCCGCTATGATTTCCGCCGGGGAATCGCGCATCGTCAAGCTGGTCGCCCATGGTATAGGAGAAGAGGGCGCCTGCACCCCCTGCGGCCGGTGCCGCGCGTTCATCGACGCCATCCACGACGAGAACTACAAGTGCGAGGTTCTGATGGAAGACGGCTCGGTTACGACGATTGAACAATTGCTGCCATATCGGATGTAAAGGAGCAATCATGCCCACCAATCTTACTGGCTGGGAACGCGATAAACGCACCCACTTCGACGAAATCGTCCTTGGATATGAGCGGATGCGGCCGGAATACCCCGCCGCACTGTTCGAAGATGTCATAGAATACACCGGGCCGGGGCAGGGCAAAAAAGCCCTCGAAATCGGCGCGGGCACCGGCAAGGCGACAGGGCCATTTTTGGATGCGGGCTATCATGTAACTGCTGTTGAGCCCGGCGAGAACATGACTGCGTTTTTGCTGGAAAAATACCGGGGTAAGAATCTCAAAATAATCACCTCTGCTTTTGAAGACGCCCCTCTGGAAGATAACAGCTATGACCTGATCTATGCCGCGTCGGCCTTCCACTGGGTGGACGCAAGCATCGGCTGCCCGAAGGCCTATCGCCTGTTGAAACCCGGCGGGGTGTTCGGCCTGTTTCGGTATAACGTCAACCCAGCGAACAGCGGCGCGCTTGAAGATGAGATACAGTTGCTCTACAACAGACACTACTACAGCTTTTATGAGTCGAGAAAATGGCTGGCAGCAGAGGCTGGGTTCGACTATTGGAGCCCCGCCGGGATCAAACGCGGCTACGGCTTTGAGGACATGAAGGCCTGTGGCTTTGAAGAAATATCCAAGAAGCAGTATGACGAGACACGGGCCTTCGGCGCGGGAGAATACATCGCTTGGCTGCGCACGATGTCCGACCACAGAAGCCTGCCGGAGGACAATCAGGCCGCTCTGTTCGCGGGCGTAAAAGACGCGATTAAGGGGCATGGCGGGCATTACGTGATGGATATTATGTTCCAGTTATACATGGGCAGAAAGGGCTAACATGACCAAAAAACGCATCGCCCGGCAATTCAAAAAGGCCATCGCAAAAAACGGCCCCACCCGGGAGACCATCAACGCGTTCCTCTGCCATAAGCGCGCCAAGCACAAGGCCATGCGCAAGGTCGTCCACGCGATGATTGACTACGCCTGGGCCATCCGTGACGATCATCTTTTGTCCGAAACGATTTTATTGATCGACGGCGAGGGCATCATGGAACGGCTGTCCGAGGTCACCAAAGAAACCTGCGGCCCGGAGGTTTGGGAAAAAGTCTTCGGCGGCAGGGAGATCCCCAAAGTCGGCGCGACCCTCGACGAAATCAACGCCTTCACCCTGGATACAGACAAACGATTCCACGCCGCCGCGCCGCGGGAGCGCTACGAGTGCGCCTGCGAACAGGTGGCCCACTGCTGGAACGACGCGTGGACCTCCACCGGCCCCGAGGACTTGCGCAGACTGGGCAGCATTGACGCCCTGGTCGCCCACATGAACGAACAGGCGATCAAGCAATTTGAAACATGCCGCGACAAAGGCGAGCCTTTCTTCAACCAGATGATCGACGACGACGTCATCGCCCACGCAAAGGCGAACCCCAGTTACCGCCGGGAGGGCGACAAGCTCTACGTGGAGAAAAACCCCTTCCAGGCCACGGAGTTCCTCGTCGCCACGGACAGCCGCATGAAGCGCTACTACGCCTGCCATTGCCCCTTGGCCAGGGAGACGATCCTGCAAGCCGACGGCCCGGTGTCGCGTTCCTTCTGCCATTGCAGCCTGGGGTATTCGAAGAAGCCCTTCGAAGCCGCGTTTGGCCGGGAGTTGGAGGGCAGGACCGTCAGCGTCGTATTCGACGAAGACACTTACAAATGCGTCTTCGAGATAGACATCCCCGATGATATCCTGGCCGAATATACATAAACACATTGAAAGGGTCCCCATATTGAACGACCTCGACTACGCCGCCTGCCTACAATACCGCCGCGCCGTCATGGAGCGCGATTTCGCCCGCATGAACGATATGCAGCGCCAGGCTGTATTTTCTGTGGAAGGCCCCCTGCTCGTCCTCGCCGGGGCCGGCAGCGGCAAAACGACAGTGCTCGTCAATCGAATAGCGAATATCCTGCGCTACGGCGACGCCTGGGCCTCCGAACGCTTCGCCTTCGAACCCAATGAGGACGACCTGGCCGACCTGAAAGCCGCTTCGCAGGGCGACGAGGAGGCACTGGCGCGCGTACGTGAAATCCTGCCCTGGCGCGAACCAAAGCCCTGGCAGGTGCTTGCCATCACTTTCACCAACAAGGCCGCCAACGAGATGAAGGAGCGCCTGCGCACGATTTTGGGTCAAGAAGGCGACGGCATATGGGCCGGTACGTTCCATTCAATCTGCGCGAAACTCCTGCGGCGGCACGACGGCGGCCTGCCGGGCTTCGACAGCCACTTCGCCATCTACGATACAGATGATAGTAGAAGAGTGATGAAGGAGGTCCAGCGGCAGCTGCGCATGGACGAGAAATATCTGCCCCACAAGCAAATCTTAAATGCTGTGAGCCGCGCGAAGGACAGGCTCGTCTCTCCCGAAGAGTACATAAAAGAGTTCGGAAATGAACATAAGCATAGACAAATTGCCGAGGCCTATGCGCTCTATCAAAAAAACTTGCGCCGCGCCAACGCCATGGACTTCGACGACATCATCGTCCACACCGTGCGCCTGCTGGAGACCAATCAAGACGTCCGCGAGCAATACCAGCGCCGTTTTCGATATATCCTGGTGGACGAATACCAGGACACCAACCACGCGCAATACAGGTTGATATCACTGCTGGCGGCCATGCATATGAATCTATGCGTGGTGGGCGACGACGACCAGAGCATCTATCGCTTCCGGGGCGCAACCATCGAAAATATTCTTCAGTTCGAGCACCAATTCCCCAATGCCCGCGTTGTCCGCCTTGAGCAGAACTACCGGTCCACGCAGAATATCCTCGATGCCGCAAACAAGGTCATAGAGCACAACGAGGGCCGCAAGGGCAAAACGCTCTGGACGGGCAACGGCGCGGGCGAGGAGATCGCCTGGCAGGTCTGCGAGGACGAGCGCGACGAGGCCCGCGTCATCGCCGATAAGATCATGCAGAGCGTCGCGAAAGGCGCCGCCTGGGGCGACCACGCCGTGCTCTACCGGGCAAACGCCCTATCGAACACAATAGAGACCCAACTGGTGCGCGCGGGCGTGCCCTACAGGATCATAGGCGGGCACAGGTTCTACGACAGGAAAGAGATTCGCGACGCCCTGGCCTATCTCACCGTCATCGCCAACCCGGCGGATGAGGTCCGTCTGCGCCGCATCGTCAACGAGCCCAAGCGCGGCATCGGCGATACCACCGTGCAGGCCACCGCCAACGTCGCCGCCCGGGAGAACATCACCCTCTACGAGGCGCTGACGCGCGCAGAAGAGTTTCCCGAACTCAGCCGGGCCAGCGCGAGAATCAAAAGCTTCATCTCCATGATGGAGGGCCTGCGAAGGCTTCAATCTGAAGTATCATTAAAAGATTTGCTTGATCTTGTTTTACAGCACAGCGGCTACATGATTGCGTTAGCTGAGGACAAAGAATCTTTCGAAGACCGAAAAGATAACCTACAGGAGCTGGGCTCCAACCTGCTGCGCTACGAGGAGGAGACCGAGGAGCCCAGCCTCTGGGGCTTCCTGGAGGACGTGGCCCTGCAGAGCGACATCGACCAGTACAACGCCCAGGCCGACGCCGCCGTGCTCATGACGCTGCACTCCGCCAAGGGCCTGGAATTCCCCTGCGTGTTCCTTCCCGCATGGGAGGAGCGGGTCTTCCCAAGCTACCAGACGGTGCAGTCCGGCGGGCAGGAGGACCTGGAGGAGGAGCGCCGGCTGGCCTACGTGGGCATCACGCGCGCTAAGCAGAAGCTTGTTTTCACCACGGCACACACAAGGCTGCTCTACGGAAGCACGCAGTACAACCCGGCGTCGCGATTTTTAAGAGAAGCCGGGATAGAGGAAGAATCTTTTGGGATAACAGACCGTAGGGGACGGCCTCTGGACGGCCCTGGCCGAAGAGAGCAAAGGTACCCGAATCGTCAGGATGCCCCCCTTGGGGGGCCGGTGCGCAGCACCGAGGGGGTAGTGCGGAGCGCCAAAAAGCCTGTAGGGGTGGCCAGCAGGCCACTCGAATCTGCGCAAAAACATACCGTCGGCGATAGCGTCCTCCACCCCACCTTCGGCCCCGGCCTCGTTCTCAGCGCCAAACCCATGGGCAACGACACCCTGCTGGAAATCGCCTTCGAAAACGTGGGCACGAAAAAACTCATGGCCAACTTCGCCAAGCTTGAGAAAGTCTAGTTTTAAAGGAGAGCCGAGATGCTGATCAGATGGGCAACACCAGCCGAACGCAAAGCATTGGGATACGCCTCATGCGGAGAATTCGACGTGCTCGCCGCGGTTGACCGCATGAGCGGCAGCATACTCGGAGCGGTACATTTTTCGCGGGAAACAAAAAGTATACAGGATATTACTCTTCCCTCAGGCAACCCCACAGCGGCGGAAAAATTATTGCTGTGCGCGCAGCGCCAGATCAATCCAAGGGGAGCGTCGTTTCATTATCGTTTTCCAAGTTACGCCTTGAATTGCGAAGAGGCGTTCTGCCCCTGTTCGGATGGAAAGCCATTTGACGACGAGTGGCTCACCATCGCGATAATGGAATACGGATTCGTCAGGGCCGAAAGAAAAGCCCAAGGGAAGCTCTGGGGCAAGTGCCACATATGCTCTAACCGTCACTATGTGCACCTGTACGAACTGCCGCCGGAGGAACTCGCCGGCTTTATGGGCGATATCCAAAAAGCGGCCAGGGCATTGCATGAAGTGACGGGCGCTATAAAAATCAACTACGAGATACACGGAAACTCCGGGGCGCATCTGCATTGCCACCTGTTCCCCCGCTACCTCGACGACGATTTCCCCGGTATGGGCATTGACGTCACCGTTACAGAGCCATCCCCCTACAAGAGCGAGGGTGAGTTTGCCTGGTTTGTCGAAAGCATGAAGGCAAAGCTTGCTCCTTATCATTAAATATAACTTGGAGGCCATTTTTATGCAGTATCGTATCCAGCACTCGAACTACCGCGACTTTGAAATGCACGAACAGAACAAGCGCGCGCCCCGGGCGTACTTCATCCCCTATTCCAACAAGGAAAAGCTGCGGGAAATTCCCCCCGACAGGCAGCGCTACGAGTCCGACCTGGTGACCGTGCTCTCCGGCGCCTGGGATTTCCGCTACTACGCCGACGCCGCCGACCTGCCCCGGGAGCTGGACACGGCGCGGATGGCCTTCGACGAGATCCAGGTGCCCTCCACCTGGCAGAGAACCGGATATGAACCGCCTGTCTATCTCAACGTACGCTACGAGTTCGAAGACTTCCCCCCCGCCCTGCCGGAGAAACTCTCCGTCGGCGTATACCGCAAGCGCTTCACGCTGGAGCAGACGGCGGGCAGGCACTTCCTGCTCTCCTTCCTGGGCGTGATCCCCTGCGTAGACCTCTACTGCAACGGCTACCATGTGGGCTACAGCGAGGGCGCGCACAATACCGCAGAGTTCGATCTCAGCAACGTGGCGCGTGTTGGCGAAAACGAGATCGTGGCCGTGGTGCACAAGTGGAGCACCGCCACGTTCATCGAGTGTCAGGACATGTTCCGCGAAAACGGCATCTTCCGGGACGTGCTGCTGTATAACCTCCCCCGGGCCTATATCAACGACTACTGGCTTCGTCCATTGAAAAATGCCGACGGCGACTATCGCCTGCAGTGCACCGTTGAAGTCCAGGGCGAGATCGCGGGCTGGAGCGTGGAACTGACCATCGAAGGCCTGGATGTAAAATACAACGGTTCCGCGAAGGAGCGCATGAGCTTCGCCCTGGATAAACTGGCCCCGGAGGAGTGGAACGCCGAAAGCCCCAAGCTCTACACCGCCTGGCTGCGGCTCCACAGGAACAACGAGGCACCGCAGGTGATCAAAATACCCATCGGCTTCAAGTCTATTGAGGTCAAGGAGAACGTGTTCCTCTTCAATGGGAAGGCCATCAAGATCAAGGGGGTCAACCACCACGATACCAACCCCGTCACCGGCTACTGTATGACCTACGAGGACTACGAGCAGGACCTGCGCCTGATGAAGGCCCTCAACGTCAACGCCATACGCACCTCGCACTACCCGCCCGACCCCCACCTGCTCATGCTGGCCGACGAGCTTGGCTTCTATGTCATCGACGAAGCCGATATCGAAACCCACGGCGCGGAATGCACCCACAAGGAGATCAATTTGATTTCCAACGACAAACGCTGGATCCCCCGCTATCTCGACAGGGTCAAGCGCATGCTCTTCCGTGACCGTTCGCATCCCTGTATCACAATGTGGTCCCTTGGCAACGAGGCCGGCGGCTGGCACTGCCAGGACGCCTGCTGCGCCTTCCTGCACGCCGTGCACCCGGAGATCCCCGTGCATTACGAGGGCGCGTGCCGCACGCCCGTGTTCGGCTATGACGTCTACAGCGAGATGTACACCAACCATTATACGGTGGAGCGCTATGCCAAGGGGTTGGCCAAAGAGCCGGAGCGCTGCGCCAAGCCCTTCTTCCTGTGCGAATACGCCCATGCCATGGGTAACGGCCCCGGCGGGCTGGAGGAATATTGGGAGTTATTCTATAAATATGATAATCTCATGGGCGGCTGCATCTGGGAGTGGGCCGACCACGTCGTTGACCACGGCGAAGGCGCCGATATTCGTTTCACCTACGGCGGCGACCACGGGGAGCGCGACCACGACGGCAACTTCTGCGTGGACGGCCTGGTCTATCCCGACCGCACGCCCTCCGTCGGCGCCTGGGCCATGAAGAACGTCTACCGCCCCGTGCGCGCCAAGCGGGACGACGGCAAACTCGTTCTCACCAACACCAATCGCTTTGCCAACGCCGCCTGCACCCTGGAATGGGAATTGCTGCACAACGGCGAAGCAATCCTGAACGGCAGCGCTGAACTCGACATCCCCGCCCTGGAAAACTTCGAACTCCCCCTTGCCCTCCCCGCGTTTGAAGCCGGCGACTACGCCCTCACGCTGCAATACGGCGATATCGCTTTTGAGCAGATTGTTCTTCAAGAGCAATACATCGAGGAAGATATAACGGCGAACGGTGATATCTCTGGCATCCTGGATACCCTCAAGCCCAACTTCCTGCGCGCGTGGATCGACAACGACAACTGGCGCAACTGGGTGCAGGAGGAATACGCCGCGCACAACTTAATTGCCAAAGAAGACGGCGTCTATGCCGGCGATGATAAGCAATTCAGCATCGAAATACTCACAGAGGACATCGCCGGCGCTGTAAAAGTCACAGCCAAGCTTACGCCGGACAAAGAATTGCTTGAGGGCCTGCAGATACCCCGCTTCGGCATAACACTCCAGCTGCCCCGCGAATGGAACAACGTTCGCTACTACGGCCTGGGCGAAAAAGAGAACCTGCCGGACATCAAATCGCAGTGCAAGCTCGGCGTGTTTTCCACAACTGTGGAGGCCATGCACGAGCCCTACATCTTCCCCCAAGACAACGGCAATCATGGGGAGACACGCTGGCTCGAGCTCACCGACAGCCAGGGCCACGGCCTGCGCATCTTCAACGCGCCGGGCAAGCTCAGCTTCAGCACGCATAGTTATTCCCAGGAGAGCCTCGACGCCGCCAGGCACCAGGAGGACCTGCGCGACGAAGGCGCGGTGTTCCTGTCCATCGACGGCTTCGTGCGCGGCAGCGGTTCCAGCTCCTGCGGGCCGGATACCCTCGAGCAATACCAGATTGATCTTACAAATGGCTTGGATTTCAGCTTCATGATTGCGGGAATGTAAGGAGGCGAAGCATGCGCAGCGCAAAACTGAAAAAAGTCGGCGCGGAGACCATGTGCTTCATGCGGGGCAAATATGAGCTGGACGAAATCGGCAACGACAAAGATGAGCTTTCTTTTCGCAGCGGCGATGAGACAGTCTTGACTATCTTCATACGCAAAAGCCACTATGATTTTCAGGTGGGGCAGCAAACCGTTCGGGTGACCAACCTGGCAAGCCTGGAGGAGGCCAAGCGGCTCATCTTGGCCCAAAAAGAGCCAAATCGAACCCCCTTCCCGAAGGAAAACGCCGTGTACGCAAAATGCGGCCATCGCTGCGACCTGTGCCAGCACTACGTCGGCGGCTCAAACAGCGAGGAGTTCCGCGCAATGCTGATAGAGCACGTCAGGCGCGTCTATGGCGGGGATCCTGGTGATGCGATTCCGGATTGCCAGGGCTGTGAACATGGCGGTTTCGCTCATGCTGAAGATGAATGCTGGCAAAAGAAGTGCGCCGCCAAAAAGGGGCTCACAAGATGCCAGGACTGCCGCAAATACACCAGCGAGTGCAACCCCGGTGTGAGTTATGCCCATGACATTGAGCCGCGCAGCAGAACGGCCGACGACGTCACCTGGGCGATCCTGCCCTATGTGTCCGGCCAATACGGCAACTGAACCATCCCGCGGAAAGGAATGATCTCTGGAATGCACAAAACAATGAAGAAACTGATAATTGCCGGCTGCGGCGTTTTGCTGTGCATTGCCATTCTGGTCGGCGGGGTGTTCGCCTATATGGCGGCCCGAAAGCCCTATCACATAGGCGATTTGACTGGCATGGCGGCACAGTTCCCCATCGTGGGCAGGGAAATCCCGGCCCTGCCTGTGCGGGACAGCGGCAATTTCGTCATCCTGCAATTCACCGATACGCACCTCATCACCACCAAGGGCAAGGACGCGAAAACCCTCGCAGCCATGGAGGAGCAGCTGTTGACCGTCGAGCCCGACCTGGTGGTTATCACCGGGGACATGCTCGATGGGTTCAACAGCAGAATTTCCGTGGATAAGCGCGGCGCGCTGGAGGCCGCAGCGGAGATATTCGAGCGGCACGAGCAGCACTGGGCCTATGTGCCCGGCAACAACGACGGCGAATACCTGGGCTCCGGCGCGGACGTCGCGGCCTATCTTGGCCTGTACTACCCCCACTGCCTGGTTTCCAACGCGGAGGACGTCGCGGGGGCGGCGCAGTATATCATCCCCATAGTGGACGCCGAAGGCACAATCGTTCACGCGCTGGTGTTCATGGACTCCCTGGCCCGCGACCCCGAGACGAACTATCTTACCTACGACTGCATGAAGAAAGACCAGGCCGATTGGCTGCGCGACCAGTTGCAGGCACTCAAGGAACAGGCGCCTCTGGCCAGGGCCAGCGTGTTCTTCCACATGAATACCCCCGCCTTCACCGCGGCGAAAAATGAGGGCGAGCCCTTTTCTGAAAGCGAAGCGAGCTACGCCATGCTCGATTTCCCGGACAGTTGGTCCATCCGCGGCAACGAGATCGTGGATAGGGCCATAGCTGCGGCGGGCAACGTGGGCCTGGTGAGCATAGGCCACCTGCACCCGAAGGAGAACCAGTGCGCCTACCTGGACGGCACCTACTACCATGTCGTGCGCTCATCGGGGTATCAGTCAACCTCGAAACCCGGCGCGGCGCTGATCACCATACACACCTACGACGGCAACCCCAGGCGGCTGTATGGTTTTGAAGAGGTTGTGTTCTAGGTTTGTGCAAAGTGACGGTTGCAAAAGCAAAAAAACTTTAGCGCGCTAATAACCCCGCTGAATTCGATAAAGAACCCCCTGTTTTCGATCAAAACAGGGGGCTTCAGCATTTGTGAACAAAGTGTGTCATTGCGGGGGAAAAGCGCTTTTCGCGTCAAAAACGGGGGTTTGCTGCACACTTCAAAATGGCATGGCAAAATGACGAAACACTTACTCAGCCGTCTCTTCCGGCGCCTCTTCGTCGGGGACCTGTTTCGGCGCGGCCAAGTCGCTGGCGGCTTTCACCAAGGCCGTCACGTCGGTCATGAGCTCGGCCGCGGTGGAGCGAACCATAAGGTTCGGATCGTTGATGGCAATCCAGGCGAGGTCAGCCTGGCCGGTGAGCTTGCGCGCGGCCGCCTGGCGGATAATGGGCTCCACATCGGTCTTAGCCGCCTGGGCGATGGTCTTCTGGTCCACGATTTTCAGCACGGACATGTGGCGCAGTTCGGGCTCCGGGTCGTGCAGGGCAACGGCACCCAGGGCCTCGAGGGCCTCGGTTTTTTCGAGGAACTTAAACAGCTGCTCCACGGCCTTTTTGCGCACGATGGGCTCGCCGTCCATAGAGGAGGCCTTTCCCAGCGCGTCAATGTCCGTGAGGTGCTTGATGGCCGCACGGCGCACGTAGCTCTTCTCATCGTTGAGGGCATAGGGGACCAGCCACTGCTGCAACTCCGCCTGGCTGTAGTCGCCGCCGAGCAGAATCTGCCGTCCCAGACGCTCCACCACCATGTAGCGCAGATACCAAACGCCGACCTCCAGGCCCCCCGCAGCGATGCCCTCCAAGGCGCGCGGCTGCGTGTCGAGCTCCACCAGGACGTCCATGATGCTTTTTTCGTTGGTCTCCTGCTGCTTTGCGAGGGCGCGGAGTTCCTCGCGTTTGCGGGCCTTATCGGCCTCCTCTTGGCGCTGGCGCTCGGCCTGCGCTTGCTGGCGCTGCTGTTCCTCTTCCGCGATTTCATCGGCTCGGGATTTTTTCGCCATAGTTGATCATCCTTTCCTGAAAATAAAATATAGGCAAAAACAGGATGGTCCCCTCAACTACGCACCTCTTTCATTTATACATCATATTTTACCGTAAATTTATACATTTGTCAAGGCCAAAATGAAATATCGTGCACAATTGAGTGTGAAAAGTTTTTCCAGATTAACTCGTGAATATGCACGAATTCGCTAAAATAAATTCCTTGGCCTGCGCAAAGAGGGTTTCCCCCTGCTCCAGCACCAGCTCGGCGAAGCGCGCGTCGTCCGCGGCGACGGCCTCTTTTACCAGCGAAACATGTTCGTTTTTTGCGTCGAAGGCGTCATATTCCCGCTGAAATATCTCCGCGTATTCCCCGCCCACCAGACACCACACGGCCTCGAGGGCCGCCCGGGTAAGGGGCTGGCCGTTCTTGCGGAAGAACTCGCTCAAGGCTTCGCGGCCATCCTGCAGCACGTAGCCCAGGGCGTAGACGAACCGCCGGGGCTGCGGCAGCGCGTCGTAGGCGGCCTGCATGTCCGGCTGCTTCTCCAACTGCGCCTGGATACCGCAGCACAGGCCCTCGATGAGCCGTCCGGGCGGCGTATCGATCAACAGCTGCTGCGTGACGGTCCTGAACTGCGTGCGCAGCGCCTTCTCGTATTCCAGCTGCGCGATGAGGGCGTCCCTCTCTCCGCGCCGCCGCCGGGCGGAGCGCATGGCTATGACCCAGAGGAACAGGCACAGCACAGCGGCTGCCGCCACAACGACAAACAGCGTTGGGTAGTCCCGCATGGATTGCCGGATGGTTTCTAATAGGTCTGGCAGCATGTTGTGTCCTTTCGGTGCTTTATGTTCGGGCGGCAAGAATGCCGCCCTTACAGCTTCATCAATCCCGCGTAAATTTCGCCTTTCCTGTGGCCGCTGGCCTGCGCGGCCTGTTTGGCTGCCTCACTGGCGCCCATGCCCCGGGCGAGATTTTCTTTTGCTATAGCAAGGGCGTCCTCCAGTGGCACTTGTTCAGCCTGCACGGGAGCCGCGCCGGCCAGCACGAGGACGATCTCGCCTTTGAGTTTTTCGTCCGAATATTTCTGCGCGGCCTCCTCGCAGGTGGTACGGATCACCTGTTCGTGGCGCTTGGTCAACTCCCGCACGATGGCCAGGGGCCGCGGGCCGAATGCTGAAGCAAAATCCCGCAGGGTGTGCGGCAGCTTGTGCGGGGCCTCGTAGAAGAGCATGGTACGTGTCTCGCCCGCCAGGGCGTCCAGGTGCTCGCGCCGGCTGCGCTTGTTGACGCTCAGGAAGCCCTCGAAGGTGAAGCGCCCGCCGGGGAAGCCCGACAAAGCCAGCGCCGTGGCGAAGGCGACGGGGCCGGGCACGCTCTCCACAGGGACGCCCGCCTCGTGGCAGGCGCGCACCAGGTCCTCGCCGGGGTCGGAGATGGCGGGCATGCCGGCGTCGGTTATCAGGGCGCAGGACTCCCCCGCCTGTATGCGCCGGAGTATAGCCGCGCCGCTCATTCTCCTGTTGTGCTCGTGGTAGCTGATCATGGGCGTGGTAATTCCGAAATGGTGCAGGAGCTTGCGCGTGACGCGGGTATCCTCCGCCGCGATGAGATCCACCGATTGCAAGGTTTCCACCCCCCGGGGCGACATATCGCCCAGGTTGCCTATCGGGGAGCCCACCACGTATAATTTTCCCATAAGTATATGATAGCACAGGCTGAAATAAATTGCAAGTCCTGCGCATAGAATCGTAGGGGACGGCCTCCGGACGTCCCCGTTCCCTACAAACAATTTAAGGGGGTATTATCATGACAAACCTGCTCAGCCCGTGCTATCCCTTCCAGCAAGCGCCCTTGCCTTTTGCTTACAACGCGCTGGAGCCGAATATCGACGCGGCCACCATGGAGCTGCACTACGCACACCTTTTCAGGCAATTCGTGGATAACCTGAACGCCATACTGGCCGAGACGCCGCGCCTGCAGGGCTGCAATTTGGAGGAACTGCTGCGCTGCTGCAACCGCCTGCCAAACAATCTGCGCACACCCATCATGCGCAACGCCGGCGGGGCCTACAGCCACGCGGTGTATTTCGAGGGGCTCACCCCCGGGGGCAGCCCGCCCCGCGGCACGCTCGCGCGGGCACTCGAGTGCGTCTACGGCAGCTTTGACCTTTTCAAGGCGCAGTGGAAGGCCCAGGCGTCGGCGGTGTTCGGCTCGGGATACGCATGGCTCGCGGCCAACCGAGCGGGGAGGCTGTGTATACTCACCACCGCCAACCAGGATACCCCCCTGCCCCGCGGCTGCATCCCCCTGATGAACATAGATATGTGGGAGCACGCCTACTTCCTGAAGTACCAGATCAACAGCGGGGCATACATAGACGCGTGGCTGCGGATGGCGGATTTCGGCAGGGCTTCGGTGGTGTATGAAGAGAGGTTCTGCTAAGGCAGCAAAGCGCTCAGCCGGTCTGAGGGAGCATCGCGGAGCGACGCATCTCCCTTTTGGAAATATTTATAAAATTGTTATAGCAAAACCCCTTGCTTTTTTCGGCAGGATGCTCTATAATACTAGTTAGGGTATTATGGAGAGATTTAGTTTGCTAAAAGGGGGGCATCTGCTTGGCGGGGGATTTGCATTGCCACACCAGGCTTTCGCTGGGATCCATGGGGATTGACGACCTGATCATGCTGGCCAAAAAGCGCGGCATCAGCACCATCGCGATCACGGACCAGGACTGCCAGGCGGGTACCATCCGCGGGCGCGTGATCGGGGAGAGGCACGGCGTAGCGGTCATCCCCGGCGTCGAGATCTCCTGCACCGATCCGCAGTCCGGCCGGGAAATACACATGCTGTGCTATCTCAGCGACAGCCCCGACCGCCTGGAGGGCCTGTGCCACGCAAACCTGACGGCACGGAAAAAAACTGCCCAGTATATGCTGCTGAAATTTGTACAGCGCTTCCCCGTGGAGCCCTCGCTGGTGCACGAGTGCGCGCGCGGCGCCACCTGCGTGTATCCCCAGCACATGATGCGCGCGCTGATGGAGAGCGGCCTGACAGAGCAGATATACAGCGATATCTACCATGAGTTGTTCACACCGGAGAGCCCGAAGAACATCCTGCGCCAAGCGCGCTTCCCCTCGCCCTTCGAGGTGCTGGAAGCCATACACCAGTCCGGAGGCATCGCCGTGCTGGCCCATCCGGCCGAAAACGGCGCGATGGACCTGCTGGAGGACTTGGTGCGCGCGGGGCTCGACGGCGTTGAGGTGTTCCACGGCTCCAATTCCCGCGAGGAGCAGAAGCAGCTGCTCGCCCTGGCCAAGGCGGAGAATATGCTGGTCACCGGCGGCAGCGATTTCCGCGGGATGTACGGCGTGGGCTGCGTGACCGTGGGCCACGAACAGGTGAACGACGCCCAGGTCAGTTCCCTGCTCAGCTATAAATCACGTATGCACCGCGCGAAGCGCCAGCAGCAGGCGGCGGCCGTTTCATAGTAGGGGGGGGAGGTTTGGAGGGCGCTTGCGCCTTCCAAGAGAATCCATTTCCCCTTTTCGTACATCAGGCGCTTCTTGAAGGGAGGCAAAATATGGAGCATGACGATATAAAGATATTCGCCCCCGAAGCGGCCGGCGAACCGCCGCACAACGAGGATCTGGACAATCTTGCCGCGGAAACAGAGGCCCTGCGCGAAAGCGGGAACCTGGACGCGGCCAAGCGTCTGGGACGGGAATTGGCGGCGCTTTCGGCGCAGAGCCCGGAACTGGTCGCCCTTTCGCAGAGCTTCGGCTTCACGCTCACGCCCGCGCGCGAGCAGCAGCTGCACGTGCTGATGGTGTTTTCAGGCCAGCACTCTCTGCGCGCGAAATTGCCGCAGCTGCTATACGAGGCCGCCCTGACCTCCATGAACAACTACCTGATCAACCATTCGAAAGCCTTCTGGGACACCATATCCGACGGCAGCGCCTTTACGCAGTACCTGCTGGCGGCCCCCATGCATAAAACAGCGCAGGCGCAGTCCGTGGGCGAGGCCTTCGCGCGCATGTGCGGCCAGGAGGACAACCCCGACCTGCGCCAGCTGGGCGCGACGGTGTTCACCGCGGCCGAGGAGCTGGTGAAGGCCAGGTGGGAGGATGCGGGGCGTTGAGCCAAGGCTATTCCTTCAGCCAGGCATCGAACGACACATTGTAACCTCCAAAATTATAATATTCTCTTAACTCATCTAAGTGCGTTTTTGTGTCATACGAAATTTCCTTCGCTATCCGGTACGCAGCCAGCGCCTTCAGCACGGCACTATCCGTGTCGCCATCCAGCCAATAGATAAAAGCCCAATCAGTATACGCGTCTACCATTTCCATCTTCATCCATCTCCGAATTGACTCGTCATCAAACTTAGATAAGGCTTTCTCATAGTACATAATGGCGCTTTTATAGTCATCCTCCCCCAGGTAATATGCCAGTCCAATGTGCGCAAAGACGTCTCCGTGTTCATGTTTTCGTTTGTCCACAGCGCGTTCGTACGCTTCGGCAGCTTTCTCGAAATGAGGTATGGAATCCTTGTACGATTTTTCCTTGTAGAACTGTTTTCCTTGTGCAAACCATCGGTCGCCCCAGGTAACATAGGCCATTTCTATGCTCCCCTGCACGATCGCCGCATTTTCTTTGCCCTCTTCGTCTTTCAGATAAATCGCCGCCGCCCGGTTCAGGTATGACAGAGCTTTCCCTAAATCGCCGTCCTCGTCCCTATAATATGTACGGCCTATATTGCACATCGCCCACGCATAGTCCCTGCCATACTCGCCTTGAAGCGCCAAGTGTTCGACGGCGGCTTTTTCGTAACAGCTTCGAGCAGCGGGATGGTTTCCCTGTTCGGAATACTGGTCACCCAACCGCATGTTATATGCGGGGGATTCCGGATCAATCGTTGTGGGTACAGCGGTAGACGTTGTGCGCAGCGCGGTAGCAGCCTGCGTTGCATTGGTTGGCTTGTCCTGCTTTTCGCACGCCTGATAGACGCCTGCAATGCTGGCTGGAATTGCAAGTATTGCGCCGATGGCGATAATAACGTGGAAGGTATGGCCCTTGTTCTTCAAGAAAAACTCTTTTAGTCTATCTATCATACTTTCACCCCCTAGCTGGCTAAATTATAGCATATCCTGGAAATGAGTGCAATAGATTATTTGTTTTTCTTGCATTTTCAAATTGGATATGCTATAATAAACGGAGTTTTGACGGATGATATGATAAACCTCACCCACCGGCCCATCGACCTTGATAGAGACAAAGACTACGTATTGGAGCGGCACTGCCGGATCAATTACGCCTGCGACAGCCCATGGGCACGGGCGATACCCTACGAGGAATACAGGCGAAACTGGTTTGCCATGCCATCGCAGATCAATGAGTTTTGGCAACACCTGCAAGAAAGCGCGAACGACCCGCGTGCCATTACGGAGATCATTGAGAATGGCGCGGGCGAAATCGTGGGATATCTCTGGGGTTCCTTCTGGGAGAACAAGCAGGCCGGGATCGCCTGCCTGGAACTGCAAGATATTTATGTGGAGGAGGCCTGCCGCGGGCAGTGTATCGCTTCACGGCTGTTTGCCTATGCCGAGGAGAGGGCCCGGGCGGCCGGTGCGAACCTGGTGCGCTCCGGAACGGGGCGGGAGAACGCGGCCTCCATCGCCATGCACAAAAAACTTGGGTATGATATCTACCGATACGAATTTGAAAAGCGCCTGTAGCTCAGCAGGGTAGAGCGTCCGCCTCCTAAGTTTGAGGTCTTCCGAATCCTTTTTGAATGCGCCTGCATAAAAATTGCATAATGCGCCCGTAGCTCAGTTGGATAGAGCGTCCGCCTCCTAAGCGGAAGGCCATGCGTTCAAGTCGCATCGGGCGTGCCAGAGTGCCGTAAATCAAGGATTTGCGGCACTTTCCCTTTGGAGCCGCTGCGATATGTCGCCCCTGTTCAGCTTCAGCTTGTAGTTTGTGAAAATGAGGCGACACGCCTTCTTCTTTTTTAATGAGCGACCGGGTATCGCTCACCGAATCAAAATCCAGGTGTTTTGGTTGCATAGCTGTTGTTCCTTAATAAATGGAAGATTTCGT
>Ga0123353_10002533_pt1 | contig 22707 bp, 9 predicted proteins | sample TergutLab28metaG_3_FD_92763 | JGI IMG/M metagenome (GOLD analysis project Ga0123353, IMG submission 92763) | Labiotermes labralis P3 segment gut microbial communities from Petit-Saut dam, French Guiana - Lab288 P3 | ecosystem: Host-associated > Arthropoda: Insects > Digestive system > Gut ... | reverse complement strand
CCGCCGCAGATCCGGCGGTTCCAGGCCGCCATCATCAGCCGCATCAAGATCATGTCCAATATGAACATCGCCGAGAAGCGACTGCCCCAGGACGGGCGCATCAAACTGGTCGCCGGCGGGAAGCAGTTGGACGTGCGCGTCAGCGTGATCCCGATGCTCTACGGCGAGGGCATCGTGATGCGCCTGCTCAACAAGAGCACCACGATGTACACGCTGCCGCAGTTGGGCATGGGCGAGGACACGTTCGAAATTTTCGGCCACCTGATCGACCGCCCGCACGGCATCCTGCTGGTGACCGGTCCGACCGGAAGCGGAAAGACGACCACGTTGTACGCGGCCTTGTCGGCGATCATCTCGCCGGAGATCAAGGTGCTCACGGTGGAAGAGCCCGTCGAGTATCATCTTCAGGGCATCAACCAGATTCAGGTCAACAGCAAGATCGGGATGACGTTCGCGCGGGCGCTGCGGGCGATTCTGCGCCACGACCCCGACGTGGTGATGATCGGTGAAATTCGCGATCTGGAAACTGCCGAGGCCGCCATCCAGGCCGCCCTCACCGGCCACCTGGTGCTCAGCACGCTGCACACCAACGACGCCTGCTCGGCGGCGACGCGATTGCTGGACATGGGGATCGAACCGTTCCTGGTCACCAGCACGATGGAAGCGGCGATGGCCCAGCGCCTGGTTCGCACCATCTGCTCCGAGTGCAAGGAACCGTACGAACCCGACGCCGAAAAACTTCCCGCGGATTTGGGGTATCAAAAGGGCGAGATTTTTTATCGAGGTCGCGGGTGCCGGAAATGTCATAATACGGGCTACTACGGTCGCGCGGGCCTGTTCGAGTTGATGGTGACCAGCGACGCGATTCGCGAGAGCATCATGTCGCGCCGTCCCGCCAGCGAGATCGCAAACATCGCCCGTCGCGAGGGGCTGCGGCTGCTGCGAGAAGACGGATGGATCAAGGTCCGCAAAGGCGTCACGACGCCCGAGGAAGTGATGCGGAGCACGAAGATGTAGAACCGCTACCGTGAAAAAAATTGTGGGTGACCGGGAACCATGTCGTTGTTTCGTTCATTCGCGAAGACGGGTTTTGTCGAAAACAAGGAAGGAACGACTCCGCGAAAAGGTTTTCGGAAAAACCTCGAAATGGAAATATCGTTTCCCGACGTGCGTTAAAGCAAGTAGAAGCAAAGCAACAGGAGAATATGATGATGGGTCGAGTTACCAGGCGAAAAGGGTTTACGCTGTTGGAAGTGTTGGTCGTGGTGGCCATTATTGTGCTGCTGGCGGCCGGGGCGGTGGTGGGGTATGACCGCGTGCTGCGCGGCGCGCGGATTGACACCACGAAGGCCCGCATCCGGGACGTGGAAAACGCGATCGAGATTTTCCAGACGAAACTGGGTCGCTATCCGTCGGCCGATAAGAAACTTGAAGAACTGCTGACCGCGCCGGATGACGAGAAGGAAGCCGAGAAGTGGAAGGAATTCGGCCCGCTGTTCACCGAGATGCCCACCGACGCGTGGGGCAAGGAATTCACGTACGAGTTGACCGACAGCGATAACGGTCCGACGTACAGTATCCGCTCCTGCGGGCCCGACGGGGTCGAGGGGACGGACGACGATATTTTCGGAAAGAACAAGACCCAGTAACAACGTGACGCGGGCGTCCCGCCCGCGCCGGGCGTTCCCGGTATGGCAACGTTTGCCTCATGACCAGATCGACGCGGGCGAGACGCCCGCGTCACGTGGAGCACGATGGCACGGTTCCTGCAACAATTTCGTGATCGGTGGGCGCGTCGCAGTCGGCGGTTCGTGGCCGTGGACTTCGACAGTCGCCGTCTGCGCGTCGTGTACGCGCGGCGCGCGGGCGCCGGGGCCGACCTCCTCAAATGCCACAGTGTGGAAATCCCCGCCGACGTGTCGATCAGTGACGCGGCGGCGTTCGGGCCTTTTCTGTACAAGGCGTTGAAGAAGCTCCGCCTGGCGGGGCGCCCGGTGCTCATGAGCGTGCCGCGAAGCCAGGCGGTGCTCAAACCGATCTCGCTGCCAGCCGGCACTCCCGAAACGGACGTCGCTTCGATGGTCCACTTTCAGGTGGACAAGGAACTGCCCTTCCGCATCGAGGATGCCGTCGTCGACCATATGCTCGGCGGCGGACACTACGGTGACGGCAGCGCGCCGGGCGAGGGCGTCAACGTGCTCGTGGCGGCCGTGCGGCTGCCGACCGTCGATTACTACCGCCGCCTCGCCGAGGCCGGGTCGTTCCGCCTGCTGCGGCTGGGGCTGCGTCCGAGCATGACCGCCTGCTGCGTTCGCGCCTGCCACAAGATCGTTCCGAACGAGAGCCTGGCCACGGTGCATGTTGGTTTCGACGAGATCGAGATCAGCGTGCTGCACGGTGGGGCGCTGGCGTTCACGCGGTCGGTGGGTGTGAAATCCGCGGCCGTCCCGAGCGCGGCCGTTCCGTCCGGCGAACCGCCGATCCCGCTGGCCGGTGAATTGAAGGCCGGTGAAGCGGCGTCGGCCGAGTTGAAGGTGGCCGGTCCCAAGTCCGGTGGCAAAGGCGGTTCGTTTGCGCGCGGGGCGAAGGCCGCCGCGGCGGACGCGGCCTCGGGGGCCGGTTCTCCGGTTCCGGCCACGGCGGCCTCGCCGGCCGGCAATGGTCAGGAAAATGGAAACGGTAGCGGAAATGGCGTGCCGGTGGTGTCGTCCGGTCCGGCGGTGACCACGGCGGCGCCGGAGATCGCGCGGACGCTGCAAAGCTACCAGGCCCTCCAGCGCCAGGGGCGGATCACGAAAGTGCTGGTCACGGGCGAGACGGGGATCGAGACGGCGCTGGTGGACGAACTGTCCTCGCGACTGAAGACACCCTGCGAGTTGCTCGTGACGCGCGCGCTGGAGTGCAAGGGCAAACCGCCCGATGGCGCGTTGGCGGCCCCGCTGGGACTGGTGCTGGGACACGGAGCCGACCAATTCGAATTCGATTTCCTCGACCCGCGACGCCCGCCCGTGATCCGCGACACGCGGAAGACGAAAATGGCGGCCGGGTTCCTGGTGTCGATGGTGGTCATCGTGGGTCTGCTATTCGCCAATTCCTCGTATCTCGACGGAAAAAACAAAGAGCTTGGCGCCGCGGTGGATTCCCGCAAGAAATTGCAGGAGCAGGATATGGCGTTGACCAAGCTGTCCACGCAGGCCAAGACGGTCGACGGGTGGGCGCGAGGCCGCCAGGACTGGCTGGCGCACTGGGCCTACCTCAGCGAACTGCTTCCCGACGCCAAGGACGCGTACCTCCAGGAGATCAAGATCGTTCCGGCCACCAACGTGCCGAACGCGCGCAAAGGCAAACCGGACGAACCGGTGGCCGTACTCGACATCAAAGTGCGGGCGCGCGACCGCGCCATCCTCATGGCCATCAAGGATCGCCTGCTGAGCGAGGAGTACACGTTCCCGACGCCCGCGATCGACCCGTGCAACGATCAGTACGGGTATCCGCACGAAATGAAATTCTCCCTCACCGTGCCGTACAGCATGATCGAACTGTCGCCGCCGCCGGTGGGCGAGTTCCCGTATCGGTCCGAGGATGACGTTTCGGGGGATACATTCGGCCGCCGTCCCACGCCGACCCCAAGCGCGAATCCCTCGCGTCCGACCGGCGGCAACCCCGGTGGTCCCGGTCGGGCCGCTCCCGCTCCGCCGTCGACGTCCTATCGCGACGTCCGGTTCGATGACCTCAAGCGCGGCGCGGAACTGCTGACGCAACTCAACGCCACGCCGCTGGCGATCACCGGGCGCCTGGTGGCCGAATCGAATCCCAAGGCCTTCGCGCCGTCGACCTCCGCGGACTCGCACCTGGTGTACCGCCTGGAAGAAACGCAATTCCGCGCCGGTGGTGGCGGCGGTGGCGGTGGCCGCGGCGGTGGCGGAAATAACAACAGCAATACGAGCACCGGGCGGTTCGTGTACGTGTACGTTCCCAAAGGGGCCGCCATGGCGCAGGCCATCCAGCGCCGAAATGACCGCGACTTGCAGCGGGTTCGCGTGGAAGGACGGGCGCACTTCACGGGCGATCATCCCGAAGCCTGTCCGGCGGGCCTGGTGGCGGAGCGAATCCAATGACCAAGCGCAAGGACGTTCTCATCGCGATCATCGTGGGCGTGCTGGTGGGCGGTTCCATCCTGTACATGCTGGTGAACTGGCTCTGCCTGGCACCGGCGGCGAAACTGGACGGATACCTGGCCGACGCGAAAAAAGCGATCGGTGTCTACAACGACAGCATCGCCGCCAACGGGAAAAGCCGCGACACGCTGAAGAAGTTCGTCGCCCAGACGCTGGGAACCGACCAGGAGATCAGCAAAGTCAGCTCGCTGACGCAGACCCGCCTGGAGGCGATGGTCTCCAAGGCCGGTCTGACCCACGTCAACGGGAACAGTCTGCCGGCGCTGGACCCCATTTCCGCCCGGGCATTGGCCGGTGGCGTGGGGAAAGCGGTCGGCTGGAAAATCAGCGCCAAGGGGAAACTGGACCAGGTGATCGGGTTCCTCTGCGAACTGGACGCCGAACCGTACCTGCACAAAATCGAGAAGCTGACGCTCAAACCCAACGGGCCCGACGTTCAGGTCGATCTGGAGTACCTGACTCTGCTGATGATCGAGATGAAGGACACGAGTTTTAAGCCGCTGCCGACCATGGCCCTGGAAACCCTCCAACAGCCGCCGACCCCGAGTCTGGACGACCGGTTGGCCAGTGTGCAACTGATTTCCGTCCGCGACGTGCTTCGACCGTACATCCCGCGCCCACCGGACCCGCCGCCTCCGCCGCCCCAGCCGCCGACAACACAGCAGGCCGAGCAGCCGCCTCCACCGCAGCCCACTCCTCCGCAACCGCAGGACCCGAATGCGCGGATGAAGGTGGCCGACCTGAGCATTTATAACGGCCGGGAGGAAGTGGGCGTGTACCACACCGACAGCAACCGCGTGCAGCGGCTGAAGGTGGGCGAGGCGCTGGGCGGCGGGACGATCGTGATGATTGACCGCAGGCCGCTGCCCCGCCGCGACAACCCGAATCTGTTCTCGCCAGGCCGCGTGATTCTGCTGATGGGCGACCAGTATTTCGCCGTCGAGGTCGAGCGGACGGTGGCGGAAAAGTACCAGATGGCGGCCGAGCAGTTACCGCAGGGGCTGAAAAAGTCGTAACTCACGGTTATAAAATGGTGTAAGGTCGTACGGAAGCGACAAACAGGCACAGGATGTGCTTGGATGACGGCGACGGATCGCGCGCCTGAATTTTTGTCATGATGTCCGCGGTTGGGCGCTTCCCGAGAAACCGATCGGGCCGGTAAGGCCTTGTGAACGGGCCGAACCAGGCCATTTGAAGGAGATTGATCCATGCGACAGGCGACGAGTTTCTTCCTGACCATGGCGTGCGTGATGTGGGTGATCCTGTCCGCCGTCGCGGTGCACGCGCAGCAGACCCAGCCGGCCACACAACCGGCGGCGACCCAACCGGCCAAACCCGCCGAGACCGCCCCCGCCGAACCGGCCAAGATTGAGCGGCCGTATCTGTTCCAATACGGCGGCACACCGTACGCGGAAGTGGTCCGCCGGTTCGCGCAGTCCGTCAACCGCCCGATCCTCGGCGACGTCCCCGTGGGCGGAAATCTGACGTTCTACGACAGCGAACCCTACAGCTATGAAGAAGCCTTCGAAACGCTGAACATCCTGCTGGCGATGCAGAAGTTCAGCCTCGTCGAGCAGGGACGTTACCTCCGATGCGTTCCGGTGGAGCAGGTCTCGTCGGTGAGCCTCAAGGTGCTCAACGGCATGGAAGAGGACGCCACGAAAGACATCCGCCCGACCGAAATCGTCACGATGCTGCTCCCGCTGAAGTACCTCGACGCCGAAGCGACCTCCAAGGCCATGGTCCGCATGGTGAGCCCGTACGGCTACATCGCGCCGATGGTCCGCGGAAAAGGCGTGATCGTCACCGATCACCTGGCCAACATTCAGCGGGTCAGGCTCCTCATCAACGAGATGGACAAGGACACGTTCTCGCAGCAGCAGATTCGCACGTACCCTTTGAAGCGGGCGCAGGCGCGCAATATCGCCACGGCCGTCAACCAGATGTTCGCCTGGAAAGGCGATCCGAACAAGATGCCCGACGACTGGGCGTTCGCGGCCGCCGATGACCGGTCCAACACGCTGATGGTGGTGGGCGTGGGACCGAAGTTCAGCCTGGCCGAGGACATGGTCAAGCAGCTCGACGACGACAAGGGTCCCGCCGCCGGTGACATGCGGATTTTCCCGTTGAAGGAAGGAAAGGCCGAGTCCGTCGCCAACGTGATTCGTCAGACGCTGACGGCCAATCGCCCGGACGGGCACATCGGCATCAGCGTGGCGCACGACAACGTGTCGAACCAGGTGATCGTGAGCGTTCCGCCCAACATGATCGAGCAGGTGGAAGAGATCGTCTCCAAGCTCGACGTCGCCGCCGCCAACACCGCGACGGGATACCGGGTGTTCCGGCTGAAGACCGCCGACGCCAACCAGATGGTTGGCGTGTTGTCGCAGTTGATGTTCCGCGTCCGCGACCAGCGCACGGGAATCCCGCCGGCGGCCGTGATGGCCGACGGTCCGACCAACAGCGTGGTGATCTCGGGTCTGGCGTCGGACATTGAACTGGCCACGTCCGTGGTGACGGAACTCGACGCGTCCGGTGGCGAGACGGCCCGCAACGTGCAGGTCATCCCGCTCAAGTCCAACCAGGGACACCACCTCGTCGGCGTGCTGACGAATATGTTCCAGCAGCAGGGGCAGCGGCAGGGGCAGGCCTCGAGCCTGCGCGTGTCCACCAACACCACCGGGACCAGCCTGATCATCTCCGCCAGTCCGGGCGACTGGCTGGCGATTCAGGACGTGCTCAAGAAGTACGAGGAGAATATCCCGGTGACGGCGCTGATCACCGCGCCGGTGACGCGGGTGTTCCCCGTCAAGAACGTCCGCCCCAGTGAGATTCATCAACCGTTGCAGTGGTTCTTCAGCGCCCGGCAGTGGGTCACGCCCGTGGTGATTATCCCCGCCGACCGGACGAGTTCGATGGTAGTCTCCGGCGCGCCCGAGGCCTTGGCGGAGTTCGAGGACCTGCTCAAGTCGATGGACAACGCCGACCTGGACAAGGCCAAAAACGACGTGCAGATCGTCACGCTCAAAGGCACCGACGCGTGGCGGATGGTGGAGACGATCCAGCGGATGATCCCGCAGGAGTTGCAAGGCCGCGTGCAGATCACCGCCGACGCGCTGAGCAACAGCTTGCTGCTGCGGGCGCCCGCCGCCGAACAGCAGGCGATCAAGGACATCATCGCCAAGCTGGACGTGGAGATTCAGATCGGCGCCACCCAGATCCAGACCGTGACGCTGGAGCATGTGTCCGCGGGGCACCTGGCCGGCGTGTTGATGCAGATTTACGGCCGCCAGCAGCAGGGGCAGCAGCGTCCCCAGCAGCGTCCGCAGGGCGGGTCGCCGGTGATGGTGGCGGCGGACCTGGTGATCCTCCCCGCTCCGGGCGACAAGATGCTGATTATCGAGGCCGCCCCGGCGAAGATGGATCAGGTGCTTGCGATGGTCAAGCAACTGGACGTGGAAAACACCACGCCGCGCGACGACGTGCAGATCATCACGCTGGCCGGAAATAATGCGCAGCAGTTGGTGAACACGATCCGGCAGATGCTCCCGCAGGACCTCCAGGGACGCGTGCAGATCACCGCCGACGTGCTCAGCAACTGCGTGCTGCTGCGCGCCCCCGCGAGCGAACAGCAGGCGATCAAGGACATCATCGCCAAGCTGGACCAGGAGGTTGTGATCGACGACACCGTGACTCGCATCGTGCAGGTGGAGCACGTGCCCGCGTCGCAGTTGGCGGGGACGTTGATGCAAATTTACGGCCGCCAGCAGCAGCGACCCCAACCGGCCAACCGCCGCACCGGAACGGGCGCGACGGGCGGGACGCAACAACTGGTCGTGGCGGCGGACCTGGTGATTATCCCCGCGCCGGGCGACAAGACGCTGATTATCGAGGCCTCCACGGCCAAGATGGATCAGATCCTGGCGATGGTGAAGCGGTTGGACGTGGAGAACAGCACGCCGCGCGACGACGTGCAGATTATCACGCTGGCCGGGAACAACGCGCAGCAATTGGTCAACACGATCCGGCAGATGATCCCGCAGGACCTCCTCCAACAGGGGCGCGTGCAGATCACCGCCGACGCGCTGAGCAACTGCGTGCTGCTGCGGGCGCCCGCGAGCGAACAGCAGGCGATCGCGGATCTGATCGCCAAACTGGACATGGAGGTCCAGATAGACACCACCGTGATTCGCACGGTGCAGTTGGAGCATGTTCCCGCGTCGCAGTTGGCCGAAACGTTGCGGCAGATTTACGGCCGCCAGCAGCAGCGACCTCAGCAGACCGCCAACCGCCGCACCGGGACGGGCGCGGCGGGCGGGGCGCAGCAACTGGTCGTGGCGGCGGACCTGGTGATTCTCCCCGCCCCGGGCGACAAGGTGCTGATTATCGAGGCCTCCACGTCGAAGGTGGATCAGGTGCTGGCGATGGTCAAGCAGTTGGACGTCCCGACCGGCGCGACGTCGAGCATGCGCATCATCCAACTGACGACGGGACGGGCCGACCAGATCGCCAACGCCGTGCAACGCATGATTCCACCGGAACTGGGCGGACAGATCCAGGTGGTGGCGGACATGGGAAGCAACAGCGTGATTCTGCGCGGGCCCGAATCCGCGCGGGAGACGCTCGAGGCGATGGTGGCCACGCTCGACGAGACCACGCGGTCGGGCATGCGGCAGCAGCGGATCGTCAGGATCGAGCACGCGGCCGCGTCGCAGGTGGCGGGCACGTTGCAGCAGTTGTACGGACAGAACCGTTCGGGCGATCCGTCGCAGTACGTGGCGGTGGCGGCGGCCCCGGGGGACAAGATGCTGGTCGTGGACGCGCCCGACGTCCTGGTGGAGACGATCTGCCAGATGGCGGCCAGTCTGGACGTGCCCGAATCGACCACCGCCCAGACGGTGCGCGTGTACATGATCGAAAAGGGGTCGGCCCAGGAGATCGCGCAGTCGCTGGGGCGGCTGTATCAGCAGCAGTGGGGCGGAAACCAGCAGCAGCGGGGCGGTCAGGCGCCTCCACCGCGGTTCGAGTTCAGCGCCACCAACAACCAGGTGTTTGTCTCGGCCAGCGAGGACCAGTTCAAGAATATCGAAAAACTCATCGACGAGATGCAGGACGTTCCGGTGGGTCTGGCCGTCGCGACGAAAACGTTCAAGCTCCAGTTCGCCCGGGCCCGCGATCTGGCGCCGGTGCTTCAACAAATGCTCGCCGGAAGCAGCGTGAGCACCCTGAGCGGCGCAAATCCGTGGCAGCAGGCCAACCCGCAACAGTGGCAACAGCCCCAACCGCAGCAGGAAGGCGGCGAAGGCGCTGGCGGCGGCAACCCCTGGCAGCGCGGTGGTGGCGGCGGGCCTCGGTTCGGCAATATCGGGCGTGTCGGCGGCGGCGACACGAACGCGCAGTTCCGCGTGGCCTCGCTGGATAGCGTCAACGCGATCATCGTGCAGGCGACGGCGGACAAGCTGGCCTTGGCGACGGAACTGATCGCGACGTTCGACGTGGACGCGCCCCAGGCGGACAAGGCGACGATCCGGGTGATCGAACTCAAGAACGCCCGGGCCGAGACGCTCGCGCCGAGCATCACGCAGACGCTGGCCCAGCAGCAGGGCGGCGGCCGCGGACAGGGCGGGGTCGGCGGGACGCAGGTGGTCGTCACGCCCGAGTCGAACACCAACAGCCTGCTGGTCCGCGGGCTGCCGGCCGACATCGAGAACGTGATCGCCCTGGTCAAGACGCTCGACGTGGACGGGGCGGCCAATGTGGAGATGAAGATTTACCGCCTCAAGAACAGCGAGGCGTCGGACATCAAAGTGATGATCGAGAAGCTGCTGGGCGACATCAGCCGGATGAGCGCCAGCGCCAACCGCGGCGGTCGCGGCGGCGGGGGCGACGGCGGGTTCAGCGTCTCCGTCGACGAGCGCACCAATCGCCTGGTCGTCTACACGACGGCGGTGAATTTCAAGGTGATCGAGACGCTGCTGGAAGATCTGGACAAGAAAGACGAAGACGACGTGATCAGGCCCCGGCGCGACATCGAGTTCGTGTGGGTGGAAAACCAGGCCTCCCGCGACGTGGCGTCGAAGGTCCAGGCGCTGTTTTCCGACCGTAAGGTCGCGGAACGGCCGACGATCGAGACCGATTACTATTCCAATTACATCACCATCATTGGCAAACGGGCCGACATTGACGAGGCGGTCGAACTGATCGGAAGGCTCGACAAACCGGTGCGGGAAAGCCTCCAGGTGAAGGTCATCCCGCTGACGACGATGCGGGCCAACAAGATGGCCGAGGTGATCGAACGCGTGTATGGGCAGATGACCTACGCGCCGATCAGCGTGACGAACAAGCTGCCAGGCCGCGAGTCGACGTCCCCGGAGTCGCTCAACGGTAACGGGGTGAAGTCCGAGCTCCGTCCGGCGCTGGGCGACGAAGTGGAGGCAGCGCCTCAGCAGACCGGCGCGGCGGACGCGCAGCCGGTCGAGACGGCGCAGGACGGGGTTGCCCCCACGGAAACTCCCGCGACCGGCACGGTGGCGGCGCAGTCCGGTTTGCTGGACGACGATGACGACGACTACGCCGCCTACGTTCAGCCGATCACGATTGCGGTGGACACGGAGTCCAACTCGTTGATCGTCTCGGCCACGCGGCAGGAGCTGCGGAACCTCGAGACGTTCATCGACACGTTGACCACCAGCACCTCCTCGAGCGAGGTGGACGTGCAGTTGTATCCGGTCAAGAGCGCCGATGTGACGGCCTTGGCGAACACGCTGGACCAGCTTTTCAACCCGCAATCGGCGCGGCGGCAGGGCGCCGCCAACCAGCCCCAACCGGGCGGCGGGCGTCAGCGCGGTCCGCAGGGTCAGCCGCAGGACCCCAACCAGCCGCAAGACCCCAACCAACAGCCGCAGCCGCAACAGGCGGCCCCGCCGGCCCCGACCGTGATTATCGTGCCGGACGTGCGGACCAAGAAGTTGATCGTCCGCGCCAAACCGGCCGAACATGAGATGATCGAGGCGTTGCTGGAAAAACTGGATATCCCCTCGGGGATCGCCAGCGAACTGCGCGTCTTTGCGCTGCGGACCGCCGACGCGAGCGAGGTGGTCGCCAACGTGAAGGACCTCTTCCAGCAGGCGTCCGCGTCCCGTGGCGGAAACGGTGAGCAGCCCGAGGGCGACCCGAATCAGCCGCCCAACGGAAACGAGCAGCGCGTGGAAATGATTCGCCAGATGGTCGAACTTCGCGCCGGAGGCGGCGGGGCGCCCGCGGGAACCATCAACATTTCCGCCAACCGCCAGAGCAACAGCGTGGTGGTGGCGGCCTCACCGGAAGACATGCGGATTATCGAGACGCTCGTGATGGAACTGGACCAGTCCGCCGGCGGGAAAACGCCCGCGGTGCGGCTGTATCCGGTTCGGGCCGGTAACGCCGAGGCGGTGGCCAATTCGCTACGTCAGGCGTTCGGCGCCAGCGGCGGCGGGTTCAATCCCGGCGGCCGGGGCCAGGCCCGCGTGATGACGGACACGCCCTTCACCATCAGTTCCAACGAGGAATCGCGCGTGGTGATCGTGTCGGCCGACCCCGACAAACACGTGCTCATCAGCAAGGTGCTCGAGGAACTGAACGCCTCCGCGGAGGCGGCCGGCGAGAGCGAGGTGCGCGTCTACCGGTTGGACAATGCCGTCGCGCAGGGTGCCGCCGGCGCGTTGCAGCAGTCGATGGCGAACAACCGGCTGGTGCGCATCAGCGCCGACGGAAGCAACAACAGCATCATCGTCAACGCGCCCTCGGCCGATCACGAACAATTGGCCAAGTTGATCGCGGAGATCGACAAACCGCTGACGTCACCGCTGGCGGTTCGGACGATCCCGCTGCGCTCCGCCGATCCGGCGACGACGGCCGGCATTTTGACGCGGGTCTTCGTGCAGTCTCCGGCACAGCCTCGCCGCGGTGGTGGTAACGTCGGTGTCGGCATGTCGATTGAAGTGGACGCCGAGGCCAAGATGCTCATGGTCCGCGCCGACGACGAGACGTTCGAGAAGGTCCGCCAATTGGCCGCCCAGCTCGATGCCGCCAGCCCGCGCGGAAAGAGCACGCGGGCCATTTACATGCTCAAGTACGCCGACGCGGCCGGGCTGGCGGCGAGCCTGAGTCCGGCGTTCGGCCCGCAGCCGGGACGCCCCGTCACGACCGACGACCTCGTGCAGATCGTGGCCGAGACGAACTCCAACAGCCTGATCGTCACCGCCAGCGAAACCAACCACGAACGGATCAAAGAACTCGTGGACAAGCTGGACACGGAGTCCACCGGCGGCGCCCGCAGCGAGTTGTTGATGCTCCGCAACGCCAAGGCGGTCGATCTGTCGGCCGTGCTGGCGAGACTGACCGCCAACACGCCGCGGGGACGGACGCCCGTCATCATCGCCGCCGACGAGGGCGCCAACGCCCTGGTCTTCTCGGGTCCGGGCGGTGAACTGGACAAGCTCGTCACGATGGCGATGCAACTGGACCAGGCCTCCACGGCCAATGCCAACGCGATGGGCACGTATGTTCTACCGTTGCAGAACGGTCAGGCGGCGACGGTGGCGACGATGGTGCGCGACATTTACAATCAGCAAGCCAACGCCGCCCGCCAGGCCCGCAAGACGATTGATCCACTCGCCGTGACGGCCGACGCCCGCGCCAACGCGCTGATCCTCGCGACCACGAAGGATATGTACGAGCAGGTCAGCACCTGGGTGACGCAGGTGGAAAAACTCACGCCCTCGCAGGGGCGAACCCGCGTCATCACCGTGCCCAATGCCGACCCGATGGAGGTCGAACGGGCCATTCAGCAGCTCTACGGGAACCAGAGCGGACGTCCCGGGCGAATCGGAGACCCGGACGAGGACGAAGAGGACGAGGCAGCCAATCAGCCTGAACAGCAGGCCCCGCCCGTCGAACAGCCGCAGGCCCTGCCGGCCGGCGGGGGTGGGACGGTCGAGACCACCGTGCTGTACCAGCAGCGGGCCCTGCTCATCACCGCCAACGACGAGGACTTCGAAGCCATTCAAGCCTTGGTCAAGGTGATGGACGAAGCCGCCGCCAAGAAACGCAAGAACATTCAAATGTTCGAACTCAAGAACGCCAGCAATCAGCAGGTGGCGCAGGCGATCAACAACATCATCAACAGCTACATCGAGCGGTGGCCCGAAGACTGGGTGTCCGTGACGGCGCTTCCCGGGACGCGGGTGGTGGTGGTGGCGGCGGCGGAAGCGAAGATGAAGGACGTCGCCTCCCTGATCGCGCAACTGGACAAGGACGAACTCAGCCCGAAGGTGGAGTTCCGCGTCTATCCGGTCAAGAACACCACGGCCTCGAAACTGTTGCAGACCATGCAGCCGATGCTCAACCCGCTTCGGCAGGCCAGGCCTGGCGAGCAGATCAACGTCAGCGCGGACGACCGGATGCGCAGCCTGATCGTGACGGCCAGCGGAAACGTGTTCGGGCAGATTGAGGAGATCATCAAGACGCTGGACACGACGCCCGACAACGTCAGCGCCGACGTACTGATTCTTCCGTTGAAGAAGGCGACCGCGCCGAACCTGGCGGCCGTGCTGAACCAGATGCTCGCGATGGGGACCGACGGTCAGGCGACGGCCGAGGCCCGCGCGCTCCAGGAACAGATCCGGCAGATTCGCGTCCGCTCGACCCTGAAGGATGAGATTCCCGAACTGGATTTGACGCAGCCGATCAAGATCACCGCCGACGGGGCGGCGAACCAGCTCATCATCACGTCGACACCGGACAACCTGAAATCGCTGGCGGCCGTGGTGGAAATGATGGACCTGCTTCCGGTGGGCGAGGGCGTGGTGGTGCGCGTGGCGCACCTGGTGAACGCCGACGCGAACACCGTGATGGCGGTTCTGCGGAACATCTTCGACCAGGGCCAGCAGTTGACGGTCCGTCCGGGAACCGCCGTCCGCGGCGAGCCGGCCACCCCGGTCGGACGGGCGCTGACCAGCCGGTTGAACGTGGCCGTGGATGTCCGCACGAACACGCTGGTGCTGGCGGGCGTGGAGGAAAGCGTCGCGCTGGCGGAAATTGTCCTGCGGGACCTCGACCGCGAGAACGCGAAGTTCACCACCGAGGTGCGGCTGTTCCAACTCAAGAACGCCCAGGCGGCCTCGCTGGCGAACATGATCCGCTCGGTGTTCATCGAGAGCACGGGCGTCGGCGGAAGCGAGGGACTCAACACGCAGGTGACGCGTCTCAAGCTCGTGCTGGAGAAGCAGGCGGCCACGCAGTCGGCGGACGGCGGCCAGGACGATCCGACCAAGACCACGCAGCCGACCGTCACGGAAACCATGACGGACGTCGCCAAGTGGCGTCCGACGCTGACGGTGCAGTCGGATCAGCCCACCAATACGATTATCGTGGCCGCCCGTTCGGACATCATGCCGTTGATCGCCGACGTGATTGCGACGATGGACATCGCCGGCGCGGGAACGGGCCCGAATGACGTTCGCATCCTGCCGCTGACGTTCGCCGACGCGGCGCGGTTGCAGCAGATGATTATGTCGATTTACAGCGGTCCGGCGGCGACGGGGATTCGTCCCGAGGACCGCCCGACGCTCGTGGTGGACACGCGCACCAACGCCCTGGTCGTCTCGGCCACGGAGAAGACCGTCGCGGCCGTCGAGGCCCTGGTCGCCCGGCTGGACGTTAAGGGCGACATCGACCAGTTGGAGATTCGCCTGCTGAAGGTCGACCGCGTGGATGCCGGCGAGGTCGGCGCGACGGTGCAGCGGATCATGGACGCCCGCGTGCAGCGGCTGGTCGCGCAGGGTGTGCGGGACGCCGACGCCTCCCGCGTCACCATCGTGCCTGACGTGCGGAGCAACAGCCTCATCATCGGCGGATCGGCCGAGGGGTTCGAACTGGTCAAGTCGGTCGTCGAGCAACTGGCCGACGCCGAACCGGCCATGGCGGGGCAGATTCAACTGCTCCCGCTGACCAACGCCAACGCGGCCACCATTGCCCCGACCTTGTCGAACCTGTTCAATCAGCGCTACGCCACGCAGGGCGCCAACGCCGCGCGGCAGCGACCGATCATCCTCAGCGACGTGCGGTCCAACTGCCTGATGGTCGTCGCCAACGCCGACGACAGCAAGCTGCTGGGCGAACTGCTCGACAAGCTCGACGTCAAGTTGACCGATGCGGCCGTGGGCATCCACGTCGTGCCGATGCAGCACATCGACGCGGCCGTGGTCGGGACGATGATCCAGTCCGTGTTCACCGCCCGTCTGACGGCCGCCACGCCGGCGGGGCAACAAATTCAGCCGCAGGACCGCGTGACGATCCAGGTCGAACCGCTGTCGAACTCGTTTGTCGTGGTCTGCTCGAAGGAGAACCTCGACCTGCTGTATGGTCTGTTGGAGAAGGTGGACGTCGAGCCGGCGGTCGCCGACGGTGTGGTGGAGATTATCGAACTGAAGAACGCCACGGCGGATAACGTGCGGGCGCTGCTGCAAAATCTCATCAGCCAGGGGCTGTACAAACCCGGAACGGGCGCGACGCTCACCGGGGCGGCCGCGGCGCGGGAGAAGATCACGCTGGTGGCCGAACCTCGGATGAACCTGCTGCTGGTATCGGCCAGCAAGGAAAATCTGGCGATTGTCCGTCAGTTGGTCTCGACGCTGGATGACAACAAGTTGCAGCAGGGCGACATCAAGATATTCGCGATCAAGAACGCCAACTGCGTCACGTTGACGCCGACGCTGATCAATTTCTTCAACCAGAAGCTCCAGGCCGAACGTGTCACCAATCCCTCGGTCGCTTCCACGACGATGCCGCTGGTGGCCGTCGCGGACGCTCGCACCAACACGCTGCTGGTGGCGGGCGGGAAGGAACACTTCGACTTCGTGGAGAAGATGCTCGAGCAGCTCGACGGTCCCGGAGCGGCCGCCAATGAGTTCAGGCGGTTCGCGCTGGAGAATGCGACGGTGGCGGTGATTCAGCCGATCCTGCAAAACATCTTCACGACGCGTCTCCAGACGGGCAAGAGCAAGGAGGCCGTCCAGATTCTCCCGGACGCGGCCAGCAATTCGCTGCTGGTCGGCGCGAGTCCTGAAGACATGATGTACGCCGAGGACATTATCAAGCTGATGGACGTCAAGCTCGAAGCCACCGCGACGAAGGTCTTCCCGTTGACCTACGCGGACGCGGCCACGATGGCGCAGACGCTGCTGGCCTCGACCCGTGTCGGAACGGCGGCCAACGCCATCACGATCACGTCCGACGCGCGGACCAACTCCATCCTGGTGACGGCCGGCGCGGCGGACACCGAACGCGTTGAGGGGCTGATCAAGCAATTGGACAAGCGGACGGACACGCGCACGATCGAGATCCGCATGTTCCAGCTCCGATACGCCGACGTGACGGAACTGGTCACCACGCTCAACAGTGTGTTCAACACGCGACCGGCCGCCGCTCCGGGAACCAGCGCCGTCCGGGCGACTGTGCAGAAGTTCGTGAGCACGCAGGAAGGAAGGGACCTCGTCGCCAGCGCCCAGCAGGAAAGCGTGCAACTGACGCCCGACCGCCGCACGAACATGCTGACCGTCTCGGCGCCGGTGGAAAACATGCCGCTGCTGGAGTCGATCATCAAGGCGCTGGACACGATCAGCCCGACGACGGTGGAGATCAAGGACTTTACGCTCAAGAACGCCTCCGCCCGGCAGATGGCGCAGATGCTCACCGAGCTCTTCCGGCTTGACAACACCAACCAGGGCGTTCAGTTGTTGCTGCCGGGGGTGATGCTGCCCAGCGGCGGGACGCCCACGCTGGTTCCGGGACCCGACGGCAGCGTCGCGGTCACGGACGGTACGACCGTCGGTGAACCGGTCCTCTCCGTGACGGTGGACACGCGCACCAACACCCTGTTCGTTGCCGGAACCAAGGCGTATCTGGACATGGCCACGCAGGTCATCGAGAAGCTCGACGGTCAGATTGCGCAGGAGCGCAAGATGGAGATTTACCGGATGCGCAACAGCACAGCGTCCGACATCGAGACCGCCCTGCGCAGCTTCATGACCCAGGAGCGTGAGGCCCTGGCGCGGACAATGGGTGCGGACGCCGCCGGGGCGGCCGAGCGGCTGTTGGAGCGCGAGGTGGCGGTGGTGGCGTCCAACAACACCAACTCGCTGCTGGTGTCGGCCAGTCCGCAGTTCTTCGATAAGATCGCCGAGATGATCCAGGTACTGGACACCGCTCCGCCGCAAGTGATCATCGAGGTGCTGCTGGCGGAAGTGACGCTGGACAACACGGTGGACCTGGGCCTGGAGTGGACGCACATGGGTTCGGTGAACGGGTATGGGACGCGCGCGGGCACCAATTTCGGGCTCTCGGCCAATACCAGCGGCGGGTTCTCGCTGTCGGTGTCCGGGGAGCATTTGAACCTGTTCCTGCGTGCTTTGCAAAGCCAGGGCCGCGTGGAGGTGCTCAGCCGCCCGCGGGTTACCGCCACGGATAACATGGCGGCGGAGATTCACGTCGGGCAGCAGGTTCCGTTCGTCCGCAGCACCAGTATCGTTGACGGCGTGTACCAGAACAGTATTGATTACGGGGATGTCGGCGTGACGCTGAGCCTCATCCCGCACATCAACCACGAAGGGCAGGTCAAGCTGGACGTCGCGCCGACGGTCAGTTCACTCGCGACCTCCAGCGTGACGATTCAGCCGGGCGTGGCCATGCCGATCATCAACCAAAGGCGGGCCCGGACGACCGTTACCGTGCAGGACGGACACACGATTGTCCTGGGCGGGCTGATCACCACCACCGACGAGAAGCGCGACGAGAAGGTGCCCTTCTTCGGTGACATCCCGCTGCTGGGCTGGCTGTTCAAGCACCAGAAGCTGATCAAGCAGCGCACGGAGTTGCTGATCATCCTGACACCGCATGTGGTGCGGAACGCCGCCGAAATCGACCGCACGACGAACGAGCAGATCGAAGAGATCAACCTGCTGCGGAAACTGCGGGACGGCACGAGCAAAACCGGTGACGCGTCCCTGGTGCCCCCCCGTTCGCCCGACGCGGACACCCCGCCGCCGGCGACCGACGAGGCGGAGTTGGATGCCGTGCGAATCGCTCCGTGACGACTCAGGCTGTAGGCTATGGGCTGTAGGCTGTGGGCGCAGGCTTATGAAGCATTTGGCCTAACGATTCATAAGCCCGCGCCTACAGCCCACAGCCTTTTTTGAGGTACACACATGACCATGAAACACAGATCGTTCATCCTGAGCGTCGCGGTGATGTTGGTCTCGGGCGGGTGCGTTCCGCCGCCGGTGACGATGTACGCGTATCCTCCGGATGCGCCCGACCGCGTGGCCGTGGTGGACAACGTCATGTTCGGCAATCCGCCCAACGCGGCCCGTGTCGAAGGGTCGTCCAAGCCCATCGGGTTTTCGGCGATGGTGATGTTCTTCAACAATACCCGCATGGAGCCGATCATGGTTCAAGGCGGTGTTGAGATTCGGATGTACGACGGGGCGTTATCGGCCGACGCGCTGGAGACGGCCACGCCGCGACAGGTGTGGGAGTTCCCCGGAGACCAGTTGGGACAATATGCCGGCAGACACCGCCTGCTGGGCTGGGGGTACAATTTCGGCCTGCTGGAGTGGGGCGCCAACGCGCCAACCCAGGACCGCGTCACGGTGGTGGTTCGTTACCTGGGCGGCCCGAGGCCGGTCCAGTCGTCGCCCACCGTCGTCGACGTGCGGGCGGCCAACAGTCTCACATGGTAGGCCGGTTATTTTCTCTGAGTTCCCCGTGTCTCTGTGGTAAAAAAGAGGCGCCAAAAGGAGACACCATGGCCTGTGACCTGGATGTGTATCGTCAAACGATGTCGTTTCACCGTCCCGAGCGGGTGTTGTTCGCGGCCGACTTCACGCCGGACCTTCGCGAGCGTCTGGTGCGGCACACCGGGACCGAGGACCTGCTGGGGCACTACGGCATGTGGAAGCGCGCGTGGATCGGTCCGGCCCGGCCCGAGGGGTTTGTTCCGATCGACTACTCCGTCTATTTCAAGGACGACGAACTTCCGCCGGGAACGACGCTTGACGGGGCCGGCGTGGCGCACATGCCCGGCAGCATGTTTCATTTCACGAAGATGCTTGCGCCGCTGCGGAACGCCACCAGCATCCAGCAGATTCTCGAGTACCCCCTCGACAACACGCTCGAATGGGACTGGTCGCACGTGAAGCCCGCCGTGGACAAGGCCCATGCCGACGGGACGGTCGCCGTCGGTTGGGTGGGGCATATGTACGAGACGGCTTGGCAGATTCGCGGGTACGAGGAGTTTCTCATGGACATGCTCACGCAGCCGGCGTGGGCGCACGCGATGCTGGACCGGGTGATCGAGCACAAGACCGAGCACTGCCGCCGCCTGGCCGAGGCGGGCGTGGATATCATCACCTGCGGGGACGACGTGGCCAACCAACGCGCCCTGATGTTCGAACCGTCGATGTGGCGGGAGTTCATGCTCAACCGCTGGAAACCTGTCTGGGATGCCGCCCACCAGGCCAATCCCCGCACGCACATCTGGTATCACAGCGACGGAAACATCAGCGCCATCATCGGTGATCTCGTCGCGGCAGGCGTGAACATTCTCAACCCGCTTCAGCCGGAGTGCCTGGACGTCGACGCCGTGCACGCCGAGTTCGGCGGGCGCGTCGCGTTGGACGGCGTGATGGGAACGCAGACCACGATGCCCTGGGGCTCTCCCGACGACGTGCGGGCACGCGTGAAAGAGGTCATCGAAAACTATGGCCGAAACGGCGGACTGTTCGTCACGCCCACGCATGTGCTCGAACCGGAAGTGCCCTTGGCCAATATCGACGCCTTCGCCGCCGCCTGCCGCGAGTATGGACGCGGATAGGACGGTGAGGTAGAGTGAATACGGTTGTGGAAAGCGACAAGTGACAAGCGACCAGCGACAAGAGAAGGAACGTTTGGTCTTTCATAACCGCCGTACTGTGCGAGAACGATGGAGTACATAGGGCGTTGCCTTCTCTAGTCGCTTGTCACTTGTCGCTTGTCACTCCACTGGATGTGCCCTGTGACGGTCGTGATAATATGAAAAATTCGAAAAGGGACATACGATGAAAAAAGTCCGGTTTGGCATTGTGGGCGTCGGCAATATTGGCGGGTTGCATTGCAGGCAGATCGCCGAGGCGAAGGACCGCCTGTTTGAGTTGTCGGCCATTTGCGATATTGATACCGCCAAGGCGGAGAAGGTTTCGGCGCAGTACAACGTGCCGGCCTTCACCGACGCGGTCGCGATGTACGACTCGGGACTGGTGGACGCGGTTGTGATCGCGACGCCGCACTACTGGCACGCGCCGCAGACGATCGCGGCGGCCCAGCGGGGTCTCCATGTGCTGTGCGAAAAACCGCTTTCGGTCACGGTCGGCGACGGGCAGGAAATGGTCCGTCAGTGCAAAAAACATAAGGTGGCCCTGGGCGTGATGTTCATGCAGCGCACGCGCGAGAGCATGATCCTGATGCGGAAGATGATCGCGGCGGGGAAACTGGGCGAGATTTTCCGCGTGCAGATGATCGCCAGCAACTGGATCCGCAGCCAGGAGTATTACAACTCCGGGCAATGGCGGGGCACGTGGGACGGCGAGGGCGGAGGGATCGTGATGAACCAGGCGCCGCATTCGCTGGATTTGTTCCAGTGGGTCTCGGGCCTGATGCCGCAAACCATCGCCGCCACCTGCCAGACGCGGTGGCACAAAATCGAGGTGGAGAATACCGTCAACGCCGTCTGCGATTACGGCCAATGCCGCACGGGGTATCTGTACCTCACGACGGCCGAGGCGCCGGGCATGGAGCAGTTCGTGGTGGCGGGGACGAAGGGCACGCTCGTGGCTGAGGGCGACATGGTGCGGTTCGGGCGGTTGGCCAAACCGCTGCTCGACACGCTGATGAAGGAGAAAAACGCCTGGGTGACTCCCGTGACGCATTGGGAAGAATTGGCCGTGCCCGCCAATCCGCTCAGCGGCCAACACATCAACGTGACGCGGGCGTTCGCCAAACACATTCTCAAAGGCACGCCGATGGTGTGTGGCGGCGAGGAAGGGCTCAACGAGTTGCAGTTGGCCAACGCGATTTACGTCAGCGGGTTCGGCGATGGCGACGCGGTCTCGCTGCCGGTCGCGCCGGCCGACATCGAGAAAACCGTCGCCCGCCTGGAGAAATCCCGCAGCACGGGCCGGGGCGGAAACCTCCGCTCGGCCGGCAAGAAAATGCTGGCGAAGCTGTTGGCGTGAGACGAGGTTTTTTTTTACCACAGAGGCACAGAGAACCACAGAGGGGCACTGGGCATTCGAATGTTGCTGCAACTACCCAATGCCCCTCTGTGTTTCTCTGTGTCTCTGTGGTAAAAAAAAACCTCGCCTTGCGTATCGGGCGTTGACGGTACGGGTGTGGCTGGCTACACTGGTGTTCCGCCGTGTGGGCGATCCCTTCGCCGCGGCGGTGTGTTCGTGGTTTTGGCTCGGAACCTTATGCCCAAAGATGATTTTATCGAAGTCGAAGCGGTTGTGAAGGCGGCCTTGCCCAACGCCATGTTTCGCCTGGAGATCGTGATCGGCGACGCCAAGCGCGAGATCATCGGCCACATCAGCGGCAAGATGCGCCGCAACTACATCCGCATCACACCCGGCGACAAAGTGCTGGTCCAACTCAGCCCGTACGACCTCACCAAAGGTCGCATCGTCTTCCGGCAGCGGTAGGGCGACTGTTGCGTTTTGTGCGTTTGAATTTTGCGAAAGGCCGTGGAACGAATCCACGGCCTTTTTTGACTACAGCACTACATGTTCACCTCGTAGCGGATAAATGCGTCGATCACGTCTTCCACTCGCAAGCCGCCGAAGATGTGTCGCCTTTCCTGATCGGTCGTGATTCCGTGCTCCACATGCAGGCGGCGAAGAAAATCGAGCATGACTTCATCTGCCCGGCCGAAATCCATATCGACATCTCTTTCCTGGTCGTATTGGCTGAGGAGTTGCCACAGGATTCCCACCTCCGCGTCACGCTGTAACATTTTTGTCGGCAGACAAAGGTCCTGGCCAAATCGGTCCGACCGCCGGATCACGTCGACAGGAAGGTCAAACCCCGTTGTGATTTGGTCAATGACATTGGCGACAACCGTTGTCCGCTCTTTTGGCACTTCGATGCTGGTCACGCATTCCGCCGGCGCCGGCGGGCGGCGAAGCAATATTTGGCGATGTTGTATCCACCGTCCCCAATCGCGCCCACTCAACAAACTGAGGGTGTACACACGTATATGAAAAAACAGCCGCCATAGATGAGAAAATATTCCACGCATACTCTGTTCACGTGTCAGTCTCAGCAAATTCTCGGATACCCTGTTTTTTTTCCAAACGTAGCACGGGTGTTTTTTACCTATGCTACGGTTTCAGGGCACGAATAATCGCCGCGCAAAACGCCGGTAAATCGTCCGGTTTTCGGCTGGTGATGAGCTTGCCGT
>Ga0123353_10002531_pt1 | contig 22712 bp, 22 predicted proteins | sample TergutLab28metaG_3_FD_92763 | JGI IMG/M metagenome (GOLD analysis project Ga0123353, IMG submission 92763) | Labiotermes labralis P3 segment gut microbial communities from Petit-Saut dam, French Guiana - Lab288 P3 | ecosystem: Host-associated > Arthropoda: Insects > Digestive system > Gut ... | reverse complement strand
TCATAACATAGAAACTGTCGCATCTCTTTATGATTATGTCCGCCCTGATGCGGACTATTTACGTTCGCTCGGGGTGATAAGAGCAATAAAACAACTTGATCCAAATATCCGCACAAAGTCAGGAATTATGCTCGGATTGGGAGAAACTAACGAGGAGATACTTCAGACATTTGACGATCTGCTTGCCGCAGGCTGCGAGTTTCTGACTATTGGACAGTATCTATCGCCAAGTAAGGCGCACTACCCGGTTTTTGAATATATCGAGCCGGAAGTTTTCATGGAATATGGAAAAATTGCTAAAGAGAAGGGTTTTTACTATGTGGCATCATCTCCGTTTGTGCGAAGCTCATATAAGGCTGCAGATGCATTAAAATGTGGTACACCACATATGTAAAACAGCCGATTCGAGTCATTATAACTCTGCTTCGGCTGTTTTTGGGGATTAACCCTCTTTTTCTTTTTCGGTAATTAACGTTTATTCATTATCCTCCGGGATTGCGACGACCCCGGTATCTTCCTCATCTTCCGGTGTGAATAAGTTCTCTTTTGGAGGCGGTGAATCAGTATCATATACTATTACAGGAGTGTTATCGTCGACGTCGGTGTCTTCTTCTTCACTTTCACTGAGAGGTTGTGAAGACGGTTCAATCAGTGCTCTGATACTAAGTGATACTTTCTTCCGTTCATTATCTATTTCAGTTATCTTAACATCTACTGTCTGACCATCTGACAGTACTTCGGACGGTAACCCTATCCTGCGGTCTGTTATTTGTGAAATATGTATCAATCCGTCTACTCCCGGACAGATCTCTGCAAATGCGCCAAACGGCATCATTTTTACTATCTTTACAGTGACTATGTCACCGATAGCATAGTGGCTTGTAAATCTGGTCCAGGGGTTATCTTCGCTTTTTTTATAACCAAGTGAGATTTTTCTGTTTTCTTTGTCAAATGTCAGAACATATACAGAAACTTCATCACCGACCGACATGATCTCTGAAGGCTGCTTTATGCGCGTCCAGCTAAGTTCTGAAATATGTATCATACCGTCAACGCCGCCAATATCAACAAAAACACCGTATGTCGTCATTGATTTGACAATGCCGTCGTATTGTTTGCCTACTTCTATATCGTTCCATACCTGATCGGATTTTTCACGTCTCTCGTCACTTTTGACAAGTCGAATAGAACCGACTACACGTCTTCTGGATTGATTTACTTCGGTAATACGGAGCTTTACCGGTTTCTTTAAAAGATCTGACATCGGGGCTGATTTTGGCAGTCCTGTTTGCGATGCCGGTACAAATACACGTACGCCTTTTACATTGACAACGACGCCGCCTTTATTCTCTTCCGATACGATACCTTCGACTGTTGTTTTGTTTTCTTTTGCTGCTTCTACGATATCCCAGTTCTTTATCGCATCAAGGCGTTTCTTGGAAAGCATTACCATGCCTTCTACGTCATTTACACGCATAACGAAAGATTCGATGGTATCACCTATTTTGATGATATCATTGATATCGGTATTATCATTATCGATAAACTCGGCAATCGGGATATAGCCTGATTGCTTTGTCCCTAAATCAAGAGAAACTTCCGTAGAGGTGATGGAAGTGACTATACCTGTCACTTTTTCACCTGTTCGTAAAGTTTTTATTGATTTTTCAAGCATTTCTTCAAATGATTCATCAGCAGATTCCAAATCAGTGATATCGCCGGCTTCCTCTGCTTCGACTTCCTCTGCAACGACTACAGATGTTACCTCTTCAACCGGATCGGCAACGACATCTGACATTGTGATTTCGACTGTCTCTTCGACCGGTTCAGCAACGACATCAGGCTCAGCGACTTCGATTACCTCCTGAGCAGCAGATTTCTCTGCAGACTCCGGTTCGACCGCTGTTTCTTCTGTTTCTGAATTTTCCGGCTCGGGTAGAGCTTCGGTTGACTCCTGCTCTACGAGAGTTCCGTCCATGTTTGTTTCCTCTTTCATCTTCCGGGTGACCTCCTTAATGATAAACGCCGGTGTTGATGCGCCTGCGGTAATGCCAATGACATCTGCTGACAGGATACTTTGGGGGTCGATATCATCCGCACTTTGTACAAATAACACTCTCAAGCAGTGTCTTTTGCATATATCCGCCAGATTGAGGCTGTTTGCGCTGTTGCTATCACCTGCGACTATAACAACATCGGCGACTTTTGAGATTTCCTCAGCCTCCTGCTGACGCTTAAACGTAGCGTCGCATATTGTATCAAAAATTCTTTGGTTTGTACACTCTTTTTTTATTATTTCAACACAAGAATTAAAGATATTTCGTGTGTTAGTCGTTTGAAACACAAATGATGCAGGTAATTCTGCATTTTCCTTGATATTAAGCCATTCCTGCAGCTCCATAGGCGTTTCAAAGATCACAAACTCATCACACCATCCGGATATTGCTTCTATTTCCGGGTGCATCCTGTGACCGATTATAACGATCAATCGCTTCTCATTTGATTCGTTTCGTACGATATCGTGTATTTTTTTTACATCAGGACATGTTGCATCTATAACATCAATACAAAGAGCAGCAAGAGCTTCGTGTACATCCCTTCCTGCTCCATGCGATCGTATGATCACTGTATTTTTATCTGAAATATCTGAAATATCCCAAACCACATGAACCCCGTGTTTTTCCAGTTCACGGATAACATGCTCGTTATGGATTATAGGACCAAGTGTTACACAAGCATCATTTACTTTAGCTGCTTCCTTGCACATTGCCACAGCTCTGCTTACACCGTAACAAAACCCTGCTGATTCAGCGACAATTATCCTCATGGATTATCTGTATCCAGGGCTTGAATTTTCTCCATCAGCTCCTCCGACAATTTCGTATAGTCATCAGCATGACGTTTTTCCTTAGGTCTCTCAATAAAATAAGGCTCACCAAACACGACCTTACTCTTTCTGAAGATAGGTTTCTTACGTGATACGAACACCGGGATTATTGGTACTCCGGCACGTTCGGCAAGCTTTACAGCACCACTTTTTGCGGCATGTGCATCAAACTCTGATAAACGTGTACCTTCGGGGAAAATTACGACTTTTTCGCCATTTTTAAGATATAAAAGCGACATTTTTATCGAATCAATGTCGTTGGTGCTTCTATCAACACAAATCATACCCATTTTCCAAAGAATAGTTGAAATGACCGGTATTCTGAAAAGCTCTATTTTCGCAATGACATGAACATTATCATCAATTCCGAACGCGATCGCGATCTGGAAAGGATCTATCATAGCCGAATGATTTGAGCAAACCATTGCCGCACCGGCAACTTTATTCTCTTTACCAATAACTTCAAATGGCCGGAAAAAGCATATAAAAGGAACAGCGATCCTAAACATGATCCTGAAAAACTTATAGCTCGCCATATAGTCTTTGCGCTTAAGATCAGGATACCGTTTGACACCCGCTACTTTTCCACTCATAGTCCGTATCTCCTTGATATAAGATCGCAAATCTCATGAAAACTTTCTTCAAAGTTTAATTCTGTTGTATCCAAAACAACTGCATCATCAGCTGCCTTAAGAGGAGCTGTATCACGTTCGCTGTCATTTTTATCTCTTTCGATCATTGCAGCTTTAACTTCATCAAATGTTGTTGATACACCTTTGTCAATCAACTCCAGGTATCTTCTTCTGGCACGTGTATCAGTATCAGCTGTAATAAATATTTTTAATCCCGCAGTTGGTAAAACGACAGTGCCGATATCACGACCGTCCATTATAACATCATATCTGACTGCCATGTCTCGTTGCATTTCCAACAAAAATTCTCTTACCTCCGGCATCGCCGAAACATCGGAAGCGTACTTTGAAATCTCCGGTATTCTTATAGCATCAGTTACATCCTCAGTATTTAAAAACATTCGCTGCACACCGTTTTTGTCATATTCCATTTCAAGCTTGATTTTAGGGAGAAGCGCGACAACATTTTTTTTATCCAATGAATCCACACCAGAGCGGAAAGCATATAAACCGATACTACGGTAAAGCGCACCGGTATCCACATAGATAAAACCGAAATGCCTTGCTATTTTCTTTGCTAAAGTACTTTTCCCTGCTCCTGCAGGGCCGTCAAGCGCTACACTTTTAAACCTGCTCATACACACCATACTCATCCCATATTCGTTCTAATCTCTCGAAGTTTTCATATAAGTCACCGGGAGCCTTTTCACTTACTGCAACAACCAGAGCATTTACCAGACTAAGCGGCGCTACAAGTGTATCGAGAAATGAAATCATATCGCTTTTAGCGCATAAGGAGATGTCAGCCAGTTCGGTAAGCGGTGAAGCCATGCCGTCGGTGATCGCTATGATTTTGGTACCGACACTGTGAGCATATTGCATAGTCTTGATTGTTCTTCTTGAATAACGCGGAAAGCTGATCGCAATCAAAACATCATCTTTTGACAACCTGACTATCTGTTCAAAAACCTCACTGTCCGGACTTTCGCTAATGACCCGGGAGTTACTAAAAAGTAAATCAAAATAAAAACCCATGAATTTTGCCAGAAATGAAGAAGAACGAAGACCCAGGATATAAATGTTTTGTGCCTCGACGATAGTATCGACGGCTTTTGTAAAAACTTCATCATCTGTTTTTTCCATGGTTTGGCGTATCTGCTCTATGTCTGATGATAAAACCTGCGTCAGGATATCATGGCTGCTTAATCTACCCTTTGCGACCTTTATACGTTGAACGGAAGTCAGCTTGTTGCGCATTGAATCTTGAAGAGCGCGGCGCATTTCCGGATATCCGTCATAACCTAGTTCCATTGCGAATCTGACTACAGTCGATTCACTTACCTCCGCAAAACGGGCAAGTCTTATAGCCGTCATAAATGCAGCTTTTTCATAATTGCCGAGGATATAATCGGCAATCTTTTTTTGTGCCTTTGACAGACCTTCAACCGAAGCTTCAATTGCTTGCAATATGTCCTTTTCCAAGTGCCTTTACCTCTTCCTTAGTAAGAAATCGCCACTGTCCGCTTTTAAGATCACCCAGTTTTAGAGAACCTAATGATATTCGCTTAAGTGAAATAACCTTTAAGCCGCAAACTGCGCACATTTTGCGTATTTGCCTGTTACGCCCCTCATTGACTGAGATCTGTAGAATGTCTCTGTCATCGCTTGTTTTTAATAACTCGGCACTATGTGCCCGAACTGTAAACTCATCGATTTTAACAGGCTCTTGAAGCTGCTTGACAGCGTTATGAACATCTCCACTGACTTCAACTTCGTAAGTTTTTAACTTACCAAACGAAGGATGCATTATAGAATTTGCAAAATCGCCGTCGTTTGTAAAAAGAAGCAATCCCTCTGAGTCTAAATCAAGCCTGCGAACGGGATATACACGACTGCCTGCACCTGCTATAAGTTCCATAACAGTTTTTCTGCCACGCGCATCTTTAACTGTAGTCAAGTATCCGCATGGTTTATTTAACATGAGGTAAACAAACTTTTTTTTACCTGAAAGAGGAATATCATCAACAGAAATATTATCGACACCTATCGTTGCGCTTTGTCCGATGGTTGCCCGAATTCCATTGATATAGATCCTTCCGGCAGATATCATTCTTTCAGCCTCTCTACGGGAAGCGACTCCGCAGGCGGAGAGGATTTTCTGAATGCGTTCGGGTTTACAGCTCAGTTCGTTCAAACCGTTTCCTTTTCATCACCTTTGTTCTTGCTGATAAAATCGGTGACCTTATCGATAACACCGGGCACTGTCTCAATTATTCTGTCAACAGTTGATAGAGGTGTTGGTGTTACATATATCATACTTACATCCTCACCTTTTACTATCATAAAAGCAACCGGGATTATATTGACTCCGGCACCTGTGCCTCCGCCAAATCCATTCTTTGTGCTTTTCTGAGTAAAATCCGAACCTCCGCCGACAAACCCGAAAGTAACTTTAGACACAGGTATAAGTGTGACCCCGTCAGGAGTTGTGATAGGATCGCCAACTATTGTATTGGCGTCAATCATCTCCCTTATTTTTTGCATCGTTGTTTCCATCAACCCGCTGATTTGGTGATTCTCCATTATCTTCTACATCCTTTCGTTCTTTTTTATTTGATTTCTCACTTTTTCCGGCATGAGACGGTTTTCTTTTAAATATCGCTGTTATAAGCGGCAGAAGCGCGAAAAAAACATAAAATACCTCCCAGACCGCTATCGATATAATTATTTTTGCGTAAATCTTTTGTTCTGTTGAAGTAAAATCAAACCACGTTCTTAAGTCAAGGCGCTTTACTCTGAACTGCTTTTTTATTTCCGGAATTAATATGCCGATCATAGCGTTTGCTGCGCCAAACTGCAATGCTGTATTAGCCGGGTCTTCACCTGCGGAAGTGTAGTATAAAGTAAGCTGCTTTATCAGCAATCTGCGTTTCAGACGCCCAAGTGCGTTTAGGACGGTTTTGGCCGCATCCATAAACTCGCTTAAGCTCCCGGGCAGCATTTCCTTTAAATTACGTTCTTTCTTAGGCTTCTCCTTTTTTTTCTTCGGCTTTTTTTCCTTGTTATCATCGAGAAGCTTAAACTTAAGAAATCCTGCTTTCGCCCATAAATGGAAGCCTTCCTCACTATACTCCACGATAACTCCAAAGCGCAGTAAAGCGATCAGGATAAGAACCGCAATGGTTATAGATAATGCTACCATAATTTAGTGCTCCGATTCTGCATCAGCAGTGATCTCGTCTGCGTTGATATCTTCTTCTGTACCCTCTTTATCCAAAATACTCTGGAGTTCTTCTGCGGCTTCTTTTTCTATAGCGGCCTCAGCTTCCCGCGCTTTGAGCTCTTTGATTGCGTTTTGGATACCTTCTTTTTCATCGCTTGCACCATCGATAAATGGTAACTCCGGTAATTCCTTAAGAGATTCGATCCCGAAGGTTCTTAAAAATACATGTGTCGTTCTAAAAAGCATCGGACGCCCCGGAGCGTCAAGCCTTCCGCAAGACTCGATCAACTCGCGCTCTTGTAAAATGCTGACAGTATGCGTACTGTCCACGCCTCTGATCTGTTCAATATATGCCCTTGTGACAGGGCCGAAATAGGCAATTATAGACAATACTTCAAGAGCAGGCTGTGAGAGTTGCGGGGGTTTTCTTGTTTCCAGAGCTTTTCTTATATAATCTGCATATTCAGGTGAAGAGCATAACTGAAGAGTGTCATCCATCCTTACGAGTCTTATTCCTCGTCGTGTAGAACTGTAGTTGTCACGCAGTCTGTCGCCGGCTAACTCTACTTCATCCAAAGCAACACCTAAAACATCAGCTATACGCGATATCTTTACCGGTTCTCCGGAAACAAACAATATCGCTTCGATAGCAGATTCAACTTCATGGCTGTTCATGTGCTCAAGACTGATCATAAGGTTCTTCCTCTGCTGTAAAATCTCTGGTTTCAGCTATCATACCCGCGCCTGTAAATGATACCGTCATACTATATGGTTCTCCTGCTATCTTGGCGCTGCCGACCCTGCAGAGCTCAAGTACTGCGACGAGAGTTGCGATCAATTCCGTTCTGCTTTGGCAATCATAAAATAACTTCTCAAGAGGCATACTTTTTTTGCGTTTGAGTTTGATCAGAACCTCGTCGATCTTTTCCGATATCGAATAAACAACACGACTTGGAACGACCGGCTCTTCTCTTGTGTTGATGCTGCTCAGTTTCAGGTTTTCTTTACCGATGACGCTGAAAATCGCTTCAAGCAGCTCCGTACTGAAATGAACGTACTCATATTTTGCATCGGAAGCTATATATTCAGGAGGACCTGCCATCATCAAACCATCGCGGGTATACATGCCTGAAAGAGTTTGGGCTATTTCCTTTATCTGTACATAAACATCTCCTCGACGCAGCTCTTCAAGAGTTGTTATAAGCTGCTCCAGCTCTGATATATCTTCACCACCGGAAAGCAGCATCTTGGTTTTAATATAAGTAAGATGAGACGCCATTGCAACGAACTCACTTGCAATGTCCAGATTAAGCTCCGCCATTTCATCAAGATAAGCCAGATATTGCTCCAAAATCGAGGAGATGCTGATATCCTTTATTTCGATTTTATCACGGCTGAGCAATTGAAGGATCAAAGTCAGCGGACCCTCAAAATCAGACATGTCCTCTTTTTCTTTAACTATTCCCTCAAGTTTAAACACAGGCATTTCCATTTGTCACGCTATCCCTATCCAATAAAATAATGCCAAACCCAGATTAAAGAACACACCAAAACCGCTTTCGATCGTCCTTGCCAGTTGCCCGATCGTCCTGCTGAAAATATCTATGTTAAAAAATAATTGCGAGCTCATTATAACAAGCAGGACTATCATACCATATCTCTCATACCGAAGGACTTTATAATACCACTTTTCAGGCAGCAATGAGAATAAAACCTTAGAACCGTCAAGTGGAGGGAACGGTAACATATTAAAAACCGCAAGCGCTATATTTAAGAAAACAGTTATTCGTAGCAGTGTAAAAATGGTCATAGTTATATCATTTGCATTTGAACCCAGTGGTATTGCGACAAATCCGGCTATAAACATGACTATCACAGCGAGGATCATATTTGATAACGGACCTGCAAACGCCGATATTGCCATGTACCATTTTGGATACTTAAAATTCCGCATGTCGACCGGTACCGGTTTAGCCCATCCGAACCCGACCATCAGCATCATAAGCAGCCCTATGGGATCGATATGCTTTATAGGGTTCAAAGTAAGTCTGCCCATATCTTTTGCCGTGCTGTCACCAAGCTTATAGGCAGTATACCCGTGAGCTAACTCATGGATAGTTATGCATATGAGCGCAGGAACTGCTCTTAATAAAGCAACTGTCAAAAAATCTCCCATATTACTGAAGTTTCCGAATAACCCGTCCACGCCACGCTCCGTTCTTAATTTTGACTGTGCAGCAGTCATAACTAAATATTACTGCCGCTGGTGATCGCGTTTTCTATTTCACTGAGCAGTATATTTCTGTTAGTTCCTTTTTCAGCGGAAAAATTTATGATCAATGTATCATCACGCAACTCTAATGTATCGCGTATGACTGTAATATTATACTCCACCTGACTCTTTTTAACTTTATCTATTTTATTTGCGACAACGATCATTTTGCAACCCGACGCATTGAACCACCGGGACATCAGCACATCATCAGCTGTGGGTTTATGCCGCGAATCGACAATCATGATTCCGAGTGCTATATGATCGGGCTGCGAAAAGAAATCCTCCATCAGCTGCGACCAGCGAGCTTTCTCAGTTTTAGCGACCTTCGCATACCCATAACCCGGTAAATCCACAAAGTACACTTTATTGTCTATCAGAAAGTAGTTTACATGTATGGTTTTTCCCGGCGATGAACTTACACGTGCAAAGCTTTTCCGGTTAAGTAATTTGTTTATAACAGAAGACTTGCCGACATTTGACTTGCCGGAGAAAACTATTTGCGGTACCGGACTGTTTATCAAATCCTTCGCGTTTGCAGCTGACTTTATGAACTCAACATTATTTATATTCATTGATTTACTAATGCTTGATTGCAGAACCGGTGCCTGCGAGAGTTTGTTCCTTCTCTATCATTTGGGGAACTTCACCCAATATGTCTTCTTTTTTGATTGCTGAAAAATCCAGAGCAATGTTTAAAATATCGTCTATGTTGTCAGTCGTGATGAAGTTTAGATCTCTTCTGACGACTTGATCGATCTCGTCAAGATCAGGTTCGTTCTCAGCAGGTATAAGAACAGTTTTAATACCTGCGCGCAGGGCCGCCATCGTTTTTTCCTTTAAGCCGCCGATACGCAGTATCCTCCCCCTAAGAGTTATCTCGCCGGTCATTGCAATATCGCGACGGACGGGTGCTCCGCTTAACGCTGAAATAACTGCGATGCAAATTGTAATTCCTGCAGATGGACCATCCTTCGGGATCGCTCCTTCGGGAAAATGTATGTGAATGTCATGCGTTTTATAGAATTCCGGTGAAATCCCAAGCTTATCAGCTCTGCTTCGGATGTAAGAAACAGCTGCCTGTGCGGACTCTTTCATAACATCACCAAGATTGCCTGTCAGTTCAAGCTTTCCAGTTCCTTGTAGGACATTAACCTCAGCTTCCAGTATAGTCCCACCCGTCGTTGTCCAGGCAAGACCGTTGGCAATTCCGATCTCATATCCCTGTGAAACTGTCTCCGGCTTATATTTACGAACTCCAAGGAATTCATCAAGTTGGTTTTCGCGCAGATTTACTGATGCTTCCTCACCTGCCGCAATTTTTGCGGCTGTTTTTCTGCAAACCGCAGCAATTTCCCGTTCTAAAATACGCACACCGGACTCACGTGTATATGCGGAGATAATTTCCATTACAGCTCCATCTGTAAAGCGAAGCTGCCTTCCGGAAATACCGTGTTTTTTGCGTTGCTTAGGAATGAGATAGTTTCTTGCGATTTCAAGCTTCTCAAGATCGGTATAGCTTGTTAGTTCTATTACTTCCATCCTATCAAGCAGCGGTCGTGGAATTGTATCTGTCGTGTTAGCAGTTGTTATGAACATGACTTCTGATAAATCAAATGGTACTTCTAAATAGTTGTCTCGAAATGTAGAGTTTTGCTCCGGGTCAAGCGCTTCGAGTAATGCTGAAGCAGGGTCTCCTCTGTGATCCCGCCCGAGTTTATCTATCTCATCCAAAACGATCAACGGGTTACGGCTGCCTGCCTGCTTTAATGAAGCCAGGATTCTTCCGGGCATCGCACCGATATAAGTTTTTCTGTGCCCTCTTATTTCGGCTTCATCATGTACTCCGCCGAGGGATATTCTGGCAAGATTTCTGTTGAGTGCCCTTGCAACGCTTATCGCAACTGACGTTTTACCTACGCCTGGCGGTCCGATCAAGCAGATTATCGCACCTTTGATATTTGGTGAAAGCTGCCTGACGGCAAGAAATTCAATGATCCTTTCTTTGACCTTGTCCAGACCGAAATGGTCATTATCAAGAATCTTACGAGCTCTGATTATGTCTATTCGTTCTTTTGTTTTCTTATTCCAGGGAAGTTCAATACATACATCAAGATAGTTTCTGATTACAGAGGACTCTGCAGACCCGTATGCCTGCTTTTCAAGCTTATCGACCTCTCTTAATATCTTCATTTCAATATCGTCATCAAGCTTTAGTTCGATTATCTGCCTTCTGTACATCTGAAGCTCGGTCGCTTCATCGGAGAAACTGTCACCCAGCTCTGATTGCAGAACCTTAAGCTGCTCACGCAAAACATGATCCCTATGGTTGCTTTCTAATCTGGCGCGAAGCTTGGAATCGATCTGACGTTCAATACCAAGTACTTCGATCTCCCGTGAAAGAACATCGCATATAACTTCCAGACGTTTGATGGGCTTGAGTGTTTCGAGGATCTGCTGCTTACTCTCAGGTTTAGTATATATATTTTGAATGATAAAATCCGAAAGAATACCCGGGTCTGTTATCGAAAAAAGATTAAGCACGGTTTCTTTTGTAACACCCGGAGATAGAGCGGCATATGTATCGAAAAGATTTATTGCCTTACGCATCAAAGCTTCTGTTTTTGCGGAACGATGAAAAACATATTCCTCAATGATCGGTTCGACTTCAACCGTGAAATACTTCCTGTCTTCCCGTAATGATATCAACCGAGCACGGCATTTGCCCTCGACAAGTACTTTCATTCCGCCGCCGGGTATTTTCAGGACCTGTTTTATATAGCATATCGTGCCGATTTTATGCAAGTCATTTTGCCCCGGTGTTTCTTTCATTATATCCTTTTGCGCGACCAGAAAAATCCGTCTGTCGCCGTTGGATGCTGCGTCAAGAGCACCGGTTGATTTTGTACGCTCAACATCAAAATTGAGAAGCATATTCGGAAACACAGAAAGCCCCCGCAACGCGAGCAACGGTAAACTTTCTGTTATTATTGTATTATACTCGTCCATATTTATTATTCCCCAACGCCTGTTCCCTGATTCCTATTCCCTACTCCCTGATACTTATCATCTAATCCCTATTCCCTAACTCGCCGACACCGCATCCGGATCGATTTGCGGTCTTTTGCGCTTTTTTATCAGCGGCGGTGACTCACCTGCTATGCATTCTTTTGTTATTGTAACCTTTTCGATATCCTTATCAGATGGTATCTCAAACATGATTTGAAGCATTGTCTTTTCCATGATACTTCTTAAACCGCGCGCACCAATCTCCATATCTATTGCTTTATCTGCAATCGCGTTAAGTGCATCCTCGGTGAAATCCAATGATACCTTATCATATCCAAGTAATGTTTTGTATTGCTTGACAAGTGAATTTTTTGGTTCTTTGAGGATCCGGACCATATCTTCCTTTGTCAGTGCATTAAGAGGAGCGATCACAGGTAAACGCCCGACAAGTTCGGGGATCAGACCAAACTTTAGCAGATCGTGAGATTGGATCTCCTTAAGTATAGTACCGATGTCTTTTTCTTTTTTTGTTTTGATCTCGGCACCGAACCCTATACTTTTTTTGTCTAAACGATGTTCAATTATTTTATCTATCCCTTCGAAAGCACCTCCGCATATAAACAGGATATTTGTTGTATCGATGCTTATAAACTCTTGATGCGGGTGTTTACGTCCGCCCTGCGGCGGAACATTTGACACCGTTCCTTCAAGAATCTTTAAAAGCGCCTGCTGTACGCCTTCGCCTGAAACGTCTCTTGTGATGGATGTATTTTCACTCTTCCTTGTGATTTTATCTATTTCATCGATATAGATGATGCCACGCTGCGCAGCTTCAATGTCAAAATCTGCAGCCTGCAGTAATCTTAGCAGGATATTTTCAACATCGTCGCCAACATAACCGGCTTCAGTCAGTGTTGTTGCATCAGCGATTGCGAAAGGAACTTTAAGGATCCTTGCTAATGTTTGCGCGAAAAGGGTTTTTCCGCTTCCTGTAGGCCCTATTATGAGTATATTACTCTTTTGCAGCTCCGAATCATCATTGTTTTGATAAACCAGACGTTTATAGTGATTGTATACAGCTACGGACAGCGAGATTTTAGCTTCATCCTGCCCGATCGCATAATCATCAAGTGTTCGCTTGATATCAGCCGGTTTTGGAAGCCTCCCAAAATCGCCGTAGTTGTTGATCATATCAGAATGAGACATCTTTGATGGAACAAACTCATATCCCAGGATACTGGTACAAAGAGAAACACACTCATTGCATATATATGAAGCACCCTGGCCTGCAATTATACGATCCACCTGATCCTGTTGCTTTCCACAAAAACTACAACGTACGCCCTTATTATCGTCATACCTCGCCATTTGACTCTCCTACCGTTTAAAGATCACATTATCGATCAAACCAAAAGCTTTTGCCTCTTCCGCAGTCATAAAGTTATCTCTTTCAGATGCGTCACGGATCTCCTCGGCTTTTCTTCCGGTGTTCTCTGCGAGGATCGCATTTAATCTTTCTTTCGTTCGGAGGATCTTTTCAGCATGGATTTGAATATCTGTTGCCTGACCCCTGAAGCCGCCGGTTGGCTGGTGTATCATAACTTCTGCATTCGGAAGGGCAATACGCTTACCTTTGGCTCCTGATGAAAGTAAAAATGCTCCCATACTTGCAGCCATTCCTATACATATTGTTGACACATCCGACTTGATATATTGCATTGTATCATAAATCGCGAATCCTGAGGAAACCGACCCTCCAGGGCTGTTTATATAAAATTGAATGTCCTTGTCGGGATCCTGCGCTTCCAAATACAATAATTGTGCAACGATAAGACTTGCAGTTACATCGTTTACCTCTTCACTCAGTATGACGATCCTGTCATTTAGAAGCCGTGAAAAGATATCATATGAGCGCTCTCCGCGCGATGTTTGTTCTACTACTATCGGAACTAAACTCATTATTCTATTTCCTCTTCTTTCTTATCTTTTTCTTTTGCTTTCTTAAATGCCGACTTTTTAGTTGAAGGTTTTTCGATCTCCGGTTCCTTAAGTTCCTCTTCTATCGCATTATCAACAACCAGTTTCGCAGCTTTGCGTAACTTAAGGTCCTTAACGATATCAGCATCAGTAACAGATTCCTTTAGCTCTTCGATTTCAATTTTAAATCGTTCTGATGCTTCCTTATACTCCTCTTCTATTTCCTCCTGGCTTATCTCAATAGCTTCCAATTCAGCTATTTTTTGAAGAGCCAGTGATACCCTGACCTGCTTCTCACTGCTCTGATGCATCCGTTCTTTGAACACCTCCGGAGTTACGCCAAGCATTTGCATATATTGTGCCGGCTGCATCCCGTAAGCAGAAATTTGTCGTGTTAAGTTATTCATCGAGTTTTCAACCTGCTCTTCGACCATAGCTTCAGGCACATCGGCTTCCATAGAAGCCACTATTTGATCCATCAACAAGCTCTCGAATGTTTCATCAACATCTTGTTGTCTTGTTTTTAGAAGCTTATCTTTTATATCTGCTTTATACTCATCAAGAGTATCAAACTCAGAAACATCCTGAGCAAATTCATCATCGAGTTCAGGTAAGCTTTTTTCTTTTACATCGTTCAGTTTGACCTTAAACAGAACAGACTTTCCGGCAAGTTCCTTTTTATATTGTTCCGGGAAAACGAGGTCCAGATCACGTTCCTCACCAACGACCATACCTTCGATCTTTTCTTCAAAACCGGGTATAAACTGTCCTGAACCGAGGGTCAGCTCGTAATTCTCCCCCTTACCACCCTCAAAAGCAACATTTTCCACAAAACCTTCAAAATCAATAACAGCGATATCGCCTGTTTTCGCCGGTCGATCGGCTTTTTCGATCCGGGCATTGCGTGCCCTTACAGATTCGATTTCTTTTTCTATCTCATTATCCGAAACTTCTACTTTCGGCTTGGGAGCACTAAGACCTTTGTATTCTTTTATTTGAACCTCTGGATATAACGCTGCGATCAGTGTTATATCTGCTGCTGTGCTGTCATCATTAAAGTCGATGTTGGCGATTTTTGGATACCCGACTATACCTAACTCAGCATCCTTCATTGCAAAACGCAGTACTTCAGGCAAGATATCGTCCAATGCATCGCTGAGGAAAATTTCTTTACCATACATTCTCTCGATAACCTTTCGCGGTGCCTTACCTTTTCTGAACCCGGGAACCCCGATCCGGTTCTTGCTTTTCTGAAACGCTTTATTTACAGCAACCTCCAGCTCCTCTGGTTCAATTTCAACAACCAGTTCAATTTCATTATTCTCTTTCTTCTCACTGTTCTTAAACTTCAAATCTACTTCCTCCAGATAGTATTACCTTTTAATAATGCTGTTCTATTTGAACAACTTAGCATTTTATCAAATATACATTAAGAATGCAAATATTTAACTCAAGCTTTGATACTCAACCAAGGTCGAGTAAACTCCGCCTTTTGCTATCAGCTCATCATGGGTGCCGGACTCAACGATTTTGCCGTCCTGCAACGCAATAATAAGATTTGCTTTTTTTATCGTTGAAAGTCTATGGGCGATCACTAAAATCGTTCTGTGACCGATTATCTTGCTTATTGCATTTTGGATCTCACGTTCTGTTTCTGTGTCAACAGCAGAGGTCGCTTCATCAAGCAACAGGACCGGAGAGTTACGCAGGACCGAACGTGCAATAGACAAACGTTGCTTTTGACCGCCACTTAGTCTAATGCCGCGCTCACCTATGTAAGTATCATATTTATCTGGTAATGATTCAATGAATTCGTCGACACACGCGATTGCAGCAGCTTCTTTGATCATTTCGGGTGTCGCATTGCCGGTTCCGTAAGCAATATTCTCTCCGATTGTGCCGTTAAAAAGGAAAACATCTTGTAAAACGAGGCTTAGTTGATTTCGTAAGCTCTCTAATGTCATTTCTTTGATGTCAATACCATCCATAAATATCGAGCCGGAGGTAGGATCATAAAAGCGGGCAATAAGACCTGATATAGTGCTCTTGCCAACGCCTGTCGGTCCCACTATCGCCACCATCTGTCCCGCTTTGGCTTCAAAACTAATATTACTAAGAACCTCGATATCATCCTGATATGAGAAAGATACATTACGAAACTCCAGTTGTCCGCTTAATCTTTCTACAGCTATTGCGGCCGGGCTGTCCTTTATATCCGGTTCAACATCAAGTATCTCAAATACTCTTTCGGTGCCTGCAAGCCCTTGCTGCAGATCTTCAACAATACGGGTGAGCATTGCAACCGGTGCATAAAATAGATTTAGATATAATAAGAATGCCACAACATCAGCAATATTCAAGCCGGTTCTCAGTGATATTATCGGTCCGGCTATCAATACGATTATAGTACCGATCGTTGTGATAAACGCTACTGACGGATGCAGGATACCGGAATAAAAAAGCGCTTTGAGTATATCTCTTGTATAATGCGTCGACTTCATTAGGACTTTTGCAGATTCCTGTTCCTGCTTGTTAAAAACCTGGATTTCTTTTATACCGGAAAAATTGTCCTGCAATACAGCATTCAGTTCGGCGATTTTCTCTTGAGCGCTTCTAAAGTGCTTTCGCATCAATCTCGGCAGCATTGAAACAACCGCTATAAAAGGGATCGGAATGCATACGAGCAAGGCAAGTATGGGATTAATTAAAAAAAGAATGACAAGCACACCCGCGATCGTCAGCACATTAGTTGTCACTTCAGGCAGCGCATGCGCTATCAACCCTTCAAATGCAGCGGTGTCGTTTATGACACGTGACATCAATTGACCTGTCTGCTTGTCATGATAATAACTCATTGAGAGTTTTTGGAGATGATCGTATACGATCCCGCGTACCCTGTTTACCATGTTCCATGACGCTACATGTGAAAGGTAGTTGTTTAAAAATTGGCAAACTCCGCGCAGTGCAAAACAGACAAGCAAAACAAGAGCTAGAAGAATGATCGTACCGGTCGACCCTTCCAACTCTCCGCTTTCCATAATAGAGATTATTCGTCTAGTGATTTCCGGAGCAAGCAAGTTTGCCCCCGTGATAAAAAGTAATGAAATCGTTGCAATAACAAGCAGATGTGCCCAAGGGCCCGCAAATCTAAACAGCCTTATTAGTTTCTTCATGCTATAACTGTCCGCTAATCAATATCGAAGTCAAAGTTTTGCATAGGTGGTGCAGGCGGCTTGGTTGGCGGAGCTGACGGCGGAGCTTCTGAAGCAGCTCGTGCGGCTATCCTGAAGCGTTGCCTCGATTGTCTGATTTCATCCAAAGCCGCTGTGAGAGATTCTTCGGTGCGGTGCATTGCATCGTCCACATACTCATTAGCGACACGGCGCAACTCGGAAGACGAGGTTTCCGCATGGGAGAGCATCTCATTACTTTTTGCTCTTGAAATCTTAATGATCTCCTGCTCATCTATAAGCTGTCTCGCTTTTTCCTCCGCACTTCGTTTTATTGCATCCGCTTCACGTTTTGCATTATTGATAAAGTCTGCGCGAGCATCAAGTAATCTCTTAGCTTCAGCTATTTCGGTAGGAAATTGTCCTCTTATCTCATCAAGGATATCTAGCGCCTTATCACGGTCGATAACACATTTTTCCGCACCAAGCGGAACTCCCCATGCCTCGGTTATCATAGCATGGAGCATATTCAACATTTCCGGAATCCTGCTGCTCATATAAACATCATCCCCTCACTTTTAACTTTTGCGATCAAATCGTCTATTATCTCGTGCGGCACAAATGTTTTTAAGTCCGCACCATATCGTGCCATTTCTTTAACGGCTGATGAACTGATGTATGTATATTTCTCACTGGAGGGCATAAAAAACGTTTCAATACCCGGGTCCAGCTTTCTGTTTATCAAGGCTATTTGAAACTCTCTGTCAAAATCCGATACAGCACGAAGCCCCTTTATCATGACTTTTGCATTTCTTTTTCTCATGTATTCGACAAGAAGATCTTCAGAAGATTCTACTTTAACGTTTTTGTATCGTACAACAGTTCGTGTAATAAAATCTACTCTTTCATCGCGATTGAAAAGCGGATTTTTCTCCGAGTTTATCATAACACAGACATATAACTCGTCAAAAACCGCTGCAGTACGCCGTATGATGTTGAGGTGCCCAAGTGTTATCGGGTCAAAACTGCCCGGGTAAACTGCTATGCTCATATAACTTCTCGATTCCGTGTCCGATCATTAAGCCTCACGAGTGTAGCGTGCTATTTTTACGGTTCCATATATATATTCTTTTTGCAGCATATATGGCATCGTTACGACAGGTGTTGGAGCACTTGCTTTTAACTCGCATATCATTATACCATTAATGTTAAGTTTGTCAAACTCAACTATTTTCTCAACAGCCCTGACTGCAAGCAATGTATCATATGGAGGGTCGATAAAAATGAGGTCATATTTCTCATCACTTTCAAGATATCGAAGTGCGTCTCGCGCGTAGACTGAAGTCAAGTCTGTAAACCCGCATATTTTTAGATTTTCCCTCACCAGCTTAACAGAGTCCGACGCAGAATCAACAAACGCAACACTCTTTGCCCCGCGTGACAATGCCTCGATCCCGTATTGCCCGGAGCCCGCAAACAAATCAAGCACACGCCTGCCCTCAATATCAAATTGAATAATGTTAAAAACAGATTCCTTGACCTTATCACTCGTCGGCCTGATCTTAAACCCACCAGGCTCCTTTAATTTCCTACCCCTCGCACTACCGCTTATAACCCTCATGATTACTCTCCAATCTACACTGAATTAGACTCTAGACTCTAGACTCTAGACCCTAGAACAATACGTCTAGCGTCTAACCCCTTGCGTCTAAGTTCAACATCGTCTTTGTCCTTAAGCTCTTATGATACTCTATTGCGAAGCGGTGTGCTTCCTCCTGTATCGTTCCTATTAAAGCAAATACTGCAGGGTTTGCTGCTAGGCCTATTTCCTCGCCGTTCGGTGTCACCAGGGCGCGTGTTTTGTGCTTTTCATCCTTTACCATGCCAAAAACAGGTAAAAATACATCCAGGTCTGTTAGTGTTTTACGAATGACCGATACATGATTTGCTCCCCCGTCGATCAGCATTATATCCGGCAGCGGTATAAACTTTTCATCTCCGGCCAGATATCTTTTGATTCTTCTCGATACAACTTCAGCCATGCTCGCATAATCATCCTGACCGCGTTTTGTTCTTATCTTAAACCGCCTGTAATCTTTTTTCAGCGGTTTTCCTTTTATAAAAACAATCATAGAACCAACTATGTTAGATGCGCCAGTGTTAGAAATATCATACGCCTCTATCCGATCCGGTGTTGAGTCAAGTTTTAACGCGTTTTCAAGCCATTGATGTGTCTTTAGAACTTTTTCCTTGTATAATGCAGCGTGTTCCTCAATAGGCTCCTCTTCAAAAAACTGCTTTTGTTCGATAACTTTGATTGCTTTGATCCTGTCACGTAAAACAGCGGCGTTTTCAAAGTTTAGGTTGTTGGATGCGTCTGTCATTTCCTTAGTGAGCTTCTTGATAAGGATACCTGTTTTTCCTTGAAAAACATCAATAGCAGCTTTAACCGCGCTTCTGTAGTCATCAGCGAGATCGGTTTTTTGGCAATATGCAAGGCAATTTCCCATATCATGGTTCAGACACGGCCGTTGCCTGCCTAATATATGTTTGATATTTTTCCCGCATGTCGGCAGCTTAAGCGCTTTGCTGACAGCTGCAATGGCTCTGCGTGTATCTTGTCTGCCGCCATAAGGCCCTAAATATAGTGCATCATCATCAGCGGGATTTGCAATGATCTTAAAAACCGGATAATCACTTTTTATATCAACCCGGATGACCGGGTAACCCTTATCATCACGCAGTTTGATATTATATTTTGGCATATACTCTTTGATAAGCGAATTTTCCAGGATCAATGCCTCAAACTCCGACTCGACGATAATCGTATCAAAATTCTCAATTTTTGAAATAAGCTGGTCTGTCTTTACATCATGACCGGTAAGTGCGTCAGCGCTACGGCTAAAGTAGCTGCTGACACGATTTCTCAGTCGTGCCGCTTTTCCGACATAAATGACCTCGTCCAACTCGTCTTTCATAATATAAACACCGGGTAATTGCGGTAACCCCTGTGCTTTTTCTCTTAAATCATCTTTCAAAACATCAAACCTCAAAAAACTGAAAAACTATATATATTAGTATTGCATAATCATTTTACATATAATATACTTTTGGTGGTAATCAAAAATATATTTTGAAAGGTATGGGATGGATTATGGAGAGACCGAGTTGGCTGAACAATAGAACCGCAACAATTTTTGGCATTATCTTCTTTTCAATTTACGTTATCTTTGCGTACAGGCTAAACACCTATGCACTTCGCGGCGAGCCAATGAGCGGAGGAAGACTCTGCTGGCGGGAATTAGGATGGACACTACTGTGCAGTATACCGCTTGTTGGATGGATCTATGGCTTTACCAGACTTGATGATATCATCGCAACACGCAACAGGCTTTGGGAAGTCCTAAATTCTGCTCAACCACAACCCGTATATCAACAACCGCCACCGCCGCCTATGTACCAACAGCCGCCTCCTCCACCGCCGCAATATTAAATATCAGGTTGAGGTTGGTGGTCATTTTGACCACTAACCTCTTTATTTTGAATCTGAGGTTCAATGATATCACTGAACCTCCACCTTAATATTTAGTAATAGCTCTCATCCTTGCCTTCTTCGCGCAGTGATACAAAAATCGGGAACTGTAAGCTGTACAGACCGGTTTTTTTATCGCTGCTTTCTTCTTTGTACTTTACTTCAATAACCCTGCCCGGCAGCTTATCCCGCCCGGCCCAAAACTCCTCGCGCTGCTGATCGCTCATACCAGAACCGACGTTTAATGCATTGCCTTTATAATCAACAACAAAAGCACCAAGCCGCCCGGCATTTCTGCCTGAGCCTTCTTCTACATCCGTCACCCTTAAATCAACTGTATAGAACCTCTTGACCTTTAGAATACCGCTATGTCTTTTACATGCGTATTTACTGTCACGGTTGAGCATCAATCCTTCCTTATCCTCGCTGACCATTTCATCCAGATAGATATCGATTTTACTTGCATCAGTTCCGGTATAAAGTATTTCTACTATAGTGACAGCCGTCAACTTCAATTCGTTTATCTTCTCATCAAGCTTTTTAAGAGCAGCAAGCCTGTCTTGATATGTCAATACGCTTTCGCCCTGTTTGAACTCATTTTTAGGTAATAAGTCGAAAACCACAAGTTGCATACAGGTTTTATCCGCATCATCCTGACCAAGTAAACCCGTACCGATCCTGAAGTTTTCATTGTCGGACACACCGTCGGTATTTTTACGGACTAACTCTCCGTCAAGTACCCAATCATCCGCATCCGGAAAAAGCCTCGTTATATCTGAAATAATATGCTCAAGGCAAGTGATTTCTTTACCTTGCCTGCTGAAGATTTTACCGTCATAAAATGTTCCCCTAACGCCATTAAGCTTTACAGAAAGAGAAAACCACTCATTCTCTTTAATCGGATACTTCTCGATGTTGTAGGATTGCTGTACCTCCCATTGCGGGATGAATTCCCTTCCGAATGCCTTATTAACTGACTTCACATCACAACCCAGCTTTGCGCTTTTTGTTATTACTGAAGCGTAAAATTCTTTCATATCCGGATCTTGCGTATTTAAAAACAGCCTTATGTTTGTGATCACTTCATCGCTGCCGGTATTGTTTTCCAGAATATAATCCATAAGCTCCGGAAACGTTTCAAAGCAGCGTGTCGCCTGCTTATCTGTTTCTTTTGATATCTTCTTTTCAGAAATGCCTGTGACCAAAAATGGATTAAGCAAATAATCGATCATCAACGTAAAAAGTTCATTCTCTCTGTTTTCAATAAGAATATCCCTTTTTGCAAGACTTGAGCTTGTTTGTGCCAGTAAATCAAACAAGTCCTTAACTGATCTGTCAATAGTGCAACTGCTCAATATCATTCCTCCTAATGTGCTTTATCTGCATGTTTAGCGCTGATGCACCGCATACACTGCAAAAATAATTTTTTTCTTTAAATACTTTAATATCAATGATATCGCCGACAGGCAGCTTCCTAAATACAGCAGCCATCCCCTGCCCTGTCTTTTTCATACAACTCTCTTTTATTGCCCATATCTCACAAAAATATTCATCAGGATTTTGCGCGTTCTTGAACTCCGCATATTCCGCTTCTGTAAGAACACGGTTGGATGCTTTATCCGTTACCGGTCTGATGATCTGAACATCAACTCCAACTTCAAAATCCGAGACAGCACAAGCAGCAATGCCTTTAGTATGACTAATGTTAAAATATATTTGAGGAAAGTCCTTTAGTAGCGGCTTTCCCATATCCAGATAGTCAAACTCAACAATTTCATCTATACCATAGACCTCAAGCAACGCCATACGCAGCAGCAAATATGCAGTAGCAGACTCCTTCTTTCCGTTTTGAAACCGGATCCGTTGGACTTTCTCACGTCTTTCAACTGAAAGCAAAGACATTTTCCTCTCCGGAAAATCATCACTCAGCAATTCAACTTCATCAAATACATATAACATAAAATTATATTATCATATTCTATTTTCTTTTACAATTTTTGCTAAAGTATA
>Ga0123353_10002529_pt1 | contig 22730 bp, 21 predicted proteins | sample TergutLab28metaG_3_FD_92763 | JGI IMG/M metagenome (GOLD analysis project Ga0123353, IMG submission 92763) | Labiotermes labralis P3 segment gut microbial communities from Petit-Saut dam, French Guiana - Lab288 P3 | ecosystem: Host-associated > Arthropoda: Insects > Digestive system > Gut ... | reverse complement strand
GCGCAGGCCGTGTACCATGCCCTCTATACGGGCGAGAAAAACATCGATATTTTGCAGGAAATGACAGGAATTTCGGTCTCGGAATTAAATTCGGTATTGACAGCCATGCAATTCGCGGGAATAATAAGGCAGTCCGCCGGCAGAACCTATGCCTTGGACACATTGCAAGCTACGGTGCTTTTGGATACGTAGAGTTAGGAGAAGGATTTTTTCATGGCAAACAACACATTGGTAATTGTAGAATCGCCCGCGAAGGCCAAGACCATCGCCAAGTTTTTGGGCAAGAACTATGCCGTCACGGCCTGCAACGGGCACGTGCGCGATCTGCCCAAGAGCGTGCTGGGCGTCGACGTGGCGCACGACTTCGCGCCGAAATACCAGACCATGCGCGGCAAGGGCGAGGTGCTGGAGACCATCAAGAAGCAGGCCAAGGAAGCGGATAAGATTTACCTCGCGACCGACCCTGACCGCGAGGGCGAGGCCATCAGCTGGCATTTGGCGCAGGTTTTAAAAATCGACCCGGCGCAGAAGTGCCGCATCGAATTTCACGAGATCACGAAGAACGCGGTGCAGGGCGCGATCAAGAATGTCCGCTCGGTCAATATGGATAAGGTCAACGCGCAGCAGGCGCGGCGGGTGCTCGACAGGCTGATCGGCTATAAGCTGAGCCCCGTGCTCTGGGCCAAAGTGCGTAAGGGACTGTCCGCCGGGCGCGTGCAGTCGGTCGCCACGCGCATCATCTGCGACCGCGAGGAAGAGATTCTGGCCTTTATTCCGCAAGAATATTGGACCATCACCGCGCAGTTCGGTGAGGGCAAGAAAAACAGCTTCACGGCCAAATATTTCGGGCGCAACGGCAAGAAGGCGGAGATTGAAAATAAGGCGCAGGCCGACGAGATACTCGCGCTGATAGACAAACGGCCCTTTACTGTCACCGATATCAAGACCGCGGAAAAGAAGAAGCATCCCGCGCCGCCCTTTACCACCTCGAACTTGCAGCAGGAGGCCTCACGCAAGTTGGGCTTCACCGCCAAGCGCACCATGATGGTCGCCCAGCAGCTCTATGAGGGCGTCAGCGTCGGCAAGCGCGGCGCGACGGGCCTGATCACCTATATCCGTACCGACTCGGTGCGCGTGGCGGGCGAGGCGATAGACGCGGTGCGCGCGCACATTCAGCAGAGCTATGGAAACGCGTATCTGCCCGAGACCGCGAATTTCTATCGCGGGCGCAAGAGTGCGCAGGACGCGCACGAGGCCATACGCCCGACGGATTTGACATTGGAGCCCCGCGCCATACGCGAACACCTGACCGGAGATCAATATAAACTGTATAGATTGGTCTATGAGCGCTTTGTCGCCAGCCAGATGACGGACGCGCTTGTGGAGACCAAGACCGTCACCTTAGACGCCAATACCTGTACCTTCCGCGCGATAGGCAATACGACCCTGTTTCCGGGCTTTACGAAGATCTATACGGAGGGGCAGGACGCCCACGCGGAGGACGAGGGCGAGGGCAGTCTGCCCCGCCTGAGCGTCGGCGAAGTGCATCATGCGACGAAGATTATACCCGAACAGAAGTTTACGCAGGCGCCGCCCCGCTATACGGAGGCGACGCTGGTCAAGGCTTTGGAAGAACAGGGCATAGGTCGGCCTTCCACCTATGCGCCGACCATCTCGACGATTGTCGACAGGGGCTATGTCGCCCGCGAGAAGAAGTCGCTCTATCCCACCGAACTGGGCTTTATCGTCACCAAGCTGATGAAGGAGAACTTTACCGATATCGTGAACGTGCAGTTCACGGCAGCGATGGAGGACAAATTGGACACCGTGGAGGAGGGCAGCACCGCCTGGGTCGCATTGGTCGCCGAGTTTTACGGACCCTTTGAACTAACCATCAAGAAGGCGCAGACCGAGCTGGAACGCGTGAAGATGGAGGACAGGGTATCCGAGATCCCCTGCGACAAGTGCGGCGCGCTCTTGGTCTATAAGATGGGCCGCTACGGCGAGTTCTTGGCCTGCCCCAATTATCCCGACTGCAAGACCACCAAGCCCATTCTGGACAAGGTGGGCGTGTCCTGCCCCAAATGCGGCGGCGAAGTCGTCAAGCGCCGAAGCAAGCGGGGCAAGACCTTCTTTGGCTGTGAGAAATATCCCGAATGCGATTATGTCAGCTGGGATAAGCCCGTCGCCACGCCCTGCCCTCAATGTGGCGCGCAGATGGTACAGAAGATAGGCCAGCACGGCAGCTATGTACAGTGTACGAGCGAGACCTGTAAGCATATTCTGCGGCGCGAAAAGAAAGCGGATAAGGGTGACGAATAGCCCCGTCAAGGTCATAGGCGCGGGACTGGCGGGCTGTGAAGCGGCCTGGCAGCTGGCACAGCGCGGTTTTTCGGTAGAGCTCACCGATATGAAACCGCATAAATATACACTCGCGCATAAATATGCAGCTTTTGCCGAGTTGGTTTGCAGCAATTCCCTGCGCTCCGACCGCTTGGAAAACGCGGTCGGCCTGCTGAAAGAAGAGATGCGCAGGCTCGGGTCGCTGATCATGCGCGTTGCAGACGAGACCCGCGTCCCCGCGGGCGGCGCGCTGGCGGTGGACAGGGAGGGCTTTGCCCGAAGCGTGACGGCGGCGCTCACAAATCATCCGAACATACAAATCGTTTCCCGTGAAGTCACAGTTTTGCCCAAATCCCCTGCTATCATTGCGACGGGACCGTTGACGAGTGACGCGCTCTGTGCGGATATCGCAGAAAAGCTGGGGCAGCCCCTGCATTTCTACGACGCCGCCGCGCCGATTGTCACGGCGGATTCGCTGGATTATACCAAGGTCTATGCCGCATCCCGCTATGGGCGTGGCGAAGACTACCTGAACTGCCCCATGACGCGGGAGGAATATTTCGCGTTCTACCACGCGCTGGTCGCGGCGGAGACCGCGTCATTGCATGACTTTGAGACCCCGCGCGTGTTTGAGGGCTGCATGCCCGTGGAAGTGATGGCAAAGCGGGGAGAGCGAACGCTTGCCTTCGGGCCGATGAAGCCCGTGGGCTTGGAGCGGGAGGGCGCGCGGCCCTATGCCGTGGTGCAATTGCGCCGCGACAACGCAGACGGGACCCTATACAACATCGTCGGCTTTCAGACCAACCTGTGCTTCGCGGAACAGCGGCGCGTCTTCGGCATGATACCAGGCTTGGAAAACGCGGAGTACGCGCGCTACGGCGTGATGCACCGCAATACCTTCCTGCCCTCGCCGAAACTGTTGCGCCCCGATTTTCAACTGCGCGATATGCCGGGCATCTTCTTTGCCGGGCAGATTACGGGCGTGGAGGGCTATGTGGAATCCGCGGCGAGCGGGCTTGCGGCGGGCATCCATATGGCCAGGCAAATCGGAGATTTGCCCCCCATCAGCTTCTCCCGCCGCACGGTCATCGGTTCCCTCGGACACTATGTCGCGGAATACCCGGGCCGCGATTTCCAGCCCATGAACGCCGCTTTCGGCTTGATGGAACCCTTGGAGCGGCATACACGGAATAAGAAGGAGCGGTATGCGGCCATTGCCACGCGCGCAATCGCTGAAATTGAATACTTAACAAGGAGTACAACATGGAGATAAAGGGCACAACCATCGTCTGCGTGCGGCGCGGGGAGCAATGCGCCATTGCGGGGGACGGGCAGGTTACTATGGGGAACAGCGTCGTCTTGAAGGCGACGGCGAAGAAGGTGCGGCGTTTGCACGGGGGCTCGGTTGTGACGGGCTTTGCGGGTTCCGTGGCCGACGCGTTTACGCTCTGCGAACGTTTTGAACAGAAGCTCGATATGCACGGCGGGTCATTGGGCCGCGCGGCGGTCGCGCTGGCGCAGGATTGGCGCAGTGATAAAGTGATGCGCCACTTGGAGGCCATGCTGATCGTCGCGGACAAGAAGGAGACCTATGTGCTCTCCGGTACGGGCGAAGTGATAGAGCCGGACGAGGGCGTTTGCGCCATCGGCTCCGGCGGCAATTTCGCGCTCGCCGCCGCCAAGGCTTTGGTGCAAAATACCGAGCTGAGCGCGCGGGAGATTGCAACGACTGCCCTGCGCATCGCGAGCGAAATCTGCGTGTTCACCAACGGCAATGTGATCGTCGAGGAGGTTTGATTTATGTTGACACCGCGTCAAATTGTGGATGCATTGGACGCCTATATCATCGGGCAGACGGACGCCAAGCGCGCCGTCGCCGTCGCGCTGCGCAACCGCTATCGCCGCAGCAGGCTCACGCCCGAACTGCGCGATGAGATCACGCCCAAGAACATTCTGATGATGGGACCTACGGGCGTCGGCAAAACCGAGATCGCCCGCCGTCTGGCCAAGCTGGTGGACGCGCCCTTTGTCAAGGTGGAGGCCACGAAGTTTACGGAAGTCGGCTATGTGGGTCGCGATGTGGAGTCCATGGTGCGCGATCTGGTGGAGGAATCCATACGCCTGATCAAGAACCGCAAGATGAAGGAGATTCAGCTCATTGCCGCCGCCGCCGCTGAGCAGAGACTGGCCGATCTGCTGATGCCGCAAAAGCGCAGGAAAGCGGAGAAACAGCCCAACCCACTGCAACTGCTGCTGGGGGGCGCGCAGGGCGCCGCTCCCGAACAGGAGACGCCCTTGTCGCAGGAGGAGATGGAGAAGGCGGACGAGAAGCGCCGTGCCATTTTGGAGAAACTGCGCCGCGGTGAGTTGGAAAACGAGACGGTCGAAGTCGAAATTCAGGAGCGCGAGCCGAACGCGATGTTCGCCATCGGCGTCGACGTCAATTTACAGGATATGATGGGAGAACTGCTCCCCAAAAAGCGCAAGCGCCGCAAGATGAGCGTCGCGTCCGCGCGGCGTATATTGGTGCAACAGGAGAGCGAGCGCCGCGTCAATATGGACGAGGTGTACCAGGAGGCGGTCGAGAGCGCGGAACAGCACGGGATCGTGTTCATCGACGAGATAGACAAGATCTGCGGCAGCACGACGCGGCACGGGCCCGACGTCTCCCGCGAAGGCGTGCAGAGGGATATACTGCCCATCGTGGAGGGCAGCACCGTACAGACCAAGTATGGGCCTGTGAAGACGGATTTCATGCTCTTTATCGCGGCAGGTGCCTTTCACATCTCCAAGGTGACCGATCTCATCCCCGAATTGCAGGGGCGCTTCCCCATACGCGTGAAGTTGGACGCCCTGAGCGAGACGGATTTCTATCAGATACTCACCCAACCGCAAAACGCCGTCACGAAGCAATACACCGCCTTATTGGGCGCGGATAACGTACAGTTGAGCTTTACGGACGCCGCACTGCGCAAGGTCGCGTCCGTATCCCACGCCATGAATGAGGGCAGTGAGAATATCGGAGCACGCAGGCTGCATACAGTGATGGAGGAGCTGCTTTCTGATATCTCCTTCCACGCGGGCGGCGATCATCCGCAGATAGAGCTTGCCATAGACGAACATTACGTAGAAGAGCACCTCGCAAGGGAGATTTCGGAAAACAGCATTCACAAATACATTCTGTAGTGCAGGCGAGGGTCTTTCTCTCCCTGCGGAAAGGAAGACCTGTGAAGCGTTGCTTTTTGTATCTTTTGCTTGCCCTCCTGACCTTTTTTTGCGGCTGCGCGTTTCCCCCCGCGTTGGATTTGGTATATTTGCCCGTTTTTGAGGTTGTCGTGGACAGCCCCCCGCCCACGCCGCCGCCCACGCCCCTGCCCCTGCCCACGCCCGATCATACGCCCGAGCCCAGTCCCGAACCCGCCGCCGTTCCGGCCCTGCATACCTATGCGAACGCGGTGCGCGTCACGGAGACGGACTTGAATTTGGCGGCGCGCGTGGCGTATTGGGAGATGCGGGGTAAGGGCGAATACGCCTACCGCGCCGTCCTCAGCGTCATATACAACCGCTGCATGGCCACCAATTGGGGCGACGGCGTGACATCCATCCCCGAAGTGGTCTACCATCCCGGACAATTTTCCGTCGTCAACAAAAAGCCATTCCGAACCACCGAGCCGCCCGCGGAGATCATCGAATACGCGCGCGACATATTCTGCAACGGCAATATCAGCATCCCGTACAATGTGATGTTCTTTGGGTGGAGCGGTCTCATATCCAAGAAGTGGGGCGGACGCAGAATGTATAAGGAAATAGGCGGCGACTACTTCTTCTATGGTCCCACGGGGGATTATCGACCCCCGGAAAAACCGAAACCGTAGTTCAGTTGATATTGCGAACTCGCTATCTTTGTGTTATTATACGGTAGCGAGGTATGAGATGCGGAGTATGACAGGTTACGGGCGGGGCGCGGCGGCTCTTGCGGGCCGCGAACTGACCGTGGAATTGAAGAGCGTGAACCACCGCTTTTTAGATTTGGGACTGAAATTGCCACGCGCCGTGGCGCACGCGGAGGATTTGTTCCGCGCAAAGATCGGCGAAGTTTTGGCGCGCGGGCATGTGGACGTCTTTGTGCGCTATGCCAATTTCCGCGCCGACGCGCGCACCGTACAGGTGGATACGGCTCTGCTGGCCGCCTATATAGCTGCCACGCGAGACGCGAACGGCGCGCTGGGTTTGGAAGACGATTTGACCCTCACCGCCGCATTGCGTTTGCCCGACGTGACGAGCATCGTGCTTGCGGACGAGGACGCCGACGCCGTGTCCGTTTTGGCCGCAGACGCGCTCGGACAGGCGCTGACGGCTTTGATTGCGATGCGGAGTGCGGAGGGGCTGCGCCTGCAGGCGGACCTGGCTCTGCGCTTTGCCCTGCTGGGCGAGATTCTGGAGAACGTGCGCGCGCAGGCGATAACCGTTGTGCCGAACTATAAGGCCAAATTGGACGCGCGGATCGCGGAACTGACGGGGGATCTGCCCGTAGACCCGGTGCGTTTGGCCACGGAGGTCGCGCTGCTGTCCGATCGTGCCAGTGTCGACGAGGAAATGACGCGTATCTCCGTGCATCTTTCGCACGCGGACGAGCTCCTGTACGCACAGGAGCCGGTCGGGCGCAAATTGGATTTTCTGGTGCAGGAATTGAACCGCGAGTTCAATACCATCGGCAGTAAGGCGAACGATTCAGCGTTGACCGCGCAGGTACTGCTTGCCAAGGCGGAGATCGAAAAAATCCGCGAGCAAGTGCAGAATATTGAATAGAGTTGGAGTTGCGATGAAGCCATACGGGGAAGGTTTGTTATTGGTCGTTTCGGGGCCGGCGGGGGTTGGCAAGGGTACCATCAATGCCGCGCTGATGCAGCGGAATCCCGAGGTGAAGATGTCCGTTTCCGCCACGACGCGCGCGCCGCGGCCCGGGGAATTGGCCGGGGTGCACTACTTCTTCAAATCGGAAGCGGAGTTCCGCCGCATGATTGAAGAAGGCGCGTTTCTGGAATGGATGCATGTGTTCAAGCTTCACTATTACGGCACGCCGAAGAGCTTTGTGGAGGAGCAACTGGCACAGGGCAACAGCGTCGTGTTGGAGATTGACGTCGAGGGCGCGATGAAGGTACGCGAGAGCTACCCCGGTGCGGTGCTGGTATTCATCGCCCCGCCCACCATGGCGGATTTGAAAACTCGCCTGATCGGGCGCGGCACGGAGACCGCTGAGGTGATCGAAAAGCGCTTCCAGATCGCCGTGCGCGAGATGGAATATATGGAGAAATACGATTATGTGGTCATCAACCGCATACCCGAGCAGGCCGTGGCGCATATGGAGGCCATCATCACCGCCGAAAAGTGCAGGCCCGCGCGTATGCCCAAAACGAAAACAGAGCAAATGGGAGGAAAGAAACTATGATCAACACACCGAGCATCAACGATTTGAATAAAGCAGTCGAATCCCGCTACCAACTGGTGACGGCAGTCGCCGCGCGAGCGCGGCAACTGCCGGACGGCGGCGAGGAATTGCAGGGCAAGAAGCCCGTGACCTTTGCGGTCGAGGAAATCAGTAAGGGCTATGTCGTCATAGCCCCGCAGAAAGGGCAGTAAGAGCAATCGTGTTTGCGCAGGTTGTAGTGGACATCGCGCACAGCGCGGTGGGGCGTCCGTATACGTACGCTGTTCCCGATCACCTGTGCGTGGAGGCGGGACAGCGTGTCCTGGTACCCTTCGGCGCGGGTAACCGCGCGACCGAAGGCTTTGTCGTCTCCCTGACTGCCGCATGTGATACCCCCTGCAAAGAAATATTGCGGGCGCTGGATCCCTATCCCGCCATCCACGCAGACCAGCTCGCGCTGGCGCTTTGGATTGCCGAGACCTACCGCTGCCTGCACTTGGACGCGCTGCGCCTGATGGTGCCGCCGCTGTTGCGCGGCACGGACAACAAGGTCAAACATGAGAAGTTTTTATGTTTGACGGCGGGTGTCGATGCCGACGCGTCGGAGATAGGCCTGCGCTCCCCCGTGCAGCGGGAGATCCTGCGCTTTGCCGCAGGGCGCGGGCAGGCCTTTCCCAAGAAGGAATTGTTGGATTTTCTGCCGGATTGCAACTCCGCCCTTGCCGCCCTCCTGAAAAAAGGGATATTGCGCGAGGACGCGCGGGAATTGTACCGCGATCCAATAGGCGACAGGGCCGCGACGACGGCGCCAAGCCTGACCGCGGCACAGCGCGAAGCGGTACGCATCGTTTGCGAGGAACTGCGGAGCGGGGAGACGGCTCTGCTGCACGGGGTGACGGGCAGCGGCAAGACCGAGGTATACCTTGCCTGCATCGACGACTGCCTGCAAAGGGGGCAGACCGCCATTGTGCTGGTGCCCGAGATTGCCCTGACCCCACAGACCGTCGCCCGCTTTTGCGGTCGCTTCGGCACCCGGGTGGCCGTTCTGCACAGCCGTCTCTCCCCCGGCGAGCGCTTCGATGAATGGCGGCGCATACGCGCGGGGACGGCGCGGGTTATCGTCGGCGCGCGGAGCGCGGTGTTCGCCCCGGCGCGGAATTTGGGCCTGATCGTTATGGACGAGGAACACGAGACCAGCTATCAGAGCGAAAAGAGCCCGCGCTATCACGCGCTCGAGGTGGCGCGGCAGCGGGTGCAGATCTGCGGTGCACGCCTGTTGCTTGGCAGTGCCACGCCGAGTTTGACTACCTATTCCCGTGCCGTTATAGCCAAGAACTATCGGCTCCTGCGCTTGGACGAGCGCGTGGTGGCGCTGTCCATGCCCGAGGTATACGTGGCGGATATGCGCGCGGAACTGGCGGCGGGCAATACCTCCGTGTTCTCCCGGGCGCTGGCGGACGCGCTGACGGAAACTTTGGGGCGCGGAGAGCAGGCCATGCTCTTTCTGAATCGGCGGGGCTATGCGACCTTTGTATCCTGCCGCGCCTGCGGGGCGGTGCTGACCTGTCCCAACTGCGATGTGAGTCTGACGCATCATAAGCTCGAAAACCGCATGCGCTGCCACTATTGCAACGCGAACGCGCCCCTGCCGTCGCGCTGCCCAAGTTGCAACAGCCCGCATTTGAAGAGTTTTGGCGTCGGTACCCAGCAGGTGCAGGAGCAGTTTGAAAAACAGTTCCCGCAGATTGCGGTGGCGCGTATGGATTCCGACACGGTGACGGAAAAGGGCGCGTATGAGCGCGTGCTCGGGGATTTTCGCGACGGGAAGACGCAGTTGCTCATAGGCACGCAGATGATCGCCAAGGGACACGACTTCCCGAATGTGACGCTGGTGGGGGTTGTGGCGGCGGATACGACCCTGAACCTGCCCAACTACCTCTCCCGCGAGCGTACCTTTCAGCTGCTGACCCAGGTGGCGGGGCGCAGTGGGCGGCAGAACCTGCCGGGGCGGGTGATCGTGCAGACCTATAACCCACAGCATCCCGTGATCGGGTTTGCGCAGGCGCAGGACTATGAAGCCTTCTTCCACTATGAGATGATGGAACGGCGCAAATGCTGCCTGCCTCCCTTTTCGGTGTTTGTGCGCCTGCTCTTTACGGGCGAGGACGCGATGAAGCTTTCGGCGCTCTGCACGGACTTTGCCATGGAACTCGAGAAGAAGCTGCTGGCAGTATTGGGAGAAAGCGGCGCGCCCGCGCTGCTCCACCTCTCCGCCGCGCCCGCGCCCGTTGCGCGCATCGCGGGCAAATGCCGACAGCAGGTACTCATTAAGCTCCTGCGCACGAAGCAATTGCGGGACGCGCTCTATTGTATCTATGCCGCCTGCGACGCGTTGGACGCGCGCCTGCGGCCCAACTTAGAAGTCAATCCGACGGAAATGTATTGATATGGAAACGATTGAAAAAAAGAAAAAGCATTCTTGGAAATTCGCCTTCCGCTCCCTGCATGGGTTACGGCGGCGGATGATCCTGTCCGTGCTCTGTATGATGGTTGCGGTCATCATCAACTATCTGCCGCCCATGGTCATACGCTTTACACTTGACTATGTGGTAGGCGGCAAAGCGGACGGATTCCCCGTGCCCTTTTTGCGTCTGCTGGAGAGCTTGGGCGGGCGGAATTTCATACTCGGGCATATCTTCCTCTGCGGCATCGCCTATTTTGTCTGCATGGCCGTCAGCAGCGCCTTCTTCTTCCTGCGCCGCGTGTTTTCGACGAGCGCGGCGGAGGGCATGGCGAAGAATATGCGCGACGCGCTGTATACGCAATTGCACGACGTGCCTTACGACTACCACAAGCATGTGAGCGCGGGCGATATTGTGCAGCGCTGCATATCGGACGTGAACACGGTACGCCGCTTTTTCAGCCTGCAGGTGATGGAGATGGTGCGCACGGTGCTGATGTTCTTTACCGCGTTCATCATTATGATGACCATCGATGTGCCGCTCACCTTGCTGTCGCTCGTGACTTTGCCCGTCCTGTCCGCGGCCAGCTACCTTTATTTCCGCTATGTGAAGAAGTATTTCACTGCTTCCGACGTGGCGGAGGGCGCGCTCTCCACGACCATTCAGGAAAACCTGACGGGGGCGCGGGTGGTGCGCGCCTTCGGTCAGCAGCGTTCGCAGATGGATCTGTTTATGGAGCGCAACCACGACTATAAGCAAAAGACCTCGAAACTGCTGCACATGCTGGGCGTCTATTGGGGCAGCAGCGATACGGTGGGCTTCGTGCAAATCTTCCTGACCCTGCTCTTTGGCGTGCTCTTTGCCGTGCAGGGGCGCCTGAGCGTCGGCGATGTCACGCTATTCATCGCCTATACGGGTATGCTCACCTGGCCCATGCGCCAGTTCGGGCGCATACTGGCCGATATGGGCAAGAGCAGCGTCGCCCTGGGGCGCTTAGACGAGATTATGGACGCCAAGCGGGAGGAGGAACCGGGCGCGGCGCTACTCCCGCCCATGCGCGGCGATATCGTGTTCCGTGACGTATGTTTCGGCTATGACAGCCCCGACGAGGTGTTGAAGGGGCTCAGCTTTACAGTGTGCGCGGGGCAGACCGTAGGCATATTGGGCTCGACCGGATCGGGCAAGAGCAGTCTGGTACAGCTGTTGCTGCGGCTCTACCAAGCCAGCGGCGGGCAGATCACCGTGAACGGTACGGATATCCGGGAGATCGCGGCCCCGCATCTGCGGCGCAATATCAGCTTGGTCGCGCAGGAGCCGTTTCTGTATTCGCGCTCTATTTTGGAGAATATCCGCATGGCCCGGCCCGGCGCGACAGACGAGGAGGTGTTTGCCGCGGCGAGTGCCGCCGCCATACACGAGGATATCACCGAGTTTAAGGAAGGCTATTCAACCGTCGTCGGCGAACGCGGGGTGACGCTCTCGGGCGGGCAGCGGCAGCGGGTCGCCATTGCGCGCGCACTGCTGCAAAACGCGCCCGTGATGATCTTTGACGACTCCATGAGCGCGGTGGATACGGAGACGGATAGGCGCATCCGCGAGGCGCTGCTGCGCGCGGGCGAAAATAAGACCGTGTTCCTGATCTCGCACCGCATCACGACCCTGTACAGGGCGCATATGATATTGGTGCTGGAGGACGGGCGCATCACCGCGCAGGGTACGCACACGGAACTGATGCAGAGAGAGGGACTATACAAGCGCATTGCGGAAATTCAGGATTTCACTGCCCCTGAAACGGAGTAATATATGGAATCATATTTGGAAGAACAGGATTTTTCGGAATCGAAGGTAGATCTGCGCGTTTGGGCGCGGCTCTATCGCTACGCGCTGCGGCATACCGGGCTGCTGATCAGTATTGTTGCCGCCATACTGCTGGTGGCGACGTTGGACGTCTGCTATCCGTTGCTGACGGGCTATGCGGTGGATCACTTTATCACGCCCCGAAGCACAGAGGGGCTGCCGATGTTTTGCGTCGTATATCTGCTCTTTATCGCGGCGCAGGGTATTCTGGTCTATCTCTTTATCGCCCGGTGCGGGAAGATGGAGATGCGCATCGCGTTTGATGTGCGGCGGGATGCCTTTGAGAAGCTGCAAAACCAATCCTTCGCCTACTATGACGGGACGGCCGTGGGCTATCTGATGGCGCGCATGGTCGCCGATATCGCCACGCTCTCGGAGCTGGTCTCCTGGAGCTTTGTCGACGTGGTTTGGGGGCTGGCCTATGCCTGCCTTTGCGTCACCATGCTGCTATCCATGCACTGGAAGCTCGCCCTGATTACGGTGACGGTGCTCGTGCCTCTCTCCATTGCCAGCCACTTCCTGCGCAAAGTGATATTGAAACACCAGCGCGAGGCCAAGAAGCAGAACAGCAAGGTGACGGGCGCGCTGGCCGAGGGGATTATGGGGGCTATGACCTCCAAAATCTTGGTGCGCGAAGAGAGGAACCGCGAGGAGTTTATGGCGCAGACCGATAAACTGCGCCACTCCTATACGCGTTCGCGCCTGTGGAACGCGGTCTTCTTCCCGCTCGTGCTCTCGCTGGGCGCCATTGGCACCAGCCTGGCCCTCTGCTTTGGCACGGAGGGCGTCGTGCGCACCGATTACTTCATCACGGGTATGAGTTTGGGCAACCTGATCACCTTTATCACCTATGCCGCGAACCTCTTTGAACCCATCCAGCAGTTGTCCAATGTCAGCGCCGAGATGCAGGAGGCGCAGGCCTCCGCCGAACGCGTGCTCGTGCTGCTGGCGGCGGAGATCTCCGTGACGGACAGCGCCGAGGTGGCGGAGAAATACGGCGACACCATGCACCCCAAGCGGGAGAACTGGGAGCTGCTGCTCGGCGATATCACCTTTGAGGACGTATCCTTCTCCTATAAGACGGGCGAGCCGATTTTGGAGCATTTCAACCTGCATATCCCGCAGGGGCAGACCGTTGCGCTCGTGGGCGAGACGGGCGCGGGCAAGAGCACCTTGGTCAACCTCATCTGCCGCTTTTATGAGCCGACAGGGGGCCGCATTCTGATAGACGGCATGGACTATAAGGAGCGTTCCCAACTCTGGCTACAATCGCATTTGGGCTATGTGCTCCAAACGCCCCACCTATTTTCGGGTACGATACGCGACAATATCCGCTTCGGCAAGCCGGAAGCGGATCAAGAAAGCGTCTTGTATGCGGCAAAATTGGCCAACGCGCATCCGTTTATCGAGAAGCTGGAAAAGGGCTACGATACGGAGGTCGGCGAGGGCGGCATCCTGCTCTCCACCGGGCAGAAGCAGCTGATTTCGCTGGCGCGCGTGATCTGCGCCGACCCGCGCATCTTTATATTGGACGAGGCGACCAGTTCCGTGGACGCCGAGGCGGAAGCGCTGATTACCGATGCCATTGCCAACGTGCTCGAGGGGCGCAGTTCGGTCGTCGTGGCGCATCGCCTGTCGACCATACGCAACGCGGACTGCATCTATGTGCTCGAGGACGGAAAGATATTGGAGAGCGGTTCGCACGCCGAGTTGCTGGATAAACGCGGCGCGTATCACGGACTCTATATGCGTCAGTTTATGGAGGAAGCGATGCAGCAGGAGATCGGGAAGACGTAAACCAGTTCATTGAACCTATGAGAAAAGAAAATCTCGCGCATCCGAGGATGGGCGAGATTTTTATTGCAATGCTTTTCGGTCAGGGTCTATGGATCTTCGAACAGATCGCCAAAGTCAATCACGGTGGAGCCCTTGCCGAAGTCATCTTCACCCGCACCGCCCTCAAAGGGAGTCGGCGTGGGACCCGGCGTCGCGGTGGGCGCGGGCGCGGGCGTCGGCGTCGTTACGGAGACCGGAATCGGCGTGGAGGTCGGCTGGGGCGTCGCGCTCGGGGGCCTGGGCGTTACATAGACATTGTTTGGCGGGAAGGTCGCACTCGGGCTGCCCGGATCATAGACCGTCGACGGGTTGCCGTTTATATCCAAGCCCACGGTGTCATTCGGGTTCGTCGTGATGACGTTCTCCGGCGGGAAGGTTGCGGTGGGATCCGCGGGATTATAGATGGTGCTCACCTCGCCGTTGATATCGACGCCGACCACGCGAATTTCGGTGGGCAAGTCATCTTCCGATGGGGTTTTCGGACCGCTACAGGCGGCAAATGCAAAGAACAGGGTCGCTGCCAGCAGAACAACTAAAAACTTACGCATTTTATATTCCTCTTTTTGTATTCTTGACGCAAGTATAGCCTATCTCGCGCCTTTGCGCAAGACAGAATGCGCAAACTTGTTGCGACAGGAATGTAAAATGATTTGGACGGCAGGCCTTCTCATCTCATTTTCATCTGAATTGGGCATACTGCATGCATAAGATTCTAATCATCGGAGGGACAGAGTATTTATGCACAATCATACCGCACATAAAACGCACAAACGGGTTGTCGCCATTTGGGGCATAGCGGCTGTCGGCGCTGCCCTTTTGCTTTTCACCGGATGCGCAGGCAAGGTTGCGGGCGCGTCCGAGACCGTGCCGCATACGGAGATACCCGCTCTTGTCGAGGTGCAGCTCCCCTTGCAGACGCCCGCGCCCCTGCGCGCGCAGGAAACCCTGCCGCCCGCCGCGTTGCCCACTACGCCGGAACCGGATGTGCCGACCGATTTTTCAATCGCATTCCCGGACTATGATACAGGCACCGACGCGCTGCACAGTTTCCAAAGCGAGTCCGTGCGCATTGCCGTTACAAAGAATTCCTATAACGGTATCACCTATTTTACGGCGGATATCTGGATTCGAGATATCTCTTCCTTCCAAACGGCGATGGCGCGCGATCGATACCAGGGCGCCGCAGAGGATATGCGTACCATGTCCAAACGGAACAACGCGATCATCGCCATTTCGGGGGATCATTACGATGCGCGCGAGAAGGGGATTGTGATACGCAACGGCCTGCTCTACAGGGACAGCAAGCTCCGCGATGTATGCGTGCTCTACAATGACGGCGTGATGGAGACCTATGCGGCGGACAGCTTTGATCTCGACGCGGCACTCGCGCGCGGCGCATACCAGGCCTGGAGCTTTGGGCCGCGTCTCCTGGACGGGGGGCTGCCCATGACGGAGTTCGACAGCAATGTGTTCACCGAGAACCCGCGCAATGCCATCGGATATTATGAGCCGGGACACTATTGCTTTGTCACGGTGGATGGCAGACAGCCGGGCTATTCCGACGGTATGAATCTGCATGATCTGTCCCTGCTGTTCTATGCGATGGGCTGCGAAAACGCCTACAATCTGGACGGCGGGCAGAGCGCCATGATGGCGTTTGCGCATGAAATCGTGAACCGCCCCTATAAGGGCGGGCGCTCTTCCGGGGATATATTGTTTATTACGGATATTATGAATTGAGTTTCGGCAACCGGACGGCGACGCTTGTTCCCACGCCCGGCTCGCTCTCCACTTCCAAGCTCCCCTTATGGGCATCGACGATCCATTGCACAATGGAGAGACCCAACCCGCTGCCGCTGCGATCCCGCGAGGTATCCGCGCGATAGAAACGTTCGAAAATGTGCGGCAGATCCGCGGGGGCGATGCCAACGCCATCATCCGAAACGACAATACGGACGCCCGCATCGGTCGAGTCGGCGCGCACCCAAACCTGTCCGCCCGGCTTGCCGTATTTGATTGCGTTCTCCACCAGATTCAGCAGCATTTGGGTGATCAGGCTTTGATCCGCCCATAATATCGCGCCCGCCTGCACATCCGCCCACAACCTGATGCCGCGCGCTTCCGCTTCCTGCCCATGCGCTTCCAAAACGGCGTCGACGATGACCGGGAGGGAGAGCGTCTCCCGTTGCAGGCGGTATTTCCCCTCGGTACCCCGGGTCAGCATGAGGAGCTGCGCGATGATGCCGTTCATGCGGCGGCTCTCATGCAGAATCGCGCTGGCCGCCGCACCGATTTGCTCCTCCGCGCCTGCCGCCAAGATGGATTCCGCGCCGGCCTGTATGACCGCCACGGGCGTGCGCAGTTCGTGGGAAGCGTCGGAGGAAAAGCGTTTTTCCTTTATCAAAGTTTGCTCTATTGAATCCAGCATTTCGTTGAAGGTGTCGGCCAGTTCGCCCACCTCATCCGCGCTCTCTATACCTGTGATGCGCTTGGATATATCCCCCCGCCCTATCTCCCCCGCCAATACCGCGATGCGATGCACGGGGCGCAGGGCGCGGCGCGCGATCCATAGGCCGCCTATTATCGTTACGAGAAGACAAACCGGTATGCTCAAGAGCAGGGGCGTTACGCTACGGCGTATGGATTCCGCAACACTGTCAATGGAGGAGCAGATCCGGATGCGCGCACGTACCGCCCCGTCATTATAGAGTTCCCTGTCCCAGCGCAGCCAACGGCTGCCGTCATATTGCTCCTCCGTGAGTTCGCCCGCCCAAGGACGCTCGCAAAACCGGGTTTCTCCGTTTGCTAACAGGAGTTCTCCTTCCGCATCAAACACAACGACCGTGATATCCAGAGGCAGCATCAAGTCCTCTGAGATCACCACCTGCCCGTCCTCAAACTCGACCTCCGTTTCGACCAGAGTCATCAGTGCCTGCACGCGGAGTTTTTCCCGATCCAGCAGGGCGGTTTCAATGCTCCGCACCACCACGGGCAAGAATACGGCCAGCAGCAGCGTGGTCAGCAGGGTATACCAGAGCATCATTTTTGTGCGAATTTTGAGTTTTTTTAACATGGCTCTTTTCTCAAAACATAGCCTATGCCACGCACCGTTTGAATGAGTTTGCGGGGATAGGGTTTATCCATCTTGTTACGGAGATAGCGGATATAGACGTCCACAATATTGGAATCATAGGTGAATTCATTGTTCCATACATGGTCGGATATCTGCGCGCGGGTGAGGACCAGCCCGGCATTGCGCAGGAGATACTCCAAGAGCGCGAATTCCTTGGTGGTCAAATCCATGTGATCCCCGGCACGCGTGACCGTATGCTCGCTCACGTGCATCACCAAATCCTCGCATACGAGCCGATCATCCCGTCTCTCCCCCCCACGGCGCATCAGGGTGCGTACGCGCGCCAATAATTCATCGAAGGCAAAGGGTTTGATCAGGTAGTCATCCGCCCCGGCGTTGAGCCCCAGCACCCTGTCCTCCACGCTGTCCTTCGCCGTCAGCAGGAGTATGTTGACCCGGCTGCCCTCCGCGCGGAGACGACGTAACACATCTATCCCGCTGCGCTTGGGCAGCATGATGTCCAATATCACGCAGTCATATTCCTGCCCCGAAGCATACGCATAGCCATCCTCGCCGTCCGTGCAGGAATCGACCGCATAGCCCTCTTCCTGCAGGCGCTTTGCAATCACCGCTTGCAGAAAGGGATCATCCTCTATATACAGAATACGCATGGCGATCACCCCCAAATGCCAGAGTGTACCATTTAGATGAGAAAGGGATGAGAAAGCGGTTTATTCGGTCGCGCCGCAACATTTCTTGTATTTCTTCCCGCTGCCGCAGGGACAGGGGTCGTTGCGACCCGTTTTGTTTTCGGCGACATAGACCGTGCTGGCGCGGAAGGCTTTCAGGATTTCGTGGCGCTGCCCGGGCGTGCGCAATTCATCCCATTCGGGCAGCTCATAGAGCCAATTCGCCTTGGCTTTGAGCATATTAAAATAGAGCTTGTCGGGGTCTATGCGCAGGGAGATGGCGCTGTCCTCGGCGATGGCGTCTATGTCATAGGCGCCCGCGGTCAGGCTGTCGTTGATGCCGTCGATAAAGCCGATGAAATAGTGCGCGGCCATGCCGAAAGCGCTTGCCAGATCGGAGAATTTGCCCTCGTAGGGCTCGGTGGGGCGAGCGAGGATTTTCTTATAGTTCGCCGTCTCCGCGTCGAAATAGTCGTTCCAAAAGGCGTTGTAATCCTGCTTGCTGCGCTCCGCTTGCGCGATGTTCAGCCATTCGCTGTGTAGGCTCATTTTTCCCCCTTTATACCAATAGTGTCAGTAGATATCCGAAAATCGGGCCCAGGAATATGGCGATGTAAATCAGCGAAATCCAGGGTTGATAGTCCACATAGAATTCCTTGAAGCTCAGGCTCCACGGATGTTTGATGAGCACCCAGCCGAATACGTCGAACACGATGCAGATGCCCATCCATATCGCGCCCGTGAGCCAGGCCTCCCAATAGGTCGGTTCGGGCAGGCCGCGCATATAGAGCCAGCCGAACAGGGTGAACAGGAGGATATTATAGAGCGGATGCCAGGGCTTGGTCTTCTCATAGCCCTCGCCCATGCCGCTTGCGTCCATCGGCTTCATATGCAGCACATAGATATTGAAGACCGTGTGCAGGATGCCGATTATGGTTACGATGACGTAGCACACCCAAAACCAAAGCATGGACATTCCAAAGCGCATCATATGGGGATCCTCCCTTTAGATTTATATGGGGATTATATCATATTTCGCAGTGTTGCTGCAAGGCTGCGGTTCCAGAGCAGGAGCGCGTTTTCGCCTGTGTCGGGATAATAGCCGCGGCGTATGCCCTGGCGGGTGAAGCCGAATTTGGCGTAGAGTTTTTGCGCTATGAGATTGTGCTCGCGCACTTCGAGAGTCATTTCCGTTGCCCTTTGTGCGAGGGCATATTCCATGGCCGCACACAATAGGGCGGCGCCGTGGCCACGGCCGCGAAAATTGGGGTGGATGGCGATGTTGGTGGTATGCGCTTCGGGAGCGATGATCCACAGGCCGCAATAGCCGATGATTTGCCCTTCCGCTTCCGCAAGGATATAGTGCGCGTGGCGGTTATGCAGCTCACTCGCAAGCATTTGTTTTGTCCACGGCGTGGAGAAGGATAGGCATTCGATGTCGTATACCGCGTCGATGTCGTTTTTTTGCATGGGGCGAAAGGTGATGGTCATTTGATTCCCCCCGTATCCCGCATGCGTTCCGCCTGCGTGGCTCGCAGATAGAGCGGGGATGCCGCCCTCTCCCCCGTCTCTTCGCGCTGCATGCGATCCGCCGCGATGCGTGCTATGGCGCTTGCGCTTGGCAGTTGCGCGGTTGCAGTTTCAAGTAAAAGCGGGGCGGCTGTGCCCGTGAACAGGCTGTCCGCGCCTGCGCTTGCGCGGATTTCATCCAAAGTGCAGGCGTGGGGCGGGCGTATGCAGGCGCCGTTGCGCCAGGCGGCGGCATAGGCGTTGTTGTTGCGGGCGTCGGTTGCCGCCCATATTTCCTGTTCGGTGTTTTTGTGGGCATATGCCAGCGCTTCTAACGCCGAGACGGCGAAGACGGGTTTTTCGTGCCAGTCCGCCAACCCGTTTGCCAAGCATACGCCGATGCGTATACCCGTGAAGGAGCCGGGGCCGACATCCACGGCAAAGGCGTCCATATCCGCGCTGCTTAGGCCCTGCGCGCATAATAATTCTTCGGCAAGGCAGAGGGTGGCTTCGGCGTGACGCTGTGCGCCGCTCGTCTCTGCCATGAACAGGGTGCCATCCAGATATAACGCGACGCTTGCCGTGCGGTCGCTTGTTTCAAAGGCGAGAATTTTCATCTTGTGCTCTTTACGATTTTGTTTTATATTATATCATATTTTGGGGGGAGTGTGGGATAGAAAAATGCCAATCGGATTGAAACGCGGCGTTGTTGCGCTTTTTGACCATGACCCGGAGTGGAGCAGCATCGCGCGTGAGACCATTGCGCGGCTCTGGGGCATCTTTGGGTCGGTGGCAAAAGATATACAGCACGTTGGCAGCACGTCGATTATTGGCATCAAAGCGAAGCCGATGATCGACATTGCCGTGGCGGTGGATGATTCTGCGGATGTTGAAACACTCGCGCCCGCTTTGGAAGCGGAAGGCTTTATGCGCCGCAATTGGGATAATGACACGCAGTTGATATTTGCCGTCGGCGAGGATGTGCCGCCGGATGACAGGATTACCACGCATTTCATCCATATCGTCAAGACGGGGAGTGCCGGGTGGGGTGAGTATGTCTATTTTCGGGACTATTTGAACGCGTTGCCGGATGTTGCGAAAGATTATGAAGCCATAAAGGTTCGTTTGGCGACAGAAAACCCATATGACCCCGGCCGGGAAAAATATCTGGCCGGGAAGCGCCATTTTATTATTGCCAAGATATATGAAGCGCGGATTTGGATGGATTTCAATAAAGAGTTTGTCCATATCGAACCTATCACCAAGGGCTGGTCGGAGGATAAGAAATTTTGCGTGACCAAAACGGACGGGACAAAGTACTTGCTCCGCATTTCGCCCATTGAACGGTATGAGGTTCGCAAATCTTTATTTGCTATGCTGCAACAGGTGGCGGCGTTGGGCATCCCGATGTGCGAGCCTGTGGCGTTCGGAACTTGTGACACCGGGGTGTATTCGCTCCAAAGCTGGATAGGCGGCGAGGATTTGGTGGAGGTGCTGCCGCGGCTTACCGAAGCAGAGCAATATGCGCTGGGGCTGCAATCCGGGGAGATTGCGCGGAAGATGCACAGCATCCCCGCGCCCGCGTTGCAAGAGGAATGGGCGGCGCGCTTTGGGCGGAAGACGGATCTCAAAATTCAAAAATACCGCGCCTGCGGGCTGCGCTTTGCGGGCGATGACCTTGTCATTGACTATATCGAGAAGAACCGCCATTTGCTTGCAGAGCGCCCGCAGTGCTTTCAGCATGGCGATTATCATGTGGGGAATATGATGCTGGAGCATGGAAAGTTAGAAATCATTGACTTTGACCGCTATGACTTCGGCGATCCGTGGGAGGAGTTCAACCGCATTGTTTGGAGCGCGGCGGCGAGCCCGCATTTTGCGACCGGGCAGCTGCGGGGCTACTTTGGGGGTGAGGTGCCCTTGGAATTCTTTAAGCTGCTTGCTTTCTATATTGCCAGTAATACGCTGTCGTCTATATATTGGGCAATGCCTTTTGGACCGTCCGATTTGGATACCATGATGCGGCAGGCGCAGGATGTGCTGCGCTGGTTTGACGGCATGCGGAGCCCTGTGCCGAGTTGGTATTTGGGGGCTTGGAGGCCTGCTTATCTAAAACCGCAATCATGGCCGACCTGTGATGCGGAAATACGCGAATACATAAACGGTCTGGTGCATTTATTGGTAGAAAAGCTGGGCGAAAACCTTATCGGCGTATATCTGCATGGTTCCCTTGCTATGGGCAGTTATTTCCCGCCAAAGAGCGATATGGACTTGATTGTTGTCACGGCGCAGAGTTTGGGCGCAACCGTTGCGGAAGAAATGAATGCATCCATTGTCGAATACGCAAAGAAGTGTCCCACTGTCGGTCATGTGGAGCTCAGCGTGATCACGCTGCATACAGCAAAATCAGTACCGAGCCAAATGCCCTATGAACTGTATTATAGCGAGGCTTTCCGGCAAACCGAATTCGGTCATCAGCCGATTGACCCCGATCTTCCGGCGCATTTGCTATCTGTGAAAAAGCGCGGCGTTTGTTTGCACGGAGAAGCGATTGACGCGGTTTTCGGGGAAGTGCAATGGGAGGATTTTTTGCGGGCGGTGCTGGATGACTTCGATTGGATTGCGGAAGATGAAAACATATGCGAATCGCCGTACTATTGCATTCTGAATATCTGCCGCGTTTTGCAATTGCTGAAAGAGGACGATCATAAAATTCTGAGTAAGCTGGAGGGCGGCCTTTGGGGTGTTGCCCAACTTCCCTGCGAGTTCCGCCCTCTCATTGAGAAAGCTTTGGCGATTTACACTTCCGATGCCCCGATTGGCAAAAGTGAGCGGAAAGGCGGCGGTGTTGTGTGGGATAAAGATGCGTTGTTGGCTTTTCGGGATTACGCAAGAAACGAAAGGAATGCGTTGGTATGATTGCATATAAACAAGCATCGCTATGCGATATAGATACGATCGCGCAGTTCGGGCGTTTGGTTTATTCGGAGGACAATGCCTTTGATGCGCTGCGCGCGGAAGCCGAGGAGCATCTGCTGTCCGGGAAGTGGGCGGTGTTTCTTGCCTTTGCGGGGGTTGTGCCGATTGGATTTTGCGAGATTTCACTGCGCAGTGATTATGTGGAGGGTACGGAGGGCGGTGCCGTGGGATATGTGGAGGGCGTTTTTGTGCTGCCGGAGTATCGCGGGCGGCATATCGCGCGGGAGCTGATACGTTGCGGGGAGGATTGGGCGCGGGCGCGGGGCTGCGCCGAGTTTGCGAGCGATTGTATGTTGGATAATGTGGATAGTTTGCGGTTTCATTTACGGGTTGGGTTTGAGGAAACTGGACGGAATATTCATTTTGTGAAGAGGTTGTAGGGGGTAATACAAATGCTGATACGATGGGCAATTGAGAACGATTTGCATGCATGGTGTGCTTTGGCGACAGAGGTTTCGCCGGTCTTTCAACACCCCGCGGATATGGGGACAGACCCGGAATTTATCGCATACGCCACGAGCAAGGTGGCCAAGTATGAAGCGCTGGCCGCTGTG
>Ga0123353_10002528_pt1 | contig 22736 bp, 11 predicted proteins | sample TergutLab28metaG_3_FD_92763 | JGI IMG/M metagenome (GOLD analysis project Ga0123353, IMG submission 92763) | Labiotermes labralis P3 segment gut microbial communities from Petit-Saut dam, French Guiana - Lab288 P3 | ecosystem: Host-associated > Arthropoda: Insects > Digestive system > Gut ... | reverse complement strand
GGGGAAGTTACCCCCAACCAGGGAGGAAACGGGGGGAAGGGGGGGGGGGGGAGCGAATGGCCCGACCGCCCTGGCAGCAGACTCGAAGCGGCGGAAAATTGGACAGTAAAATTACCATTTCAAAAACAAACATAATTTTCTGCACTCAAAAAATTATTTTTTGAGCGCAGAAAATCATTACTGAATTACTGAACCGAACATGAGGAAATTCCCATCAGCACTTATAACTTTTAGTGTTCACAATTTCTGTTAGGGGAGGCCATTGTGATTACTCGCCTAAGGCACCAAAAAACCTAGCTACGCCCTGCCTTCATCAAAGGATTTTTTACTCTTTTTGTGCACACAGACAGCACGGAATGGAATTGGCAACACATGTGGAGGAACTACACCAGGTATTTTTAGCAACGAATGTGACTGCCTATAACAACTCACCGTTTGTCGCCTGGAAAATGTGCACTGACACCCTTAGGTGTAGTCGTCAAGGAATATACCTTTCATTACTCCAAGAAGAGGTAAAGCAACTGGAAAACCAAACTTCTTTTTCAAAGAAAGGCTGAGTAAACGAAGGGAATGTACGAGATATAGGGACATAAAGACATACAGGCGTACAGCCACACGGCTTAATAAGCGTTATACATTACGTAATTTTACAGACACAAGTAGATGATCCGGTGGGGGCGTGGGTCTGCGGCCGCTCGCCTGCTGGGATAGCGGGTTGTGTGTTGCCTGGTAGCGGTCTCTGCTATGGGCCGGAGCGCCCATAGGAGTCCTACCGAGTGTGTGTGTAGCTGTCATTAAAACTCAGTATTACGAGTAGACCAAAGTCAAGAATAAAACATTAAGAATTTACCTGACGACTGCCTTGTAAGGTCGAAACATGTAGTACATCTGACCTTACATAATGGTTATGATCGACCGTTCTTTTACTTTCGTTTTAGGAAGCAAGTAGTAAGGCGGTTAATCGAAAATGTAATTAAGCTGAAGAAAAATAAGCAAAGATACGCGGCGTAGAATGTGGAACCCATAGCTGCAATTTGGTAAGCAAACAAAAAAAAATCAATTACAGACACGTCATAAAATAATAGCCTGTATTATTATTATTATTATTAGGGGCGTGACGTCGAACACCCACCTCATCTAGCGCCGAGGTTAAAGAAAGAGTACAGTTTAAATCTATTCCCCTTTACTTTTTTCCTATTACTATAATAGTAATACTATATTAGTATAATAGTAATACTGCTATTATTATTATTTATGGACTAATAGTGCTTGTTAATGGCAGCAAACAATCGGAAGTGATTCATGAAGAAATTAAAAGTAGAACTCGCCAGCATTAAATTTTGGATCGTCCGTCTTCTCGTACTACAAACTAATATCATTATTAAAATATATATGACGTCAAATCACCTGTTATTTCGCGCACGTGTCGATCTTGGTCTCGCACGTTAACCTAAAAGCGCGGATTTCTAAGTGTTTGAAAAAGGGATGTTTAGGAGAGTTTTTCAACGAAGAGACAGGGTCAACTGCAGGAAGGTAAGAATTGCATCCTAAAGTGCATTCTTCGTCGAATTCCATTAGGGTGATCAAGTATAGGTTAAATGGGCCAGGCAAGTGCTAGTATACATACAATAGGCAAATTCCAAGAACATTTCGAAAGTAAGAACTAATAGAATAAGACCGTTTGGAAGGGCTAGCCGTATGTGTAAGAAAAACGTTAAAACAGACCACAAAGCAGCGTTTCTCAAACATTTTTTGGTGGAGGAAACTCTAAAATAATTGCACATATCCCGAGGAACCGCTGCCATTGAAAACGGAAATAAAACAAAATGGCATGTGCTACAGCACGGAAATTAATTCAGCATTGCCAATTTCCGGACAAAAATTCTCGCGATATTTCGAGATATAAAAGAGTTACGTATGTCATCGAGACAACTAATTTTATTATATTATATCATAAAGTGTTGTAGCATTCAGGGGCTCTTGGAGGCTCACTTGTCACAAGTTGTATCTCTCCGGACAGCAGGCACGCAACACATTCCAACGTATGATTAGTTTAGCAGAACCTGGGAAATGTTTTGTAACCCTAATTTTTTTTTTTTTTTTTTTGTAAGGCGGGGGGAAGAGAGGGCTGTACAATATGCAGGGATACTCAGGAGACCTCTCAGTTTATCAATTCTGATGCCTGCCAACTCGGGAGAATCTTTCGGCATCAGTGACCCAGACCACATCTCCAGTCAGTTAGAAAATAACAGTTCTACTGTGCTCACCTTTATTCTGGTTATTTTTATTATAATGTTAATTAATCATCACAGTTATTAAAGTTAAAAATCAAAACAATGGAGGAGAATGTCGTGAGCTTTTCACTCTTAAACGACAAAACCCACTCTCCCGTTTCAGTCGCCGGACTCGGGGAAGGAACCCAGGATCCCCGAGTCCGGATCGCTACAATGTGACTATGTGTTTCGACAAATTGTATGGTCATCCTCAGGCCACTCGTGCACGTAAAGCCAAAATTGTGTGTGGCCTGATGTTGACCGTATCATTAGTTGAAACTTGCAGCCACATTTCATGATATTATATAACACATTTCGTTTTGTCGATGACACAACTCTTTTGTGACTTGTACAAGCACCACGGGACACCTAAGATAAAAAAAAAAGTATTTCGAGGTATATCGGGAATTCTTTTTTGCGGTATTTCGAAATAGTTATGCATTTATTTCTCTCGCAACCCCTCACGATGTTCTGTAGAACCCCAGGGTTCCGCGGAATCGTGTTTTGGAAACACTGCTTTAAAGAAATATTGACTAGCCAAGTTGTGGACTTTTTTGTCTACGCGGTAATGAAGTCACGGGATGAAGTTGGTAGTTTTGTTACGATGTGTGACGGGTTGGAGTTTCTGACGTTCGGGGCAACGTAGTGTCTTTGTCTTGAAAGTTAGATAAGACATCCTTCTTGGACTCCTAAACCCTTCAAGAAGAAAGCATTATTTTCCTTCGAAATGTCCGGATCACTTAACCCCTCTATAAAGTTCAACATCGCAGAAGAACTGAGTTCTTACCGCGAACGCCCTGGATACTTCAGATTTCGCAACTAACGGATTCTATGAAAGTCAACGAGTTTTCTGGCTGCGTATTGAATTATTAATTTCGCAAAACTGCATTGTATAGAGTCAGGGATAATGACTCTGTAATCCAGGGGCACGAGTCTGAGGTCTTTTTGCTTATCGTTACCAATGGTTTGTCTAGTACGCCCCCCACCCTCTTGTTGCAACAACCCCAGTGGGCCAGGGCCTCCTCATTATCCAGGCTTCACGATCACACTCAGACATACCAATAGTCGGCAAGACTCCTCTGGATAAGGGCTCAACTCGTCTCAGAAAACTCTACCTGACAACCCACAACAATCACAAGAGACAAATATCTATGCCCAGGCGGGATTCGATCCCCGCGTTACCAGCAAGCGAGCGGCCGCAGGCACATGCCTTAGACCGCGCAGCCACTAGGATCGGCCACATTCATCTATACAATTACAATATCTGACCCGGCCCACTTATTCCACTGTGACAGGTCAGCGGAATTTGTGTGCAACACAACAATGGCAAATAAGGGAGTCAATGTCTCGCGGAGGCAGATACGATTCCACATAACGCCTTGAAAAAATAACCCCTTATAGGGAAGAGCAAATTTGTTCGAATGTCACATAACTGACTAGGGAGGTCATAGCACCGGTGATTAACCTCAGACAATAAAACTGCATGTTGTCAGCGAAGGAAGTCTGAAGTTGGAGCAATACTAGGTATAGCACTCGTAAATAAACCAAACTCGAAATTAACCTCGAGAAATTTCCAAATTCTGTATTTGGCGAAGTTGAGAAAATGGAAAATAACATATCAACGCACAAAAAAAACTATTATTCTAATACAAGGGTGCACAAATCCCGGGTGCCAGATTGCCATTTGGCCCAAATTTTGTAAGGTAGCACATAATGTTGGTGGATCCTCAGTATGGAAAGTCTTCGTGTCGCCTTTCTAAACTTATAATTTTGAGATGGCACCTGGGTTTTCTATCAATTTGTGTATCCCTATGCTAGTAAAGTAGGAAATGCAACTATCAAATCCCAACGGACTGAATGGCCGTCTGGCTACAAGGTACATCAGTGTTTTAACAGTTGCGAAACAGTATTCGCACGGCCAATTCTAGGCAATTAAGAAGCCAGCATGTGCTGGGGGGGGGGGGTACATTTCCAGGGGCCGCATTTTAGCCTAGTTTTTCTTATTTTGCGAAAATACATCAACGCTACTTTATTTAACCAACTTCAAATTTCCTTAGTTTTATTTTTCTAAGTTTTGCGCTTATCAAAAAAAGCTAATGCCGAGTGCAAACAAGTGTCGTGTATGTTTAGAAGCTACACTGTCTACCATGGGAGAAATACCACTTTATGTTACGGAAACACTGATGACCTGTAAACAGCAATGCGGACGGCACGGAACAACAGAACTATCGCGCGGGTCCGCAAATTGTCCACCAATCTAGGAGCCAACTTGCAATTCTAGGCGCCAGCAGGGACACATGAGGCAAGTTCCATACTGGGAACACACAGATATGAGGCACCACTGTACAGAATCTAGTCGTCGCGGTAACCTGGGGCCAGGCGTCTGTGTATCCCTGAACTATCGCGTCTATTGCGGAGGGAAAGTCAGGACTGTGACTAAAAAATTTATTCTGAGCGGCGCCCAACATCAGGCGTTAATTAAAACACTCAGCTCCATCATCATCCACCTCCTGTAGTACTGTACCCGGTGTACGCTCTGATGAAATTTGCAGTGCTCCAGTGGTTAAATGAGTACCGTCTGCACCTGACAAGGAACTGCACACCACTTTATTGCATGGGCAGTGAAGTACACTAAGCCTTCAAACATGCTAAATCACAGCATTTTAAACGAATTCAATACACAGTATTTAAGGAAAACACTCTAATTGTCTAATGTTTCGACCCTCTTGGGACATTTTCAAGGTGCTTCAGGTAATTTCAAAGAGTAGTGTACAAAGATACAACGCTACATATATCAACCAGTTACTTACGAACATAATAACATAAACAAGGCAGGCAAGGTATGCATAACGTAATATTGAGACGCGATCGCGCAACCATTCTTGTCGTGGAAAAACAATAAGTATTACATATTCTGAGTGTGTGTCTGCAGCTTTGTTATCCAACATGCAAAACGCATGCGCCGCATTATACTGTCATGTCCGATTCTACCTTATCTTTCCATATTAACTCATAAACGGCGCAATTTTAGGAAAAATGTTATTGAGCATAAAATGCGTGCTTTGATTTTCTCTACAAATTTTGTCTGAAACATTTCTCATTCTCAGAAGAACTAAGCAAGTTATAATAACAAATTTATATAGGTCTTCATGTAAAGTACGCGGTATTCTTGTCCGATTTTAAAGGAACTTGAATTTTCTTGACAGAGTTTCGAAAAATACTCCAATTTCACGAAAATCCGTCCAGTATCAGCCGAGTTGTTCCATGCGGACGGACAGACCCGACTAAGCTAATAGTCATATTTCGCAATGTTGCGTAACACACGCCTACAGATATAGAAAATACAAAATGTAAACGAGATAAGAAGGCCAATATTTAACCAAATACATACTTGTGTAGCTTCCAGAATTAAATTCCATGCATTTTTCAGTTTAAAAATTCTGCGTTGTAATGGTAGCGTGTTGTAAAATGGGTACACAGTTTCGCATGTAGCACTTGGACATAATAGGCTTACACAATGATATGTTCATACACAATCCTGCATTAAAATATTGTGTGGACACACATCTAATATTTAATTAGACAGGCAAATGTACTGTAACGTAATACTGAAGCGCGTTTTTGCAACCACTGTTGCAGTGGGAAAGTAATAAGCAAGCAGTATTACATATTCTGAGTGTGTGTGTGTAGCCTTAGGCATCAAGCATGCAAAGCACATGCGTCGTATTATATTGTCAACTGTGGCCTGCCCGGCTCTGCCATATTTTCCCACATTATCTCATAAACGGCACGATTTTCGAAAAAAAAAAGTTATTGAACAAACAACGTGTTTTGGTTTTCTCTACATTTTTGTCTGAAACATTTCTCACACTAAGAAGAATTCAGCGAGATATGATCAAAAATGTATATTGGTCTTTATGTAAAGTACCCGTTATTCTTGTCATGGTTTAATGAAACGTGACTTTTCTGGAAATTTTTTGAAGAAATACATAAAAATCAAATTTCATGAAAATCCGTCCATTGGGAGCCGAGTTGTTCCTTGCGGATGGACGGATGGACGGGCAGACGGACAGACATGACGGAACTAATAGACGCTTTTAGCAGTTTTGCAAACGCGCCTAAAAATCATGACGGAATTAGTATATACAAGTTTGCATCATATGTAGCCAAACACAAGTGTTGCTACTCGGAATGCGTGCAGTCTGGCCAGCAGTGTGTGCCATGTTCAATTTGTGGGAAGTCTCATTCCGAGGCTATGACTTTTCAATATTTTCCGCTAGAATAACCACAGTGAATACGAGTCCGTAAAACGCCTTGCTTTACTGTGGATCAGCCTACTTTACAGTTTGTTCTCTTTGCACAAGAAAGAGAGGGCAAATGCACTCCTGGTTTCGCATTACGCATTTAATTGGCGCATGGCATCCTGTGCAGCATGTACGTAACATGTAACACCTGTTGCAGAATTCAAATCCGCAATGCAAACAATTTTCATTGTTTCGCTATGAACACCATACGCTTTCCGTGCCACTTCCTGTGCTCTGTGGAAATGCGTATCACCTACATGTTCAACATGCTCAGGTATATCTTCCATAAACTCATCACGCCGTAAATGGTCTGCTTATTCTGGCAGCTGGTGTGAGATTTGTGCATCATGCGCTCGTTTACTGTGTTACAAGAGCCTAGACTGACCTTTCGTATCACCACCACATTACATTGTAGCACATGGCATGGACTTTTGCACAGATGCATAGCACATAAAAATCTGCCGCATAACAACGCCACAGCCGGATAACGATCCTGCTCGCTCCTGAGTGCAACTGGCAATGCAGCAGTCTGCTATTGGTGGGGCGCACGGGGCGACTGGGTGGGTTTCGTAGCTTTGGAATGTGTTAACGTCGTGACGGCTACCAAAGGCGACGCTATTAAGTGCGAAACGGACAGCGGCAAGCAAACTGAACTGAAAGATGAACATTTGAAAACAAACAGTAGAAACACTGTAATCACCCTACCGCACGCGCGTAGCACGTAAGGCGGGGGAGAGCGGGATGGGTGCGCAACTAAAATGTCGGCCTTCTCAGGCGACAAAGGCGAAGTGGGGGAAGAATGAATACTTTAAATTAAAAAAAAAAAAATGTGGGCCTATAATTTTTAATGCCTACAATCGTTTGTCCAGTAACTAGGTAGTTCCAAGGTGTTTATTAGATACTATACGATGACTCCATCACTCATCTACAATAGCTCTTCTGACATTATTTCGGTATCACGCGTTTGGTATGATACATTTACTAGCTGTTAGATATGAAGACGAAAGTCAGTTAAACAGAGGGGCATATATATTGTTACTTTATAAGGTCAAGACGCAGGGTTATAATCCTCTGACGTGATACTAAAAAGAACGACTTTACAAACACAAGCAACAGGACGTTGCGCAAGCAGTAACTACTGGACAAGCAGCAGTGCTGCGCTCTCGCAGAACTAGGTCACTGCTGGTGTGACAGCTGGTCCCGTTCCTGTACACTGACCACAGCATATCTTGCACGGTTGTACCGTTTGGTATGTCGGATCTGCTTTGTTTATGTGTTTATTTGTTAGCAGCCCATTTAACGATGCTGTTAGGAACGCTGATTTTACTAGCGTAGTACGATCGGATGAGAGGAGTCAGAAGCCATGTGGAATACGTCATGGCCTAACTTAAGTAGGCTATTATCCGACTGTTTGCCGAGTGGGACTGAGAAAAACACAATGTCACTGTCCCAATCAAGATTCGAACCTGGCACCTTCAGAATATTCGTTAGACGTGTTCGTTATAATTGAATGAGGCCCCCTCGATGAGCGGTACAGAGATGCATGTGCATTTTTAGGTTAGCAGTCAACTTCATATTCCGACCTATTCACCCTGCTGGGGTAAATTCTCTTATCTGTATTTATACACGAAGCTAAAAGCCTTCGTGGTGTAATCCGAAGGGGTCACACTTAGGATCTGGTCATGCCTGATCGGGCAATATACATAGAGTTTCAGGAGGAATATGCCACTTAGAGAGAACATTCGCTAGGTTAATTCAGATCGATATAACCAAAGATACTTGTATCCGAATTTTAACGGTTACTGAGATAATGACGCTAGAAAAGAAATTTTTTTGTTTTTCTTGCAGTTCCAAATACTGTACCTGTTTAACATGACTTCTTATCCCTACACTGATCAGGTCCGTCCTCGAACCAAGAGCTACGCCAAGCCATGCGGAAGAACGTGTGCTATCTAAAGTACCGGGAAATCTAAAGATGATTCTTATGAAACTGGTGCGAGTCTTACTTGTTTCATAAATGTTTAGATGTCCCTCAGATGTCAACTAAATGTTAAGTACAGCTGTAACAATGCGGGATCTACCAATTCCTACTAGTTTTAATACGAATTTGGTAATCAAGAAATATATAGAAATAACAGTTCGAATTATTTAAAACTTTTCCCGCCATTACCACTGTAGCAGTTCAACTTCGGATATAGGTGTCTTTTTTTTTTGTTACACCGATCTAATTTAACCTACGACCTTTCTCCCGAAGTATGGCACGTTCCTCGTTAAACACCCTGTAAAAAGTCGTATTCAAGTCAAAACATACACCCTGCCTGCATTATGTATGCTCGGTGCTCATTGTTTCTTCAGCCTCATATCAGTAACTCACAAAGACAGCACACAGTTTGTTGTATGATGCGTTCGATGCCCAACTGTTTCCTCGGCCTCAGCGCAGGGTGTGATTCAACCAGTCATTCAAAGCGTGTAAGAAGTAAGGCGACAATCACCGGCCCCTTCATGTGAGAGAGCAACAAAACATTCACGCGATAATCAAACCGCTTTATCACCACCTAAAAATTACGCTCCCTCAACGAAACACGGATTGGATAGCTTCAAATGAAACCTGACCACAGTCTACAAACCAGCATATGGAGCCTACAGTGACAATTTTATTACACAGGATGTTTTGTTATCGCGGGACTGCTCGCCAATGTTGCTGCGTGGCGACCGATAACGGCGGTCGCTTTGCAATGCTGAGACCCGTTAAAACGCACGTAAAAAAAAACTCCCTGTACGATATCAAGGACAATGTGGTAATTCACCCCATCTGCCATTACCCTAAAAAGGCTCGCTTAATATAATATCGTAAACACGGAAACCCGTGTTGTGACGTCATTCACAAACCACACAACCGCGGTAGCTTGGTGCAAGACGCTCGAACACACCAACAGCATTGCAGAAAATACGTACATATAAATACATACATGTGGTAACGACGTTTACCTGTAAAGACGGAAACCGTGGAAACCCATGTTGTGACGTCACTCACAAAACAATTTCTATTGTAGCCATGGCAACCCACGTGTGACTCAGTCACTCAGTCACACCACGTGCATTATAAGGCAGGGTTTAATGTGTTTATATGAGTAGTTGTGTGAACTGTGTGCACGGTGTGTGCGTACTAGGATACATTTTCATAATCTCTTCTAACAAGCATATGTAAGTGTATGGATTGTTCTCAAACAGAAGTAGTTGACTCACATCTGTAAAATCTTGTAGTGTTCGGGGCCAGGGGTGGATCCAGGTTTTATAGGGTCTGAAGCTTATACAATTTTGGGGGTCCTATTCAAGAAAAAAAAAATAATAATAAATTACGAATACGAAATTAAGTAAGAAAGTGAATATTTATTTATGGCCCCTCCCAGGGCCTTTGAAGGGGCCTGTGCAAGTGTGGAGCTCTGAAGTTTAAACCTTCATTAGCTCCACGGTAAATCCGCCCCTGCTTGACGGTGAATTAAGTCCTTCCTACCGGGCGCCGGCAAGTGACAAGCTTATCCACTTTGTCACTGGAAGCGCAGAAAAATTTTGAACCTATAATTCCGTGTCGGTGGATATAGTTGCGCTAAGTTTTCTGTAACGAGCAGTGCTTTTACGAACAGTAGCAGCTTCCTTCATTTGACTGCCCACTGCCTCTCACTTCAACTTTCTCTCTCGCATTTCGCAAATTTATCTCGCTAAGGCTGTAGCAATTAGTTTGCCGTAGAACAGCACAGGTCGGATGCAGGCAGGATCAGATACGACAGAACGTGGCAACGTCCTTGAATTCGTGCGTCTAGTACTTTCACTCGTGCTGTCACAGAACTAATGGGACAGAGCACGTTTTATCTGTCCATCCCTCGTCACTAGCACAGGGGGAAAAGAAAAAAAAATTCGAACATTAAGCAGTATTCCTGGAAAAATGTATGGCGAAAATCGAGTATTTATTAACTACAAGATTAATTTTGTATAGAATACTATCATTATGTTCAGAGTTTCGTATACCTTCATAACTTACATAAAAATACATAAAATCTAAAACATCCTTATGAAGAAATAAAATGGTATTTATCTTTCAGTATGTATATCAGTTTTGACCTCTCAGTCTCTGAGAACAGGTGAGTGTAGCTGAGAACTAAATACCGCTGATATTTAAATTCAAGCCGATACCGATGGTCGCACGGTCAAACGCATGGGTCGCTCGCTTGGTGGGATTGCGGGTTCGAATCCCGCCGGGGGCGTGGATGTCTTGTCTCTTGTGGGTTTTGTGTGCTGCCAGGTAGACGCCTCTGCGTCGGACCGATAACTCGTCCAGAGGACTCCTACCGAGTGTGGTGTGTCTGCGTGTGATCTCGAAACCTCTATAATGAGGATCCTTAGGCCCACTAGGGTTGTCGAGTCATAAAAAAATATATTTGAATTCAAGAGACAAAGGACTGTCCGTAACGAGAGTTTCCTATTGTGTACTGCTCACCTATCATCGTCATCACCATCATCATATCATTACGTAATTAAATAGGTCTATTATTATTATCCTATTCTTACTCCCTCAGTATGGGGCCGTGATAGAGCAGTCCAACGTTTCTACGACTGCGTTTGGCGAGGTGTGTCGCCATCATTCTGAATATCCGTAAGGGTACGTCCTGCGTGAAAGCGACCAGCGTGCACGCGCGTTTTCCCGCCTCTCACTTGAGCGGACAAACACATGTATGTAAATGGGGCTGTCCTGATTGGAAGCGAGTAGCGAGCGAGCGTGCAAAACGGACGCTGTGGCTGGTAGCAGCGACCAAGCTTGTTTGTCCGCTGCTTCCTGGTCGCTTGTGTGGCGGGGCAGCGATAAGGAGTCCTGCTGAGATCATGGGGAAAAAATGCGATAACCGACACTTTGTAAGTGGTGGACGAGCATTTTACGAGCAGTGTTGAACTGGCGAGGGCACTATTCTCCAGCGGAAACAGACTGCGCCCTCTCATTGACGCCATATTGCTACTAGACGGTCGCTGTCACGTAGGACACAAAAACGCCAATCGCCTGCACGCGCACGGAAGCGCGTGCACGCTGGTCGCTGGCACGCAGGACGTAGCCTAACGCAATTCAGTAGCTAAGTACTAAAATAATCACGGCACTCTCGATCGCTGAACGACATAACCCGAAACTCGCATTTAGTGGGAGACGAAGAAGCGCTAGGCTCGTGTACGCATAGCTCCCGAAGCGATATGGTATATACTGTAAACCTCATGTATGACGCATAACGGCATGACTTCCACAATTATATCTCTTACCAGTCAGTATTATTCCATCAGTCAGTAGAAAAATCTAAAAAGGAAGATCCTAAAAAGTAATTCAAATATATATGTTAACAAAGAGTGTATTAATAGAGGCCTGGTTCCCAAGTATACTCGAATTAAGGCTCTAAATACGTCGCCCGCAAACAAATTTGCTAGTACTAAAGCCCAGGAATTGCGTATCAAAGACGAGATAAAATTCTATACATGAAGAAGCAGAAAAAATACGACCTGTACGAAATGCATGTACATTATCCAAACGCATGGAAGAGTAGTTGGGGTTTAATTGATCAGTCAATAACACATTAGATGCAGAAATGGAAAGAATTATAAGAATATAAACATCAAGTTGAATAACTGAACAGGCTCCCAAATAGAAAACCCCAACTATAAATATGAATTTTACCCCCCAGTGAAAAACAGTAACACAACTCAATGGGTTCCATGATGATCGCGTGTATGACCATTTTTAATAACAATAATGGTTAATTTGCGCTTATTTGTTTTATGTCATTAAAATGTGTGTTGCCATGAAAGTGCGTCGCGACTGTTGACTCCCTGCAAGTGTGTCGTGGCTGTTGACGTCTTCAAGTATGATGCGCAGAAAAAAGATGGCGAAGCGATGGTGTAGATGGTTATAGCGACTTGCTACGTGCTGGAGATCCTGAAGTTCTAACTCCGACGAGGGCAAGAGATTTTCTCTTCCCCGCACCCGTCGAGACTGACCTTGGGGCTCACCCAGTCTCCTGAAAAGAGGTACCTGGGCTGTTCCCCGGGTTAAGCGTCCAGGGAGTGGCGCTGATCACCCACCCCCTCTAGTACCGAGGTTAAAGTATTAGGACAGCTACACCTTCTGTGTCAGTCTTGTTGTGTTATGGGGCGATCACCTTCACCTCCTTCAGTATGACCTATATGTGCCTACTATTTCTCCTTTTGTTTCCCCATCATTTCATTGCCCTGAATCCACTCTTCTAAGCGTTTCATTTCTGATGACTGCAGCCTTGTTTTGTGACTTCTCTAACTCGTTAGCATTCAAGCTGCTAATTTATGCGTCTAGTTAGCAACCCGACCACGCAAAGTCGTATTGTTAAAATTTTTAGAGCGAATTACATAGAACTACTGGGGTAACTGAGGCAATAGGCCAGCACCCAGAAATCCATATGGAGCTCAGGCTGGGCAACATTATCGATGTAGCTGCCTGGGATAGACTACCAGGACCTCAACTAGCATCATGTTAAAATGTGCGTTACGAAATACAGTGCTAAAATGCGTGAAAGTGTTCTGGAAATCAGTCTTTGTGAAAATGATCATGCTGTAACATATAAGGGATGCGTTTCACAGTGTCCATCTATCATCGGATGGTACAACCATTTACACAAAATAGGCTGTGCCACGCGTGTGACTGTAACATGAAAATTAGTAGAGCGTAGTCAGTATATCGACTCGCTATGGGTTCGACGGTCCAGAGATCGAACCTGGGTGGCGGAGAAATTTTCGTACCCTTCCCAACCGGCCCTGGGGCCCATCCAGCCTCCTGTACTATGGGTACTGGGTCTTTCCCCGGTGCAAAGTGACTGGGGCGTGGCCTTAACCACCCACCGACATCTACCTCTACTCCTCCACTGGTCTTTCATGGCATCTTATAAGGCGAAAGAGACTGCCATCGCCGAATTTTAAGTTCAGTTCAAGTTTAGTTTGTTAGATACAGGTTTGAACTGATTATCGTGTTAAACGGCGAGCTGAGTCACTTCGAAACCATTAACAAAACTGTCAAACACAACATACCTGACAGTCAATTGCTGCAAAGGATCACATCCTTCTTCATTGGCAACGGAGCCTCACAGCCGACTGCACACGTGACACTAGCTTTCTAAACCTTTCACTAGCTTCGGCCAGTAATTTAGTTATTTGGAAAAGGGCTTCTAAATTAGCAACCACATCCTAGTAAAACACAAGAAGAAGTAAACCCAACTTCTGTTGCAATAAAAGAGTTCATTGTCGTAGAAATGAAACTTTTCAATTGTATATGAATCTGAGGTAATTCCACCTAACCAACACCTCGATCTTTGCCTTCCAGTTGCATATAGTTTCATAGGCCATCCCCATAAAAAATGTACATTCGTATATTTACGTTCCAGATGTTCACTGCAACACTATCTGTAACGAGGCTTCCTGTATTGGTCACTTTTGCAAGCGACACAAAAAGCAAGAACATGTCAGCTGCTCCAGGTGAACAAAGGGACAGCAAAACAAACGAACATGCCAGATCCCTTCGAATAAGTTATTTTAAATGAAGGGGTCGGGATAGCGTAGTCGGTATCGTGACTAAACTAAGGGCTGGAGACAAAGGGGTTCGAATTCCAGTAAAGGCAAGAGATTTTTCACTTCTACATATCGTCCAAACCGGCTCTGAGGTACACCCAGCTTCCTGTTCAATGGGCATTGGGCGAAAAGGTTCCTTCTCCGGGAGTAAAGCGGTTCTTTAATACCCACCTCTTTTAGCGCCAAGGTTAAGAAAGAGTGGAGCTATACATCTACTCCCCCTATTTACCTTCACGGTGTGGACAAGGTAACTTTACATTTACTATAACATGTACACAGCTGTCCTACAATAAGAACGTTTCGTTGGCAGAGGTCTCCACGTTACGCTTCTTTACACATACGTCAAGCCCTGATATTGCGATACCTCGAGTTATTGAACTGAGCTTCGTATTATGAGAACACAGAAGGACTTCGAGGTACAGTTGCATGCATTCTTAACTCGATACTAGTTCAGATAAGCACGATGCACGATCCGACGGCGTTACGGACCGAAGTAAGTGCTTGTTTAGACACAAGGCTTGGTTGGCCACAGAAACTGTTTTCACACGGTGAAGAGAGACTTTTTTTTTTTGCCAGGAAATGTATCACGGTTGTTCGGTCCATAGCCAGTCACTTTCGCGGTTCTAATATCCCAGATGTTACCTGAGTTCGGTAGAGGACTCCACCAGCAGCTTAACGCAGTCGAGGCACCCTCTGGCGGCGGCGTAGTGCAGAGCAAGGGCACCATTGTTGCTCCGCTCCAGCGCGGGCATCTCCGCCTCCCACAGCAACCAGCGCAACACGTTCAGACGGCCGTATCTGCGGTAAAACATAACGAAATTATTACCGAAGCGGGAGGAGATTACTGTTGCTTCTCACGTGTACAAAACGAGGCCAAAGTAAAACTCCAGTTTCAGTTTACTAATTAAAGAATCAACGTCATGGCGCAGGGTCCTTCTTGAAAGTCTCACAAGTTAATAAGTCCTCATCTAGTCAAGAATTCCCCAAATTATGTGACACCTGAAAGTTCACTGTCGTATTCACAAGACCATGCCTTTTGTTCCTGTCCAGAGCCACACGAATCCAATTCAAACGATCGAATCTTAATTATTTAAGATCGGTTTTAATATTATCCTCCTATATAGTTCTTCTCTACTCATGTTTTCCAGCTAATATCCTACATGCATTTTTCTTCTCTACCATCCTACAGCGTGTCCAGGCCACCTCTCCTCTTTTAAGTCCATAGTGTTGAAAGTCGTAGGCTACAATGTGGGAGGCGATAATCACCTGCTAGCGTGTAAATACGCTGCAGCGCGGATAGGTGGAGGGGGAGGGGTGTGACTGCCCCGAGCGGCAAAATTAATATTCTAAATTAAAAAAAAAAAGAGTCAATTTTCAGCTCTCAACAAATTGTAATTGTTGAGCCAAATGAAATGATATTCAAGAAATGACTTTGATTTTTAAGTTCACGATTTCTGTAGGGGATGTTCAATGTGATTACTCGCCCCGGGCGCAAGAAACCCAGCAACGCCACCGAAACCAAACATATAACTATGGTTTTGTCCGAATTCGCGGAAAAATAAAGCTAATGCAAAAAAAAATCCACAATTTTATCCATCAAGTGTTATACAAAACCTTCCGTTCGACGGGGTCCATAATATAATTACATCTTCTGCTTTTGTTTCGAGGTCAGAGAGAAGGCGCTGAACGGTACATTTTTGTGTTCCGGAAAGAGCAACATGCTGTCTATTTTACGACGCACTCAGGAACACAGACCTAACGCCGTCGAATTATTGGATGATTCAAGAAATGGACAGAACATGGGAAGGCAGCTGGCGAGACATGATCGCGGTACCATCTCCGAATTTGCGTGAATGTACTGAGGAACGGGGGTAGACAAATTTTCTGAAAATGCACGTACACCTCAAAATTCTAGGCGCCAGAATGGCGACATGTTATAAGCTCCATACTGAGGAGCCACAAAGTATAGGCGCAACCGTAGAAACATTTATTGGCCTGCGCGTCTTGGCACCCGGGATATGTGCTCCACCGTATTTTCCTGTCTGCTTTACTAGCATGCGGAACAACCGCCTTAAGATATTCCAATACAATGACAACAATGCCAATAGCTTGTTTTAAACAAACATTCTCTATGACACTATCAAGTAATTTTTAATAAGTCTAATTTGATGAGCCGGCAAGAGGGTTTTCTCTTCTCCACGAAATGTCGGGAACGGATCTGGAGCTCATGCATCCTCCTACTCTTTCTCAGGGGGTAAACTGGCCGTAATATGTACAGGCGTAACTTTGCTAACAACATGGATATTAAACATAAAAGTTTACCCTAGAACAGACCAAGACAGCCCATAGAGGGAGTAGTGGTATAGTTCTACTCTTTCTTTAACCTCGGCGCTGGATGGGGTGGGTAGTCAACGCCACGGCCCGAACGCTTTACCCCGGAAAAGAGAGCCGGTACCCATATTACAGGAGGCTGGATGAGCCACAGGGCCGGGCCAGTCTGGACGGTTCCGAATAACTCGCCCTCACTGGGATTCGATCCCGGACCTTCCAGCCCCTAGAGAGTCGCTCTACCAAGTGAACTATCCCGGTCCTCACCATGTACCTACAAAAGGAGCTCTAATTTATGAAGGAGTCAAATGAGAAAGGTGGGGAAGATTCTTTTGACTGCAGGTTTTTCCTTTTTTCTTTTTCTACACCACCCGCATAAGCGTTTAGAAAATATTTCAATTTTTTTTTTTTATTTTCCCCTCTTCAGCTCAGCAACCAAAAGGCTATTCTTAGGCAGAAGAAATGTTAAGGAGAACCTCCCCTGCCCCCTCCTTGTGACCGCTAAGTTACGCCAATGGGAACATGAAGTTGACCACTTATCTCCATCTAGTGCCGAGGTTAAGAATAAGTGGAGCTACCCATCCTGACCCCCTACACGTCTTCAAGGCGCAGAAAGTAACAACTTTACCTCTTTCACCCACCACAACAGTAACCTTGCAGGTAAACCGTATAATCCCGAAGGCCTCACGGAACTTCCCGAGTCCTTTCGCTATCCAGTATGTCAGCTTTTTCGCACTTGCGTCGCGTCTGCCTTGAATGAATCAGAGCGTTTTCTGGGGGCGATATCACGTATTTTAGTCATAGATTTGCATGAACATTTTCATGAAAATGAAACATATACGTCCTAGTCATCACGTAGTCATTCTGCCTGTTTTTATAATCGTTCGCATCTTCCCACTACAATTGGTCTAGCCATTTTAATTTTCTTGTATATCAAACAAATTTAAATGCTGTTTCGCCTAAGTCTTTCATTTCAATCTGGTGCCGAAGATCATATTGATTGCAGCTATGCCTGCACTCCCCCATATACCTTCAAGGGGCCCAGAACCAATTTACCGACACTTTACAAGAAGATCTACAAGTCTTTCTGCGTGCATCTCAGCAGCGATGAGCTAAATATTTGTCGAAGCGAAGAATCTTTCATACTTGCGCTGTATACAAAATGAAAGCATACATATTATGTCCCCTGCAACGTCTTAATGAATCTTGGGGTTTTCGTAGATAATTAAACAAATGGGATGCTAATGCGTGCATTTACGAACTTCTGACCTATATTGAAAGAAGAATAAATTATGATCTTGCACTAACACACCTATTCTCCCACGCGAAAAGCAAGAGAAAGTTTTATTGGTTTAAGCAGCTTTCAAATCAGGTTTACTTCTTTTAACGTAATACTCTACAGCAATACGACCTGAAGCATATAAGTATATGGATAATGAACAAGTTTTGCTCGCTTAAACATTAATGTTCTTTTAATGTGTGCAGTAACAGAGGAAATAGAAACATTTGCTACTTTCATTTCTCGCCAATTTAAATAGGCATACATAAAGGATGAAAATAATTTAGTGCGAGAGAGTTCTATTGTTCGATTCCTTGTGAAGGGCTAAGTCAAAATGTTACACAACTTACTTTGTGTTCTGAGGCATTCAGTTTTCGATGTACACATCACCTTCAAATGACCCAAAATGTCAAACGATCAAAACAAGGGCGCCCCGTGGCTACAGTAAGTGTTCTAAGAGGCCTTCGTCCATTTAAAGGCAGACGTCACATCAGTGCACGGCAAGAAGTGGGTCATACAAACATTAATATGTCCGCACCGAACACTGTAACAACTGCCAAAGATCCTGTCACAACATCTGCGATTCATCTGCAAAGGAACAGGTGAAGGTGCTCTTTCATTAAGCTCCACATGAATAAAATTCATGCGAATTAGAACTGGCGACCGAGGAGGAGAGACAATATCCCTCCACGCCCAATCCACTTTCCAGGGCATGTCGCGTTACACGACTGCTATAGCGTGCTGCAGCTCCATCGTGCATATTCTTTCGAAGTTTCATCACTACTCATCACCTCAGGAACCTACATTAATTGTCTCGTGTGTCACATACACCCAATTTCGTGTTTTCGGAATTTTATTGTCACTTATAATTCATTACGTTCGTTTATCTCAAATTATATAACATTCATCAAGTCTGGTAAAAGCCTCTAATGAGGTTAGGGAGCTGAAAAGAGATCACACACACACACACACACACACACACACAGTATGGTGATATCAAAGACTTAATTTCTTTCAGTAATTCGGGGAGATGGACCAATCTTCTCCTTGCAATATTACATTTGGCAAATACACCCTTGCCACATTTAAAACTGCTAACTTGTAAGAAACGTTTCGTACGTCACACTGAGTGTATGTTTGGTATCTAACTTTATATTCCTAGCTCCAGTATGTCAGTAGTTGTCGGTCACTTTCAAACTGAAAGCTAATCGGTAACGCAAACATTCGCACATTTGCAACAATGTTATATTACATGAAAATATTACCCTAACAAAAGTAACATGTCTACTGAGACAGTCTGGGTCTAGAGACCTATGCCGCGATAGTGTGTTCCCGCCTCGTAAGTTTGCGCTCCTGCCATTCTCTGTTCTTGTTGCAAATATGAAATTACAGGGTTTGGGTGGACTCAAGTGGCATGAAAACCGGTCAGTTATTTGCAAGGACGACGCACAGGGAAAGCAAGCAAGCAAACAAGCGATTACAGACAGGATGACCCAAAGATACGGTTACACTGCAGTACCAAACATGCAACTGCAACGTCCACTGAGGGGTCGAGGTCGAGCAGTCAGCACTGACCCTGCTTCTTGCTGCATCGTAACGGTCCACACGATATGCATTATGGGAACAAGTCAGGTGTTCACTAACAAACACACGTTTTTTTAAATTCTCTTAGCTGGTGTCGCCTCAGATGTGTCCGTATTAAGTTATATTTTAAAACACTTACTGAGACAAGAGATACGGTTCATATCTCAAATGTTCCGGATTCCAATCTCGATCACACACCGGTTATCCTCTTTCCTTCAGGCAAATGTCGGGGCAGTATCTTTAATTAGGCCAGGATTACTTGCTTCCTCAATATTTTTAATTTAATATTCATGAATCATCAAACCGTACAAAGGAATGTAGCCTCCGCTACTGATGAACTATTTAAAGGCTTAAATTATTCTGAATTGCATTTAAACATTCAGCTCGTACCGCGTAGTAAACACCCCATACTGGTTATAAAAAACACTCAATATTGCATAGGGGAATAATTACTCCTTGTTCTGAAATCCATATAAAGCACGTAAACACACTCTGTGGACAGAAAGCAAAATTTTTTTAATGTTTGACCTGGTGGTACTACATACATAGTCACTGGGCTTAAGGGGATTCAAGAAGAAAATGTGAAGGTAATGGTAAAGTTATCTCTGTCCACATCATGAAGGCGTATGGGGAAGTAGAAATACAGCTCCGCTCATTCTTGCCCTTGCCGATTGATAGAGATGAATGGTCCGTATCACGCCCCGGCCATTTTACTCCTGGGAAAGAATTCCTGCCGGGTTAAATACATCATAAAGAAAAATACTAAATATAAATATGCACTAAGCCTTCAAGTAAATGGTAATGTAAGATACACAGAACAATAATAATGTGCAATACGAACGTGGCCAGGTGGGTGTTACTGGGCGCCGGGTTTCGATATCCAGCACAGAAAGATAATTCTTTTACTCCACAAAAATAGAATAATCAGTAAAGTTATGCGAAATAAGCAGCCACTGTCCATAACCGCAAATAATGCAATAGTAATCCAAACTCCCCATCCGTTCTATGCCCCATGTAGCTTCATATATAATACGTACTCGGGGGTGGGAAGCGATCCCGATGAACTAAGAATGCCGCCTATATACGGTTATTTAATCTCCTACTAGATGGAACGTGCAAATTTCTTGCAATTATTGAGAAAGGCCCTTTGCCTAGGAGCAGCCGACGCTAAACCCCTGTATAACAAAGGGCAAGTCACTGTTTAAAATGATGGGGAAGAAAATCTCTCTGTAGTGGAACAAACGCAGTAATAAGATACAAGTTTTTTATTGTCGACATGAACACTATCGTGACGGAATTTGTTATTTGCGAAGAAATGTGATTTAAAAAAACAACGTGTTCATATTGTCTGTTCGCTTTCAAAGGGCCCGTTACAAGGTAATATATGCGGTAAGGGCAGTATGAAGAAGCTTCCGTCCCACCGCACCGACCCCTCACCACCAACCCACGTAAGATACTGTTGTTCACCTACACAGATGCCGTGCTCCCGTTTTTATTCACTGTTAAGTTTCTGCTGCAAAGCATATTTTACTGGCACTCAACAAATCAATGTCATATTTAACCTAGTTCTCAAATTTTATAAGCAGTCTAGTGATTACGTTATTAGAGTCCCGTTACTTCACGATTACATCTGGCCTCGAGATGGGAGAAAGCAACACAGTGGGCTGTGTTAGATACTGGGACAGCCTATTTATAAATCTGATAAGGAACCTTAACATAAAATTGACTGATATGGTATCATACGAAAATTTAAGCACACTTTACTATGTTATAGGTTATGTCTGTCCTCCTTTGACCTAGTGTCAGCACCTAACGTCGTACAAATAAGTTAATCAGCTACATGTTTCAACCCTATAGGCGTCATCTTAAAGCTGATATTTTGAAACATACAGTACACTCCCTAACATGTTTCAAATATCAGCCTAAAGATGGCCCCTAGAGGGTCGAAACTTGTAGCTGATTAACGTATTTTTATAAAGTTGTTTGTTTGACGGTTGCTATCTGCTTTTATTTATTCCCCCAACACAATAGGATGCATACAGTTAACGTTGGTCAAACAATTTCTAAAACTCTAAATTAGAAACTTTCACTAAAGACTATTGAAAAATTCTACACTTCAGGCATACTGAAAAGCCTACACAAGAACATCAATTTTACGTTACAGCCACAAATGTACACTTTTACGCAGCCTACACCATACCGTTTGTCAGATTTTAATGAAATCCGATGTCCCATGGAATAAAAAATCCTAATTTACTTCACGGCAGAAACAGACTGTGCATTTGTCCCGCAAAAGGCTTCACAGATTTTCTGCCCAATATTGTGGCGCTGAAGTAAGAACTGTCGTTTTACGAAATCAGTTGTTTTGCTGAAATTCTGTTTATATTCCGATTGCAAGTACACTTAAGCAACAGACTCTAAAGAAGAAATTTCTGTAATGCATTATTGAATTCACTCACTGGAGTGTTGTTACTCTTTTGTGTGTTTTAGGGGGGGGGGGGTTACAAATTATTTATTGTCTAAGGCTCTTTACACTTCTATCAAATTCAAATTCAAATTCAATAATTATAAGTGAAAGCGACATCAGAGTAGCCCTACTGTTTACTGTAATGGGACATTACACTGAGGTTAGATAGCAAACTGTAAACTTACCATAAAATCATGACAGTTTACAAGAATCTCGGACACAAAAACACAAGCGCAGAGAGTGCTGCCATCGCACAAGCCTTGTGTTACTTCTTTCAAGGCACAATTCCGCCAGTACAATCACTGCCACTATTTAATTTCATTTTGCCAAAGCTTCTTACTGCCAGGGGCAGTGCAAAGAATGGGCCTTTCTAAGCACACTACAAAAACGTTTACGTTCGTCTGTCTGAAGAAAGCAGCAGCGTCCAAACTGCTGGATTCATCTCGATAAATATCGATACCGGTAGTCCTACATCAAATTTTGCTGAAACTTTCAGATTTTCGTATAGTTTGGTTCATTGTAAAAGCCACCTTATTTCAAGGCACAAATATTTCTAGGCACATCTTCTGTCATTTGATATGTTTTGATTTTAATTGGTATAAATCAATGAAGAGAATCCTTGTAAAAATAAAAGTCGCTAAGTCGATCAAGAAATCCCCCACGTCACATGGAAAAATGGGCGGCCGGGACAGCTCAGTCGGTAAAGCAACTCGTCACAGGTTCAACATTTCGGGCTTCGAATCCCAATGCGAGATTTTCTTGACCCATCCAGACAGTCCCCCCCTCCCCCCCACCACCACCACCACCACCATGTCTCCTGTGCAATGAGTCCCATGTCTCATTTCCCGGGAATGAAGCGGCCAGGGTGTGGCGTT
>Ga0123353_10002527_pt1 | contig 22736 bp, 17 predicted proteins | sample TergutLab28metaG_3_FD_92763 | JGI IMG/M metagenome (GOLD analysis project Ga0123353, IMG submission 92763) | Labiotermes labralis P3 segment gut microbial communities from Petit-Saut dam, French Guiana - Lab288 P3 | ecosystem: Host-associated > Arthropoda: Insects > Digestive system > Gut ... | reverse complement strand
GCGGCGGCGGGTGCGGCGGCGGGTGCGGCGGCGGGTGCGGCGGCGGGTGCGGCGGCGGGTGCGGCGGCGGGTGCGGCGGCGGGTGCGGCGGCGGGTGCGGCGGCGGGTGCGGCGGCGGGCGTTGACGCCGGCGGCGCCGGCGTTAGCGGTGTTGACGCTGGTGGTGGCGGTGGTGGCGGCGTTAGCGGTGTTGACGGCGGCGGTGGTGGTGGTGGTGGTGGTGGCACCGGCGCTGGCGGTGTTGACGCTGGTGGTGGCGGTGGTGGCGGCGTTAGCGGTGGTGACGGCGGTGATGGTGGCGGTGGCACCGGCGCTGGCGCCGGCGTTAGCGGTGGTGATGGTGATGGTGGTGGTGATGATGGTGGTGGTGGTGTGGAGTCGTATGCTCGTCGTGGGTTGTCGGGGTTTGTGGTTCGGGAGGTTTCGCCGGTGGTGAGTCATTTTCGGGCGGTGTGTTCGTTGGACGAGTTTTTGCGGCACGTGGGCGTGATGGGTGTGTCGGGCATTGACACACGGGCGTTGGCGCGGCGGCTTCGGATGGGCGGCGCGTGCAACGGCGTGTTGAGCACCGAGATTCTCGACGACGGCGAGTTGGTTCGTTTGGCCCAGGCCGTGCCGCCGATGGCCGGGTTGGACCTGGTGTCGGGCCTGCCGCCGATGGCCGGGTTGGACCAGGCGCCGGGCGTCCCGCCGCGGGCGTCCTGTCGCTGGACGGAAGGTGGCGGCGAGTTTTCGGCCACGCGTCGCGGTCCCGGCGAGCGGCGGTTCCGCGTGGTGGTCGTCGACTGCGGTACGAAACCCTCGGTGCTGCGAAATCTTGTCGACGGCGGCGGCGACGTGTGGGTCGTTCCGGCGTCGTCGACGGCGGCGGACCTTCTCGATCACCAGCCCGAGGGCGTGTTCGTCTCGCACGGTCCCGGCGACCCGGCGGCCGTCACGGGCACGATTCAGTCGCTGCGGTCCCTGCTGGGCCGCGTGCCGATGTTCGGCCTGGGGCTGGGCTCGCTGCTGATTGCCCTGGCGATGGGCGGGCGCACGTTCAAACTGCCGTTCGGCCATCACGGTGTGAATCACCCGGTTCGAAACGAGGGTACGGGAACGGTGGCGATCACGTCGCAGAACCACGGGTTCGCCGCCGACGCGGCCAGCCTGTCCGCCGCCGGGGCGGCCGTCACGCACGTGAGCCTCAACGACCGCACGGTCGAGGGGTTCGCGCATCCGGACCGGGCCGCGTTCGGCGTGCAGTTCCTCCCCGACGCCGCCCCCGGACCCCACGACGCGACCTACCTGTTCGACGCCTTCCGCGCGATGATGGAAACCGGCCGGTCCCCGTCGGCCGAGGACCTGCACACCGCCCAGGAACGGCAGCGAAAAGCGTACGAATGACAAAAACTTATATGAATATATGATTTTTTGATTGAATCTTATCTCAACAACCGGTAGAATCCCTCCCTTTGGAACCGGCCTATATGACGGATACGGGCCGGATTCCGTGAAGGAGATGGACATGAACCCCAAACGCATTATCCCCTGCCTGGACGTCGAAAAAGGACGCGTGGTCAAAGGCGTCAAATTCGTCGAACTCCGCGACGCCGGAGACCCCGTCGAACTCGCGCGGCAATACGAAACCGACGGCGCCGACGAACTGGTCATCCTCGATATCTCCGCCACCTACGAGGAACGCGACATCCGACTGGACTACGTCCGCCGCGTGGCCGAGGCCATCCGCATCCCCCTGTGCGCCGCCGGAGGAGTCCGCACCCTGGAGGACGTCCGACACCTGATCGCCGCCGGGGCGTCCAAGGTGGGGATCAACTCCGCGGCCGTGCGAACCCCCGACCTGATCGACGCCGCCTCGGCGGAGTTCGGACCCGAACGCGTGGTGGTGGCGATGGACCCCAAACACGTACCGCGCGACGGGCGGGACGTGTGCGAGGTGTACATCAACGGCGGACGCGAACCGACGGGACGGGAGGCGGTGGCCTGGGCCCGCGAGGTGGAACACCGCGGGGCCGGCGAGATTCTGCTGACGGTGATCGATGCCGACGGGATGCAGACCGGCTACGATATTCCGATCACCCGCGCCGTGAGCGACGCGGTGCGAATTCCGGTGATCGCCTCCGGCGGCGCGGGGAGCATGGAGCACGTGTACGACGCCCTCACCGCCGGCCACGCCGCCGCCGCCCTCGGCGCCAGCATCTTCCACTTCGGCCTCTGCCGCGTGAACGAGGTCAAGGCGTATTTAGCCCAACGTGGCGTCAACGTGAGAACGTAGCCGGCCATGCAGATTGACGAAAAATTAATCGCGTATTTAGAGGATTTATCCTGCCTGACGCTTTCACCGGACGAAAAACGATGTTTGGCGGCGGATCTGGAGAAAATTCTGCGCGACATGGCACGGCTTGGCGAAGTGGAGACCGGCGGCGTGTCCGAGAGCAGCCACCCGTTCGATCATGTGAACGCGTTTCGGGATGACCAGGTGCAGACCTCGCTGGGCCGGGAACTTATACTGAAAAACGCGCCGGCCAGGAATCATGAAATGTTTCTTGCGCCAAGAACGGTTGAATAAAAATATGATGTTACGATTTCACAACATGGTCAGGCAAGGGGAACCCACATGCTTGACATGAGCGCGTTGGAGCTCTCGGCCGCGATTCGCGCGGGAAAACTCGGCGTGTGCGAAGCGGTGAACGCATCTATAGAATGGATCGAGAAAACGGACGGGAAATATAACGCGTTTCTGGCCGTGTCAAAAGAATACGCCTTTGCCCGTGCCAACGAGATTCAGGCACGGATTCATGCCGGTGACACACTTTCGCCGCTGGCCGGCGTGCCGGTCGCCGTGAAGGACAACATTTCCATGACGGGGATCGAAACGACGTGCGCGTCCCGAATGCTGGTCGGATATGTGCCCGTGTTCAACGCCACCGTGGTCGGCAAACTGGAACGGGCGGGCATGATTGTTGTCGGAAAACTGAACATGGACGAGTTCGCGATGGGCGGTTCCAGCGAGACGAGCGTTCGTGGCCCGGTGCGTAATCCGTGGGATGTTTCGCGTGTTTCGGGCGGTTCCTCCGGCGGCAGCGCCGTGGCCGTGGCTGGACGGGCGGTTCCGGTATCGCTGGGTTCCGACACGGGCGGCAGCATCCGTCAGCCGTGCGCGTTCTGCGGCGTTACGGGAATCAAGCCGACCTACGGCGCGGTGTCGCGTTACGGATTGGTGGCCTACGCGTCGTCGCTCGATCAGATCGGCCCGATGGGAAAAACGATAGATGACTGCGCGGCCCTGTTGTCCATCATTTCCGGGCCTGACGAGCGGGACAGCACCTGTGTCATCGAAAAACCGTTCGATTTTGGCGCCGATCCCGGTGTCCGTTCCGGCCAGCGGCTTGACGGTGTTCGAATCGGGCTGCCCCGCAATTATGTTGCCGGCGGAATCGACGGGGACGTCAAACATGCCGTTTTGGCCGCGGCGAAAACATTAGAAGACGCGGGCGCGCGTGTTGAGGAATTCGACATGCCGCTGATGGACTATATGATTCCCGCCTACTATATCATCGCCTGCGCGGAGGCGTCGTCCAACCTTTCGCGATATGATGGACTGAAGTATGGTTACCGCAGCGCGGCCGCGACGACACTTTCCGATGTGTATCGCCGTTCCCGCAGCGAAGGGTTCGGGCTGGAAGTCAAACGACGGATCATGCTCGGATCGTTTGTGTTGTCCTCGGGCCACTATGACGCCTACTATAAAAAGGCCCTGCAAGTCCGCGCGCTGGTCAAGAACGCGTACGAACAACTGTTCCGGCGTTTTGACATGATCCTTTCGCCCGTCGCGCCCACCACGGCATACAAAATCGGCGAACATATAGATGATCCGATGAAAATGTATATGGGCGATCTATATACCGTGTCGGTCAATCTGGCGGGATTGCCGGCCGTGGCGCTTCCGTGCGGGGTTGACGGGTTGGGATTGCCCGTCGGATTTCAACTGATCGGCGACGCGTTCTCGGAGGCCAAACTTGTCCGGGCGGCGCGCGTGTATCAGGGGCGCACCGATCACCATACGAAAAGGCCGGAGGGAAGCGCGGCATGAATTGGGAAACCGTTATCGGCCTGGAGGTTCACGCGGAGTTGTCGACGAAGTCGAAGATTTTTTGCGGATGCACCACCGCGTTCGGCGGCGAGCCGAATACACATGTTTGCCCGGTCTGTTCGGGCATGCCGGGCACGTTGCCGAAACTGAACCGCGCCGTGGTGGAATACGCCCTGCGGACCGGCCTGGCGCTGGGCTGCACGATTACAAAAACATGCAAATTTGACCGGAAAAACTATTTTTATCCCGATTTGCCCAAGGCGTACCAGGTGTCCCAGTTGTACGCGCCCGTCTGTCGCGACGGGCATCTGGAGATCGAAACCGACGGTCTGAAAAAAACCATCGGCATCCGCGAAATCCATATGGAGGAGGACGCGGGCAAATTGATCCATGATCCGCAGAGCGGCGCCTGCATGGATTTCAACCGCTGCGGCGTGCCGCTTCTGGAAATCGTCTCGCAGCCAGACTTCCGAAACGGCGGTGAAGTGATCGCCTACCTGGAAAAACTGCGCGAAACACTACAGGTCCTCGACGTGTGCGACGGCAAAATGCAGGAGGGTTCCCTGCGCGCCGATATTAACCTTTCCGTCCGTCCAGCCGGCGGCGAAATGGGCGTTCGCACCGAAATGAAAAACCTGAATTCCTTCAAGGCCATCGGACGCGCGATTGAATATGAATCCGCCCGCCAAATGAAGATCGTAAAGAACGGCGGAACTATACTTCAGGAAACCCGCCGCTGGGACGACGACCTGGGCGCCTCCTTCGGCATGCGCTCCAAGGAAAACGCGCCGGATTACCGTTATTTTCCCGAACCCGATCTGTTGCCGATATCTATAGACGACGCCTGGCTGGAAATCATCAGAAACAACCTTCCGGAACTGGCGCATCAAAAACGGCAGCGCTATGCCCGCGTCTTCGGACTTTCCCCGTTGGAGACGTCGATCCTCACCGGCCATAAGAACATTTCGACACTGTTCGAAGCCGTCGCCGAACATAGCGGAAACCCCGGAGAAGCGGCGCGACTGATAACGGGCGAGATCATGCGGCTGATGAATCTCACCAACACGCCGCCGGAAATGTTATCCCTGGACGAACATAAGTTGGCGAAACTGATTGTTCTTGTTTCCAGCGGAAAAATCAACCGCAACGCCTATAAAGAAACGGCCGAGGCGGTGTTTCTGCATAATATAATTCCCGAAGACTACATCGCCGAAAACGGATTGATGATGGTCGCCGATAACCAGGCCGTCGCCGAGGCGGTGAACACGACATTGGCCGACAACCCCGATGCCGTCGCGGACTATCGGGCCGGCAAAAACAAAGCGTTCGGCTTCCTCATGGGACACGTGATGAAAAAACTGGGCAAAACGGCCAATCCAGCGATCGTCGGAACCGTATTGAAAGAAACGCTGAATTCATACGACGCGAAAGGCGCAAGGGCTACCGGTTGACGGCCTCGACGATTTCGTTGTACGAGCCGGCGACGTCGCGTTGTTTGTCTTCGAATTCGTCGATGTCTTTCATGATCTGCATGACGCGCGGGAGACGTTTTTCGAGATTGGGTCCGCCGGCGGGGGTTTTCTGCCACTCCTCGACGCACGTGTGCAGCAGATGCCCCGACGGAACGGAGCGGCGGAGCAGATTCACCAGGCCGTCCATCGACGACCGCCCCGTCACGTCAGGCCTCGGCGACACCGGGGCCGGCGGCAGCAGCGGAGTCATTCTTTTCCACAAAAACAACCCGGCCAGCAACACCAGACACGCCGCCGCCCAATGCAGCCCAACCTTCCGCCCCAGCGTGGCCAGGTTGGGGGCCTCGCGAACACCCAGATGGGCCTCGTCGAAAATCACACGCGTGTGCCCGCCCAGCAACGCCACCAGCAAGGCAGCGTGACGGTCCTCCGGTTTGTGCAGGGCCTCGTTGCTCAGCGGGTAGGTGTCCGCCAGCAGCACCACGCTGCCGGCGCCGATGTTGCGTTCCATGATGACGGCCACCGGCCGGGTGGGTTCGGCCGGGTCGGAGGTCGCCTGTGTGAAACCATAGACGCGGTCCCAGGCGGGGTCGAGGTTGCAGAAGGCCCATGGGCTGTGCCGGGCGATGGTCGGCGAAAGTTCCGCGCGAGGCATACGTTCGCTGTCGGTGTCCTGCCGGAGAGCCCGGGTCGAGGTCTCGTCCCCGGTGATGTCAAACCCCCACTCGTGCGGCAGGCCGGTACGGGGCCAACCGCCCGGGGGAGGCGACGTGGGTTGCGCGTATCCGTCCTCTTCCATGCACATCCGCAACGAAAGGATGACTCGCCCGCCGGCATCGAGAACGCCTTGCAGTTCCCGGATGGAATCGTCGGGAAGAAACAACAGGTCCTTGGGCAGCACGCCCAGAACGAACACCGCCGCGGGTTTGGGTTCCAGCCGGGGCTTATACCAGCGCTCGACCGTCACACCGTCGAGCTTATCCAGACTCTCAGCCAGGGCCTTTGTGCCCATCGGATCACCGCGCAACGACGAATAGGCCGGGTACACGTCCCCCGTCTCCAGCCGCCGCGACATCAACCCGACCAGAGCGGCCAGGAAGACCACGACCAGCGCGGCAAAAAAGATGAGTCGCAAACGTTTCACGACGCCCTTTTTACCACAAGACACAGGGGACACAGAGGAAAAATCATCGTTTTTTACAAGCGATTCCCGTTTGGCGCGCGCTGGCGGGTTGGCCCTGCTGTTTTGCGCCGTAAAACAGACCTGTCGGCAGGCCCGTTCCACGGCGCAAAACAGCAGGGCCAACCCGCCAGCGCGCGCCAAACGTGAAGATCATGCGAAATATGGGAAAATTTGATGCGTTTGCGGCGAAAAGCGGGTATTCTTTCTCCATGCCTTTACAGCCTGGAAAACGTGAGAAGGACAATTTTTGGCGGTTGCTGGAGATGGCCCGGCGGGAGGATTTGGGCGGCGGGGACGTCACCAGCGCGATTCTTCCGCCGGATTTGCAGGCGCACGCGCTGTTTCGCGCGCGTCAGCCGATGGTTGTCTGCGGCTGTCCGTTTCTGGAAATGATCGCCGTCAACTACGACGGCGGAATCGTCACCCGCTGCCACGCCGCCGACGGGCAGGAACTCCAGAAAGGCCAACTCCTCGCCGAGTGGCACGGGCCGGCCAAACACATCATGGCGGCCGAACGCGTCGCGCTGAACTTCCTCCAGCGGCTCTCGGGCGTGGCCACCACCACGCGGGACTACGTCCGGGCCGTCGCGGGAACGCGGGCGGGAATCTACGACACCCGCAAAACCACGCCCGGATACCGCGAACTGGAAAAATACGCCGTCCGGGCCGGCGGAGGAAAAAACCACCGCCGCGGTCTCTACGACGCCGTCCTCATCAAGGACAACCACCTGGCCGTCCTCGCGCGGGCAGAAGGACGCGACCCCATCTCCGCCCTCGGACGCGAAATCCAACGCGTCAGACCCTACCTCGGCGAGCACGCGTTCGTCGAACTCGAAGTCGACACCCTCGACCAGTTCGAACGGGCCCTGCACGTGGCCGACATCGACATTATCCTGCTGGACAACATGACCCCGGAACAACTCCAACTGGCCGTGAACCTGCGGGACAACCTCGGTCTGCGAGGCCGCGTGGAACTCGAAGCCAGCGGCGGCATCACACTGACCAACGTCCGCCAGGTGGCGATGACCGGCGTGGAGCGCATCTCCATCGGCGCCCTGACGCACTCGGCAACGGCGGTGGACATTGCGCTGGATATTGAGTTGGAATAACTTTCAAAAAGGCGGTGCTGCGTTATGCCGGACACGATCACAAACATCAAGAAAACCATGGCCAAACAGGGAATCCCCGCGGAGACCATGGCGAAATTTGATTTTCCCGACCCGAAGGCCCGCAACTGGCCGGAGTTGCAGATTGGGCTCATCCACCAGATGGACCAATTGCTTTCGCCCAGGCAGCGCCTGGCCGTCATGGAGGAACAGGGCTGCTGCAAAACCGGCAAAGGCGACGTGGCCCACCGCGCGTTCGGGCGCGAACACGCGGACAAGACAATTGCGGAAAAAGTCAGGCTGTTGAATGAGGCGGTCATGCACCGGTTGTTGTTTTTTCACATTGACGGCTCGGTGAGCCGTGGTATAGTCATGTAGAGTGTTGGATTGTGTGCCAAGTCATGGAGTTGTTTCTCGATTGTTTGTTCATATGATCATGAAGGAGAATGTCACCTTCAACGGCACGCCGTACGAGGGTGAGGTTCTGTCCAACGGCAACCTCATCCAAGGCAAGAGAACCGCAATCGTCAGAGGCCCAAACGGTAACAGCGTACAGGGGGGGCGTGCCGTGGACGGTGATCTGAGGAGCGTGCAAAACCAGGAGCCTCTCTGGAGTATCAATAATTCCGACATGAAGCAGTCGCTGACCGTCTATTTCGACAACGAGAATGACCTCGACGAGGACAAGCCCATCATCGGGAGCATTGCCCTTGCGATGGCGGCGGACCATGTGGACCGTGTCGCGCCCCGGTGGGTCAGGATCGAAGCCAACGGCGGCCAGTACGCGATTATCACCCTGGACCCCAACAATCTCCTCTACAACGTCTACGACCTGAAGGATGCCAACACGGGGTTGGCCTTCGTGAACGTCGAATATCTGGAGATTTCCTTCCCGGTTTCCGCTGACGCGAACAATCCCGACTGGACGAACGACTATTTCCGGCACGACAATATGGCTGGAACGCGACTTTTCGGCATCGCCGAGTTCCAGGCCTTCGCGGGCACCGTTCCCGAACCGGCGACGATGACCCTGCTGGCGTTGGGCGGCCTGGCGATGCTGCGGCGCAACCGGCGGTAACGGTCACGAGCAACAAACAGACGTGAAAACGGCTCTGCCTGTTTGCGTTGTAACCGCGCAAACAGCGGAGCCATTTTTGTGGCGATATGATAAAGTACAGACCATGAACCTCGCCGCGAATCATCTGTTGACCACTCTCTATGCGCGACACACGTACGCGTCATGGGATGAATTGGCGACGGCAGCGGGGTTGTCGCGCGAGGCGGTGCGGCGGGCACTCGACACGTTGCAGGCACGTGGGGTGGTGATCGACGACTCGCCCGCCGGCGTGCGGCTGCGACGGCCTGTGGGATTGGATGCTCATTTGATCGAACACGAGTTGGGCACGTTCCGCGTCGGCCGAAATGCGATTGTGTTTGGGGAGGTGGAGTCGACCAGCGACGTGGCGTTGGATTCGGCGAGGCAGGCCGGGGCGGACGGGCTGGTGGTGCTGGCCGAGCGCCAGCGGGCCGGTCGCGGGCGGCTGGGGCGGCGGTGGGCGAGTCCGGCCGGGGCCAACGTGCTGATGAGCGTGCTGCTGCTGGACGATCCGGAACGGTTGTCGGGCGAGGCGGTGACGATCGCGGCCGGGTTGGCGGTGGCCGAGGCGGTCGAGCGGGCCGTGCCGGTCTCGGCCCGGTTGAAATGGCCCAACGACGTGCTGATCGACGACGCGAAGGTCTGCGGAATTCTGGTGGAAGTCCGCCGCCGCCCGCGGCGGGCGGTGGTCGTGGGCATCGGCATCAACGTGAACGCCGCCCCGCCGCCCGAGGCCTGCCGGTGCCCGGCGGCCTGTCTGGCCGACCACGCCCAAGGCCCGCTCGAACGCATCGACCTGATCCGCGACGTACTGCGAACCCTCGACGCGTGGGTCGGCCAAATCACCGACGACGGCGACGTTACGCGACGCCTGCACGACCAGTGGCTGGCCCGTTGCGGCATGATGAACCAGCGCGTCACCGTCCGCTCCGGCAGCGAGCAATTCACCGGACGCGTGCTCGACATCGACCCGCTCGAAGGCCTGATTTTACAAACCGACACCGGCCAGCAACTCCGCCTGCCGGCCGCGACGTCCAGCGTGGAGTGAGAACAACAGGCCCTCAAAGAACCACGAGAAACGGAACCCACGCCCGAGTGCGGCGGAAAATTTCGGACAGTTGATTCTGGACGTCCGTCAGGGTGTCGGAAATCTGGGCCAGGCGCAGGGAAACGCTCCGCATGTACCAGGAGGCGGTGAAAAACAAGGCGACAACCAGGCACGCCTGCGCGATGACACTGACGGCCTGGGGAATGACGGAATGTCCCACGCACGCCTCGACAATCCCGCCCGTGACGATGAGGCCAAAAAGCAGCAGCCAGGCCACCACCACCGCGATTCGCAACCGCCGCACCTCCCGACGTTTCTTTTCGAGCGCCATTCCGATTTTCCTTTCCAGTTCCACTCCCACGTCCGGGGTGATGCCGTCGTGCGCCATCAACTGCTCAATCGTTTTGTTATGGCCCTGCCATGTGGCGTTGTAGAACGTTCCGTCGTATCGGAACGTTCTACAGCGCCACATGGCAGGGCCATACCCAACACTCGCGCCGTTTGAGCGGATGTACGAATTTTCTCGCCGGCTACTCCAACTTCGCCAGTTCCTCCTGTGCCTTTTCCAGCAGGTTGGTCAGGACGGGGGTGCCCAGGCGGGACCGGCTTTCGAGCAGGGCGACGGTCACGTTGAGGTGCAGTTTGGCGGCGGCGGTGTTTCCGAGCGCCTGTTCGACCTTGGCCATGTGGTAGTGCGCCTCGGGCTGATCCGTCAGCCCCAGAATGGCCAGCGTCATCTCGGCGCGGGCCTTTTCGTAGTCGCCCAGCAGGTAGCAGATCCACCCCAGCGTGTCGCGGGCGGCGGCGATCTGCGGAGCGGCCTCGACCACCTTCTCCGACCAGAGGCGCGCCTGTTCCAACTGTTTGGTCGTCGGAGTAGGCAACTGCGTCACCAGATACGCGGCGCTGTTGGCGGACTCCAGATCAAACGCGCCCGGACGGGCCAACGCCTGCTGATACAACTCCAACGCGCCGGGGACGTCACCGTACGCCTCGGACGCCTTGGCCTGCATCAGCACAATCTCCGTCGGATTCCCAAGCCCCTGGGCCGCCCGGGCGTACATGAACGACGCCAGCCGGAACTGCTTCTGCCACGCGGTCAACTGCGCCATCATCAACGTCCCTTCGGGCGTCTTCGTGTCGCCAAGCAGCTTGGAAAACTCCTCCCGCATCGTCTCGTCACAGCGGAGGCTGAACAAAATCTGCGCCGCCCAGAGGCAGGTGGGGTCCTGCTTGAGCAGGTCCATGCCCCACCGCCAGGTCTGCGCCGTCAGGTTGACGCGCTGGGCTTCCATCATGCGTAACAACTCGCGGGCCTGTTGACGCGTCTGCGGGCTGTCGGGCTGGTTCAGGAATTGCCGGGCCCCCAGCGCGATCCAACCGCGCTGCCCTTCCAGGGCGGGCAGTTGCTTCTTCGCGGTGGCCTCGTCTCCGGCGACGCGGGCCGCCAAGGCCATGAACCCCGGCGCGACCCGCTGCCGGGCGTCGAGTTTCTGCAAACGCGCGTACCACTGCGCTTCCTTTCCGACGTCGGACAGCAGTCCCAGCAGAATCTGCGCGGGGGTGATGTCGGCGTCGTTTTCCCGCGGCAGTTTCTCCGCCGCCAGGGCGGGCTTGTCCCGAGACGCCAGCAGCGGCATGAGCACGTTGAACACGGGGTCCGTGTCGTCGGGATTGACGTCCCGGCAGAACTCCAGCGTCCGGTCGAGATCGTTCAGCCGGCAGAACGCCTCCAGCGCCATGAGCGTGGCGACGGCAGGTTTCTGTCCGGGCCTGAGGTCCTTGCGATACTCCGAGTAGATCGCGATGGCCTCGCGGTCCTGCCGCATCATCAGCGCGGTGGCCATGCGGGCCTGCATCACGCGGATGTCCTGGGTCCGCTCGGCCGCCAGAACGTCCAACGCCCGCTGCCGGTCCTCGAGGTCCGTGAGCAGTTCCACCGCCATCAACCGGGCGGGCACATACAACGAGCTGTCCGGCGCGACCTCGTGGAAGTATTTCCGGGCCTTTTCGGACATGTCGATCGCCGCGTAAATTCGGCCCAGGCGGAGGCGGAACTGCGGTTCCTGGCTCACGTGAAGCGTGAGCACCTTCTCCAGGCACGCCACGGCGCGGTCGGGCATGTGGTACTTGGCGAACAGTTCCGCCCGAATCAGCAGCGATTGCAATTTCGAGCTTTCGCTGATGGACTCCATTTTCTCCAGCGTGGCCGCCGCCCCGAGCGGGTCGCCCTGGCGCTCCTGCAAACCGGCCAGGTCGATGTACACCGCCGGGTTGTCCTTCTGGGCAACCAGGGCCTGATCCAGCACGGACCGGGCCAGCGCGATCTGACGCTCCTGGAGGTACAAATTGGCCTTCTGCACGTACGCGCCGGGCTTGGTGGGATTCATCGCGATGGCGCGGTCGCAGACCTCCAACGCCTTGTTGAACTGCTTGGCCAACCGGTACAGGTTCGCCACCTGCATCAACATGTCGTAGTCGCCTTCGCTTTCCAACTCGCGCCGAAGCCGGTCGAGTTCGTCGGTGGCCTTCGACAACCGCCCCGACTGGAGCAGCAGCGCGCATTTCATCATGCGGGCGGGCTTGGTCCGGCGCGAATCGTTTTCCAGCGTGGCCAGCGCCGCCAGCGCCTCGTCGGTTTTGCCCTGCATCGAGTACGCCCGCGCCAGCAACTCACGCGCCAGCGTCTGCTGCTCGTCGGTGGCGGTGCGTTCGCTCAACACCGCCTGCGTCCGTTCCACGGCCTCGGCCGGCGACTGCGACTGCAAATACAACTCGGCCGCCAACAGGTGAACCACCAGCGGATGGGCCCCGCAGGACGACAACTCCGCGGCGATGTTCTGAATGGGCATGCCCTCGGACTGCCGGAAACTCGCCAGCGCCCGCAGCGTCTCGCGACGCGTCGGCTGTTCCTTGATCAACTCCGTCCACAACTTCGTCGCCTCGGACCGCTGACCCAACGCCAGCAACGCGCGGGCCTTGACCATCCGGGCCAGGTACTTGTCCGCGTCGGTCGCCTGCGAGGCCACGATCTCGTCACACGTCTTGACGCTCTCCCGGGCGTTGCCCAGTTGCAACTGATTCATCGCCAGCGGAAGACCCGACAGTCCGCCTTCGCGCAGGACGGTCAGTTGCTCCGTGGGGTCCTCGCCACGGACCATGCGAATGCGCGCCAGCAACAGCAGGGCGCCCTCGTGTTCGGCGTCCTGGGCGAGCACTTTCTGCACCTCCTCGGACGCCGAATCCACCAACTGCGCGCCCCAGTACGCTTCGGCCAGCGCGTGGCGGCTCTCCAGGTCGCGAGGATCGGACCGGCACGCGGCCAGCAGATACTCGCTGGCGCTGAGGTACTGCCCACCGACGATCAACGCCCGGCCGAGCACTTTCTGAAGCGACGGCCTCAACATGTCGGGCGTGATCCCTCTCCAGTACGGAGTCGCCTCCTGCGTGCGTCCGAGGTACAGCAGGCTCTCGGCGATCAGCACGCGGTCCTGCCGGGACCCTGGGGTCAGCGTTCCCAGCCGGATCAAGGCATTTTTGTACCCTTCTTCGTCGAGGAAAACTTCCTTCAGCAGCCTCGCCGCGGCCGCGACGGTCACCGGTTCATCGCCTTCGGACGCCTTCTTCACCGCGTCGTGGGCGGCATTGCGGTGATTGGCCATAAGGGCCACGTCCACGAACAGCCTCAGGGCGTCGGGATTCCGGGGCAGTTGCTGCAAACATTTCTGCGCGTCGGGGAAGGCGGTGTCGGCCCATTGCCTCCGCTCGTCGACCGTCACCTCGTACGGTTTTCCGTTCACGCCGCTCTTTTGTTTGGGCAGCACGGTGAGCTGCGAAAGGATCGCCCGCACCATGCCGTTGTACGCGCGGAACTTGGCATACTCCAACGCCTCCTGCTGCTCGGGCAGCATCAGGTTGGGGTTCTGCCGGTCGACGGCCTTGACCGCCTCGCGGTATCCGTCGCCCGCGGCGTTGTTCAATTGCTTCCAGTCCCGCGCCTCGGCCTCGGTGAACTGGCGTCCCTTGGCCTTGCGGATGATCTGATCGGCCAACGCCTGCGACATGTCGGCGATGCGAAGCTGCGTGCTCCAGGTCTGATTGCTGAAGGGCGTCTGCAACTCCCGCTGCGTCTCGGACGTCTCGCCCAACTCCAACAAGGCCTGAATCCGCTTGATGCGGAACTGCTGATTCCCCGGGTCCAGTTTCAACGCCTCGTCGCACAGCGTCTTGGCCCGCTGGGCGTTGTTGGACGCCAACGCCAAATCCACCGCCAGGCTCTTGGACTCCAGGTCCTTGGGCCGGTTGATCATCAACGGTTCAATGACAGTCATCGCCCACTGACGCGCCTGGATGAGCTTGAGTTCGTCTTCCTTCTGCGCCGCCTGCCCCAGCCGGACCGTGACCAGCTTGCAAATGGTCCCGGCGGGCTGTTGATCGGACCGCATCGACAGCAGCATCGTCTGCAACTCGTCCAGCAGTTTCTCATCGGTCTCCAGAAGCTCGCGCAACTCCCGCGCCGCCGCCTCGTCGGCTCCGTCGCGAAGCAGCCGCGACGTCTCCAACCAGCGGTCCCCGACGTACTGAACCAACCACGTCCCGACCCGCTCCTGCTGCGGCTGCGCCTGGACGGCGGGGATCATCGCGGTGATGGCCCGGTCCCGCGCCTTGGACATGAGCACCTGCGCCTCCTCCACCGAGGGCAGATTCGGGTCGGCCGGTGCCGACGGATTCTCCGTCCGGTTCCGCCTCTCCTTGGTCGCCAGCACGAACTGGCAATACCGCACGCCGTGCAGCGTGACGTAATTCTGCGCCTGGAGGAAGTACACGTACACCCGATCCTGCTCCGACAGCGTGAGCGACGAAGACGCCAACAACTCCGCCAGCAGCGGATTGGACCCGGTGACCGGACCGGAACCCGACCCGCCGGGACCGTCCAACAACTCGACGACCGACTTCAGCGCCTCGGAGTTGCTCTTGGTCGTGTCCTCGTTGAATTTCTTGTGCCCTTCCGACGTGTAGCTGTCGGCCCGCAGGATGCGCAGCGACACCGAAGCGGGAACCTGTTCCAGTCCCCGTTGAATGTCCTGCCGGGCCTGCGCGAAGTCGCTGGTGGCCAGGCTCACCCGGGCCAACTCCTCGTACCCGCGGTCGTTTCCGGGGTCGGAGGCGATAAACTTCATCGCCAGGTCACGGGCTTCGTCGGTGTTCCCCGCTCGCCGGGCCACCTCCGCCCGCTTGAGCAGGTTGTCGCCGCGGTTCTTGTTGACCAGCGACCACCCGCCGAACACGATCAACCCCAGAACCGCCAGAATGACCGCCAACCAGATAAATCGTTTCATAATCGTCACACTCCTGCGTCTGCGTCTGCGTCTGCGTCTGCGTCTACGTCTACGTCATGTCCGTCCGCCCTGTCGGGCGGATTGTCGAGTCTCTTGTCGATATGGGGCACACCGGCCCGCATGAACGCCGCCGCCCGCTGACGGGCCGGCTCGGGGTCCGTGTCCTGCATCGGAACCACGATCCGAATCAACGCGCCGCTGGCGTTGCTGTGCAGCAGACCGTTTACCCAGATCACCCACTGCTGCCGCCAGAAACTGCTGGTGTACTCCTGTCCGCATTTATACGTATACAACACGTAAATGCCCTGCGTCGTGATCAGCTCGCGGCAGCGTACGTCGCCCCGGCCTGGCACGTCGCGGACGGTCACGTCCTGCTTGTACACGATGTTCCCGCCGCTGCCTTCGAGGCACAAATCCGGCGGGTGCGTTCCCTTGCGATTGTCCTGGCTGAAGATGATCGAAAAATCCACCCATTGCCCGCCCGCCATGAAGCGGCGGTACAAATAATCCCGCGTCTCGAGGATGGTCTGCTCCTGCTCGGTCAAGGGCAGGTCCTCGCTGTTGTAGAGCACGTCGTCGACCGTCAGCGTCCGCGGCAGCGCCTTTTTCGCCACTTCGCTGGTGAGCGTGCTCGGCGAGTGCTGGTTGACCCACCACACCCCGCCGGCCGATAACGCCAACACCATCAGGCACGCCACGCCCCGGCGGCTGGATACCGACCCCATCAGACGCGACCATTGCCCCTGGTCATCGGAGGTACGAAGCTGACCGGCGAAAAGATCCGTCAACTTCGCGGGCCGGCCCACCAGCGCGCGAAGGCCCAGAATCGCCTTCTCGATGGCGAACATCAGCAAAAACGCCAGCACGAAAATCAACATGCCCGACGTGTCGTGAAACCACCCCGTCGCCGCCTCTTCGTCCCAGATGTGCGCCACCAGCAACAACGCCAGAATCCGCAACGAATTGGCCACCAGCGCCACACCCACCGACATCACGAACAGCACCACCCGCCAGGCCCCGCGCAACTTGCAGATGAACGCGTACAACGCGCCGAACGCCAGCAGGCTGATGAGCGTCCGCAACCCGTTGCACACGTTGGCGACCACGAGCTGCTTGTAGCCCTCGTCGCACCACAAAAACACCTGGTTGCCCGACCGCGAACAATACACGCCGGGGAACAGATTGGCCAACTCCACGCCGATCGCCGCCGCCGACATCTTCAAATAAAAATTCAAATCGGCGATCGTGAACTCCGGCAGCGGAACCATGAAAAACAAAAACGCCAGCGGAAACCACAACCGCCGCAACGCCAATCCGCCCCAGAACACCAGCATCAGCCCGCACAACACGCCAATGAACGCGAACCCGCTGATGAAATTCACCCGCGCCAAACTGGCCGCCAGGTGCAGCAGCAAACTGCCGCCCAGCACCAGTCCGCCCAGTTTGGGCGTCGGCCCAACGGGGACCCGCACGTGGCGGATCAGCAGCAGCATGATGACCACGCTCACCAGCGGAACCAGCGGACCGTGCGTGTAATAACGCTCGCAGCCGACAATGCGGTCGTACAAATCCAGATGGGTGTAATGCCAGGCCGGAAACCACCGCACCCACATCTCGCGGAACATCGTCGCGAACATCCGCCACAGACAGACGACGACCGCCGCCCACAGCACGGGCGTCAGCCACGCCGGCCAGGGCCGCTCCCTCGCGAACGACGCGGCTGTTTCGGCCTTTTCCAGTTGCGTTTGCACCATAAACACGTCCCTGCCCGACTCATGCGGGACAAACTCCACGCCGCCGCTTCATAGGGAACCGGCGGTCCCGCTATGTATTCATCGGCTGTTTTCACCGCCACAAGCGGTGAATTTCCGTTTTATTCGACATTCATACACCGAATGTTGGCAAGGGGTTCGGAAATGGTGAGGAGTTTTTTCACCACAAGGCGCAGAGGACACGGAGGGAGCACACGGTATTCGAGAGATGTTTCGCAATGGCTCGGCCTGTTTGCGTTGCAGAACGTTGAGCAAAGCGAAACATTCGCTTTTCATAACGTCTTACAACGCAAACAGGCAAAGCCACATCCACAACTTGCCCGACATCACACGACCCAAAACAAGAAGAACGGGACCGTCGTCGGGTCCCGTTCTTCTTGTTTTGCGCTCGTTCACGCGACTCAATGCGTCATCGCGTAGGCGAAGATGTTTACGCCCAGGCGGAGGGCGTCGGCGTCGCCGTAACCGCGGTTGTAGGCGAAATTCAACTGCTCCCACCCGTTGGACAAACTGTACCGCGAGTAAATCACCTGCAACTGGCCGTCCACCGTCACGCCCTCGAGCATCGGCGCGTTGAGGTTGGGCTCAAGCTGCCTGGCCATCTTGGAATACTCCACGCCGCGAATCGCATACGGGTTCTGATACACCGCGTTGTCCATGTCGATCACCCGGAGCTTGTTCTCGCCCAGCACGCGGGCCAGCTCGCGACGGAAGGCCTGATCGAACGACGAACTCCCCGCCGCCGCGTCGGCCACCAGCACGCCGCCCGACGAAAGATACGTCGCCAACTGCTTGACCTGCTGCTCGGTCAGCACGAAATCCCGAAGACCGGTCATGTACAGGACCTGATGCTTGAAAATGTCCGCGTCGCTCAGGTCCACCACCTCGCGCTTGAACAGCACGTTCAGCGTGGTGTTCTTTTGCACATACTTCATCAGGTTGGGCAGCGCGTGCGGCGTGGGGTCCCAGTCGCCGTTATGCACCACCTGGGCGATCACCAACTGATCGCGCTCCTTGGTCCCCTCCTGATGGTACACCTTCTCCGTACCCCACGAACGGGCGTACTGGATGTTCGCCAGCGCCGACGTCAGAATGTTCACGCCCAGTTTCTTCGCGTCGTCCTGATGGTACAAAATACCGCCCTCGATCGGGAACTGCTCCACGTCCCAGCCGCAATTCAGGTCGATCGGGCTGAAAATAATCGCCGGCCGGCAGCCGAGATACACCGCCTCCAGGAACGGCGGAATGGACTGGAAATCGGCCGTTCCGTTGCGGACGCGCATCTTCTTGATGGGGTAATACGCGTTGAAAATAAAATTGTCGCTGTCCAGCGGCGCCAGCGGGCGGTGGGGCAGAATCTGCGCGACGGCCTCGCGGGCCGAGTCGGTGAACTCCCGTCGCCCGCACTGGGAGTGGAACACGAGCGTTCCGCCGTCGTACAGGTAGCGGCGAAGTTTTTCGACCACCGCGTCGCTGAGCTTGGGCATCGGCGTCCATCCGGTGAGGTAGAGCACGGGCAGTTCGGTCGGCTCGTACGAAAATTCGTTCAGCGTGGTGGCGACGAAGCGGTAGTGGATGTTCAACTGCTCGTTGGCGAACTTCATCAGGTGTTCGATGTCGAGCTGGGTGGTGGGAAATTCTTTTCCGCCGCCCAGGGACATGTTGATCATTCCGATGAGCGCCGGCGGAGCGGGCGGACGTTTATCCTCGGTGCGGCGGAGGGTGGTCCCCGGAAGCGGCAGCGGCGCGAGCGATTCGCCGGCGGTTTTGAATTGCTGTTTGGCTTCGGGAGGCTGATCGGCCTTGGGATTCTTGAACTGCGCGAGCGCCGGCAACGCCAAACTCGCCACCAGCGACGCAACGACGACAGACGTCCATCGGGTCATGACAATCTCCTCTTGCTTGCCTCTTGCATCCCGCGCGCCCGGCCATCGCACGCCCCGAGCGCGGCGACACATCCTCATCTATGCGCAGGGTCACACCCGCGACCTACACTCATTTTATACATCGGTTCGCGGGGGTTGTACAGAGAATAAATCTTGTTGCGATTACCCGGCGAAGGGGTACACTGAGAAGAACGGAACGGGAAGCGTGTTCGCATGGTCTAAAAGCGTGTGTACGTCGAATCGTCGGTCATCAGCTACCTGACCGCCAGGCCGGCCAAAGACGAGTTGAATCGTATGCGCCAGCGGCAGACGGCGATGTGGTGGGAGCGCCGCCACGCATGGGATTGTGTCGTGTCAGCCATCGTGATGGAGGAAATCGCCGAGGGCAACCCCGGAGCGGCAGCCCGGAGGTTGGAAAAGGCGCAATTGCTTGTGGAAGTGCCGGTCCCGTCCGAGGCGGATTTGCTGGAAGATTTGCTGGTAGCACGAAAATTGGTTCCGGAATCGGCAAGGCCTGACACCACACACTTGGCCATCGCGGCGGTCTGCGGAGCGCATTACCTGCTGACGTGGAACCAGAAGCACTTGGACAACCCTGACCTTCGTTTACGTAGTGAGGATTTGATCCGAAAACAAGGCTGGAGGCCGGCAAAGGTTTTCACGCCCGAACGGTTGTTATTCGAGGAGCCAACATGAAAAAAAACTATGCCGACATGGACCCGATTGAGGAACTCCGTGCCATCCGAGCGAAACTCAGCCGCAAATTTCCGACCGCGAAAGCCCTTCGGGAGCACCTGTGGAAAAAATATCCCGGTTCTGTCCCACTGTCGGAACCGCAACGCAAAGGCCGTCGGACGTCGACAAAAACAAAAGCCACTGCGCACCCCGCCTTGCGGCAGCGAAAGACGGCGGCCCACACGTAGTGAATTTCAACGAGTGTGCCGCAACGGCAAGCCTCTTCAAATTCCCTTGCTTCGCGGGCGTTTTTCTATAGGATAGACGCCCATGAGCACGGAACCTCGGGATGTCACGTTCAGTTTCATTTGTCCGGTGTACAACGAACAGGAAGGCCTGGAGGCGTTTCACCGGCGGTTGACGGCGGCGGCGGGCAAGTTGGGCGAACCGTATGAGGTGATTTACGTCAACGACGGCTCGACCGACGAGTCGGCCGCCGTGGTGCGCCGTATCCAGGCCGCCGACCGCAACGTGAAGTACGTCGAGTTTTCGCGGAATTTCGGCCATCAGATCGCCGTCACCGCGGGGTACGACTACGCGGCCGGTCGGGCGGTGATCTCGCTCGACAGCGACGGGCAGCATCCGCCGGAGATGATCACCGACCTGGTCGCGCGGTGGCGGGAGGGATTCGAGGTCGTCTACACGATCCGCCAGGACACCGAGGGCATCAGCCCGCTGCGGCGGGGAGTCGGGCGGCTGGTGTACCGCTGCATCCGATGGGCCAGCGGGAAGGACCTCACCGACCAGGCCGACTTCCGGCTGATGGACCGCAAGGCCGTCGACGCCCTGCGGAGGACGCGCGAGCAGGCGAGGTTCGTCCGCGGGCTGGTCAACTGGATCGGTTTCCGACAGATCGGCCTGCCCTACACCGCCCAGCAGCGAACGGCCGGGCGGAGCAATTACACCTTCACGCAGCTCGCCGGCATGGCCAATGCGGGGATGTACAACTTCAGTGCCCGACCGTTGCGGCTGGCGCCGATTCTGGGCTGCGTGCTGGTGCTGCTGGCGGTGGCGTACGCGGTCACGGCCGTGGCGCTTTGGCTGGCGATGGACTACGACCTCGGCCCGGTCGCCCATCTGGCCGCCGGCGTGACGGGGATGTTCGGCGTGCAGTTCCTCCTGCTGGGCCTGATGGGCGAATACATCGCCCGCACCTTCGACGAAGCGAAAAACCGCCCCCTCTACATCGTGCGCGAAACCACCGGCTTCGACCCCCCCGATGCCGCCGAACCCTCGCCCACACCAGACCCGGCGGCGGAAAAACGAGAAAAACGATTTGTTCTGTATACGTAGGGCACCGTTATTTTTACCACAGAGACACAGAGGAACACAGAGAATGGCTGTTGGGAATTCGAAAAACGTTTCGAGAACATCGCGTTCTTTCTCTGTGTTTCTTCTGTGCCTCTGTGGTAAAAGTAACGGTCTCCATGAAGGAAATATCTAACTTATGTCTGTCGAAAAACTTCCGGTGCAAATTTTTGTGGATGACCGTCATGCCTGCGTCGCCGTGGCCAGGCGGGTGGCGGCGTTGATTCGCGAGCGGGCCGCACAGGGCAAGACCGCCGTTCTGGGTCTGGCGACCGGCCATACGCCTATTAACGTGTATCGCGAACTGATTCGGATGCACAAACAGGACGGGCTGAGTTTCGCCAACGTGGTGACGTTCAACCTGGACGAGTACTGGCCCATCCGCCACGACGCGCCGCAGTCCTACCACAAGTGGATGCATGAAAACCTGTTCAAGCACGTGGACATCCCGCCGGCGAACATCCACCTGCCCTCGGGCGAGGTGGCGACCCCGAACGTGCTGGAGTGCTGCCGGCAATACGAACAGGCCATCCGCGACGCGGGCGGGATCGACCTGCAAATCCTCGGCGTCGGACGAAGCGGGCACATCGGGTTCAACGAACCCGGTTCGTCGCGCGACAGCCGCACGCGCCCGGTCCGGCTGGACCACATCACGCGCAGCGACGCGGCCAGCGAGTTTTTCGGTGAGGAAAACGTGCCCGAACTGGCGTTGTCGATGGGCGTGGGCACGATCCTCGAAGCCCGCGAGATTTGCCTGCTGGCGTTCGGTGAGCACAAGGCGCCGGTCATCCGAAAGTCGGTCGAGGGCGAGGTCAGCGTCCAGGTGGCCGCCAGCTTTTTGCAGGGGCACCCCCACGCGACGCTGTACGTCGACGAGGCCGCCGGCGGCGATCTGACGCGCATGGCCACACCCTGGCTGCTGGGCCCCTGCCGATGGGACGGACGGCTCAAGGCGCAGGCGGCGATCTGGCTGGCGAAAAAATGCGGCAAGCCCATTCTCCGGCTGACGGACGAGGACTACAACGAGAACGGCCTGGGCGACGTCGGCGCCCACGGGAAAAGTTACCATTTGAACCTCGACATCTTCCGCCGCCTGATGCGGACGATCACCGGATGGCCCGGCGGAAAAGAAGGCCCGCGGCGGGTGCTGATCCTCTCCCCGCACCCTGACGACGACGTGATCTGCATGGCCGGCACGATGGTCCGCCTGTGCGAGCAAGGCCACGATGTCCACACCGCCTACATGGTCAGCGGGTACCTGAGCGTCTTCGATCACAACGTCTTGCGGTACACGGAGTTTGTGAAGGAGTTCAACAAGATTTTCGGCCTGGGTGCTGAGCAGTCCGCCGCGATCGACAAGCACATCGACACGTTCATCCAAAACAAGAAGCCCTGCGACGAAGACACGCCGGAAATTCAGGCGATGAAGGGCCTCATCCGACGGGCCGAGGCGCTCGACGCCGCGAAGTTCTGCGGCCTGTCGGCGGACAACGTCTGGTTCCTGGACATGCCGTTCTACAACACCGGCCAGGTGGCCAAGCTGCCGCTGTCCGCCCACGACGTCGAGGCCGTGCGGCGACTGCTCGAACGCGTCAAGCCGGACATGGTCTTCGCCGCCGGCGACATGAGCGACCCCCACGGCACGCACCGGCAGTGCCTCGAAGCCGCCATGGCCGCCTTCCATCAATACGTGGCCGC
>Ga0123353_10002526_pt1 | contig 22741 bp, 25 predicted proteins | sample TergutLab28metaG_3_FD_92763 | JGI IMG/M metagenome (GOLD analysis project Ga0123353, IMG submission 92763) | Labiotermes labralis P3 segment gut microbial communities from Petit-Saut dam, French Guiana - Lab288 P3 | ecosystem: Host-associated > Arthropoda: Insects > Digestive system > Gut ... | reverse complement strand
TCGCGTTTCGGGTAATGAAAGGCGAAGAGTGCGTCAGCGCGTGCACAGTTGTCTACTTCGAAAAAGAGGCCTATGATTCCGAAACAGCCAGGGTAGTCGAAATCGACATTCTGACCAAAGAGATGTACAGGCGACATGGCTTCGCCTTTTTTGCCTGCGCCGCCTTCATCGAACACTGTCTGGCACATGATCTTGAGCCCAACTGGGGCTGCTGGGATACTATCCTGGGCTCACGGGGCCTGGCGAAGAAGCTCGGCTTCGAGGAAATCAGCCGCAGGCCCGAACTGATTCTGGAAAAGAAAAAGAAGCTTTTCGCCAGACGTGGGAGCCTGTAGGGGCGGCATTCTTGCCGCCCGAACCCCAAAACAGCATGTTTTCCCTCCCTCCCGCATATATTTCTCTGAGAAATTACGGGAGGGATGGCTATGGCGGAGGACAGAAAGACACAGAAAACCGTGCAGCAGGCCGCCGTGATGCCGCACAACATCATCCTGGAGGACAGGCGGCTGCTGACGGTGTCCGGGGTCTCGGACGTGGACAGCTTCGATGAGCGCACGATCACGGTGTTCACCGACATGGGGGAGCTGACCGTGCGCGGCAGCGACCTGCACATCAATCGCCTGAGCGTGGAGGTGGGCGAGCTGCTGCTGGAGGGCAAGATCGACTCCGTGAGCTACGCGGACCCGTCGCCCAAGAGCGCGGGCGGCTTCTTCGGCAAGGTGTTCCGCTGATGGACTACCTGCCCGACATCGCCGACCAGACCCGGCTGTTTCTGTTCAGCCTGGGCTTCGGCTTCGCGCTGGGGATTCTGTACGACCTGTTCCGGGTTCTCCGGTTGCTGACGGATAAAAACGGGCGCGTGGCGCTGCTCACGCAGGATATTTTGTATGCCCTGTGCTGCACGGGCCTCAGCTTTTTTTTCTTTCTGGCCCTGGGCGACGGCACCGTGCGGCTCTACCTGCTGGGGGGCGAGATCCTCGGCTGGCTGGTATATTACCTCTCCTTCGGCACGGTGGCACTGCGATTGAGCGAGTGGCTGGTGCGATGGCTGCGGCGCTTCGCCGCGTTTTTGCTGCGGATTTTTACCGCGCCCTTCCTGTGGATCCTCCGAATGCTGGAAAAAGCTGCCGCTCCTCTGCGCAAATGTCGGATTTCGCTGAAAAAAGTGCATAAAAATTTACATTTTGGCTTGCATTCTACCCACAGGGTAGTGTATAATGGAAACCAGAGTATCCCAACGAAGCAGAAGGGACACCATCGCCTTGCAAAAGAACCCCGGCGGGCGCATCGCGCTGCTGAAAAAAATAGAAAACCGGCTGCTCGCACTGCTCACGCGGCGCAGGGCGGTGAGCTGGGCGGTGCTGCTGGCGGTGCCCCTGTTCGTGCTGTGGACGGGGTTCCGCGTGCTCGACGGCAGGCAAAAGGCCGCGGAAATCGAAGCTGAGAACGTGCTGCTCCAACAGCAGCACGCCCGGCTGGACGCGCAGAACGAGGCCTATCAGGCCGTGCTGAACAACGACGACCCCGAGGTCTTCCGGGATTACGTCATCCGCACGGCGCGCGAGCAGCTGGGGCTATCCCTCCCCGGCGACAGGGTGTTTATCGACCGTTCGCTGTTCAAATCCGAGCAGCAATAGCGTTTTATTTGAGGGGGCACATTTTCTTTGGCGGCTGAAGTCGGTTCCCTGGTGGATGGCAAAGTCACCGGCATCATCGAATACGGCGCCTTCGTCGAAATCGGCGAAGGGAAGACAGGCATGGTGCACATCTCGGAGGTCGCCCCCACCTACGTCACCAATATCCGCGACCACCTGGCCGTGGGGCAGCAGGTGCGCGTGAAGGTGCTGGGCGTTTCGCCCGAGGGCAAGGTCAGCCTCTCCATCAAAAAGGCCCTGGACCCCGATGCCCCCGCAGGCGAAAAAACCGCCCCCCCCCCGGCAAGGCCCCCGCGCCGCAGCGCAGCGCCAAACGTGTGGCAGGGCCAGCGGGGCGCCAACGCGGGCGACCCCAAGACCTTCGAGGACATGATGAGCCGCTTCAAGCAGACCAGCGAGGACAAAATCTCCACCCTGCGCCGGGGCGGCGACACCCGCTATGGCACAAAGCGCGGCGGAAGAAAATAAATGAGAAACGAGAATGCAGAATGCAGAAATGGCTGCGTTCTGCGTTTTTTGGTTGAGGAGGACAAGAACATGAAACGTATTTTTGCGCTGGCGATGGGGCTGGCGCTGCTCTGCGGGTGCGGGGCGGTTGGGTCTGATTCGCAGGACACCACCACGCAACCCGTGTATACTACTATGCCATCCGCCCACGCGAATACTGCTACACCTGCGCCCACAGATTCTGAAGGCGAGGAGCGCTTTCAGCTGTACGCACAATTGCCAAAGGACGACATCTATCTGTATGAGATAAAGGGCCGCAACCCTCAATCCGGCATGGTGCTGTTTCAAGGGAACAGCGCAAACTATTTCAGCGGTTGGAAAGCGGGAAGGCGCTTCAATGACCTGGTCGACATTGTCTATCACGATTTTGACGGCGACGGCAAACGGGAGATTGGGGTGACAACGGGCATTATAGCAGGCGGCTCCGGCCCCTCGCTGCACAACCTACACATTCTCAAGGTACACGAGGAGACGCCGTATCCAAACCCAGAGATAAAGACAATCCACTACACGGAGTATGCGTTTACATGCGAAGATGTAACTGACTATTTCAAAAAGAGAATGACCTGGAAGCGCGGCAAAGAGGCCAACACCCTGGAACTGAAAATAGGCGGACAGACTTTCCTTGCGCAGTTAAGGCCAGATGTTGTTTGGAATGAAGAAAAAGGCGTTGTGGTCGATCACAGGATACATTTTGACTTCCGAGAAGATGGCACGATTGCGTTTTCGGGGCTCGCATTAGCCTGGTTTACGTATTCTGAGCAAAGTCAAGGCCTTGGCTATTTCAACGCCGACGTTGTGTTTGACGGTAAAGAATTTCGCCTAATAAATCTTGCATTTGGGTCATATCGGGAGAACTGACATGCGCACCATCCACGTCTCGCAAATAGAAGAAACCATCGCCCGCCTGTGCGTGGAGGCCAACCTGCGCCTGCCGGACGCGCTGCGCTGCCGCATTGAAGCTGCTGAGAAAGACGAGGACATGCCCCTTGCCCGGGAGATTCTCGGGGACTTGACGCGCAACCTGGACGCGGCACAAGAGATGCAACTGCCCATTTGCCAGGACACCGGCATGGCCGTGGTGTTCGCCGCGCTGGGGCAGGATGCGCGGATCGTCGGCGGGGGCTTCGAGGAGGCGGTGAACCGGGGCGTGGCGCGTGGCTATGCCGAGGGGTATCTGCGGTGCTCCATGGTTGGTGATCCATTGAGAAGAGTGAACACCGGGGACAACACGCCCGCTGTTATTCACCTGCGGCTGGTGCCGGGGGATGGGCTGCGGCTGGACGTGTGCCCCAAAGGCTTCGGCAGCGAGAACATGTCCCGGCTGAAGATGCTCACCCCGGCGGCGGGCGAGGACGAAATCGCCGCGTTTGTTCTTGAAACAGTCCGCGAAGCGGGCGGAAACCCCTGCCCACCCATGGTGCTGGGCGTGGGGATCGGCGGGAATTTTGAGCACTGCGCGCTGCTGGCAAAGCGCGCCCTGTGCCGCGAGGCCGGGCAATACAACGCTGACCCCCTTTACGCCGCGCTGGAGCGGCGCATCCTGGAGGAGGTCAACGCGCTGGGGATAGGGCCGCAGGGCTTCGGCGGGCGCGCCACGGCGCTGTGGGTTGCGATTGAGGCGGGGGCGACGCACATCGCGGGGCTGCCGGTGGCGGTGAATGTGGGATGCCACGTGAACCGGCACGCCGGGGCGGCGCTGTGAGTTTTATTTATAATTTCACACTTTTCCCTTTTCTTTTTCACACTGCCATGCTATAATAAGTGAAACCCAATCTAAAGCAGAAAGGTTGTGTTTCTCATGAAGATGACCATCGTTGGCCGCAAGTGCGCGGCCGGGCCGGGCTTCCAGGCGCGCGCCGAAAAGAAGCTGGCCAAGGTGCAGCGCCTGCTGGGCCCCGGCGCCGAGGAGGCCGAGGCGAAGATCACCGCAACGGCGCAGAAGACCGGCATCGTGGTGGAGGTGACGGTGCAGTACCAGGGCATGGTGCTGCGGGCCGAGGAGGGCGCGCAGCAGATCAACGACGCCCTGGACCGCTGCGTGGACGTGCTGGTGCGCCAGATCCGTAAGAACAAGACCCGCGTGGAAAAGCGCATCTACGCCGCGCAGTTGTCGGACTTTGTGGACACGGGCTACGAGCCCGGGGACAGCGAGGTGGAGGAAGAGACCGAGTTCCCCGTCGCCCGGGTCAAGCGCATCCCCTGCAAGCCCATCGACGCGGAGGAGGCCATTTTGCAGATGAACCTGGTGGGCCACCAGTTCTTCCTCTTCCTGGACGCGGAGACCAGCGAATACAACCTGGTGTACCGAAGGCGCGGCGGCGGCTACGGCCTGTTGGTGCCGGAGCGGGAGTAACATTTGTGTAGGGGGCGGCGTCCCCGACGCCCCGAGCATAATTTTTGCCGTATAGGCCCAGGGATGTCCGGAGGCCATCCCCTACGGGCTGCGCTGCATGAAAAATGAACCCCTGCCGCGTGAAGCGGCGGGGGTTTTGCATAGCCCCCCTCGCGCGCGAGGGGGTTCAGGGGGGAGCCGTTGGCTCAATTGCTCTCGATGAACCGCACGATGTCCGCCACGCACTTGATCTCCTCCAGGGCCTCCTCGCGGAACGTGACGTCGAACGCGACCTCCAGGCTCTGCGCCAGGTCGTAGATGTCCAGGCTGTCGGCGTTCACGTCCTCCAGGGTGGTGGCCGGCGTGATCGCCTCCGGGTCAAGATCAAACTGGTCGCAGATCATCTTCTGCACGCGCTCAAATGTCATGGAATGTCCTCCCTTTCTGTGAATACTTATTAATGGCCGGGCTTGTGCCTTTATTGTAAGCAGTTTCGCCGCGCTTGTCAATAGAAAATTTATAAAAATTATATGGCCAAAAAAAGCGGCAGGCCGCACAGGGCGTCCCCGCCGCAGCGCAGGGCGAGCATCGCGCCGCGCAGGGGCAGCGGCGCGCCGCAGCACCAGACCTCCCGCAGGGCGCGCGACTCCATCTCCCCCAGGAATGTATGCGTGCAGCAGTGCAGGCGCACCGCCGGGCAGCCCCCGCGCGCCGGGGCCGCAATCCACAGGCTGTCGGCGGCCTCCTCCGCCTCCGGGGCGAACAGGCCGCCGAACTCCACGTAGCGGCCCGGTTCCGGGCAGAGACCCGGCGCGAGGGCGCACAGCTTCCCCTCGCGCCGCAGGGCCTGCAGCACGCGCCGCAGCTGGTACATGTCGTTGGGGTCCACCAGGCACTCGCGGAAGGTCCCGTCGGAGACGTTGCGGCAGATGCGGGCCACGCGCAGGCACTGGCCCTCCTGCGGCTCCCCGGGGTGGAAATCCGCGTCGGTATGGCTGTTGCCGCTGCTGCTGAGTTTCATCGCCACGCAGCGGCTCTCCGGCAGCTGCCGGAACAGCTGCATGATCTTTTGATGGGAATAGTAGACGTAGTATTCCATGGGCGCTCCCTACGGGTCGCGGCAGCTGCGCTGCCCCCCTGTGCAGGGTATGCGCGTAGCTCCCGTAAAATACCCCGAAAAAAAAACGCCAAAGCGGTTGAAATCGGCGCGCGGGTGTGGTATACTTATTTTGGAATTTTTTTCAGCCGCGAGCGGCTGCCGTCCCGTTGAGGATGAAGCGTGGAGAAAAATATAAATTAGGAGAGATTCAAATGCAAAGCAAGTCACGCAAGATCCTGTCCGTATTGCTCACGCTGCTCATGATGGCCGGGGTGATTGCCGTCGCGCCCATCACGGCAAGCGCCGCCGCCCCCGTCGGCCCGTCCTCAACAACCTCCTGGGACTTCTGGACTGTCGACACCAACGGCAGCGGCACCTACGGCAGCGGCTCATGGTCCTGGGTGCAGAGCACCAAAACCCTCACTCTCAACAACATCACCCATTCCACCTCCGCCGATAACGCGCTTCAGCTTCCCGATGGCGCGACGCTCGTGCTCGTCGGCGCGAACACAATCACCAGCACATACAGCGGCTCCAATACGCACACAAGAGGGATAGCGGGGGGCGACAATCTCACCATCACCGGCAGCGGCAGTCTGAACCTCACTGGCGGCACGGCATCTAGCGACTACGAAAGTTTCGGCCTCGATACTTTTTACCTCACAATCAGCGGCGGAGCAACCGTAACCGCCGCAGGCGGCACGGGTGGCAATAGCTACGGTATTTCCGCGAGAGGCGGCCTCACAATCAGCGACAGCACCGTCACCGCAACAGGCAACTCCAGCGCTCTGTATTCTAGTTCTTACACCGTGCCGAACAAGTATAAGTACACGGTGGCGACAAACGCGAGCGGCTCAAGCCCCACCACAGGCACAAGCGACGGCAGCTTTGTCGTCAACAACACACATAGATACGCGAAGATTGAGTCGCCGACCGCCGCGCCCACCATCACCGGGCCCACCTCGCTGACCCTCGCGCAGGGCTATGCGGCTACCTCCACGAACGCATACACAACGACAGGCATCCCGGCCCCCACGGTAACGAAGACCAGCGGCGACCCGGAGATCACCTGGAACAACGCCACGAAGAAGCTGGACATCGCGGCGGGCCTGGCGGCGGGCACTTACGCCGCCTCGCTGCGGGTCACCAACGGCGTGAGCCCCGACGCGACGCTGAACTTCACGCTCACGGTGACAGCGGCGGTGCAACCGCCCAAAACCATCTTCTCCACCAGGTTCGAGGCCAATATAATCAACTGGATTTTGTTTTTCCTGGGCTTCGGGTTCATCTGGATGTGGTTTGCGTAAGATTGTTCGGCGAATACGGGCAGGGGCGGGGGCTTCGGCTCCCGCCCTGCCGCATACCCGAAAATACCCCAAAAAAACATGCCCAAAGCGGTTGAAATCCCCGCGCGGGTGTGCTATACTTGTATACCCTGCTGGCATGATGGACGGGAGAGAGAGGTGCGTATGGATAAATTCCAGGATATGTACGAGCTGGTGAAGGAGAAGCTGCGCGAGGAGCTGTCCGAGACCATATTCGATGTCTGGCTGCGGGAGATGGAGCCCGTGGCCTTCGAGGACGGCGTGGCGACCCTGGCGCTGCCGGAGTTCAAGCGCAAGGTCACCGAGCAGAAGTTCATGGGGCCCATCCACAGCGCCTTCCGCGCGGCGCTGGGCTTCGACGTGGAGGTCCAGCTGGTGGACCCCGAGGAAATTTCCGCGCGCCGTGCCCCGCCGCAGCCCGCGCCCGGCTCCAGCCGCCTGCCCCACGGGCACGAGGGCAACACCTTCGAGACCTTCGTGGTGGGGGGCTCGAACAAGTTCGCACACGCGGCGGCGCTCTCCGTGGCGGCCAACCCGGGTAAATTTTATAATCCCCTGTTCATCTACGGCAACTCGGGGCTCGGCAAGACCCACCTGCTCAGCGCGATCTACCACGAGCTGAGCGCCAACTTCCCCAGCATCAGCATTGTCTACGCCACGGGCGAGGAATTTACAAATGAAATGATACGATATTTGACCATCAAGAACATGACGGAGTTCCACCACAAATACCGGGGGGCCGACGTGCTGCTGGTGGACGACGTGCAGTTCATCGCCGGGAAGGAGGCCGTGCAGGAGGAGTTCTTCCACACCTTCAACACACTCAACGAGAGCGGGCGGCAGATCGTGCTCACCAGCGACAAGCCCCCCAAGGCCATGCTCACCCTGGAGGACCGCCTGCGCAGCCGCTTCGACGCCGGGCTCATCGCCGACATACAGGTGCCGGACCTGGAGACCCGCATGGCCATCGTCATCCGCAAGGCCGCGGACACCAGCTTCGAGATCCCCAACGACATCGTGGATTACATCGCGCGGGAGCTGAAAAACAACATACGCCAGCTGGAGGGCGCGGTGAACCGCCTGGAGGCCCTGGTCACCATGCGGGGCATGGTGCTCAACCTGCGCACCGCCGAGGTGGCCATCGCGGACATCGTCAGCGAAAACCGCCCCATCCCCGTCACCATTGAGCGCATCGTGGAGGAGACCGCCCGCGCCTTCCAGCTCACCGGGGCGGACCTGCGCTCGAAGCGCCGCAGCGCCGACATCTCTCACGCGCGGCAGGTAGCTATGTATATTATAAGTCAAATGACCGGGCAGCCCACCAAGGCCATAGGCAACGAGTTCAGCAGAGATCACTCCACGGTGGTGTACGCCCTGCGCGAGATGCGCGTGCAGCTGCAGCGCGACCCCGGGCTGCGCAAAACCGTGCAGGAGATCATCAAGAATGTGCAGGAGAGCTGAAATCACACAGGGAGGACATCATAACTATGGCATCTATTTTTGACGAGCTCGTCGACCGCAGGGATACGGATTCCGTGAAGTACATGTTCTGGCGGCGGGAGGGCGACGCCATCCCCATGTGGGTCGCCGATATGGATTTCAAAGCGCCCGCGCAGGTCTCGCAGGCGCTCGAGCGCGTGGCGCGGCACGGCGTGTTCGGCTATACCAACCCGGATAAGAGCTACGAGCAGGCCGCCTGCGATTGGCTGCTGCGCAATTACGGCTGGGCGGCGAAGCCCGAATGGAACGTGCGCGCGCCCGGCGTGGTGTTCGCCCTCGCCGCCGCGGTGCGGGGCTTGACGTGCGAAGGCGACGCCGTCCTCATCCAACAGCCCGCGTACTATCCCTTCATGGAGGTGGTGGAGTTCAACCGCCGCAGGCTGGTCGTCAACGAGCTGCGGCTGCGCGGCAGCCGGTATGAGATCGACTTCGGCGACTTTGAGGCGAAAATCAAGGCAAACGATGTCAAGCTGTTCATTCTATGCTCCCCCCACAACCCGGTGGGTCGGGTGTGGACGCAGGAGGAGCTGGCCCGCATGGGGGAGATCTGCCTGCGATACGGCGTGACGGTCGCCTCCGACGAGATCCACGCGGATTTCGTTTACAGCGGATTCCGCCACGTGGTCTTCGCGGACGCCTGCCCGGCATTGAGGGAGAAGACCATCGTCTGCACGGCCCCCAGCAAAACCTTCAACCTCGCGGGCCTGCAGACGGCGAACATCTTCATCGAGGGCGTCAGTCTGCGCGAGGCGTTCACGCGGGAGATACTGCGTACGGGATGCGCCCAGCTCAACGCCATGGGCCTGGCCGCCACCAAAGCCGCGTACCTGCACGGGCAGGCCTGGCGGGACGAGCTGGTGGCCTACCTGGAGGAGAGCGTCAACTTCGTAGAAAACGCGCTGGCGCAGTCGAAAATCAAGCTGATCCGCCCGGAGGGCACGTACCTCCTGTGGCTGGACTGCCGGGCGCTGGGCATGGACGACGACGATCTGATCGAATTCATCTCCGAGGAGACGAACCTCTGGCTCCACGCGGGGATCACCTTCGGGCCGGGCGGCTCCGGCTTCATGCGCATGAACATCGCCAGCCCGCGCAGTGTGGTTGCGCAGGCCATGGATAACCTGACCTCCGCGCTCGCGAAGCTATAAACAATACAGAGGAGAATCATTGATGGAGATTATTGTATCCAAAGAAGCGCCGGGGGCGATAGGGCCGTATTCCCAGGCGATTGCGCTCAACGGCCTGGTCTACACTTCGGGGCAGATTGCCCTGCTTCCGGACACAGGCGAAATGCTTGACGGCCCGGTCGCGGCGCAGACCGAGCAGTTGCTGCAAAACCTGAAAGCCGTGCTGGCGGCCGCCGGCTGCGGCCTCGACGACGTTGTGAAGACGACATGCTTCCTGACGGATATGCGTGACTTCGCCGCGTTTAACGAGGTGTACGCCAAGCATTTTACCGGGAAGCCCGCGCGCTCCTGCGTGGCCGTGCAGGCCCTGCCGAAGGGCGCGCTGGTAGAGGTGGAGGCAATCGCGCACCGGCCGCAATGAGCCTGCGCAAGAATAGAATGGCAGAGACGTATGGCAATGCGTCTCTGCCAAGAGCAATATGCGAAGTAGAGACGCAGCAACCCTGCGTCTCTATATCATTTTATCCTCCCCCGCGCCTTGGGTTCGGCAATCCTGGGGAGCAGCGAGATTGCCACGCGCAGCGCCTTGAGGATGATCGGGGATTTGAACAGGAAAATCGCGCCCTCAAACAGGAATGCTCACATTGCAATTTCCGGGTAGATTGCAGCATAAAAACGGGCCGGTGTCAATATGCGATTGGATCAGGCGATTGGCTCAAGCCGGATTCTGGCGGTGGGCCGAAATTGCAGGACGTTGTAGTTGAAATGGATATCCAGAGTGCTGCCCGGGTTTTTCAGCGCGGCGGCAAAGCTGTGTTGATCCCTTTTGGCCACGGGCTCGTATTCGGGCGCGGGCTCCAGGCCCTCCGGCCTTCTGCCGAGCGCGCCGGTGCTGTCCCAGACGGAGAAATTGGAGCCGGAAACCGCCTTCGGCCCGGACCAGGTGTAGAATATCTGCACGATTTGGTTGTAGGTCACCGCTATGTAGATGGTCTCCCCCTCCTCGTCCTCCCCGTCCTCCTCCAGCGCCTCGAAGGGCTCCTCCCGCAGGATTTCAAGCCCCGTGACGACGAGGATGCCGAGGGTTTCCCCGGTTTCGATGTCGATGACCTCTATGGGCTCGTCCAGCTGATAGAGATAGTTCCCGGGCTGCCGCGTGATGGCCGTGAGGCCGACGCCGACGGTGCACCCGGCCAGCAGGCACAGGCTCAGCAGCAGGGCCAGCGGCAACGCGATTGATTTTTTCATTTGTGTGAGTCCTCCTATAAATTTTTCCCCGCAGGAAATATGTCCCCGTTCCGCGCGGAATAGGGGTTTTTGTTTTCCCGCGGCGGATCGGGCCTGCCGCCGGCGCTCGCGGCCCAGCCCAGGAACGATATGAAAACCAGCGCCATCAGCAGCCACACGCCCAGAAAGGCCAGGGGCAGGAACCAGGGGATGGCCGTCAGCCAGAAGCGCAGCAGGAACAGCAGCAGCGCGAGAGCGCCCCATCCGCTGTGGCGGAACAGGCTGAACCCAAAGCTTGCGATAAACGCGCCGAATCTGCGCATCGCCTCATCCTCCTCAATACAACGGATTGATCCACCCGTTGGAGATCATGTGGAACGCGAGGTCTATCGTCTTCGTGAAGCCCGTTTTCGCCAGCATGTTGGCCTTGTGATATTTTACCGTGCTCACGCTGATGAACAGTTCCTCCGCGATCTCCTCGTTGGTCAGGTTCTTGCAGACAAGGCGCAGCACCTCCTGCTCCCTGCGGGTGAGCGGGGCCTCGCCCACGGGCAGGGGGATCGTCTTCGCCTCGGGGTAGTAGGTCCCGCCCGCCATCACGCTGCGCGTCACCTGCGTGAAGAACTCCAAGCTGCGGCTTTTCAGCACGAAGGCGTGGGCACCCGCCTCTTTCGCCCTGGGCGCGTAGGTGATCTCGTCAAAGCCGGACATGACGACGACCTTGATGGCGGGGAAGCGCTCGCGTATGGCCCGGGCGGCGTCCAGCCCGGATACGCCGCCCTCGGTGCACACGTCCAGCAGCACCAGGTCGGGCCGCAGCCGTTCGCAACAGGCCGGCGCCTGGGCGGCGCTGGACAGCTTGCCCGCCACCTCGAAGGCGCCGGTGCCCTCCAGCGCGTACGCGAGGGAATCGCACAGGGCCTCATGGTCGTCCACGATCAGCACTTTATGCGTGGGTTCCACCTCCCGGCATGTCAATCTCCAGCGCGAAGCGCGGCCGGGTGACCACCCGCAGCGCGCCGCCCCGGGCCTCCACCTTCCTGCGCATGCCGCCCAAGCCGCCGCCCTCCTTGACGTTTTCCGGCGGCGGCGGGCCGTTGTTTGTGATCCTCATGCGGCAGCAGGCCTGCGTGTGCTCCACCTGGACCAGCACCTGCGTGGCCAGCCCGTGCCGCACGGCGTTGGTCGCGCCCTCCCGGACGATCTCCGCGAACAGCTCCCCCATGGCGCAGCCCTCGGGCAGCGGCCCCTCCAGCCTGACCTGCACGCCGATGACGCCGAACTCCTGTTGAAGCGTCTCCATAAAATCCCGCGCGGAGGGCTCGCCTTCCGCCTTCAGCTCATCCAACAGGCCCTGCGAAAGGCGGCGCAGCAGGTTGTAATCCACCATCTGCGCGCCGCGCGCGTTTTCCTGCGCATCGCGCATGGTGCGCAGGAGCAGGCTCAGGCGCTGGCCCAGGATATTGTGGGCGCGCAGCTTGATCTTATGCGCTTCGCGCTCCTGGCTGAGCGTGCGCAGGTTGGCGGCCGCCGCCTTCAGCTCCTCGCTCTTCTGCGCAAGCTGATCGTTCTGCCGCCGCAGCTGCGCGGTCAATTCCCAGCGCTCGGTGATGTCGGCGGCCGTCAGCTGGATATACGGCCTCTTCTTGATCAGCAGCCGCGCCCTGGAGAATCTCCACATGGTGCCGTCGGGCAGCCGGCACACGTCAGAGGTCAGCAGGGCGTCAAAATCCACGCCGCTGTGCTGTATCCTGCCGGTCATCATCGTCATCAGGCGCTGCATCTGCGCGTTGCAGAGCAGGACGCAGCCATCCGGCCTGCTGAACAGGACGCCCGAATGCAGGGAATCGATGGCGTTTTTGACGGAGAGCGCCGAGATGCCCGTCGCGATCTCCCTGTAGCGCCGCAGGCAGAGCCAGACGCCCCTCGCCGTCAAAAACAGCAGCCCGGCGATGAAGCCCCAGAGCAAGCCGCGCCCTTGAATGCCTATCCGCAGCGCGCCGTAGCCTATGGGGGCGATCAAGCCCGAATCGACGCTGAGTACAACCTGCCCATACAGCAGGGAACACAACAGCAGCAACGTGAGCGCGCACAGCTCCGGCAGCGCCCTCCGGCGCCCCTTCTGGCCGAACCAGCTGAACACCATCGCAAGGGTTTGCGCCAGCACACACAGGGCCAGCAGGCCGGTGACGGCCAGGCGCGCGGGCCAGGGCCACAAGTAAAACTCAGCCATAGGCCCCCCCCGGCCTTCGGCCTTCCCCCCTCTGGAGAGGGGGGCTTTCATAGGTACTGTCCCCTTCTTCAGAGGGGGATGCCGCGCAGCGGCAGGGGGTGTCCGGGAGGGAGAGGTTGATGCCCACTGCGTCCCCCAGGTCCTTCACCTCCACCGCGCCGCCCGCCGCAGCGACCGCCTCGGACAGGCCCTCCTCGATTTGGAACGGCCGCGCGCAGGCGTATTGCAGCCGCATGACGAGCATCCCCTCTTCGCGGCACAGGGAGGCCAGCATGTGCCCGCCCTCCCGCGCCCCATCTCCCGGGAGGGCCCAATCCACGGCGCCGTAAAAAAAGCCGTACAGCAGCGCCGCGCTGCGCAATACGATTTCGCTGCGCGATACAATCGCGCCGCACTGCCCCGCCGGCGCCTGCAGCTGGCTCGCCAGCACGATCCGCAGGCCCGCGTAGCCCGCGAACTCCGCCAGCTCATCCATGTAAACGGACAACTCTTCTGCGGGGAGCGAATGCCCCTCCTCGCGGTGCGGCGTTTCCCGGTCGCGGAAAAACAGGTTGCAGCGCCGCTTGATGTAACAGACCAGCAGCGCGATCCTGGCAGCGCCCTCCCGGCGTTCGATCATGCTGGAGAGCCTTTCGGTGTAACCGGCGATCTCCACCTCCAGCTGCGAGAGGATCTGCGCCCTGGCCCTCTCCTCCTCCACGGTCCGCTTGATGCGCTCCTCCTCCGCCAGGATGGCGTTTGCGGATTCCAGCCTGCGCGTTTGCTCCTCCACCTCCCGGTGCAGGCGGTTGAGGGCGGATATGTCCTCCTGCCACAGGACGCGGCCCCCGGCGATGGGCGCGGTGAGCAGCAGGGTGTCGCCGTCCCGCCGCAGGGGGGCGGAAACAGACGACAGCACGAGGTTGTCCGCGCTGTCCATAATCTGCATGGCGAGCGGGGAGTTCGTAAACAGCAGCCTGTATTTTGAATTCACCGGGATCATGCCGGCGCGGATGGAGGCTTCCAGGAACAGCAGGATGAACAGGCCGGCGACCATCGTGGCGTCGCTGTCCCACGCCAGGGAGCTGCGCATCGCATACGCCAGGCTGTAGGCCAGCAGCAGGACATAAAAAGCGAAGGGGAACACGACGCCCCCCTTGCGCGGGCTGCGCCTGCCCTTGCGGATCATCATCACCATGGCCGCCAGGACGACCAGGGCGCAATACGCCACAACGGCCATGTAAACGGGCCCATACCCGTATTCGGAGGCCCAGTTGGGATTGCTCAGATCCAGGCGGAAGGCCCAATTGTGCAGGTCGTTGGTGCACACGAGCGCCGCCAGCGCCCCGCCGGCGGCCGCGGGCAGGGCAAACCATTTCGGCGGCTTCACCCTGTCCTCCGGCCGGTCGATGTTCCACGCCAGCCAAAGCAGCGCCGGGGGCAGCGCCAGCATAAACAGGTAAAAGCTATACCAGAAATACCGGTTCAGGACGCCGCCCGACGGCATTTGGTACTTCAACAAGCGTACAACAATCCATCCCAGCAGAAGAATGCCTATCAGCAAGGACGCGCGCCGCACACCCTTCTGCATCGCCCGCCGGATCATTGTCGCCACCCATATTGCCGCGAGCGCCATAAACAGCAGCGCGGAAAGCTGGTGCTCGCGGCCATCGGCGGAGGAGTACAGGCGGATGCGCAAAACGCTGCGCCGGAGCACACGGGTGACGTCGCGGAACACCGTGTTCAGATAGCGGTAATCGGTGAACGTGGCTTGCAGGTCCGCGTCATACGTGACCTCGAGCGGCCGGTTGGAGAGCAGGCCCTTCACGTAGGTCAGCGTCCCCTCCGCCGGCAGGATGATTTCCAGGCCCAGCGCCGCGGCCCGTGGCGCAAAGCAGATGACGACGGGCGTATCGCAGGCGCCGAACGCGAGCAGGCCCTTCACCCGCAATTCCGCCAGCAGGTTCGCCGCCCCGCGCATCGTGAAGCTCTCGCCCTCCAGCCCATAGGCCATGGCGGCCATGAGCATCTCGCTGTTCACAGCCGTGCCGTCAAAACCGACGTTTACGCCCGCAGAAAGCAAATCGCGCCACCCGTTGATTTCGGCGTCCGTCCTTTCACGGTCAACGGCGATGACCGCCGTGACTGGGCGCTGCGGATACCAATACCCCGCCAGCCCCGCCTCCAGGGCGGGGATCGCCTGCGTATCATAGGCTTCGAGGATTTCTCCGTTGCGCAGCCGGGCATACATGCCCTCCTCCTCGCCGAGGGCAGCGCAGCCGGATAAGAGAACCGCACACAGCAAAGCGAGGGCCACGGCCCCTATGGCTTTTGAGGCCGCAAAAAGCCCGTCGCCGCAGGCAATCCTCTCTTTCAATGCGAAGCCCTTCTTTCCGTATTCTATTATAACATAGCAGTCAAGCCTGTGCCCTGGCCACGGCGGCTAGTATTTTTCAAAAAACTAGCCGCCGCGGCTAGGTGCAAGCCGATTTGTTTATGTTATACTTAAAAGGCTTAAATAAAATGAGGATGGTTCCGCCCATGAAACGAATCCTTGCGCTTTTGTGCGCTGTCTCTCTGGCTTTCCTTTGCTTCGCCTGTGGGGAGAAGCCTGATGATCCCGGAAAAGATGATTCCGAACCCACCGCGCTGCTAACGCTCTATGCCGACGCGCAGCCGCTGCGTATCGTCACGCAGAAAAAAGATGTAAAGGTCACCCTGCAAAAAATAGAGCATGAGCCCACGATTGGGTTCATCCGGGCCATCGCCGACGAGTGGGAGGAGACCCTGGAGCCCGGCAAAGAATATGAGCTCCCTATAGTGCCCACCGCTGGGCTGCCGGAATACCGGCTGTTCGTGCAACAGGGGAAGAATATCGCCCTGCACCTGCTGACCTCCGGCGGAGACAAGGTCATCGAAATAGAGGGCAGGCCCTGGGCCCCCGCGCCGATTGACGCGGATTCCCCCATGATCCACCTGGCCCGCACAGCTGCCATCGTGCCGCCCGGGGACGACGAATACACCTACTGGTACGCCATCGCCAACGCCATCGCCACCCTGCGGGCCGTGGACCGGGAGCTGGAGCCGGACGAGCTGGACAACGAGGGCAGTTGGTTCCGCGTGCCGGAGTGGCTGTTCGAGGCCTACGCGCTGGCGCTGTATCCCGGCATGGACGTCCCGCCCCTGGGGGATTACGACCTGTGGGTAACCTACCACCCGGAGACCCACGAGCGATATTGGGTGGGGCTGGCGTACTCCACCTGGATCTGGGCGCAGTTCAAAGGCGCGGCGCAAAATCCCGACGGCACCTGGGACGTCGCCTTCACCGTGGGCACCACGGACGACGACGTCACGGGCGAAAAGATCGTCAGGCTGGCCCCCAACGCGGCCTATGACCCCAACAGCCCCTTCGAGTACCACATCGTGGGCTGGCCGGAGGTTGACTACGGCGACGGGCCGATTGCGCCCGATGTGCCGCCCCCGGAGGTCGTCGTGGGCACGTGGGTGGGGCCGGTGAAGCGCGGGCATGTGGCCTGGCTGGAAATCTACCCGGACGGCATGGCCGGGCTGTATCTCGGCGACGACGAGAGCGGCCAGCTCTATGAAATCTACAGGGGCACGGTTTCCCCGGCCGACGACACCGACATGGACGGCATGGGCGTGGATTACCTCATGGACATGGATTTTCGCCTGGACTGGCATATCTACGAGAGCGGCGACGGCACGCCCATAAACATCCCGGAATACTACAAAGGGCTCTACACCCTGCGCTGTGAGGGCGAGGCGCTGTATGTTACCGCCGGCCCGGACGCCGACGCGCTGTTCAGTAAGGGCAAGCTGGAGCTGTTTTACACAGCCAAAACCCTGGGAGGCGGCGGCATGGTTGAGGTGGGATGAGGCCATGACGGAACATAGAGCGTACACCTAGCCCAAGCGGGCAGGGACAAGCGGTTTTTTTGCTAAACTTTTCGAGATTAACTATGAAATGGAGTGTACCCATGAGACGCTTTTTTACGTTAGTGTGCGCCGCCCTGCTGTTGTGCCTCTGCTTTGCCTGCGGTGCAAGAACGCCGGAGAACCCCGAAAATGAAGCAACCACGGCGGAAGCCGCCCAAGCTCCCGTCTATGTCGAAAAGCAGGCGTATACGCATATCACCAGCACGGGCAGCGAGCTGCCCGGGGTCTATACCGGGTACATGGCGCACGGCAAGCCTGAAGACAGCAACGGAACGCTTGAGCTCAAAAACGGCGACCTATATGTGGGCGGCTGGCAAAACGGCCAGTTCAGCGGCCAGGGCACCTATCTGTGGGCCAATGGAGAAGCATATGTCGGCCACCACAAGGACGGCCGCCGCGATGGGCGGGGCACGTATGCCTGGGCCAACGGGAACAGGTATGTCGGTCAGTGGAAGGACGGCAGCCGTGACGGCGAGGGCATTTGGACAAATTCCGAGGGCGATACCTACGTTGGGCACTTCGCGGACGGCAAATACAACGGCCAGGGCATCTTCACCTGGGCCAACGGGGACAAATATGCCGGCGAATACAGGGACGGCAACCGCGAGGGCCGGGGCACCTACACCTGGGCCAACGGGAACGAATATGCAGGCGAATACAGGGACAACGTCCGCGAGGGCCAGGGCACCTTAACCTGGACGAACGGCGACAAATATGTCGGGTATTTCGCGGGCAACGAACAGCACGGCCAGGGCACCTATACCTGGGCCAACGGAAGCAAATATGTCGGCGAATACAGGGAGGGCAAGAGAAACGGCTACGGCACACGCTACGACGCCAACGGCGAAATAACGCACCAGGGCCAGTGGGAAGACGGCGAATTCGTTGACCAGCCATGAAAGAGGGCATACCCATGGATAAAGAATAATAAACTGACCAATAAATTTTAATAGGAGGCACTATACATGGCACTGTTCGACAAAAAGGAATGCGACATCTGCGGCGGCAAAATCGGGATGCTGGGCAACCGCAAGCTGGACGACGGCAACTGCTGCAAGGACTGCGCGGGCAAGCTCTCCCCCTGGATGACGGGCCGCCGCAAGACCACCGTGGAGGACATCAAGGCGCACCTGGCCTACCGGGAGGAGAACAAGCGCAAGGCGGCGCAGTTCAACCCCAGCAGCATCGCGGGGGAGAACTGGAAGGTCTTCGTGGACCCGAACATGGGCGCCTTCGCGGTCAGCCGAAGCAACAACTTCCGCACGGACAACCCGGACATCATCCCGCTCTCCTCTGTGGTCTCCTGCGAGATCGAACGCGAGGAGCACCGCCAGGAGGTCTACCAGCCGACGAACGACGGCTCCAGGCAGAGCTACAACCCGCCCCGCTACGACTACACCTATGACTTCCAGGTCAACATCCAGGTCAGCGCCCCCTGGTTCAACGAGATCAAGTTCAAGCTGAACAACAGCTCCGTGGACCGCTACGCGCCGGAATTCCGGCAGTACGAAGCCATGGGCGACCAGATCCGCAACATGCTGCTCTCCGGCAGGGGCGGCATGGGTGCAATGGGCGCAATGGGTGCGGGTATGGGTATGGGCGTGGGCATGGCGGGCATGGGCGGCCAGTTCCAGCAGCCCGGCCAGTTCCAGCAGCAGGGCTTCCAGCAGCAGCCGATGCAACAGGGCCAGTTCCAGCAGCCCGGCCAGTTCCAACAGCCCATGCAGCAGCAATTCCAGCAGCAGCCCATGCAGCAGCCCCCTTCCGATAACTGGTTCTGCCAGAGCTGCGGCACACAGAACCAGGGCGGGTTCTGCCAGGCCTGCGGCGCGCGGAGGTGACCAATGGCGGATTTATTCGAATACAAATGCCCCAACTGCAACGGCGCGATCGCCTTTGACAGCGCCAGCCAGCAGATGGAATGCCCCTACTGCGGTGCGAGCTTCACCATGGAAGCCCTCAGGGCCATGGACGAGGAACTGAGCGCCCAGCAGGCACTCACCTGGGATACGCCGCAGGGCGCGTGGGCCCAAGGCGAAACCGAGGGCATGGCGGTGTACGGCTGCCAATCCTGCGGCGGCGAAATCGTATGCGACCCTACCACCGCCGCGACCAAATGCCCCTACTGCGACAACCCCGTGGTGATGAAGGGGCAGTTCTCCGGGGCACTGCGGCCCGACGCGGTGATCCCCTTCAAGCTGGACAAAAAGGCCGCCGTGGCCGCTCTGCAGAAGCACCTGCAAAAAAAGCGCCTTCTGCCCCGCGTGTTCCGCGACCAGAACCACATCGACGAGGTCAAGGGGCTGTACGTGCCCTTCTGGATCTACGACGCCGACATGGACGCCAACCTGCGCTTCAAGGCCACCAAGCTGCGCAAGTGGAGCGCCGGGAACTACGACTATACCGAGACCAGCACCTATTACGTCTACCGGGGCGGCAGGCTCTCCTTTGACCGGGTGCCGGTGGACGGCTCTTCCAAGATGCCCGACGAGCTGATGGAATCCGTGGAGCCCTTCGACTGGAAGGGCGCGGTGGACTTCCAAACGGCCTACCTCGCGGGCTACCTGGCCGACAAATACGACGTGGACGCACAGCAGAGCCAGGCCCGCGCCAATGAGCGCATCCGCTCCAGCACGGAGGCCGCCTTCGCCAATACCGTCGCCGGGTACGCCAGTGTGACGCCTGAGGGCGGCTATGTCAACCTGCTCGGCGGCACGGTGCGCTACGCGCTCTACCCCGTTTGGCTGCTCAACACCACCTGGCAAAACAAGAAATTCACCTTCGCGATGAACGGCCAGACCGGCAAATTCGTGGGCGACCTGCCCTTGGATAAAAGCGCCTCCCGGCGCTGGTTCTGGGGGATCGCCGCCGGCTTCGGCGCGGCGGCCACCGCGCTGATGTACCTCATCTGGACAATACAGGGGGTGATGGTGTGAAAAAAATGACTTGCGTACTGGCCGCACTCGCGCTTCTGCTCTTGTTCGCGCTGCCTGCCCTGGCCGTCCCCGCGAACGTCCTGCGCGACCCCGCCTCCCTCTCCCTGATGGTGGACGAGGCCGCGCTGCTCAGCGCCGCCGAAGCCGCCGCCCTGCGTGAAAAGCTGGAGGTGCTTTCGGCCAAATGGAAAAATGACATCGTGATCGTCACGGTAAATTCCACCGGCGGCGCCAAGCCCATGGATTTCGCGGACGACTGGTTCGACTACAACGGCTACGGGCAAGCCACGACCGGCGACATCACGGACGGCGACGGCCTGCTGCTGCTCATCAGCATGGAGGAGCAGGACTGGTGGATCTCCACCAAGGGCTACTCGATCTACGCTTTCACCGACGCGGGCATCGAATTCCTCGGCAAACAGCTGAAAGCGGACGGCCTGAGCGACGGGGACTACGCGAAAGCCTTCGGCGGCTTCGCGGACTGGTGCGACAAATTCTTCGAGCGGGCGCAGGCCGGCTCGCCCTACGACAAGGGCACCCTGCCGAAGACCTCCGGCGACGTCGGCGCGCTGATGCTCTTTGCCTTCGGCGGCGGGCTTGGCATCGCCTGGATCGTGACCCGGGGCATGACAAACAAGCTCAAAACCGTGCAGAAGAAGCAGCAGGCGGCGGACTACGTGCGGCCCGGCAGCCTGCAAATCTTCTACCAGAACGAGCAGTTCCTCTACAAAAACGTCGTCAGCGTAAAAAAAGAGACGAATTCCTCCTCCGGCGGCGGCGGGTCGAGCACGCACAGCAGCTCATCCGGCAGCAGCCACGGCGGCGGCGGCGGCAAGTTCTGAGCCGCCCCGCAGGCGGCTTTGACCGCATTCGCTGTGCCCAATTCTGCATTCAATAGGAGGCGTGAAATGGATCTTTCATCCCTGAAAAACAAACGCGTAACCATCACCTTTGAGGCGCTGCCCCAAAGCGTCACGGAGCTGCAGGCACTGCCGGAGGCGAGCCTTGCCTCGCCCTACGGCACGGCGGCCCTGGCCGTTGCGGCCATGTGCGCCTATGAACAGAGTCCCCAGGCCGTCGCGGATATGCTGAACTGCCTGCGGGGGCCGCGCCCCCTGACGCCCCACGACCTGCAGTTCATGCGGGACCGCCTGCGCGGAAAGGGCCATAAGCCCTACTCCTTCTTTGAGGGCGCCTCGCCGCAGAACAACTACGTGCCCACCCTGCCCTACCGCGTCACGGTGTTCGACAACCCGTACAGCTGGGTGAGCGAGGACAGCTCACAGTCCTCCACGGGCCCCGTGCAGTACGCGCGGCTGCTGCTGCAGTCCTCCGGAGCGGACAGCCCGCGCTTCATCACCCTGCGCCTGAAACCCAGCACGAACCAGTGGTTCCTTTGGGAGCACCAGCTGCTGGCGGATATCCGCATTTCCGCTGCGGCGGACAGCTGGGCGTAGACCCAGCCGCCCCCCTCGGGCCCATCGCCCCTACCCTCCCCCGCATCGATGGCTGCTATCGCAATGCAGCGCAAAATCCCGTTAGTCACTGCACGAAAAAAGCTTGATATACGGGGCAATTTGCGCTATACTATCTCAGCCATCGTTTTTCGGGGTGTGGTGAAGTTTGGTATCGCGCTTGGTTCGGGAGTGTTTGTCACAAATTTCGAGAGCCTTGAATAACAACAAACACAATATGACCGGCGGACTTGTCCTTGATTGTCAAGGCTTGACCGCTTTTTTATGTTTGCCGTAGCAGCTTGTCCGAAAGGTCGGAATGGACAAATGCCTTTCCTGATTTCATACGATTTTCTTAGCGATTAGGCGGGTATTATTTCCCGCCCCGCCCCATATCTTTCATACGGGAAAGGTGTGGTTGATTTGGCGAACAAGGGAAAGCGGGTTACGCTTCAGCCCAAAGGGGGCAGAACATTAGCCGAGGCGTTCGAGGACTTTGCACAGGCCAAGCGGGTAATGAATATATCCGAGGAAACACTCAGGCATTACAAAACCGGCTACAAGTATTTCGTGGATTTCTTTGGTGAGGGACGATACTGCGCGGAGGTAAACAAGGACGCTATTCTGGCGTACCTGGCCTATATTCGGGAGAATAAACCGGATATAGTGCAAAAGACAGTGGAAACATATATCCGAGGGTTGCGGACAGTCTAATATTACTTCATGGAAAACAGCTGGGTGGAGGAATTCAAGATTGCCCTGCCACGCACCGAGGAAACGATTAAAGAGACCTACACCGAGGAAGAAATAAAACGCCTTATTAAAAAGCCGGATGTCAAGAAATGTTCCTTTGTTGAATTGCGGAATTGGGCCATGGTGTGTTATTTTATTGCCACGGGGAACCGCTCTAGCACCGTGGCTAATATCCGCATTGGCGATGTGCATTTGCAGGACAACGAGATTTTTATTCGCAAGACCAAACAAAAAAAAGCAATATATCCTGCCGATTTCCGGCAGCCTCAAGCCAGTATTACAAGAATACTTGCGCTTTCGCAAAGGTACGCCGGACGATTTTTTGTTTGTCACCATCAAGCGGCAGCCAGTTCACTAAGGACACCCTGGGAGAAAGTATGCGCCTCTACAACCGCAGCCGGGGCGTTGAGAAAACAGGGGTGCATCTGTTTCGCCATACATTTGCAAAAAACTGGATTATGAATGGTGGGGATATTTTTAGGTTGCAGAAGATTTTAGGTCATTCATCGCTTGATATGGTTAAGAACTACCTAGGGCCTCCTGAACAACCCACAACTCCATGCACTACTTGAAAATCTGGCCCCGATGTGATATAATAAAGGAAGAAAAGCAGAAAAAAGGGGCAAAAAATGTACAAGAAAGCAGACAGGGCGC